>Ga0210059_1000441_pt1 | contig 52239 bp, 31 predicted proteins | sample Ectturendosymbi2_FD_188042 | JGI IMG/M metagenome (GOLD analysis project Ga0210059, IMG submission 188042) | Ecteinascidia turbinata endosymbiont from Florida, USA - Sample 2 (SPAdes) (version 2) | ecosystem: Host-associated > Tunicates > Ascidians > Unclassified | place: Key West, Florida...
CCGCAGGTCGTAGGTTTGCCACCCCTGTTTTAGCGGATATTGACATAAAAATAAAGACGACATTTTCTCTAATTTCATCTCACTTAACAATGGGTTAATCAAAGAACTTTGCACATAGTCTTTCTTAGCAGTACCTTCTTCCACTTCTGCATAAAAGCCTTAACTACGAATGTGTGTAAATTTGAATTTACAAAAGCGAGCAGTGATAACGATGGCAATGACAGAGCAAACAGTGACAAGCTGTGTGAGCAATTACAGTGGTCAATGGTTCAACAATTGTCTTGCACGTATCAACGTCAAATGTCACACAACTTCTGAGTTACACATGTGCATTTTTTCTGCATACATAAAAGAAAATGGAAAACAACAAAATGAAAAGTCAGCAAAGATGAAATAACACAATTACATGAATGCAGCGAGCTTCAGATTAGAAACAACTTTACAACTCAAAAAGTTTATATAAAGCAGAGCAACAGTGTCAGGCGGTCGACGAAACACATTTCACGCGTACAACCTGTATAAAACGTGCAATGATTGTGCGAACCTTGTAATGCTTGTTTGAACCGTGTCATGATCGTGACTACATTGTTACGAAGCAGGTCAAAAGCAGGCAGGTTTCACATAAATTCACAGTTAATGATATGATGTTATAATGAAGACATGACGCTTTCAACTACCAACATCACCTGTGAGAACAAACAAGAATTGAAGTTTCCTGACGTTTCTAAAATCTTTTTCACGTTGCCATTTTGTTTTCATTACAAGTACACAAATTTTCAACAATACTTCTAAAGTTTTCTCTAAAAACGTGCTTTAAGTCTCTCAAATCTTTTGCGCATTGACTGCCTCGTAGGGATGAACATTTCCGTATGGCGCTTCTGTGGTGCGGTGTTTGTCAGACTTCTTGGTAACTGCAAAATTTAGCAGATAATTGAATGTCACATGATTACGTTTAAGGGATGTTAGCTATAAAAGTAATTTTAATAGAAGATTTTAATAAAAGTTATTTCATTTAATGTGTGGACTGCGCGTTTCCTGAAATGCAGTATCTTGAAAAGTCGCATATTGCGCAAGCAACAGGGCAAGCGTACCAGTTTAGCCAAACTGTAGCAACTGCAACCACAATTTCATTAGGAGCATTAAATGCTGTAATACACGTTGTGTTTCAACAAGGTAAAACTTTTTCATCTCAGACTATTTTCGCAGTGATGTATTTGAAGCACGTCCATCCTGACAACTAAATTCAGTGTTGGTCTAGCAATTTGGTTGCAAATACAAGAAATTAAAAGTAAATTCACATTTGCTTTGTTGGCAAGAAAGAATGGTTAATTCAAAAGTTGATGCTGAAATACCTTCCTCGTATACATGAGCCTCTTTCACACAAGGAACGTTGTTATCAACCACGCAAGGTTGTTCATACTCATCACCATTGTCTTGTTTTCTTCCTGTTGCAAAAAGAAGCTGTTGATGAACGTTTGCAGGACATGGAAGATTTTAATTCTTTACGGTGAAAGGCATTTTGCTTCAACTGTGAATGTTCACTTGTCTGTAATTTTACATTTTACTTTAAAAGAACAATCACCAAAAAACAAAAAATTTGAGTCCCTGCATGATTTCTCTCTTCTTATCAAAACTTCAACCAAAATTGAAATAAATATAACATCTGTGCCAGTTGAAGTCGAAGAGGCAATGCATATGTTTTACCGTGTAGAGGTGGCTGTGGCTGTTTGCTTGACTGAATACTTTGCAATATTGTGTTCGTGTCCATTTCATTAATAAAGCCAAAAATTATTTTAGGTTTTCTAATTTCACTTCACCTTTTTTAGTTCTAATACGTCTTAATTTCAGAAAAATGAGATCAACTACTGCTTGAAAATACAAAAATTAGCCATTTTGCTGTTTTGCCAATTTTATAACAAATCGCTTAGTTTTCCTTCATAATGAGACCATGTTATTGACGTTTGAACTGCATTTCCTCAAATTGAAAGTACTACGAGCATGCCACATATCACAACACATTGGTTTAGTCTTGAGAACATGAACCTAGCCAATGAGTAACTGCAAAAAACAACCACAAAATGACAGCAACTCAAAAAAACACATGGAAAATTCTCCCAATATCTGCGGTACAGGTGATTCCATTTCTTATGCTGTCTCTTCTCCAGTACCGTCACCACGAGGGGGGTTTTAATGGGCTTAGTTCCACAAAATAAATCTCCAATCAACCCCAAATTGGAATAGGAAACACAATAAATTAATAGTTTTGCGTTGCGTTCAAGCCCTGTGCACAAACGTAAACCGCTTCCTTTGAAGACTGTCTGGTGACGGTTCTGTTCTTCTCATACTTTCCACATTGAAAATTAATGTTTATTGAGGCGCACAACAAAACTTCGTTACACGGATTCCAATGTGTGGTTCCATGGTATCGCACTAATGCACTCGGTTGCACTGCATAATCAACTAATAAACGCGTTCCAAACTCTGATTTTAACAAATATGTTGTAAGTTATCTTCGGCATTGAAGATGAGTAATGCTGGTTCTTATTAGCGTAGCTGCAGAAGCGAAACATCATTACAGCAGAAAGGTTCAGGCTTAAACGTTCCCCACCAATTTAATGACAGCAGTAACGCTTAACAGGATGACAGCATGCAAACGCACACGTCCACGCCAGCCATCTCTTAATGGCATATCTAAACGACATCAGGTTGCTCTGCTGCTATTGTGCTCAAATTTATCCCATTTTTTGACAGGTGTTGCTGACAAATATTTGCAGAGAATTCTTATCAGAAAGTTATTGTTTCCCCTCAAACATTACAGCAGTGCTTACCAACATTTTCAGGCTTGCGACATCTTACACAAGGGGAATATAACAAACGAACGTTTTGTCAATACAAAAATCAACTTTTTTAGTCCGGCAGGAAAGAAACCTAAACTTGCTGTGCAAGTTAGCTGAATGAATATTAACAATTCAGGATATGGAACCACTCCAGATCTTGCCTTGGTTAAGTTTCTTTTTTTTTCTCTAACATTGTGTAATATTTGTCGCATTCAATTTTTCTGTAAGTGTTTTTCCAGGTGATGAGTGCTACTTGTGATGTGCCTTTCCAAATGTAAACAAGAAAAATGTTATTTAGGATTTATCAAATTAAGTAGTATGTTGGAGATATAAGTAGTACATAGGGTGGTACTTTGTTTCTTTGTTCCTGATCAATTTTCCAAATGACGTGCATTTATAAATGAAATCGCTTCGAAGATAATTTACAAATAATATTAGGTTGATTTATCACATAAACTAGAATGTTGGAAACATAAGTGGTGCATGTATAATTAGCCTGGGTGATCGTGGAGTTCGAGGAAGAGAACATGTATCCAAATGCCAATGAGAAGACAAGGCACCATGAAGAAACACCAAGTGCACAGAATACATTTGTCTGAGATGTACAATCACTTGCGGCCCTCACTAAGAGACTGGAGAGTCTGGGGGATCGTTTCGAGGAGGAATTTCTGATTTACTAATTTTCCAAAAAAGCAGATTGGTGATCCTGCGGTTGTTGAAACAGTTTGAAAAACAACAGTTTCAAGCACACCCGAAGTATCGCTTTATCGATAGAACCAAGACAATTGACTAAACTTGAAAAAGAACAAACTACCACTCCTCACAACAGACAGAAAACCAACAGCATCCAAAGGAAAGGAAGCGTTTATAAAGAATGACCTTATTTGCAAGACTTTACATAGGTTTTCTGAACCGTGGCAGAAACCTGGTGGAGTTTTTCCATCAAGAAAATAAAACATGTCCTCCCACGTTATCTGATATGGGCAAGCTACAGCTAGGTAGCAAAAGTGTGTGCTGATAGCATTTCTGAAGCGCAATCTGATGCACTGGCTGTTGCTTCTGTTTTCCTCGACGAGGCAGTCGTTGTGCAAATGGTGAAACCTGAGATTACCAAGACATCTAGAAAACACGCCCACCAAGTCATCATCCAATTCAGTACGTGAGCGGCAACTTCCTGGTGTATCGCATCGTGAGCGGCAACGTCCTGGCGTATCACGTCTCGATCTCGTCTGGGACAGTTGCAAAGACGACGCGCTTAAGACGGCATCAAGCGTGAAACGAGGAAAAGGGGTGCGAATGCGTGTGGATGAGTAGCGCAGTCATACCAGGAAACTGGCAATGTTTCCGACGTGTCGACCCAAACAAGGATGAGCTATTTCATATTCCTGTCTGCAGTGCTGGTGCAGTCCTTCCAAAACGAGTCAAACGAGCTGGTAGTCACTGATGGTGAAGTGGTCGTCTGCTTTCCAAGACAAAAAGACGAAAGCTTGTGACTCCATTCCGCCATAAGGGACACTCGCATCATGCTGCATGTGGCATCTGCTGCGGAACGTGACCATCGTCGGATTCAAGTTCAAGCGTAAACACTGATGTCGTCGTTTTGGTGGTGATGGTAACCCAGGCACTGGCGTGTGTGGATGAATATTGGATTGCCTATGGAATGTGCAAGAACTACATCCGCCACATCCCTGCCCATGAAATACCTGCATCCCTCGGTTACAGAAAACACCTACATTCCTTGTTTCCTAATCTTTGACTAGATGTGACAAGGTATCAGCATTTGGGGGTCATGGGAAGAAATCTGCCTGTTCAACATGGAACTCGTTTCCAGAGCTGACTGATTCCTTTGTGACGCTGGCCATCACACCAGTCAGTATTCAGGATGACATAATGCACTCCATTTAAATTTTTGTCATACACCTCTGCGGCTGCACCAGTCCATTTTCGGAAGTTAAAGGGGCTATAAAGAAACTCCTCACCAAGAGAAACAGGGTCCAGAGAATCCCACTTACCTGCTCTGCTTTGGAACTACATGTAAAGAGATCAGTGCTGCAGGGTGACTACGTCTATGGGGGCAGACCTTAGTGAGATAGTGTGAGACCTTGGTCTCACTATCCACGATTCGCTCACCAGCAAGCTGGGGCAGGCGTCAAACGGAAGATGGTTCCTACGAACAGCTGTGGACTTTTCTAGTATTTTTCAACCGGGGGGTACGCCTTCCCAGGGGGCTTCAATAAGTTTCCAGGGGTTGCGCAAGTCCTTACGCGTTCTATAACATGGAAAATTTAATCAATGAATTTACCAATAAATACATTTATTATTACAATTATTTCATGGCAAGGAGGCTTGAAACCAAAGGCAATTACTCAAAGGTGTGTGACAGAGAAAAGGTTATGAACTACTGGACTACACTCTTTAAAGCTAAGTGCATCTGTGCTCAGAAAGAGATATTGTGTTCTACGGTTGTAGTTACTTGTGTACCATGTGTCTTTGTATTATGGAGGTAAAGAGTAGCCGCGTCAAACTGAATGCTATAACATTATTTCTCCTTGTTTTCCATAATGAATTAGATATGAATTATATGTTGCAATCTGACTATACATCAAATTTTTTATTCTTTGTTAACAGCTGAAATTAGAACCGCAGTACTAATACTAAGAATATAATTATAATGGTATTGAAATTTTGCGGCGAAAGAAACTTTTTTCACAGAAAACAAATTCAATGAACAGGATTCTGAGTAGACCAAAGAGAAACCCATGAATTTACGTTCTCATCAACGGTCATCCACTCATTATAATATTACTCGAAAAATCTGCAAAATACAGTCATTTCGAAAATGTACCTTTCGGAAAAGGTCGTTTATTTGACCTTCCCGTTGGCCAAATATGAAATTACTTACTCACATTATCGAAAATACATGGACCTAAATGTCACAAACGCTCAATTGTGAAACAAAGGTTTCACAGAAACTAGAGAAAAAGAACGACAGCAGAGACTTGGATAGGTAGGGGCACGTGCAGCAAAATGAGGGCCGTTTTGGAAAATGGTCGCTGAAGCTGACAAAGGACCAATCTTGAGTGGGTCCATATCTACAACAATTCGGAATGCCTTGATTTAGATATTCTAAAGTTTTGGTGCTATTACGAAAATGTGAAAAATCGGCCCATGCTTAGCTGCTAGACTATTTCTGGAATATTCGAAATGAAAGCTTAGCTTCCCTAGAAAAAGGTGTCCATAGCTTTTATCAACAAACGACATTGGTGAAATATTTAAGTCAATTTGACGGTGTAGGATTAGGCGATCTGCTGTTTGAAAACTACACGTATGCCTATATCTCGTTGTTTGTCCTAAGTTTATGTCACTGAAAACGTCAATTCAGCTTGTTGCGAAACAAAAGGCAGTTTCAATAAATGGCACTGCATCATGGACAGATTTTTCGAAAACCACACCAAGTTGCAAACAAGGTTTGCCAACACGGGAAAACAAGCTAGACAAGTATTGTTTCAAACAACCTTTAATTCCACGTCTTTTCATGCATACCCCGACCAAAACTATGACCGCAACAACGAAAACCACTGCTCCAATAGCAATCCCAGCAATTGCAGCAACATCCAACGCTGACGGTGTCGTTGGAATTGTTTTCACTGTGATGTTGAAGACGACGTGAAGGGTCTTCGTTTCATCGTTTGGGTTTAGAGAAGAGCTAAGAGACAAAACGTACTGGCCCTCATCGGAATGAGCAACCTGAAACAACGTGACAGTTTCATCAACGCAATTGCTTAAAAACCTGCGTCCAAACACGGCTAGGTGTACCCCTGCACGTGCATGTTAATAACATTGTTCACTTCACAGTATGCACGGCCATACTGCATATGGTGTTACTGCGGATATAAACTGCCTATGCAAAAGACCAGTCAAGTTTGAATAATCAACCAATGGTAAGTTGTTTCTTAATCAGTTGTGCACGGCTAGTTTTTTAGTTTCAGAGAAAACAGTTCCGTTTCTACAGGAAACAAAGCAACAGTCTGGAAAATATGATAGAATGACCCCTGCCGTATAAACATGAGCACAGCCGTGATTAAATTTCAGGCCCAGATAAAAAGTAGCTGCACTAAAATGTACCGATTTTCCTAAAGGAAATTTATTTCACAACAAGCTGCGATTGCGCTGCTACCTAATCGCAAGCCGCAATGCCTTTGCACAGAAGCAATAAGAATTCTGTTAAGCACTGATTCTCTCAAGGTTATATATTCTTAGGACAAGACCAGACACTGAAAAATTTTCAAACTATCCGCAATTGATTATCTGGAAGAACAACTGCTCACCGTCAATTGAGTGAAATTAAATGTATAATTTCCAAATCCATTATTTATGAAGACGTTCTCCGCTGCACTTTTAACATATTTTCCATCTGCAAAAAAAAGGATTGCTAGTTTTTCCAATTGTCTTTGCATTTGAAAGATGACAAAAAGCACGTTTCACCAGGAAGACTATCACACGGGCTGTTGTGGCTGAAGAGGGACAAACAACATCGTCCACCCTGTCCAAATAGAGACAGTGATAGTGCAAATTCATAGCCTCTCTTTCTCAGGTGTTGTAATTGCCGCATGACTGCGCTTGCACCAGAGTCAATGCAAGGCCTCTCTTAGATAAATGTTCCCGCAGCATCGCCTTCCCGTGGTAACCCTGATATCACAAAAATTACTGTGCGTGAGTAGAATCCAGCGGTGCTATTGGGACAGCTACTAACACGAGATGCGCAAAACAAATCCATCGCGTATCGTTCGTCGTGTCCGTCACCAAAGACGTTGTTCGAGGTTTAGGCAGAGGGTCCCTTTCGAAAAATTCGCGGAAGTCTCTCCCATTATTTGCACAAAAGTGGGGACCCACGTAGCACTAGCTGCGGTGAATGGAGACAGCGCAGCGTGTTTCTTCTCTGGGAATTTTTCTGGGAGACTTAAAAGCCACGCGTAAACGCCAATCTTGGAATCAGCTATTCATCGGGAATTGGAACATCACTTTGTCAAAATGGAATGAGCACGAACGCATCATGGGCCACACAAAATGTTGCCGGCGGGCAACCTGTTTGAGACCCTGGTCTAGTGTAACTGCCTTGATAGCTGCAGCACATTTTTGGTAAATGTGCTCCACATTTGAAATGAGTAAACGAAACGCAATGGTACATGTACGTTATGTTCTTCTTCTTTTGGCTCGAAATTTATGGTTGCTTTGGAAATTACTTGACAGCAATTTTTGGGGGGGTAGCGTGTTAGGAATTTCCTGTGCCCATTGTAAGTTTTCAGCGTTCCGTTGCTCATAGTCACTGGACCTGTTTTTGTTCGATCATTATTGGTCATAGACCAACGTCTGTTTGAAATGAACGAAAAAATAAGCCAACTCGGTCAGAATGTCTAAAAATATACACAAATGAAAACTTTTACGGCGACTTTTAATACAACTGTGAGACAAATGATCGAAATGTCTCAGCAAAAAGATGACCTAAATGTGTCAGCGAAAAAAAACAGCATTAGGCGATGCATTTGATAAGCGGCGTGGCTTTGAGTTATTTAAATGTGCTTCGCTCTTGAACTGCTCCTTGTTTGTGAATGTCTTGTAACCGGTGAGGGCATCGGGCGAAACGGCTTTAAGTGCACTTAGTAAAGGATCCGTTGACGTATGTTGATTCTGTCCCAAGGACAAAGGAAAGAGCTTGGCAGGTTGCAAGTGCAGGAGCGGACGGTCCTCATAGGATTAATCAATTTGTAGTATTAATTGGGATTACCGGCACCCATCAAAAATTCCTTTACAGTTGAGCTTCTGTCAAAAGCAGATAACTGCAAGTTTGACTATTTGAATCAAGAGTTTGATACTATCTTAATCGTGTAGGGTTTTCATATCGAAGACAAAATTACGTTTTTATTTCACTGAGTATTGCTTTAAATAAACAGCCTGCACATGAATATAATCAATCATTAGAAAAAATGGCCAACTCAAAAAATTTCGAAAAACTATTGTTTTTCTTTGAAAAACCCAAGTTCAACGATGAGCATGTCTGTAATAAAGAAGCTTGTGTAAACATTATGTTGGTTCAAATTAATGTGGACAAGTTTTGGTTTGAAGCATGTTCAAAATTATAGCATGTATGTCAAAACATAAAAAGTTGCCAGTATCACATCCTATACACGCAGGCATAACACTGAAAACTGAACTTTGATTGAATTGCAGCAAAACGTTCTTGTAAATGGCCTAAAACGACTTGCCTGAGTTGGTGACAGTATAGTTTTTTGGAGGAGGATTAGAAAAAAAGTTGATGTAGCATGAACTACGCCCATTACTGACGTACCATGTGCACGAAATATTTTCCTCCTGCGATGTGTAAGGGTCATCTGCAAAACAAAGAAATAATCAACAGCACTGCCTTGATTGCAAAATCACTGGTTCCAAATAGAACTCTTTTCATACCATAAGAATTATACTGATATTAGTAAGCATTCTCAGTTTACGACACAAAACAGTACCAACAAAACTGTAAACAAACGATTTGTGACAGGGGTTCAGCGTTCCACCCAGTGAAGTGAAGTGATAATGCAACATAGAGCCTTTTCTTTTCAGGTGAAGCGATTGATGCAGTCTGCTAATGCAGCAGACTCATTTCAAAGCTTCTCCAACACAAATGTAGCCGTAGCAACACCTTCCAGTGGAATTGGCCTTTCCACAAAATTGCGGCGAAAATCTCCTGACCGGTTTCCCTGGCGCCATGACTTGGGGACTTGCAGCTATGGAAATGCGCAACAACGATCAATGCCGCGTTCGGTAGTCGCCGAAGCGTTTCATCGATTGCTGCCTTTGGGTTTAAGGTGGATGAGCTTATTGGAAACTCTTCTGTTCCTGGTTGAGTCGACAATGTCTTCGCAGGCTATGGGTGAGGATACTCGATAACCCCCAGGAGCCAAGTTGTGTTTATGAATAGATCTCAGTGGACGGAAAAATGTGCTTGCTGCTGGTTGCTTGACCGCACCTGTGTTGGACACAAGTATGTAGCCCAGCTTCAAGTGCACAGTACCAACATATTGTCGAGGAAGTGATGACGAAACTTAAGGGTTAGAGATGATGAACGCACAGGCTTTTATGCACACGTTGGGAACGATGCTGGAGTATGAAAGGCTCTGATTGCTGATCACGATGATGCGGAGGCAAACGACAGAACACGCTACTGCTGCAACTGTGTAACAACGCACTGTGCTTCATTAACACGTTCTTCCAACACATGATTTGCACATGTACACCTGCTGCAGACATTAGTTTTGTGAAAAATCACTGACTAATGGATGGTTCCAGCGGATTTGTTTCAACCGGTGCTGTACGTTCGCGCACGAAGATGTGTACAACTGTCAACCCATTCCCACCTGGTGATCTGCAACCTACATCCGGAAACATTGACAGGCTATTATCGATTAGAAAAAAATAAAACGTGCCATATAATAAGGAGGCACTGGCGGTCGAGTAATGGAGAAAGACAAATGCATGCAGCGTTTCGCCTGGTTCCATCAACTTTCGAAATGCAGAACGGACATATAAAAGTAGCAGCATAATAGCTCTCATTTCATCACCTGATGATTTTTGTGGACATAAAAGACTGTGTTTCGACAGAATGCAATAAAGTAACCTTTTGATTCAACAAGGAGGTGAAAGATCTTATTCAAGGAAAGAAAGTGCCCTACAAAACTTGGCTTCAGAACAAAGCCTTGGCATTTGCGGTATGCTGGAGCACGAAACTCTGCAGCAGAAACGCTGAAAAATGTTTGAACCATGGGCGTCGGAAGGGGGGGAAGGGGTGGGCCTTGGCCCCCCTGGATTTTGAAATTATTAGCAAAAAAGGTTGTAGTTTCATTTTCGAGTGGTAAAAACCAAATTTCACCGTTTTTGTCCACCCCTAAAAAAAATTTTAGGAACATCCCCTACTGCCCCCCCCCTGGAAAAAATCCTTCCGACGCTTATGGTTTGAACTGCAGTCTTGGGTGAATTTCGAACATGAATTGCATTGCAATTATTGAAGAGGCAACGAAGTGATCTGGCAAACAGTGCGACGTTCGCGAAAAATCTGAATTGACTGTATATTCATCAGTATTTGAAACATTGGCTTAATTCAGCAACGAAGGATGCATACTTGGCAGACGGAGAGTATTTCAGATGTGACGTCACACACATAAGAAACATAGGAGTAAGATGTGGGGAAAAAATACCATGACATATGTTAACTTAAGTCTCGCCAGCTGTCGAAACACTGAGGGAAGGAAGGCTGCAGGTTGTAAAGAAATCAAACCTGAAATGCGAAAAAAAGCGGAAATTTGTTTGACTAAATCAATCATGTGGATTCTGACTTGGCGATGTGTAAAGACACGAAAATGCTATAATTAACATGGCATTTCACTCCTTTGCTTCTCTGGAATAAAGCATTCCAAATGCTTTCAAAAAAGACACGGAAACATAATTTCGCCTTGATACGATGAGATAACCGTGCCTTGATGAAATGGCTGCAAACATTACTGAACAAAAATTAGATATTACCCTAGTTGTTTTCATCGTAGGCGTACCACTGCCTATCAAATTTCACTCGCACGCTAATTTTCGAGACACCTTGGAATAGTAGCAATGATATCTTCCGCTTATTTTGTTGACCTTGAAAAAGGCATATGACAGGCTTCCTCAAGAAACGCTTTTGGAAAGTGTTGCGGAAGTATGGTGTTTGTAGCCACCTGTTATTGCCTGTCAAGTCACTGCATTCTTTCTCAGACTTGCACAAAACTGTTTGGTATACTATAAGAAAGATCACTGTCTCGAAATAATGGGAATTTAGCAGCTGCACGTGTGAGAGGCCACAGTGCAGCTTTGATTTGTTTCATGCATAAATGTAACTGGCTTTGCTGCAACGTTGGTTGTCACTTATTCAGAAACATACAGCGTTTAAAATTTAAAGATGCAAGTTTATCATGTTGGAAAGTTACATTTTCAGGCAAATCACTGCAAAGTTTTTACGGAAGACAAAAGCAGCACTATATTGGGGATTTGTAGTTTTAGGATGGACACTTTTGCAGAAGACTCTCTTCAACCATTAGTAACTACAACTTAAATCACAACATGGGAGAAGTATTGACTTAGCTATAAATTGACCTACATCTCAAAACGTAGGGAGTTGCGTAAGAGCCTGCACATTTAGCCTCATTCAGTTCCGTCACTACGGTGGGGCTTTGGTGGGCTTAGCCCCCCCAAACAAAGCTCCAAGCCCCCCCAAATTGAAACGTGAAACACTATAAATACGTGGAGTTTTGGTTAATTTTATAATGTCAAGCCCTCCTGCACAAACGAAAAGCCCCCCTGCAGAACTGCAAAACCTCCTATTGAAAACTTTCTGGCGACGGTTCTGGTCTCATTTCTTGCACTGTAATATTATGACAGTGGTGATCGACTAACCACTGTAATATTATTACAGTGGTGATCGACCATTTGTTCCGTGACTCTTCCACTTTGCGATTGAGTGCCTGTGCTGAATACATTGGTTCGTAAATCATCTGATTACCTGAGTTGAACCAAACACACAATGCAGCAATGTTTTCACCCAAGTGCAAAATATTGCTTACCGGTACGTGGCACTTAATTTTGCAGGACATTCTTTTCATGTTAATGCAATTGATAACTTTTGCCAATTCACCGTTGTGGATTTTATTTCTGTTTAATGGCAAATATATTTTCGTGTCCTTATGCAAGTACAGCTCTTAGAATGAAACTTTCGACATTAATTTTTTTCTGTTAGAAGTTGAATTAAACCTGAATATTTTGATGGTGGAAAGACCGACCTAAGTGGCATCACTGACAGAAGTCACAAGACGATTAGGTATGCAGAAATTACATTGTAGATAGTAGAGATGGCACGGGCCGCTAACAGTCTAGTCTTTGGGCTGTCCACTAAGCTTTGAAACAGTCCGCTAACAATGTTTTAGCGGTGACGTCATTCCGGGCCGCTATGACCTCCTCGGCAATTAGGCGAAAATTTTTGTTTTTTGCAAAGTTTCAAAATCAGAAAACGAAAAATTTTTGCTCCTGTTCTCTCCATTTTGCCGTTCTGCTAGCATTCCTTTTCACTTGTTTCCACGCAAATCAATGCTGCATCCTATGAATGTTAACAAAGCAATGAACACTTTCATTTAGTCTTTACCGAAGTGTGTCGCCGAACGATTGGTGTTGATAATATAAGACGCGGGACGGGATGCAGATTTTGGCATTCGCGTTGCGTTTTTTTCGCAATGGCGTTTCCATTAATCCATGTCACATGGAGTTGCTGTTGACTACCTTATATAATGGCGTTGTTTGGCACTGATTGTATGGTCAGTCTGCCGTCTAATCGTAGACTAGTTTTCTGCGTTCATTCGTGTTGCTTTACCGGAGATCGATGAAATCAGATTCAGATTTCTATGTCTGACCTGCCACTGCCATATTGTGTCATCATACCATCATAGCGTACGATTTTACAGCACCACATTACGCTACATTCGCCTAGCTGGCCCTTGCAACTACGGATGCAGCTTCCACAGAAATTTTTTGACTTTGCTGTGACTAGCCTAGCAGTAGTGCACATGGAATTAGACCTGCTTAACCTAGAAGAATGTTATCTACGGCATGCGGGAACTGTGGGGCGAGTACATTAACCCCCTCAAGCCCACGGTGTCACTTAAGTGGCCACTACATTTCTGGCTATAAGTCGCCAGCCGATACAGATAGAGAGCTGTTCAAATCCTCTACGGATTCGGCAAGTCTTCTAGTTTCGATTAAGAAAAAAAATTATTTGTGTTAGGGTTCTCGTGGGGGACCTCGTAAAGTGGGTGCGTTTTTCAATTTTTTACCAACTTTGACTGGCCCTGGACGCCAATCCAATGAGCTAGATTTTTGACCCAAAGTTTCTTTGGAAACTATATGATCTCCCGCGTCTATAGAACCCTTGATTGATTTTGTAGCATGTGTGGAATCAAGGTTACGGCCCAAAAACCCCAGTTTACCCAAATATCAGAAAATTGCAGAAAATGCATTGCGTCTCCCACTGACGGCATTTCGGCTAGCGATAGCTTGCCGCTAGAACATGCTAGAGAGCTATTTGAACCCTCGAAAGACTCGTGAAGTCTTTGTAGTTTGCACTGAAAAAAAAAAACTTTTGAGATTTATGTTCGGGGTTTTCGGTGGGTGTTGTTAGAAAAAGGGAAGGTTTTGCTTTTTTTGGTTGTTCTTTTATGACGTCTTCACCCGGTCAATGGGCCAAACATGTGGCTCAAAATTTGGTTATATTCTAGTCTGAAATATGAATCTTTAGAGCCCTTGATGGACTTCCTAGCGTTTCTGGGGCCAAAGTTATGGCCAGATAACCCCAAATCATTGGGGATGTGGCTGAGTGATTTCAAAGCATCTCCCTAATAAATTTCTGCTTATTTGTCCATAACTTATGAACCAGAGAGTCTAGAAAGTCGATCAAGGGCTCTAAAGATTCATATTACACCCTAGAATCCAAAACAACTTTGAGCTACAAAATCGGCTCGATTGTTCGACTCCCAGGGGCTGATGACGCCATGCAAATGAAAGCAAATATGCATAAACATCCTCTCATTATGTAAACATCAACGTAAAACCCAAGACCTCAAGCTAAAAACGTTTTTTGCAGTCTAATCTAGAAAGTCTTCTTGAGTCTTTAGAGGGTTTGAACAGCTCTCTAGCTCATTCTGACGGCGAGTTATAGCCACCTTTGGCTCGTAGTGCTTTTCGCCTTACCCTAGCATTTACCAATTTTGGGTTTTGATCCATGACTTTGGTTCCAGATACGCTAGAATGCCAATCAAGGGCTCTAAAGACTCGGATGATAGTCTAGTCTCCAAAAAAACTTGAGCGAAAAAATTGGCTAATTGGGTTGGCGCCTAGGGCCGGATTATTTGGGGCCAAAACATCCCCACTTGTGACGAACCCCCAAGAGAACCCCAAACCCAACATGGAAAAATTTTTTTTTTCAGTTGAAACTAGAAAACTAGCTGAATCCGAAGCTGGTTGGACACCTCTCTAGCTTTAGCGACCGGCGAGTCGTGGAATTACAAACTTGGTCAAATAAGTGGCCGCTATGGGCTTAAAAGGGTTCAGCAATAGGTGTTATTGTTTCTCTTTTGGTGAAGTGCACAACAGTTGGTGCTCTGTAACTTGTTTTGTCTGTTTACACTACAGTGTTATATGTTAGCTTTTTACAGTACAGTTTTATGTCGGCTTGTTATATTCACACAACAAGGTATTGCAGAGAATGTGATGCTATTCCAGGATTTAAACAGAAGCAACATAACTCAAGAAATTTCAATGATGCAGGCCATTAATTCACGGTTACAGTTCAGTTGTGTTGTACTTATTACCATTGCATAGCATAATATACTTTTGCTGTACTACTGACCGGTCTCTATTTTGTTCAAACGTTTAGAACAGCATTGTGCGATGCTGTAGTGTAGACATTTGCGCAAAAGGAATAATGTTGTTACGATGTTCCAAAGCGTGGTCTCACAAGTTATGCAATAGTTTTTTTTGCTCTTTTTGTGGAGTAAACAACAGTTGGTGCTCGTAACTTGTTTTGCCTGTTTGCACTACATTGTAATATGTTAGTTTTTTATGCATTCATGCAGGTAGGCTATGCTTGTGACATTCACACAAAAAGGTGTTTTAGTGAATGCGATGCCTTTTGCAGATTATGTAGGACTTGTTACAAATATGTTTGGTTTTTGTTGATTGAATACCTTACTGTTGTGGAAAGTTTTTGGATGTGCTGTTTTCAACTTTTTGTAATGTTTAGGAAAATAGAACTTCAGTCATAGTCCAATGATTTTTACTTCTTGTCTAAATTCACGTTTTTGAGAAGTATATGCACTTGCATATTCTCAGCAGTGAATTCGCAGAAGCATTATTCAACATGTAAGTTAAAAAAATCACATCATTTTTGTTCTGAGGTGCAATGTAAGATGAAATAGACTTTAATCAAATATAAATATGCATACCGGTATATTGTATATGTGTTCATCACAGGTCTGTAGCAGTAGGCCTAGAGAGTTCATGACTACATGTACATGGTACTTTGAGACTGTGGTTTTAGTGTTCAAAAGACACCGAACTGAAAACCTAAGTATTGTTACTTTGCTTTTGACGTTACGTCATATCACGGGGCACAGGCCGGGCAGAAAATATTTTGTGGTTTGGCATAAATGGACCGGGCGCTTTCTTGTTAGCTCCGGACTGCAAAAGTGCTGGCTCGTACCATCTCTGGTGGATGGGTATGTATGCAAGAGCCAGCGAAAAACGGGACATGGAAAGGATATGGAAAGTGTAGAGTAAATAAAAAATGTTGACATAAATGTTGTAGTATAGTTGAAAATGTTCTTATCAAAGATTCCTTTTAACTGATTTATCGCCAATCTGTCCTATTCCGCTTAACATGGTCGAAAACTGTGACGAAATTCACCTCATTAGATAAATCACTCCAAGGCACATCAACTATTGATATTAACGCCGCTGGACGGACTTAGAAAAACGTGGCCTGTGGTTCCTTAAAGTGCTTCGTGCAGATATTATTCTGGCGCACGAGCTCATGAAATTCTATTTCAAATTTAACATGATAACTGGTGGTTTTCTTTTTAAACATTTCTTCCTGCTGTTTGACTGTAGCTAAATTATGCCCTATGCAATTTTTTGAATTCCCACCGCCGCCCTAGTACTATACCATCTTGAAGACACAAAGACGAAGACACCAAATTGATTGAAGAGGATGTCCAAGATTTGGTGAAAACGGCCGTCATCTCAGAAGCTAGGACTCCTTAGCGAGGTGCGAGATCAGGTTTTGTCAGCAAGCGGTGGTCTGCACAAACCAATAGTTGAAATTTGCTATTCTCAGACAATGAATTGGTTTACTCAGCTTGCTGCATGCCCCTTGCCCCGGATTGAAGACCAAGTCGCGGAACTGTCAAAATGTGAAGAATTTAACACTTTGAGTTTAAAACCTGCCAATTCTCAAGAGCCCATTCCAGATGAGGTCAAGTACAGTAGGCTACACGGAGTTTGAAGCTCTTGAAAAACTATCACTTTTCACACATACAACTTGGATAACTAATTGAGTGTATGCATACCAAAAAAATTTGGTGCCGTCATTCACTAGCACACAAAATCGTCTTGCAAGACTTACATACGCTTACCTGGTCAATGACACGGGGGACAGCGCTACTGTGGAAGAGCATGATAAGAACCTCGCCGCATTCCTCAAAGTCTAGCAAGAGAAAAAGTCTACCAGGGATAGCGTGACTTGAGTCAATGACTCGATTCGACTCGAGTCACAATTTTTGATGATTCGGACTCGAGTCGCGTTGAGAAAAATGGTTACTCGACTCGACTCGAGTTACCTTTTTCACGTAATGACTCGACTCGAGTCAGAGTCACTTTTACAAAATCTCTGAGTTCCTGATGGACAAACCCAGTTCGTTTTCACACAAAGAAATGAGCATTTTTGGCTTCAGTGATGATCAAGATTGGCGGAAACTTTCTGTTTTGCCTCTCTATTCGTGCTATACCGCATTTTAAGGATCAAGTTTCCCCAACTTGCGTAGAGGGAGACGTGAAACTTTGCTTTCACAAAGGGGTCATTGGGACACAATCTAATGACACCTTGTCGTGGGTTCATGTGGTAGGCTATTTGCACATCGTGATCCTGGCAGGGGGCCTCATAGTCATACTGTGACCTTGAGTCTTGTCCAGATATCAGTAAAGTGACCTAGGTTTTTCAGATTCAAATCCAAACCAAAAAACTGTATTGCATAATATGATGCAAATGCGAAAACCGAATCTTATTTAAATCCAAATTCCTGCCACTGTTATTAGCCCAAGCCCTGGTGGCGACGTGATTACGCCACATGCAATGTAGAATTTGTAGCAGCAATAGAAGAGCGAACCTGGTCAAATGTCTAATCTCAATTGCTATTATGCTGAGGATTGTCGGTTCAACTCTTTTTTTGGTTGGGTCAGGTCGACGCAGCATTGTGCCTGTAACAAATGGCTCACAACGTGTCAGTGGCTTCTGTCCATTGTTAACCTGCAGTCCTCCAGTAACCTGCAGTCTCAAAACTGAACCGAAAGTTGCAGTAATCTGCAGTCTCAAGATTGAAACGAAGGTTGCAAAGAAGTTTAAAAGAAAACAATCAATTGCAATCCAAATCTGTTTTAGCAAATTTGATAACATCCAAATCCATAAATATATTGAAATGTCGCAAGATTTAAATCCAAGTACGTGTTCATCTCTAGTCATTTTCGTGTAGGTTATTGGCATGCGAAAGCCACACTTTCAATGCAACGCCAACCGAGAAGTTGCAAAACATCCCCTCATTTTTGCAATCAACCGCACCTATTGCACGCTTTTTTGTGAAGGTTGTACCCAGCACCACCTTCACATCCTGGTCAAAGCACCACTTCGTTGTGATTGGAAAGGCCGAGCAGCAAGTGCGCAAAGCTTCACAAGCAACAAAAACTGGTTTTATATTTCCAATTCCCTTTTCTTGAGAATGATAACAGCAAGGATTAACTATAGCCAGTTGCTAGTTTCTTAATTATGCAATTTAACCAACTCAAAATGAAATTATAAAAATCACGACGTTATTGGCAACGTAGTGCTCAACCTGGCACATTAAGCATCTTCTAGATTGGGTGAACAACAAGTTAAAATTTTGTAAATTGAACTTGTTTCAACAGCAAGACAAAAACGAATATAAAAGACATAGAAGGCACTGGTACTCAGTCAACAGAACTAATTTGAGCATTGCTTTTACTTATCAGTTTAAGTGCCGACATGTTTGCATATATCACTGTATTTTACAGAGCAGAGATGCAATACTGGTTGTTATAGTGCGAATACCATGCTAGGCCTACATCCCAATACGGATCTGGCATTTATTGGTAACCAGCTGCTGCAGTTTTTTTCTTGCAATATCTTACGTACATTTACGTACAAAACCTGTAAGGAAAACGAACCGCATTTAAGAATTGAAGAACTTTTTTGTGCTTCAATTACAAAAAATTTTGTGAAACCGGCTTAATACTGGTTGTTATAGTGCGAATACCATGCTAGGCCTACATCCCAATACGGATCTGGCATTTATTGGTAACCAGCTGCTGCAGTTTTTTTCTTGCAATATCTTACGTACATTTACGTACAAAACCTGTAAGGAAAACGAACCGCATTTAAGAATTGAAGAACTTTTTTGTGTTTCAATTACAAAAAATTTTGTGAAACCGGCATAAACATAGTAAAGAATTATTTTGTTTTCTAAGATAAAACCTCCTGTGTTGAAGGTGTGATGGAGATCGCACCAAACTGTTGAAGAGCATAGATTACATAAAGTACCATTAGAAAGATAAGAAAACAAAGCCAACACCAGTCGTTACTGTAAACCATACGTACATTTTACATTCATTAAAACAGGATTAGAATTTCCGCCTCCTTTCTTTTGGGTATATAAGGTACTTGCAAAACAGGTTGCCTGCTTGCCATTATATTCCTTTTTCAGCGCAATCCAAAAATTTCCTGTAGTCTAAAGATGTGCAAAAACAGATCATCATTATATTCATTGCATGCAGTAATGCCCTGATGGTTTCCGACACACTAAGCAACTTTGTTCGCTTTAGTTGTTCATGAGAAGCTAAGCAATTTTCTTAACAAGAATGAACTGCATGCAAACGTTGAATACGGATTTGGAAATAATTCATCAACAAAATTAACTGTATCTGTAATTTACTAAAGATTTCCTGAAAACATGTATAGAGTTCAAAACACAAATGCTGTTTTTAAATTAAGCTAAGCACCACATAATATTGCGACGCAGTGAGTTATATTTTGGTATTGGAGGTGAGCTAAATATTATGTTGAATCATTCTTAACTAATCGTCAGCACGCCACCAAAGCAAAAATCTTTTATGTGATATTCAGAAAAGTGAGTGTAGAGTTCCTCAAGGTTCGGTGATGGTCCTATCTTCATTAGTTTTGATCTGTGTGAAACAGCTTTGTGCCTCTAGATTTCAAACTATAGTTTTTGCAGATCTCACTAATTTCCACTTTCCACATGAAGATATTGAAACGTAAGAAACTAATCTTCAAATGAGATTCAAAAGGACCACACTTGGATGAATTCTAACAGTTCATCAATAAACTGTTGTGAAACAGCTTATATGTTATTAACTTCAACCCGTTCTTGAAACTATAAGTCAGAAATTTGTACAAACGGTGTAAAAATTTCCCAAACTGCAAGTATCAAATATCTTTGTGTGGTACTAGATAAAAACTTTTGTGAAAACCACAAATCAGTAGCCTATGTGGGAAAGGTTTTTACGCCTGTGTGTTGTGTGCAAACATGGACATTTTGCTGATGTGAAAATATTGCTATTTATATACTGTATTTCAGTCTCTTCCACTTGCATTTGCAGTACTGTATAATGGGTGAAAGAAAAGTGGTCTGAAAGTGCATTTTCCTGTGAATTTGGGGATGTTTTGGGAGGTGTAAGAAAAGGAGTCTGAAAATACATTTCCCAATGAATTTGAGAGTGCTTTGGGAGGTGAAAGCAAAGTGCTCTGAAAGTACATTTTCCGGTGAAGTTTGAGTGTATTGGGGGGTGTACGGAAAGGGGTCTGAAAGCGCATTTTCCCATGAATTTACCCCATCTCTGTACCTCAAAGATAACAATCAGAAAATTAGTCAAAAGCGGTTGTTTATATCTACTTTATCTATAAAAAAGGTACTCATGTGCTTTTCTACAAAGGTTGGGCGCCATTTTGTAAACTCAAACAACCTTGGGAGCTATTTTTGCCCTGATTTTAAGGGATCTTCCCAGGTTTTCAAGGATTTTTCCCGGATTTTCAGGAATTTTGCCCAGATTTTGAACAAATCAAAACTTTTTGGGGTGCACTTTCACCCCCGCCTCCTACACCACCGTACCTGCAAAGCAATTGTTTTGCACTTGGATGAAATCATTGCTGCATTGTTGGTTGGTTAGGTAAATCAGATGACTTACGAACCTATGTATTTATCACATGGTCAAAGTATAAGACTCGCGGAATAAATATTTTTTTGGTTTGGATGGTCATCATCGTCGCGATATTACAAGAAATGATGCTGAATGTATAGGCTATCTTTAATTTATAAGCAAGTCACCTTAAGTTTTGTGCTAAGGCAGTGTTTCTCAAACTTTATTATTCCATCGCCCCCTTTTCATTCTCGACACGTCGTTTTCGACACCCAAGCCTGATGAAGCAAACACAACGTTGTAAATTTAAAGAATTTATTTAAAGAAAGTATTAAGCAGCTGAACCAAGCCATTAACACCCTAAACTAGGCAATTGTATTACGACGCTAATATTACGTTCAGAATTCTTGTGAAAACAATCCAGGGCTACCGAGCCGGAGTTGGGCATTTGCCTGGAGCTGGAGCCGAAGCTCAAATTATAAGCCGCAGACGTAGATGTGGCCATTTGAGAAGTACCTCCGGGTCCCTTCCTTGATACTAACGGTTTTGCCAAATAGACTTACGTGTGCTCTTTATAGCACACTAAACGCGATTATTAGGAGTTACGATACCGGACTGCAACAATGGATCTGCAAGCCTTTGATGTTTCTTTGGTTTATATAATCGCTAAGCTTGTGACATATGGCTGGCAGGCGTGGTGTTACTTGTTGAACAATGGTTCTCAAACCCTGTTCTAAGAGCCGCGTTGCAGCTCCCAAGCATCCTTTGTGCGGCTTTTAGCAATCTATCTGTGACAGATTCTATTTGAATAAGAGCTGATGATGCCCACTTCGTACGCGAAATATGTACTCTGTAAGGGTTTCGTGTCTGATCCTTTGCTGGGAAAGGATTCCTTTCGACAGGCAGTGTTTTTAGTAACACCTCTGATATTTTGTGTAACAGACTTCGTTGATGCAATAAAACAAAACGTGTCCAATTGACTTGTGGCAAAATTATTTGTGCAGCTCTCTTGCAAAATCGTATGTCTGGATTTGGCTCTCTCCCTTCAGCGGAATGGTTGAGATCCACTGTTGTAGAAACAAGAAAAATTTTACCTACCACAACATCTTACTTCTATTTAGAATGATCAAACCGGGTCTGTAGTAGACTAGCGATCTAAAAAGAACTGAGCTATAATGAACAGGTATATAATACAACAGGGGTGGTCAAACCTTATCTATGTATGAGCCACATATCGTAAAACTCAAGTTACAAAGAGCCACAAACATAAAAACATAAAAACACGAATTTATCTTCAGTCTACGCTTCTGTGACATCATAATTCTTTTTGGAACTACTTACAAATGTAATACCGTACGGCAGTAAAATTTTACAATATTTCCACACTTTCCAAAAGAAATCAAATAAAAAACAAATGCATAATTTTTCGGAAAGCTCATAGAGCAGCATGAAAAGGATCGAAGAACCACATACGGCTCGCGAGCCGCAGTTTGGCCACCCCTGTAATATAATATCCACAGATTTTGTAGCTGTGCAATCATGCTGTTAGCAGGGAGTATGATCAAGATATGATACCATTACAGATTCAAGCGTGAAATGCACTACACTCTATTGTAAAGTAGGAATTTTTATTGGAAACCATTTTTTTTATTTATTTATTTGTTTGTTTATGAGCAGACACGAAGTCCATAGTATGAACACACACACCCTACAGAACGCAGGTTGATACAAACAGACAAAACAGAACGTAGCACCACGCATTGAAGCCGGCGGGTTACAGACACTTTTTGCAACTACGTTGAAGACAGAACCATAGGGTTACAGACACATTCTTAACACGATTGTTAGCTCACACGTAACACTTGTTACAGCACTACCGCGGAGTAGGGCGCTAATTCCTAACTTGGTCAAGTCTAGGTAGAATGCGATAGCATTATGGCTTGACACGCCATCGATCAAACGGACACTGCGGAGTTCGATCACTCATTAACAGAGTAAAATGCGATTATAGTGTTAAAAAAACAGTGACGAATACAAACAGTCTGAATGCATCAAAGCACGTACCCATATGTTGTTAGATTTTCTACATCTTTCGAGAAACAGGTACGTGTATTAGGAATTTTCAGCTATTTTGAAAAAGTGACATGATATCTTTGAACAAAGACTTTGAACACATCTTCGCCATTTGTGTTGATGCAAATGTGTGCATGTTTGAAAGAACACATGAGAGAGGTAATCGACTGTGTGTTTTGCGCTCTTTGCATGGTTTGTCCGGATAGCGCTGTCAGCTGGAATCGTCATGACTGCAACAGGCAAAGCATGCAACGAGTGGAAAGCACTTGGTCAATTGGGACTGGTCTGTGTCTAAATGCTCAGACACAAACGTAGTTTTCCAAACAGCCATTTTCTTCATTCTAGTCGTTAAAAATAACAAAAGGTCCTCAGGCATTGACGACAAAACCAGCGACTGCTTTTCCAAAACTTGCTTTTATTACCGTTATCTTGAGTTACGTTTCTGCTAGTAACTGTTCTCTGAATCGTCTGAATCCGTCATTGTTGTTTTTCGCTGATTTTCTCGTGGTGCGAGCGCTGCTTGTAAAAAAACGCCAATCTAAATTACTCAAAACGGTTTGGTATTTTTAGTTTTGTGTACTTGATTTAATTCCTTTTCCATTCAACTTGAGGCACACCAAGACAATCAAAACATCAATGTGTGAATACGAACAGAAGCCGGAACCACATTCACGAAAACCAAGAGCTCCGGAGCTGGAGCCAAGTTCATGAAAAGAAGGGCTTCGGGGCCGGAGCTGCGTCATTTTTTCGACAGCTCCGCCGCCCTGAAATAATCCGCGCTGTACCCGGGCACACCGACGATCCAGACTAAAAATTCAACAGAACAAGTTCGTGCAACGGGAGAGTCCATTACATTAATCACCGGAAACATAACAGCAAATCATGGCTGCTTGTACAAACAGTAGATGAAGAAGTTAACTCTGCAGGAATAGTGGATCGATGATCAAGCGGAGGTTCACCTTGAACCTAAAATTCACAACTTCACATGTGCACACACAAAAGCACTAGATCATAAGTAAAGACCTCGTTAAGGAAACGGTACGCTCACAGCTATCATGACCGCGACGAAAAACAAGTGTGCAACGTAGAAGTCGATTAAATGTCCACCTGAAACACATCCAGCAAAACACGGCCGAATGTAGGAACAGTAGATGCAGCAATTAACTCTGCAGCCTTATTGGCGTGATTAATGCAATTGGTCACGTAGTTCCGCCTTTTCGTAAATAGTCTTTCATTGAAGGCGCTGCAGGGTCGTGGTCATTCAATGTTCGGTGTGACTTGAACTTTGCTTGAAGCATATGATTAACGCGGCGCAGAGTATGTTCTTTTGTTTTTGCTGTTTAAGTTTCTTGCCATGACTTACTGTTGCGTCTCACCTGATTTATTTAACGTTACTCTATCACAGAATTTCCTCTGTGAATGCACGAACAGCCGTTTAAACACATACAGGGTTTGGGACGAATTCAATTCGGAAACGTCATCCCAACGAACAAGCGTTATGTGACAGTTAATCATACCAGTTTCTAGCTTATCCAAGCTTTTTTCATCAGCTTGAATCGGGATTCCCTTCGTAATAGAATCCGAATAAGCCTTATGAACCACATGCTTTTTCCTGAACTCACTAGACAGCTTGTCAAACGCTATTCTTAAAGTTTCTGACGGTGTATTAATAATATTGCAGGACCTTGTGTCTTCATAGGCTTTATCCCGTCTCATATCGAAACACGCAATTTGCGAAGAGGGGTCGATAACTTGCTTCATTACTGTCTCCTCAAAGCTTGTCGTCATTAAATAAGGTTTCACGATGCTGCAACTGCTTCGGCCTGGAACTACCGGATGACATCAGAGTCGGATCAATTACATCATTTCAGTTCAATTACAATTATAGTTACAATTACGCTTTCAAATCTGTCAATTACATTACAATTACAACTACAACTATTCTGTGCTAAAAATATCAAATTACAACTATAATTGCAATTGCTTTCACATTTGGAATTGATCACAAGTTGAAATTACAAATTCTTTCAAGAATATGAAAATACAGTGGAAATCGCTTAATTGAACATCGGTTTATAGAGGAAACCGCTTATTCAAGCAGTTTCGATTGAACAAAAAAACGATCCCATCCTTTTCTTCTTATAACGTTTCGCTTATTAAACCAGGCACAACGCTTATTAGAGCAGATAGACGTGCATGCAGTTAGCGTGTGAGAAATCCATAAAATGCAGAAAGTTGACCAAGCAACCAAAAATGAACAGTCAAAAATCGACCAGTTCTTTTGTGCTGAAGAGGGGCAAGAGTGAACAGTGTGCACTACAACAGCTACTGTGCAATACATTATAACAAAAATATTGCAAAAATACAGTGAGTTTTCTTTTTACAATACTGTGTACAGTGCTCACAACGAGAATGAAGTAGAGTACCCTGATATTGATATGTGTATTGGTGAACCCCTAGTGTGAATGACACCTTATTTCTATTGCAAAAAGTCCTCATCGGATAAAAAGCATCCGTTTATTAGAGCAGGTTTTGCTATTCTCGAGGGTGCTCTGTTAAGCGGTTTCCACTGTAATACATGCAGACATGTTGGATGGTTCCACAAGTGGTGCCAGAACAGACTTTTGTGAGCTTCAGAGAACAGCACTCGCTAAGGTTTTCACCACCTATCAAATTATTTTTTGCCTATTTTGACACCTTGCAAATTCCGCGTATCCACAGAGCTGCAGTGTCTCATTTCCTACAGATGCTTCTACACAACGGTACGTTATCAGCGCAAACACTTATTGTCACACTTAAAGCAAAAACAGTTGATCGTTTAAACAATGATTGGTCTTCGAAAACGGTTTCTGGAATACAACACAAACAGGATTTTACATTCTACCAGCGCATTCTAAACGAAGCGAACAGACCTCACTGTCAGTTAGCCGAGAGAGCGACAAACAATTAAGAATTAGGCAAGTAGGCCTACACAATTGTAGCTATTTACAGTAAATTAAACACGCAGCTCAAACGCACGACTGCCATCCAGCTACAACTTCAATGCTGATTGGCGAACTGCAAATTAGCACATATACGTTTTAATTCTCCAACAACAAAAAACAAAGAGTATGCACGAAAACGATGAAAGTTCCAAAGCTCAGATTTTCGGTCTCTTGAGTTTATAAGAAAGCTCGCTATTTCGAATAGCAGCATTTGGGCTATACACTTTAAGAGCCGAAAACGTCATTAACTGGCAAATAGACGGAGTGGCAAATTTATGGCAGATTTTGCACGAGGAGAAACAAATGCGTGATCAAATTAAATGTTATTAAGTTGAAAATTTGAATTTCTTTTTGCAGTTGTTGCACCGTGCCTCAGTTCTGGTTAGGGGTTTACAAATTTGGACAGTGGTGTTGGAAGGGATTCAGCAGTGTTTAACAGAACCGTCGCCAGAAAGTTTTTAACAGGGGGGGCTTAGCGCTTGTGCTGGGGGGGCTTGACATTCTAAAAATTAACAAAAACTCGACTGATTTATAATGTTTCATGTTTCATATTTCATATTTCAATTTGGGGGGGCTTGGAGCTTTGTTTTTGGGGGGCTAAGCCCCCAAAAGACCCCGTGGCGTCGGGACTGGTTTTCAAGATATTCGTTTTGATAATCCATTTTGAAAATGTTGCAATTTCTGCAATATATTGTAATTTGCTAAGATGCGTTTGTGGATGAACAACGATTGAATAAATGAACACACAAAAACATTTATTTTAGTGTGCCTAATATTGATCTAACCAGGGCAACTCCAGTTCAACAACCTTACTTGGGCTCATCATATGTTTTGCATACAGTCCATTTAAATATTTATAAAAATACAAGAAAGGTGATGCACATGGAAAATGTATGTCTTTCCGCAATCTTTCTAGTCCCAAATGACTTATTTTTTATATTTTTATAGAGGATTACGTCAAGGAAACTTCAATTTGCTCATAATCTTGTTGGCACTATATTTGCTTAGCGACTTAAAACACGTAACAATGAATGAGATGTTCTCATGAGAGTTCGTCCATTGTTGCGTAACTCACGTCACAGAGCAAAGATAACGCCAGTTAGAATTGCTCTCGAATGGGAACTATCCATAGATTGGAAATTTAATCCAATGCTCTGGTTTATGGCAGGCCTGCCCAACCTTTTTAATATTGCGGGCCACTTTCACATGGGGTATTTATTGCGGGCGACAAACTTTTGTGACGTAACAATAGGTTATTGTGACGTAAAAAATCCATTGATTTTGATAAGTTTTATGCGATAACACGAGGTGGTAAATGAGTCCTATATTTGCACGCAGTGTTGCCTGCTTGTGTGGATGTAAACCAATCTAAGAAGTTGACATATTTCTGAAGCGTTTGTTATACACATTTTTGGGTGGTAGGCCCATGACAGAAACAACAGGTATAATTTGTGTGTTTTGATGGCAGGTATACTTGAGCCTATAAAAAAATACAAAAATTTAAAAAATCTGCTTACGAACTTATTACAGCGCGAGCCACATAAAATAACCTCGAGGGTCGCATGCAGCCCGCAATTTGGGCAACCTTGGTCTGTGGCAGTGTTTCTAAAAGTGGGCGAAATCGCCCCCTTGTAGGCGATTTTGATGAACAAGGGGCAAAAAAATCCAAGGGGTGATAGGGGGGCGAAAAAACATCAAGGGGGCGAAAATGCTCAGCCACTAGTCGATCACTGAGTTAACTTCAGTATCCTACTATTATGACTTGTTAGTTCCTTGCAAATTTTGATTTACTATGATAATCGTTGGAGGTTGTTGCTAAAGCAATTTCTGGTGAATCTTTACTCTGGATCGTCTATGTGCCCGGCTACAGTTTGGATTATTTCAGGGCTGCGGAGCCGTCGTAAAAATGACACAGCTCCGGCTGCGGAGTTATTCTTTCATGATCAAGGCTCCAGCTCCGAAGCTCTTAGTTCTCATAAGTGTGACTCCGGCTCCTGAGCTCCGCTTTCAATTGCTCAGACTCCACCTCCGGCTTCTGTTCGTTTTCACACATTAATATTTTAATTGTTGGTGTGCCTCAAATTGAATGGAAAATGAATTAAATCAAGTACACAAAACCAACAAAATACACCAAATCTCAATGAATAATATAATTTGATAAGTTTTTGCAAGCAGCGCTGCTGCTACCATGAAGAAATCAGCGAAAAAACAACAATCGCAGGTTCAGACGATTCAGAGAACAGTTCCTACCAGAAACGTAATTCAAGATAACGGCAATATAAACAAATTCTGGAAAGGCAGTCGCTGCTTTTGCCTTCAATACCTGAGGACCTTTTGTTTTTTCTTACTTCTTCTTGGCCCCAAAATACGAACTGCTACAGAGCAACAGTCGTCTGCTTGGATGCGAAAGGGTTATGGAAACTCGGGCAGAGTTTCATTTTAGCTGGGTTTACACTTTCTCTGCCATGCTCAGCTCCTTATGTGTTCTTTCAAACACGCACACATTTGCATTAACACAAATGCGAAAATGTGTTTAAAAGCCATTTGTTCAAGGAATTAGTATGACTTCTAGTAAGAAATTCACATTTGATGTTTGCTGAAAACTTATTTCTTATCTTTTTCACTCATAATAAGCAGTGATGAATCGCAAAGTTAAGCACAATTTAACACGCTAAGCTTAGGAGAAAATAAGACTGGATGTTTATTGTGCTGAAAACAGATTTATTCTACAGATGAAAACTTCAAGAAAAAGTCCATATTTCTTTACATTGATTTTTACACCCGCCTGATAATGTACTGCTATGGAAAGCAATGCCAAATCGCAACCAATTATTTATAACTTTCATGTTATGCTACTGTTTGTAAACGTAAATTTTCCTAGTGAACTTTTGTCAGTAATCTAGTAGGGTTCTTTGTATTTTAGGGATCCGATTCAGGAACAGAGAATTGAAAATCGGGTCCCAGAACCACAAAATTATTATAGGGTCTCTAGAATCAGAGAAAAGTGGGTTTTTGCAGGTCTACACCGGGTACTTAACATTTTACTTAAAAAAAATAAGCTACTAAAACTTGATAGTAAGCCTTGTGTTTTTTTATAAAAATTCCTACTTTACAATGGCGTGCCGTGCATTTGACGCTTCAATCTGCAATGGTATCAGGGTTAATCATACTCCCTGCCAACAGCATGGCTACACAGCTACAAGAGCTTTGGGTATTTTATGATATACTTTCTCATTATAGCTCAGTTCTTTTTAGATCACCACACTACTGTAACTCTAACCACGGTTCTAAATTTTTAACTGAATTGCGGATCAGGCTTCTGAGTTTTAGTTTGAGAGCTCCGTAGCCCTGGATTATTTTCACAAAACTTATGAACGTAATATTTGCGTCGTAATACAATTGTTAAGTTCAGCTTTTTAATGTCTTGGTTCAGCCAAGGTTACTATCTTTAAATAAAATTATTTTAAGTTACTACCCTGTGTTCGCTTTATCAGGCTTGGGTGTCAAAAAAAACGTGTCGAGAGTGAAAAGGGGGCGATGGAATAAAAAAGTTGAGAAACACTGGTCTATGGCATGCAAATCCATTACTTCAAAAAACATTCAATCTGACATTCATTATATTGCAAAGAATACTTCTCTGCAATTGGCAACTCAGGCTGTAACGGATGAGCAACGGAACTTTCTAACAACCGCTATCTTGCTCCATACAAGCGTCTTGTGGTTTTCCCGTATCGCAAGCATTCTCGCTGACTCATGCGTTGTCAGTACGTCATGTATGAACATCGTTCCTTTTCTTCACTCTGTATGGGCCTGTCTGGTTACCGTGTGTGTGATCGTGCTGTGTACCTGACAAGCTCTGTGGAGTAGTAATAGGTAACATAGAAGGTGTAACAACGGTTTTGCTTTTCTGCGTTTTCTCGAATTCTGTGTATTTGCTGGAAACAAAATTGTAATTTGGTAAATTTTTATTGCAAATTACAATTACAATTACTCGAAAATATGTGATTAATTACACGCAATTACAATTACAGTTGTAATTGATCCAACTGTGGATGTCATCGCTTTTAACTTGCCTTATGTTATATCAGCCTTATGCTGTGGCAGCCTTGTGCTGCACGAATCAAAGACCTTTTTTCTTCAACTAACGGACCAACCTTCTCGGTCCTCGTTATGCTCAGAATAGAAACGCTGTCTCGATTTTCTCCATTACTAAAGGAACAACGCAACTCGTCGCCCAAGGAATGCGTAACGAGGCAAAGTCAAAAACGCGGCGCGGGAATCACCTGAGGCCCGATCATTACTCGAGGCCCAATTGAGGGGAAACGTCGCGTAAGGACAATACGCGTGCAAAGACATGCAACCATTCTGCGAACGTTACACTAGGCCCCCTAAATTTTTTTTCGCCCTGCTGGAAAAATGGAAAAATGGCATAATTTGAAACTATTGCACGCAGTTTAAAAACTGTGGGCCCCTCTCAGAAAACTCTTCGCCCCACCTGGTGCCCCAAGCTGGTTACGGGCCTGCCTAACACCGAAGCGTTTCGTTAGAATTACTTCAAACTTTCAGAGATGATGAGAATAGGTATGAATATTATATTTGGAAATTTTCTGTGCACCAGTACGACTAAAAAAGTTATCCTTATACACGCAACAACTGTCAAGGCCTAAGTGTTTTGCAAAAAGTGTTGTAGCCTAGACCTAGCAAACTGTTGCTGGATACCAAACAACATAACTAAAAATGCTCTTGCCCATATTACCTGAAATGTTCAAGTATTGTGCGGGTAAGTAAGGAGAAAATTTTTGTAAATTTTTATTACAACCAATTGAGTACAGAAATGTTATTGTGTGTTACCAAACAACTGTTGACACCTAACGTTTTTGAAATAATCTTGTAGCCTAGACCTAGCAAGATGGTTTACTACCGAATGTCATAACTCAAAACGTTTTTGGACAATTTGCATGAAATTTTCAGGATAAATGTGTCTGGGTATGAAGATCATTTGCGGCAATTTCTTTGCAAAAAAAAGTACGCGAAAAGTTTTCGCGTTAGTGTTTATATATATCAATCCGCACCCGGCGTATTCGATTGAATGACACGTATATGCGTTATTCACCACCATGCGCATTTGAACGTATGTCGCATATATGCGTCAATCAGTACCGAAGTTGTTACAAACGTTGAGATTAGCTTGAAAATGTGACTGGTTAAAATTACAAACACATATCTTTAAATTTTTGGCAATCTGTTTCTAAATACGTGACAACCAACGCATTCAGAAAGCCAGTTACATTTCTGTACGAAAACAAGTCATGGCTGTACTATGTCAAGGTTGCCAACCTGTCTTCACAAAAAAGCCAGACCTAGTCCCCAAAAAAACAAATAGTAGTCATAAAGCATACACAAACAAACCATGCATAACCAAACACAAAGTAGAGATTAAAACTCGTCAGAAACATCGATGCAATTCAATTCCATTCTTCAGAAGCATTCTCTTCCCCGTGATTGCACTGACTTTTATTTGTTTCTTGTTAAATACATCGAGCACTTATAGGGCAACAGTAAAATTTTTGCAATGTGCTTTTCACACTGCATGGTCATAGCCTCTCGTCAGAAGATATTTGTGATGAATGTGCAGCTCAAACAATGTTTTGCATGAGCTAAACCTTTCCGACAAAAAAGCCAGAAAAAAAGTGATTTTCTCTGCATGTTTTTGATTTACAAAAAAAGCCAAGTGCGTCAAAATCAGCCAGAATTTCAAAATCTGGTTTCAAAAAAAAAAAAAAAAAAAAAACTGGCAACCCTGTTCTGTGGTCTCTCACACGTGCAGCTGTTAAACTCTGATTGTTTCAAGATAAATACTTTTCTTACAGTATTCCACGTAGGGGAAATGTCGGACAGAAGTATTTAGCAATATTTAGCGGTCTTTAGAAACTTGCAAAAAAAATTATCAATGCATCAGAATCAGTGATGTCACACCGAACTCTGTTTCAGCATCAACTTGGCTACGTGTGATTTATGAAAAGCACTTCACACAAAGCGTGATAAACGTCGCTTTTATTTTTTTAACCTCTGAAAATACAAACCTAAAGAGAAAAACGTGGGAGGCCTTGGCACATTATATCCCCGCCGTCTGAAAATGTGGAGGGACACGACCCCCGTGCCCCCCACCTAAACACACCCATGAATGCAGGTGGCAAAATTATAGTGGTTGGCTGAACCTCAACCACTTCATGACCAAGAGTGCTCAACTTGAGCCTCCCTGGCAAAAAACAAATTTTAATAAATGAGTGTCATTACCCAAAGTGTATGACTTTCCATTCTGTGTCATCAGCCAAAGCAAACTTAGTTATCTTCACAAAATTTGAGATATCTTCTTCACAAAAGACGAAAGCTTAAAAGCTCAGGCCACACATACTTTCATTTCACTGGAAAACAACGCAACTCACCTTCACGAAAGTAGTTCCCTGAATTGTTAAATTGAAGGACATAACACCCAGATATCCTCCAGAGCTCAAACAAGACAAATTAACCATCTGACCTTCAATTCCTGTGATGTTATATGAAGGCACCAGAGTGACCTCAGGAGCTGAAAACATACGTTATTCAAAGCAGTACTTTTAACTTGTTAACCATGGCAATGACAAAAACAGGCAGGACTTCGTAGCAGCGATACCTGGCCACGTCAGCCGAATTGCTGTTAAATGGGTGCTTGCAGACACTTTACAGTTTGCGGCTGATAAAAATCCTTTTTAGCGGTGATTGTGTATTGTGTCGATACCCAACAATTCTGAAACCATAATTTATCTGGTCTACACCTTTCATTGCCAATAATTTCCTTTTCTTACTCATTTTCTTACCAATGCATCTAGAACATTCCTACTTTGTCTGCCACATTTGCCATTGTATGTATTCAATATGACACCACAAAGAAGTTTTGCATGCTATGCTAACTTTCTATTATGCCTGGGATTACAAGGGTTCCTACACAACTTTGAATATATGTATGTCAAAAAGTTAAGTGTGGAAAATTATTTTCTTTTTCCATAATAACAGACCAAAAAATTTGTTTCCACGCTTTTCCAGGTTGAAAAATGACCACAGTTTATTCCATACTTTTTCCGACTCTGCTGGAAGCCTGGCTTATACAGACAATAAAATTTTGCTGCTAATTTTTCAGAGAACTGATACTGTAGTTATTACAAACTTCTTGCAAATTTTTTGCTTACAACAGATTATTCCTATTCTCTTTTAGCAGAAAATTTTTTACCATGTGAAGGTCGTTTTCAGAAAAACATCGCATTAGGCTTCAGGTACTAAGGTGTACTCACCAGTCACCAATGCACTGCAACTTACCAACAATCTAATGGTGCTAACAAGTACAACAGCAGTAAATTACCAACTCATAACAGACCTAAGGTGTTCTACTGTACTTATTTCAGCAATATGTACCTTGTATACATTTCGAGATGTACCAGGATCCAATAAAAAAGTAATTCATTCAATGAGTAACAAGTAATTTTTTTGAGGCTGATGATGAAAAGGGTATTTTTGATACTAACTTTTTTTTTCCATCATGGACAGAAAATTTTTTTAAGTGACCAAAACAATTTAGTCAATTCGGTCATAATGTCCGAAAATACAGACTAATGATTATTGTCACAGGAAATTTTAATGCTATTATGGGACAAATGACCGAAATGCATCAGCGCAAAGAAACAGCATGTGTTTCATGCAAATCGCTGGCTTTTCTATTATTAATTTACGTATGACTTTACGTGAACTACGCCATGGTTGTTTTCCCTTTCTGCCAGCATAATAATCATGGTGTATGCTTCCATCTAAAGCCCGTTTTGTTTTCTCTAATTTTGATGCCTTAGCTTGTGTTTGAACTTGCAGAATCTTGCTTTAGTTTTCATCAATTCACCTGCAAGGTATTGCTTAGGCTACAACTACAGGTTTGAAGAAGCGTACTTGACGTGAAATCGATTTCCTAGTAAAATGCTCTACGAGCAGATTCGGCTGTTTTGCCCTTGTGTTACTTCGAAACTTACATATCCTGAAACAGTTAAAACACATATTTCTTTGCATTCCCATTCAGTGACAAATAATCTTGCACTGTGGGTATTTAGCATTAATTCCGATCGACTATCGAATACTGCAACTGCAGGTTCCTGTTGCGGATGGTTTGCAACAGTCAACAGCATTTCTCTTCTGACGTTGCATAGTATTATTACGAAACAACAACGTCGATACCTTGTCGAAATGGGGCTTCCGAAATGACCTGAAAAATTTGTCTCTGAACAATCGAAATTGATATTTCGTCAAACGCACTTGTTTCGAAACCTCCTACCCTGCCAGCTCCAATGCAAGCAAAGCTATCAGAAGCTCGTACACTGCCAGACACACGCAGAGCTGTTTTGTAATATTTCGCTTCATGGCGAGGGCACCCAGACTCAAATCGCAGTTGCTTAGTCTTGCAGTTAAGGCCTGAATTATATCTGCCATTGACAACTACTAGGTTTAGGCCTACTGCAATCTCACCCCTAGTAACGCGGGTACGTTTACACTGAAGCTATATTTTCTGATATTGAAAAGCGCGATAGCTAGTCTCAGAAATTGTCGTCGCATTATCTGAAAAAATACTAGTCCAGCGTTGTATTTCAAAAACAATTCTATTGCAGGTTTTTTTAAGGTGTTTTAGGGACCCGATTCGGGTTCCTAGAATTGAAAACTGGCTCCCTATAATCAGAGAAAATTATCAACGAGTCCCTAGAATCAGAGAAAATCGGGTCCCTAGAATTAGAGAAATCGGGTCCCTACAGGTCCATACCGCGTGCCTAACATTTTCCTTAAAAAAACTGCTCTATCGGTACGAACAGTTGACGACGTTGTTTACTGCGCAAGAAGTTTGATACTAATTTCTCGTAATTCACTTTAACATCACAATGCAAAATCATCACAACAATTACACTCAATCGTTCTTCTCCGTCGTAATTTCGCAAGTATATTTTTAACACCGTCATCTCGATAGAGAGCGCCCCACGGACGCAGGTGTACAGCTTATTGTCAGCATCAATTTCATGAGTGCATGCCCACTTGGACAAACAGACTTCTCGTTGCTGTACGGCTGACGTTGGCTCTTTTTTCGAGAATTACAGTACGTAGCTTTTCAGCACCACGTTCGCAGGAACAAACAGCGATTATAACGTAATAAGTGCACTACGACCAAAAATCGTAATAAAACTGGAAATATCTTTTTGTATATTTCCACTTCGCGTCTATATCTGAACCTCTACCGATGCATCAGCATGTTGATAAATACCGGCCATTATGGCCAGGCTGCCGACGTATCATCAGACCCGTAACCAGCTTGGGACATCAGGAGGGGCGAAGAGTTTTCTGAGAGGGGCCTAAATTTTTTGAACTATGTCCAGTAATTTTAAACTATGCCCAACACATTTTTCTAGGGGGGGCAAAAATTTTCTAGGGGTCTTCGTTCCCCCTGTTACCCCCCTGGTTACGGGTCTGCGTATCATATCGACCGAATTTCGCCGATATATATCGGCAACATTTGCTCACAAAATCCGAAAATTATTTCCAGAAAAATCAGTTTTCTATAACAGATTCACGACCAAAATAACACTAACCTTATCTTAAACCTAACGAAAACTTGACCTAACCTTACCTATCATAATAGCTCTGTTTGATATGTCCTAAATTGATATGGAAACAATAATAATTGTACTCAAAACATTGCAATTCAGTATTTCATTTTTCTGTTCACTATCAAGGACAAATCAGTAAGACTACTGAGCATGCACTCACTTATAAATATCTGTAGTGAAACTCACTTTCACTTATTACGTAATACGTATGTTTTAGGTTCATTCATAAGGCATAACAGTACTGAATTGTTTTCATTTTTCTACTGCACTTAGAACAGAAAATGGCAATCAACAACATTCTTAACTAAAAGCACATCTTACGACTTACTAAAGTCGAGAATCGAATGAGTCACTGATTTCATCCCGAGCAAGCTTAGAGTAACTTGAACGAAATGTAAACAGAACTAAGACGTGCTTCATACGGTTTGATTTATGTTATCAGCTAACGGTTTAACTACAGCATCTCGACATCTTCCGACTTTTCTTTTTATTATTGCATTTATTCTGTTTTAAGTCATTTATCAAGAATTATACCAAATAATGGCGGTTCACATAAAAGTAGTATGTGCCAAAGTTTCCAAACTTGCATTTTGGAAGTACACAGTACCAGAATTGGCATTGAACTACCAGCTGACATTGTGTATTGTGTAGGGCAAGGGTTGGAAATTAGCGGCCCGAGGGTCACACATTGCCTGCGGAAGCATTCACGAAAATTCTTCCAATCTGAAATTTCCTCCAATTATCACAGTAAATGTTAGTGTTGAGGCTGAATGAACCGAGACTTGCTTCTATTTCTATTAGAAGGTATGGCCCTCCGCTAAACACGGCCTTCTCAAGTTGGCCCCCGAGCCAAATTAATTGCTCATCCCGGGCCCTGGTGTAGGGTCTTCACTCCCACACGCAACGCGCTAGATTTCAAACTTGCATCGTAGTAACAAAGAACACACAAATAGATGAAACTACACGAGGATATATACGTAGCGTGTATACCAACTCTGGCAGTCCTGCCTTATAACACCATGATTTATTATCACAAGCTAAAATCTAACTACTTTCACCGTTGCTGAGAGACTTGACACCCCTTAACAAGTTCACAGGTTTCTTCGGGGCTATCTACAGGACCGATGTTCAAATGACGTGAATACCGCATGTGCATCGGAAACCGAAATAAGACAAGCGGATAGATTATCTTAATTTATTAGACCATGGAGTATCAACTTGTTAGTGAGTTTCAGCCAGACCAGACGCCAAAGAATCTACTTTAATGCCAACGAAAACTACTTTTATGTCAACGAAGCTATTTCAATGAGTGAGCACAGAGCGCCTACTTATTACTTCCAAATGGCGATGGTATCTTTTACAGCGTATTGTGTACTGTTCACATATTACACTTTTTCCTACTTAGGGATTGGGGGCCCCTGGCTGTAGCCCAGTCAGCAGCCCCCTTAATCCGCCACTGGCCTAATATGTTCCTAACTTATCATAATCTGCTCTTTCATTTGAAACTTGTGTAACTATTCCATTTAAGTGGCCTACATGCTGTAAGGAAAAAAGCACTGCATTGTCTTTTGACTTCGTCTTGGTTAATGCAAAAATATCAGCATATTGGATTGGCATCTCCCGTTATCGGCAATAAAAAACATCGGTATCAGCCCAAAAAAAATTTACCGGTCGAGCTCTACCTGTACCACTACCTATAAACCAAGTTGTGAAGTAAAAAATTCCTGCGAGCCTATACGTGCACTGCAAGTTCGCATAGCCTAGAAATGCTTCATGTGTAAGATACGCACTCTTCTAAGAACGTTGAGTTCGAATAACAAATTCTCAAAATTAGTCGGTCTGCGAATCGCCGTAATTTTTATTCTGGCATCAGTTTGACTTTTCAAATGTGAAGTGATCAAAACAGAAAGTTCTGACTGGTGGTAACATTTTGCAAGAGAGAGAGAGAGAGAGAGAGAGAGTTTATTGGTACAAACATTAAACAATTTCATGCAAAAATAAAATTAAGGCGCTGGGACACCAAAAAAATCTGCAAAACAGGTTGTCTCGTCAGGCGCCCCTCGAAAGTTTCATAAGTTTCTATCGTGGTTTAAAGTTGATTGCCGAATTAGTGTGAATTTAATAAGGTTGTAGTTTTGAAGAGGTTGCAGGCTGCTGGATGATCAACACCATGTGTTGATCATACGCACTCATATGTTACTGGGCCCTGCGCTGTTTGCATTATTATGTTCATTGGTGCATGTGTTGCAGCAAAGGGGGAGGGTCATTTTTCATGAATTTTCATTCGATGACGTCAACGTGCTCATTCAACAGTGGTACAACTTTTCCAAAAACGGTTACAGACAAAGTCTCTTTGCAACATTTCCGAAAGTGACAACTTTTTAGTTTTAATCATGATGCAGACCGAACGACCAGGACAGAGTAAAAATTAGTAGCCTAAGAACACCTGGTTCCGTACTCAACTAGTGCAATCATGGCTTTAGTGTGGAATACGTACCGACTGAGGACCCGGTACGTCTTCCACACTAAAAAATTGGGGGGAATGGCCCCTTAGCCCCCCCTGGCTACGCCTATGACTCACATACTTCCTGTTGGCACTGCTCTGATTCTGTAGATAAATCTACTAAAAGTGGTTGAGTCAACCAAAAAAGGAATTCCATTGGTTTCAAGTCATGAAATCTTTCTTTGAAGTCATTAATCAGCATTTCCACATGTGCAGCGATAACTGTATTTGCCTGTATTAGTGACATCACATTCTTTTAACCAGGAAATTGGAGAAAGAGTTTTTACAAAATACTGCTTCTGCACAAACTGAGAAATGTCACCAATTCAAATGTCTTTCCTTTTGCGTCGAGTAGTGTTGCATTGGCTTCACGGAGCTTCAAAGAACAAACTTTCTCAAAAATATCCGCTAAGTACTGTAGTTCACACAAGCTGCGCCATCTGTGGTCATCAGGAGAATCATGTCAGATTTATACTTCAAAAACTCACTGAGTGGTTCAAACAGTACCACAAATCTTTTTAGGCAGTTTCACTTTGATTGACACCTTACTTCGGTGCGGAGGTATAATCTCCCATGATCAGTAGCATAAATGACGGGGCCAGGGGTGCGAACCTTCCCCCTTGATAAGATAAATCTACTTAGCTTATATTTCAATATTTAGTTGGTCTCCACTTGCCTTATATTTTTGTATTTAGTGTATTTTTGGTTTTCAGTAGATTGTCATATTTTTTCGTTTTTTGGAAGTTTTTCGGAATGTTCTCCGCTGATTTTGGGTTTTAGTGCATCTTCCACATCCGGTTTCACTATCATTTCTTAATTTTTTTGCTGAGTGTTGGCTGATGCATGCCCCCCCTTTAGCTAAGTTTTCCCATGGCTCAAATCTCTAGTTACGCCACTGCCTACGATCTGCATGATAAGTCTCACAAAACCTCTGGAACAGACGTTCTGTTTTGGCATTTGCTTTGATGAAATTGACACATTTGATCACAGAATGTAGTATTTCGTGCAGTTTAGGAACAACATTTTTTGCAACTAAAGATTCCCTGTGGATAACACAATGCACAGCTAACATGCTTGGATTGTCGTCCTATAGGAGTAGACAAGTGAACCAGCTTTATAGCTACCAATCAGTTTGTTTGTGAGCAAGTGAATTTTCATTTTGCATTCACACCAAGATTGGTTCATAATGTCTTCAATTTCCACGCCCCACCGGTGGGTCGCAGATCCCACGTTGAGAACCACTGCCATAGAGCGACAAAAGTGTGTTATTGTGCCACAAAACGACGACCCAGAGATTGTGACAGAACAAGAATGCTCACTTGACAAAACAACAAAACGTCCTCAGCGGCTGCTCCTCCTTTTCATCTCTCACGCTGGAAGCATGAGCAGAAAGGCTAAGTGTGTCTGTGCGGCTGCGTTTCAGGTAAAAGGATCAAAATATGTCTGAGACGAGTTTAAGTTCGTGACTGTGGGAATCTGAGTGTCGCGCGCAGGGGCGAATCCGGGGGAGGGCGATTGAGACGATTGCTTCCCCTAAAACGTACGAAAGTAACTTTATTCACTATGGTTTTGTACAAATCGGAAAACAACATTCGAGACATAACTCCATTTTGTCGTCCGTTGTTTCGTCACAAGGAGTGTTGGGAAAAAATACTTCATCTCGTAGCCTATGCAGCAGTAAACCCGTTTGAGACTTGACTATCAAATATAACTGAAATTGCCCCCCTGACCTTACTGGCTGGATCCGCCACTGGTCACGTGAATAACTGCTGTTAAGCTCCCACACATTTACAAATTCCTTAGGACCCATTCGGAGTTTCTGAAACTTCTTCGGTGGCCACTAATGCTTTTTGGTTAAGCACAATGCCCCAGTCTAGAGACTATAGAAGAGAACCTTAGCTCACAGCTAGTCCTCGAAACATCGGCACTTGGTATCGGTTCTGCACCAGTTGAGCAAAAATGTTAACTCATGAAAAGAGATATTTGTTAGTCTTGTTTGGACCTATACAATTTTCTGCCCAATTTGGGCTTTCTGTTAAATGTCCAAGGCTTTTGCTATTGGACCTGACTCTAAAAAAACAAAATCCATGTGGGCTAATTTAGGCACTGTCTCCAGTTCAGATGTAGACGGCAAGCAATTTTACAAGGAGTTTCTATATTGCATAATGCTTGTTTCAAGTCTTGGAACTTAAAATTATCGCGTCCTGAAGATCTCATGGCAGGCCCGCAACCAATGGAGAACGACCGGGCTATTGTCCTCAGCCGACATTTTTAAAAACATGTTTAGCTCTTAGTTACAACGCACAACAAATTAAAATTGTTTTGCCCCTGGAAATAATACAGTACAACAATAAGCTACAATAATTTCCTCCCTCTATCAGCTGGTTGCGGCCCTGTTTCATAAAATTCACAGCTGAATGTAGTATTGACAGCGTCTTTACAAATCGTCGAATTGCTTTGCAAATAACGTTGAAAACGATGGGGCAGATCCTTCCAGTAAGGTTAGGGGGGCGATTTCAGTAATATTTGTCAGTCAAGTCTCATAACAGCTTCACTACTGTAAGAGAGATGTAGTATACTTCTCAACACTACTATGAAAAAACAGTAGACGACAAAATGGCACAATATCGCGAATGTTGTTTTCCGAATTGCAAAAATTATGGTGAATAAAATTACTTTCGTAGGTTTCAAGGGGACCGATCCCCCAATCGCCACCCATCTGGTTCCGCCCCTGTGACTACGTTAGTATCTATTGTAGTGGTACTTAACCTGGGGTAAATTTATCCCCGGGGGTAAATTTCCTTTGCCAAGGGGGTAAATTTACTGAAACATGAGTTGCAGCAATGTAAATTTTATAAATCATTCCAACCTGCATGAGTTTGTTTCATTCGTATTTTCAATAAATGAGCATCACTGAGTGCATTGGGGGTAAATCTGGTAATCTTGTTTGATAAAAGAGTGAGATATGTAAAAAAGGTTAAGAACCACTGAATTATATTGTAATGTGCGACCGATCCTTCAGTTGTATAAAGCTCAACCTTTCAAACTTCCAAGCCTCATTTAGTTGTGACAGAGTGTGTGATCTAGTTTTGATGTGTGTAGAAGGAACGAAGCAGAGAAAGCTGATTGGGAAATACATTGCTGGTGAAATCCAGATTGAATGCCTTTTTTTAAAAACAAATTAAAACGTTTGCAGTTGCAATTTATTTGATTTTTTAAGATATACACGTTTGTCAGCCAACACTATTTAGGCCAATAAATTATGAAAACGTCATTATTTGAATGTTTTGATATTATTCATAATAAATATGAATGGATACAGAGGTTTATTATGTTCCTACATGATAGATAATATTTTATTTGGTGAAATGTTTAAATCAAAAATAAACACAAGTACTTTGAAACTTTTTTTCATGCTTATCTTGCGTAAAAATTGTCCCTGTGTCTAAAATTATTAGAAGGGGCGTACGTTCAAACTTTGCCATGGGAGTCGTTTTGCATAGATACGCCACTGGGTGTAAGCCTCATGTGTCGGCCGTTTGTTTACGTTTCCATGGAACTCTGAAAATTTGTTCTTGGTTTGACCGACATATTGTTCGTGGCATATAACACAAGTTGCTACACAAATACCATGTTTTACGCATTTCAAGTTTTGGTTGAATGGGAAAGCTTTAGTTTTGCTCATTATTTGTGAAACACATGGCACTATTGTTTTGTTGTGTTTCCCATAGTTGCCACAAAGTACTACCGCTCATATGGCACGTTATTTCAAACAGAACTTGCAAGTAAACAACGTACTACGTTAAAAATGATGGGCCGTTTTGCCCGTAGCAATTAGAATCAAAGGGTCGTAGAAGAAAAAGCGGTATGACGTGTAACAAACTTCTTTTCTTGTTTTTTTTTAGCATTTTCCTCTTATCACATTGAAAGTTACAACAGTTTGTAAGGTTCAACAGTGCTCTAATGTTGTAAAGTGTCATGAGGCCAAACAATGCCTTAGAAAATCCAACATTTTAAACTACAGTATCTCCCTAGTTTTGACAATTCCAGCATATTTGTGGTAAAACACCATTCATTTAAGAAATTTTCGATCAGTTGGCCTGTCTCGAGACAAACCTTGTAAGAAGATAATTAACCAGTGGGACAAAAAAGAGTTTGATAAGACTTCCTATAAATGATTAAGATATAAAATTGCATCTTTTTCCTTTGAAAGTTTTTGCGGATGTCAAAACTGATATGTTTCAAATATTCGAGGGAGGCAAATGCCACAAACGACCCACTGGTTGCGCGCCTGGTCTGCAACATCAGCACAATGCTAAACATGCCGCATATTATTGGAACTACCAAGTGGTTATACTTGGCCAGGCAATCTAACCTGATATTTTCTCCATGGGGAAGGAGTTTCATGACCAGTAGCTTTTACAGGACCCCAGTGAATATAGGTTGTTTGGATTGATGATACTGACAGCTCTCTCGGATTTACGGCTTTCTCTCGTTAGTGTTTGGCAAGTCATGTAAAAAAACTGTAAATGAATGAGCTAATCCCATAGGTATTCACCTGGGCATTTGATCTCACTTTTTAACCAAAACGTGCCAACCATAACACTAGAAGGCCAATCAAACGCTCAAAAGTTGCAGATTTTCGCCTGGTTCATTTCAAAACAAGCAACAAAGAATTGCTCATTGAATTTTTTCTCTGGACCCGACAACATTATCCAAAAATCTCTTGATTCCACCAACTCACGACATCACCCAAAAAAAATTATCCACAAAAGTGCCCGGATTTTTTAATCGAAGCTAGAAGACTTTCTACTTTTCAGAGGGGTTAAACAGCTCTCAAGCGCTATCGGACAGCAAGTTATGACCGAACAAAGTCACTACATCGGCACTGCGGTCCTGAAAGGGTTGGGTTGTGGTCCTGCAGCTAAATGGTAGTGCTTCTTAGTTCTGAAAACTAGTTTTACTGTTATACATATAAGAACTGAAACTGTCACCTTAAACTACAATTGATTGATCACTTCACAGCTAACTATTACATATTAATACAGTAACAAAGTTTATGTCCATAAACACGTCATGTAAGACATTCAACTATTTTGAACATGAATTAATTTTAAATTGTATCGTAAAAATTTAGTGATGCGTTTTTTTACTATTAAACTGCAATTCGTTATTATAATGTGTTTCCAATCAGGTGTTATTCCATTTTTCAACAGAATAATTGGAAATGATATAATTGATCATATTATGATTTATATGTATACATTGAGGTTATTGGTACAGTTACAAAAATAACATTCAGACCCTTCCAACACTCAAGGCGGTGTTGTCCAGACCAAGATGCATCAGAATTGCAATAAGTAATCTTTGACAGTCGTTCTGTTCCATTTCCATAAAACAAGTCACCCCCTTTGCCACATGAAAAAATTCCTTTTGCCCCAAACATTTGGTTGTCAGATATAATTTGAACAACTGCATCACCTTTTCCAAAAAATTTGGGACATTCTGCAAGAAAAAAACAAACATTAATCAAAGTAGACTATATAAACGCAAAGTCATAGCGGAATTAAAAACATTGATAGCCTCAATTACTCAGTAATCGCAACGCAGTACACAACCAGGGCTGGATTTAACTGATGCGAGGCCCACTTGTGGCAAATCCACTTGTGCAGTCCCTCTCCCATTGTTGCGAGGAAAAAAGTGGAAAGCGTTTGCGGAAATCCGAAAATGACGCTGTGAAAGTACGGTCAGTAAAAAATTGTAAATCATTACTGGAGTGCCCACGATCACTGCGCTTGTTGCTGCCTTCGACGCAAAAGTGTTCAAATGCACGGAATTGTTGAAATCCTATTGGCTGCCAGGAACAGGATTATTAACTACCACAGGCAAACCAACCTAAATCGCCACAATTGAAATATGTGATAAAACACATGGCCTACGTTTTTTTATAACAATCATATCTGTTTTTTCTTATCTGTGTTGAAAAAAACAAACACACTGTACCTATATAGCCTAGTACAGGGGCCGGCAACATTTTTCGGTTTGCGTGCCGAAATCGGTTAAATCAATGACAAAATTCTTCCGCGTGCCAACCAAAATTTGTGAGAACATACTACTTGACATCATTAAAGGTGTATGTGAAGATCCTTGAAGAAATGATACAAATTCATCCAAACAGTGAAAACACAATATAACCAAATTTACATTTATTCACCTTGAAAACAACGCCCAAACAAAAACAATGCTTTGTCTCTTTCAAAACAAAACATGCACAATAAACGTTCCAAACAAGACTAAGTTACTCGCTCACGTGCCGGATAGAAGTGCTTGCGTGCCAAGTTTGGCACGCGTGCCAGGCCTTGCCCACCCCTGGCCTAGTATGTGTGGTGGCATAAAGACTTTAAAACACAACCTGAGGACCACGTTGCAACTCGCTTACCACGGCTGTAAAAATCTCACACACGAGCAAAACACCTCACGTAAAACGCACCCAAATGGTTGTAACTGTTAGGTTTACGATTCGCATGTTTCTTACTTTTTCAAACTGGTAAGAATCGGACGAAAATTTGATAAAATCTTTAGGTTCTGAAAAATTTGATAAAATTTTTACAGATTTATAGTGTTTCATATTTAAATTTGAACGGGCTGAGACTCACCGATGCCCACTGTGGCGACTGAACTGGTTTAAATTTCGCTTATGCTGTCATTGAAATACGTACAAAGAAATAAAAGCTGCAATCATCGAATCAAGTAAGGCTGAACATAACATAGTAAACAGTTTAAAAAGTTTTGCCCTGCCTTCATAACAAAATTATCTAAGAATTCAATAGAATTTGTTTGCCTAAGTTTGTCACTTTTAATGTAGCCTACCGAATGCTTTGCGTGGACAACCTCTCCGAGACACATTGCGACCCTATACTTCATTTTCAATTCTTTTGAATCTTAAAAAGGACTTTTCTCAGGAGCAGTTAGTGACCATCAAGCTAAGAAATAAGGCTTCGCATGGTTGGATAAACTAAGAACCACTAATCTAAGGTAGGGTTGCCAGATGCGTTTTGCAAAAATACCGGTCATTTTGTTAATCTGACAGGTATAGGCTGCATTCGTAAGTCCATGTTTTATGGAACGGGATTCTCCAATAACGTTTATTAAAAAAAACGCTTTTTTGACAATGCATTTATTTTTCGTGTTATTTTCTTTACAATTTCACGAAGCTCCCACAATGCTTGGTTTGAAAATGTTTCAAACGGTGTATAAATGTACGCTTTGTGAGCATAGTCTATAGCCTTATGCTAAGCATTAGTAAACTAACCTACTTTAAATAAATAATTATGACTGAAGTGTTTAATGTGAACGTAGGCTTTTTCTTAAACTCTAAAAAAATAATGCACTTAGTAAAATTCCAATTTTACATGTTGCATATCAATTTCTGAAGTGAACATCTTTCCGTACAATTTGATGGTACAGTATTTGCTTTTCTACGGGGTAGTAATGACTGTATGAACACCATAAAACAACTAATAACTTCTTACGTGCAAAATTCACTTCAGTTTGCAACAAACATTTTCTAGCTCACCTAAAACTCTTCAAAACATTTCTAGGTACTTTCTGGACCACTAAGACTAGCTAGGAGATTACCTCCCGGTTGATTCGCTTGCCCTTGCTTCAGCCAGTTGCAGTCCGTTGACGAAATAATGTGCCTGTTCAATGCAGCTCGTGTGGTTGTGAAAGGTCCGCTAGTCTCTACAATGACGCTGTCGTTCTGTCCATTTCTATGATTTTCCTGCATTCTGCCTGCAATACCCTACGGCTACAGTAGTTGTTCAAACGACAACCCCACCTGCGCCGGTTACACGGTTAACTGTAATTGCTGAAAGAAATGCTCATGCCGATCACGTTTAGGTCGACAGAAGATGCTAGGCATGACTAAACAAAGGAAGACGGAAAACGGTGATGCAATTAGTGTTGGCACAAGTAACAATTTTCCCTTGTTGTAATTTCGCCGAAGGAACTGTCATGACAAGATTCACTACTAGAGTCATTATAATTTGTGAAGTTCTGCGTTTGTCCTGTTTGCAGTTGTTGCCAATTATTTATTTTCAAAATACCGGCTGCAGGCACTAGTTTTTAAAATACCGGCTTCTTACCAGCTTATGCTAAATTAGCAGTAAAATACCGGCCAGGCCGGTGAAATACCGACCATCTGGCAACCCTAATCTAAGGCATCAAACCCAAACGCACTTTTGTCATTTTTTGCTGTTTCCCTGTCTCGTTGGGGAAGAGTTCTACGGTTGCCAGTTCGCAAAGTGGCTTTAATTGCTGTTGAAGCTCATCAGGATCTCTGATTTGCTTAGCATGGGAGCAGTACAAACTTGCACAAGTACTCAGTGGCAATCTGATTTCTGAATGACTTCACTGAAGAAAATTCAAATGGAAAAAATCGCGTCTGAAAATACCAATCGAGCTTCACGCGATACAAACGCTGACAAAACTACTGTATTGCTCACTCACCTAAGAAACAATTATGCTTTTATTGTAGGATACTGCTGGTAACTTTACACATAGCTCTTATCTGCAGCAAAACTTTTAGCTTTGATCAGGTGTAGTGACGTAACTAGAGGTTTGAGCCGGGGAGAAACTTAGCTGAAGGGAGCCCACTGGCCAACACTCAGAAAATAGTTAAGAAACAATAGCAATTCCGGTATTGAACGGCAATACAAAAACCTAAAATCACCGGAAACACTCCGAATAACGCAAAAAACACCAATCTACTGAAATCAAAAGATTAGTAAATACCAAGGGTGTCGGTTCGCACCACTGCCACCCGTCAGTTATGCCACTGATCAGGTGCATTTCAAACATGAACAGCCGCAAGTTCTTTTGATAGAGTTACACGTAACAATCGGTACGATTCAGCAAACGCAGGACGCAGCCAGCGTGCTTTGAGCATATCGACACAAAAGTTGGCATGCAACTCGACCAACCGGCATATTGATATTCATGGAAACTCGTTGGAAGACTCTGGCGTTATCACCACCAATAAAACTGAATTTCGTAAATAATGTTTAAGACATAAATTTTTGACGAAGTTTAATCTAAATAATCATCATATACCGGCCACTGACTCTATGCGTACCACAGTTTGTTCGAGGCCCCCTTGGATCTTGAGGCCCCAGGCTTAAGCCTATATAGCCTGTAGGTAAATGCGGCACTGTGCACAACAAACATACATTTATACATTAAACTGACATCAGCAGGACAACCCAAAGTCAATGAAGTCAAATTTTTTCTTCCCTTTTCAAAGTTTATGAAACATCCGCAAACCAAATTTGACAATCATACCATCATGAGGGATTCCCAAGTTATTAGATCAAAAAGAGTCAAAATTTGTCATTAGGTCAGAATTTATCGTTAGGTCAAACTTTTCTTGCAACCCAGATTTTCTCTTTACCGATATTCTTGTTGTATGTTCAACAACAGAGGATTCTTTGGTAAGTTCAATTGCAATTCTGTAATACTCATAGGTTTGTCGCGATTTATGACGTAATAATGATGTTTTGCCCACTGCTGTGTAGGCTAGACGAGGTAAGGCAAGAAGCTTGGTCTTACAGTAGTTGATTTGGTAAATACTCAATCCATTATCCTTATATGTAGTGTTACAACTTTACGATGTTCTCAGGTTTGACTCCACTGTGCACTTATCAATATATCATCCCCAACAAAATTGTCTTTACCTTTTTTGTGAATTATATTGTTAACTCTAAATAGCTAGACAAATATCTAAACCTTATCAGCTGTATATATCAAACAGGCGCTCAAGCATTGGACAAGATCCACGTCTTATATGCGGGCACGTTTTGTAGATCTACTTCGGGAGTCGGGGTCTTCAGCTGGGTTTACACTTGGGAGTTTTCACGCGGAGAACCGCGCGGCAGTCTTGTTTATTTAACGTCGCCGTGTGCTCTGCTGCGGTGAATTGCGAAGTCATGTGAATCTAGGCGGGTCCGATGGCGCGAAGAGCGAAAATTACGCGCGAAAATGAGCTGCCAGACGAAAGCTTCTAGTCTAGTGACTAGCCCCTTGCAAGTACCAGATATTCAGAGTGCTTTACTTCAAAATATTCCTGGACTATGTGTGTTGTTCATTGAGTGTTTGGATTAATTTGGATCAGTAATAAAACCTTTGGTGCTTTATTTAAAAAAAAATCGGAACATTTGTTGTTTAATATGGGTATGATTTGATATGATCAGTAGTGAAAGTTAGTTTTGTCACGAATGGTCACTCGTGAGAAGTAATTGTTTTATTATTTGAGGATGTTTCATGACTAAACTTCTGGGTATCTGCAAATTATACCCAAACTTTACACATTTACTTCCACATGTCACTTGCTTAGCCTCAAATCTAAGACATGAAAGTTTAAATTTTAGCCACCCTAAAAATGATTTCATTATGAAACTATCAGTAGCATTAAAAACTTATCATTACGAAATACGAGGCTAGTCAGGGAATTAACCAAGTGAGCCTAGAGTAATTTAAACATTCAAATGCCGTTGAACCAACCAGCCTCCTAAACCAGTGGTTCCCTAATTGTGACACGCGTATCCAAGTTTAACAGGTAGTCCTTAAAAAAATATTAACTACACATCGCTAACTCTTCTGTAACAGCTTCTTGTCAAAATGACCTATGCATCCATCCTGCATGTAAATACTCAGTTGTTAGTGAATAGGCAAATAGCCCACTATTTACTTATTAACCTGCAGCAAAACATATGTAGTTTCAATGAAACACAACCTTTAAAATGTCAGTTGTCAAAGTCAGCAGCACTGTCGTCCACAATGATTGCTATCTAGGCCACCTTGCTGAAAACCTGCAACAGCTCGAGCGGTTGAACTCCCGCGGGATGACATTGCCTGGGCAACAGCAAACGTCATTCATGAGTACCGCGCTTCTCTTGCGTGCAGCGCAAATGGGCAAACGGAGCACTTGCCGCAGCTGCTTCGTTTCCGCGCGTAACTAAATTTACGTGTAAACCCAGCTTCAGTGCAAAGTCGCTAGTCCGCTTCGATTGAACTTGTGTTGTGGCGTACATCAGAAGCATGTAAATGTAAAAAATGCAATTATAATGGCGGCCACGATGACCTCTTGCTAAACATCAATATTGGATGAAAAAATCATGGTGCAGATCTTGCACTTATAGCGTCGAGATATTCACAATCGCTTTTGCAAGAAAGTTTTACGAGCAAATAATGGTTTTCATCCAAAGTAGAATCTTGGAACTTTTTCAAAAACAAATTTTCAGAACTTGTCAATTAAATGAAAATAGACTTTCCACTTATCGGCTTAAATCTGAACACAATCATTCAGAAAAAAGCGCCAGGAATTTGCACATTTTATGGATGATGCTTTAAAAAAAGGGGTATTAAATACTGAAATGTTGAAACTCGGTTGTTCTTTGCCCCCCTTATCAAAATTTCTGGCTACGCGCCTGACTCCCCCATATGTTTCAACAAAATTGTGTCCATGCCGACCACTGTTCTCCAGATATTCAGAATCATTGTTGTTCAAAGAACACTGCTCCATGATAACCAAGCACAGCATCATTAGCATTGCCATTTACAGGCTTTTGTATTTATTGTATTACCTGACCTTTAACATAAAAGAATAAAGACAATATGATGTTAGCATTACACGTAAAGACTAGCGCAAAACACGCACATTTTAAGGACAACTGCAGAGAAAAATTAGAACTCACCTTGAACATTTACAGCTCTAATAGATGATGAAGCGGACCCGCATTTCAACTGCGCTGTGAAACTGCTTTGCAGAGGTTTAAAATACACATGAGTAGTAATTGTATTACCTCCCTCTGTAGTGCATGTGTAATTAGCGTAAATGTCAACAATAGGATCTTTGCAATTGCTTAGGTAGATGATTGGACGTGAGGAAGCCAAAGAAGTTGTTAGATTCCATTGGCAATAATCGTTCATCTCAACTTTAGTTGTAGCAGACATGACTAAGGATGCGAAGTTGGTTGCATACCTTGGCAGGTTTGGATTGAATGTCACATTTATTTCTGCAATAGTGAAACATGAAACACCAGTAAAAAAAACACTGACAACGACAAGCACAGAGCTCTGACCAACATCAGTTTTGTTGAAGTGGAGTAAATGTAACTTTCACAGGCACTAAACAAAATATATTGACATTATTTTTGAGATGGTGTTAAGAACGTTTTTTTAGTCTAAGAATTTAGCAGATATGACCAACACATTTTGCGCAGTTTTGCCGAGTACAAGATTGAAATCTTTTAATGGCATATATAAGAAATATTTTCTGAAGTGCACCCATCTATTGAAGTGGCTGTTCACAATTGTCGATATCATGATGAGTAAGGAGAACACTCTAATCTAAACAATATTTTGAAGTGTAATGAACGTTCTACAGTTACCACAATTGCATTGTTTTCACATGACTCTGTAAATAAGCAGCATGTGTATGAAGAAAGGAATTCTGTCACAGTTGTAAGTAACTCAATGCTTAAATCATACAGTGCTGTGTCAATATGTGAATCTCACTTTTTTTGCTCAAGTTCAGTTTCTCATTCAGCAATTATTCCACAAGACAATGTCTTCCATGTGCAAGAAACCTAACGCATTGCTTTGGTGAGTGGGTACGTACGTGGAACAGTCAGATCGCAAGTCATAAACTGGGAATTATGTACTGCTTGTGCCTGTACTAGGTCGTTAGGCTACTTGTTATTGCTGATGTGCTCATGTAACAAAGCATCTTGCAAACAACGTTGTGTTATTGCATCTAGATAACCTGTCAGCATGCTCAAAATACATGAGAAGCTACAGTCTGTTTTGTTTAATAACGTCTCAGACATTGACTAGTTTTTCCTCATAACCAAAAATATTTGGTCAATTAGGACATGCTTTGTTTGTTTCATGTATGCTCAAATATCTCAACAAAAACATTTGATAATAATCATGTTGAAATTAGTGAACGAATCGGACAAACGTGGCAAGTTCTCATTATTGGCAGTGTTACTTCCTACTTTTAAACAGGAAAATAGTATTAATTTACATATTACTTTCCTGGTCAGAAAAATGACCACATATATTTCATGATGTATAATGTACAATGAAATTAGTACCAAATTGTTCTGTTTTCTCTAATTTGTAACTACTGATGTTATGCACGCTTTTGCAAAGTAGTTGATTTTTTTCATAATTCCATCTAATGTAACACCTAGAGTAGCATGATCCAGAGATCTTATCCGGTTTGATATAAGCACCATATCTTCTTCTTGTACTCCGTAATAGCAGACGATATGGTGTAAGTATCAAACCGGACAAGAACAAGGGCGTACGCAAGGGGTGGGGTTAACCCTGGGGGGTTAAGGTTAACCCCCCCCTTTGAGCTTGATGTTTTACAAAACTTTATTACCTGCGCAACGGAGATTAACTGTTTTCGCATACTTGTTGCTTGTTAACTTGTCGACGTAACGCAAATACCACATGTAATAATTATGTTTTGGTGGGAATTCGGGCTATCGTCTGCGTCCAGAAACCACATCAACACTTTTTGCAGACCCTCCATCCACTACGCATGTTTAAGATTGCGTTCCGCGATAGTTCACTTTACCCGAATCAATTGTCTTTATTTTGTCTGCTAAGGCTGATCAGCGCAAGCGCTGACCGCAGTGGCTACATTAGCAATATCTGTAACGTGATACTGTTGCACGAGCACAAAAACAGCCTTTTTAACATAGAAGCATTCAGGAATTTGATAACGCCTCAGCATGGAAAAAGGAAAACTAAAAGTTTGCTGAACTTCTACACAGTCCCATCGCCACGGGGGCTTTGGTGGGCTTAGCCCCTCCAGACAAAGCTCCAATCCCCCCCAAATTGAAATATGAAAAACTACATATTAGTAGAATTTTTGTCAAATTTGGATGTCAAGCCCCCCTTGCACGAACGTAAAGCCCCCAGCACAAACGTAAAGCCCCCATATTGACCACTTTCTGACGACGGTTCTGCTTCTATACATAATAAAAAAATTGAAAGTTTTCTTGCGTATTTCATGCGCATTCTCAATTCTTGTGTAGTTT
>Ga0210059_1000442_pt1 | contig 52209 bp, 41 predicted proteins | sample Ectturendosymbi2_FD_188042 | JGI IMG/M metagenome (GOLD analysis project Ga0210059, IMG submission 188042) | Ecteinascidia turbinata endosymbiont from Florida, USA - Sample 2 (SPAdes) (version 2) | ecosystem: Host-associated > Tunicates > Ascidians > Unclassified | place: Key West, Florida...
TGAATGGTCAACATGTTTCATACTTTGTTGCAAACTTACGCCTTTATTAAAAATGACTTATTCTTGCTTATCTGAACAATAAAATAACCTGTAAAAAATAACAAACAAACTTTATGGTAGTATAATTTACTGTCGAAAATGTAAAGTTTCTACCTTATGTGGTTTTTGCGATATAAAAATTTTTGATGTGTGCAGGACTTTATGGACACCCTATATATACTTAATCTGATGCACATCAGCTGGCTTTAAGAAAGTAGATACTGTTATTTTACTAACATTACAAAGAAATGCTTTATACAAGGACTATGTGACTGGTACTGATAACAGCCAAAGGGTTTTCATAGTGGAAAACAAACTGTAGGACATAATTTTATTCCCAAGGAGAAGATTCGCTGTTCGTTTAGTTTTTTTTTGAAATGTTAAAGACCGCATCCACTAGAACAGGGTGGGTAAACTACAGCCAGCGGGGCAGCCACACGTACATAAATGGTACATATTTTTTCGAGTCTACATTAAAGTAATTTTGTCGATTAGATTAGAATTCTCGAGATTTTATCCCACACGTTTCTTTCGAAACCGCATTTTTACTCAACCGGAAGTGACTGCTGTGTAATATATGCGGCCACCGGTAGCAACAGAGTTTGCAATGTGACCCTCCGAAGAAAATGTTTGTCCACCCCTGCACTAGAGTATGTTTTATATGTTCACCCAAGTGCGTTGCTTAACCTTGCTAGTTCTGTATACACGTCACAGACTTCAGTGATAACTTAGAAGCCGCAGAAACACGTCATAGGTATGATGCAATACTGTTCGGCATATAATGCTTTCAAGCTACCAGAATAAACAGTGCTAAAATGTTTCTGCGTTGAGAGCTTCTTTAACTTCGAACGTTTGTTTGAAATTCAAATGTTTGTATCTAAGGCAAGTCCTGGAATTCCTCAATTCAATAACCTATCAAAAGCACTTTAAATTCAGTGACTTCCAAGGGTAAGTTTAGGGATTTTCAATGTCTGTACGAACCCTGGGTATACAATGCGCGTGACGCAATAAACACATCATTGTTACGTTGATCGGTAACTAACACTGCCTTCTGTTGGATTCATTAACGTTGTTTGATAGTTTGCAAAAGTTTATTCGGTTTAACGAATTGCAATAATAATCTTATGAAGTGATCTAACCTTTGTCTTTGTATGTTTTGTCACTGGTCAAAACAGTCGCATATCGTTGTTGCCGCATTGTTGTCGTTCCCTCCTCAGGTAAAGCATAGTCAGTCGCAAGCTTTGCCTTTGCTTCGCCTTTGTATGACACCTGAAATGCGAAGGTCTTGTAAGAAAAACTGAGAAACTTGTAGTAGCTACAAGTTTTATGTTTTTAAAATAGTTAAATGTTTGTTATCACAGGCACTTAATCAGCAACATGTTGGGTCATGATCAACAAGATATTAAGCTTCCGTTTACATCGCTTTGCAGTTCCAAGTTTTCTTTTGCTTTCAATAGAGCTGGTGTGTCTGCTACAGTTGTATAGTGAGCTCTCCCCTTCGAAGCCTCATTCTTGTAGACCAGATCGCTGAGATAAGATGCAGCCTCCCGCAGCCGTTTGTACTCTGGGTCGTCTGGTATGATCAGGTACTTCTTCAAACCTTCCTTGGCTTTTTGTTTATACTCATTCTGCACAGCAATGAAAGATTTATGTGCTGTGCACAAATCTTATAATCTCCCTGAAAAAAAATTTTGCAGCAATCTTGTTCTACATTATCGCGTTCATATTCAATCAGAAATCTACATTTTTCAAATAATACTGCCACGTTTGTGGTCCAACATTTTTTGTTGTCGGCACAACTTCGTGTGTTTATGAAATAAAGCTTGGGCTCAACTGACTCGTCCATGCTTGTTGCGGCGTCGGCTGCAATCTCGCCAAATCGTTGGCTGCAATCTCGCCAAATTGCAATTCCAAACACATTGATAATAATAATTAATCATCTTTTTAAGCGAATAACTCTCGTAGATGAACATCTTTATTTTAATAAAACAAAAAAGGCACTGGTTGGGTCCCCTGGCATAAAATGGTTCAGCATTTTGCAAATTTTACGCAGAATTAAACAGACCTGGTTCAGCAATTTCGAGTTTCTCAAAACAAGACGAGTTTCCATGGTTTCCGGCAGCGGGATAAGGTTGCCACGGAAGTGTGTGTCGTAGTCGTCGTGATATCTATGGTTGGACGGAAGAATTTTGCAATCCGTTGAGAACACAGTCAATAAAAAAACTTTTCAGATGAATAAAAGCACTTAAAACAATGACTTAATTATTTCCAAGCTGGGTGAAAATATTAGCGCTTCCAAAAACAATCACGTCTCCATGCAGACACTTCATTTCACAAACTTCGCTGCTTTTAAAGAAAAACAACCATTTGGATTAATTATCAGATTACTTTTTGTCGCTGATATTTTCCGTGACTTGTTTGACATGTTGGTTGAACTCGTCTGGCTGGAACCTATGCTTCAACTTCTTGCTGCCGCCTTCTCCATATTTAAGCTGCAAAGTAAACAATGATCGCCAATAGCAACCTGCTGTGGGGGGAGGGGGGCGGGCATGGAAATCGGACGTTTCTCTGTTCGATATGCACAGGTGGGGCGATCAACACACACGCCAGGAATGAGTTGCCGCACGACAGTGTAAGTTGCATCGGCAAACAAGCACTGAACACGAGGTCACTCACCCCGCTGATAAACTTTTGTGCTTGTTTGTAAGAGTTCATCCATGGAGTGTCGCCAACCTCAATCAGTTTCCCTCTGGACACGATGAGGTCTTGCTTGTACCGAAGCTAGAAAGATGTTTAAAGATGTTGGCAACATTTTTGTGTACGTCTTACAACGAAAAGTGCTTACTGCGACCGTTCCTACCACCTCGTTGTACAACGAAACAAAAGTCGCAGAAATCATTTTTAAGCTTACGTCACTGATCATATCGGGAAGAGCCCGGAGATGCTTCATTTGCAGAGAATCTTTGTAAGAATCGAATCCTTTGCCTTTTTCTTTGTTGTATTGATCTTTGTAGCATATCTGCAATAACAAGTGTAGCACTCTAGTTTGATACATTCAAAATACGAGTGAATTATATTAAAGTTGATTCCTCGATGCAATTACCGAAGTGCTGAGGATAACAAATATCTAATTATCTTTTGGAACAATTGTTTTTACTTTTGGTGTCGATCTGGTGATAATCGTTTCATTGAGAGCAGCGAAGCAAAATATCACAAAATGGCCAAACGCTTGCATTCTGAAAAGAGAACCTTAAAATTCAAAATTTTAGAAAGTAGAAATATCTTCTCATTACTATGAAAGCTGATGATGAAAACGATCTTTTATAAAACTGACTCCCTGTGGCTACACACTTACTTCGCTGGACAGCTTTCCGGATCGTTTCGCATTCACCAAGAAAGGTGTGGCGACATCCAAGTGATACTTGTCTTTGATCTTTTCGTAGTTGCTTTTGTAGACATTACCGCTGACAAGATCTTGCATTTTTTTGGAATGTCCGATAAAAGGAATATCCTCGGAATCACGAACTTTGGCTGCCTTGCCTTGGTAAGGTTGGCGATAAGCCAACTGTGACAATAAAAAGCATGTTCAACAAGGTTAATCTGTTGAAGCAGAGTAATTACCACTGCAATAACGAAGCAGTTCGCGCCCTGTTGGAGTGTCACATGTGCTTTTGTTCATATTTTTTGTGACATTAGAAACGTAAAGTCGATCAGATCTTGAAATGTAGGGGAAACCAAAATGTCATTTATTAGTCTTTTGTAACTACTTGGTCGGCTTTTGCTCATCTAAATGCTTGAACATTTTGTCAAAAACGAAAGAAAAGTGTTGCTAAGAAATTTGGGGATATTTTCCTTGTGATTCTTGAGGTGCTACCAAGCGAAAAACAAATTGTCTAATAAGCTGCAAGCCAACTGTTTGTAAACAGTAACCTTGTGACGTGAAACAAGCGAGGTTCTGTGACGACACAAATACAGAAACTGCCCCAGTAGATGTGAGGATCGTTCACTTGAGGACAAAACTGCTTTTTTAAACTTCCAATGAAAGCATTGAGTAAAACAGTTGAATTACAGTCACAGAGCTTCTATTGATCACGGCATAATAATTTTATTCTTAGATTTGTGAAAAAGATTGCAGTGTGGATTGAATGTAACAGAGATGACGTTCCGCCTGATGTGAATAAAAGCAAGTTGAGTTTGAAAGCATTCTTTATGATATTGTCCCAGCTTCGCAAGATCGGGATTCACGACTCCAGTGCGTATTCAATCCCAAAGCTAAAATTTGAAAATAAACAGCTAAGCAACTATTCACGTTTCTGGACTTACATCAGATATCAATTCGGTGGCCGCCTTGGCTTGCTTGAAGTTGGGCTGGTCAGCTGACAAGTGATAGTCTTTCCGGCCTTCTGCAGCTTTCTTTTTATAAATGATCTGCAAAGAAACGTCAGGAAAGATAGCTTCATACTGCAACAAGACTGAAGATTTGTTGGTGAAACCAAAACATTCAGTAAGATTCTTGCTAAAAACGCGCAGATTTGAAAATAGTTTTGACAGAAAATGCAAACGAGACAAATGCTACGAAGCCCAAGTTAAAGATCCGTTTGTCAGAAAAAAAAACTACCAACCCAAACATTAGGAATCAATTAGTAGTTTGATAAACGTAGTAATTTCTAACGTTTCTGCTTGTTTTCAAATTGGACTGTGCTCATTTGCATAGTGTTCAAAATAAAAGAAAGACTGGTGAATACCTGGCTCTGTAACTTCCCAGCTTTGACTTGCGTTTCATACTGTGGAGTGAGGAAGTAAGGATAGAAGAAAATGCCTTTTTCGTTTTCGTACACTTCTTTGTACTTGAATTCACTGAAGATATCTTTCACCTTGGAAAGATGCAGTTGTTTTGGCTTCATACGAAAGCGGGAAATTTGTTTCTTTCCAAGTTTCTTACCTTTTTCGCATGAAGCACCTGTGGTGTCTCATTCAAACATTGAATGAATCCTTTCATATCTTTAGCTGTTTGTTTGCCTTGCTTTCTGTATTCAATCTGAAAATTAAAAAATTTTATCTTCATTGCTGGAAATTTTACAAAAAACCACAAGTTTTGCGAAGACGTCACGTCACAATCGATTGTGTCGCAAATTATATAATTGCACAGTATGTATCATCCAATCGTACGTTGCTTTGTATTTCACTGGTCTTCTTGTTGCGCTGCGTCATCACAGAGTCTTTCAAGTCGCTGGATTGACCGATGTCTTCTTTAGCATGTGCTTGCTTGTATTTGATCTGAGACAAAATGACAAGAATGAGCTGAAATCAATTCACAAAATGCCAGAAAAACCACTTATGGATCATGCACCTATGTCGTGAAGTAAATGACTTTCTGGAACATTTTACCGTATTTTCAAATAACCTTTACACGTTTTTATGGTCCGTTGCGGGCACATCATGGCCGGGGCTCGAGAAAGTCCCCATCATGCCGACTTACGTCACTGATCTTCCGGTTGACATCTCGTGCGTGATCTGTGTGCGGCGTGCTAGCCATGACAGTAAACGCAGCAGGGATGCACGCCTCCTCCTTGTATTTCTCTTTATAAACGTTATCGCTGATCAACTGCGATAAAATTGATATTTAGAAGACATATACTTTTCCTTCTATCTAAAGCATGAAATCTTAAACGTGAAAACCATGAGTTTGTGACGAGACAGGATGAACGGTCAGGTGCTGACGCCACAAAACGTTTGCAACAACCATTTAATCAGGTGGTTGGTGATAATTTCCCGTCGATCGTCGATCGTCGAAACTTCCGCAGGCTCCGCTCAACATTTTCGGCGCTTCTACGAACAACTTGCTAAGAAATTCAAGACTACAAAAACACGGGGCAGAAAAAATCGCTTCACGCAAACCTATCAACGAATCAGAAAAGGCTTTTGAAATTGCGAAAACTTCAATTAAAATTAATGACATCGTTTCAAATAGACAGTCTTGTGCCAAAAATATTGCAACTCCCAAGTCAGTTGGAGTACTGGAAGAGCAATGGTCTTATCCGGAAATTCTTATCGCCGTTACTTACTTTTCCAGCATCCTTGGCTTGTGAAATGGCCGGCGTTATGACGTCACAGCCTTGTCCTTTACTCTTTTCATATTTTTCCTTGTATTTATACTGCAATAAAAAGATACTATTTGCAAATACGGAGGGTAGACTTTTGGGCTAACAAATCAAGTTGGCACCGTGATATTTGAAAAAACAGCTCGTACTTTCCATTCCCATCTAAAGCATTGCACAACACATAAGACAATAAACGATTTACAACTTTTGTTTGGCTCTTCAACGTTCAGTTTGGATTGAAGCATTATCTAACAAGTTTTTCGCACGCAAACATTAATTCTACACAAGAACGTTTTTGTATTTACATCACTCGACAAGTCTCCAGCCTCTTTCGCTTTCACCGCTGTCGGAGTGTTGATAGCTTCACTGCTTTTCCATTCATGTTGGTCTTTGGTGCCTTCCTTGTACTTTATCTGAATGGAGAGAAAATTGTTTTTATGACCGCAGCGTAAGATCCAAATCAAAAGGAATGATTTTTAACCATGTAACGGTAGTGCCCAGTAAGTTATTGCAGAAAAGTCGATATAAAACCTCGGCCTCTTGAAAAGTTGTGTTTTTGTTTAAACGATTTGATGCTTCAATGGTTACAGCCATCAGGTGGTCACTGTCTGTAAATCACAGCAAAATCAAAAATTTTGGCGTCTTTTCCAAATGAAAAGCACCAAACTCGAATCAAATTTGCGCAAAGCCATGGTTGATTGCGCATAGCCACTGCATGGTCATAAACCTCGTGCATTGTCACCGACAAACTGCACTCGATCGGTTACTTTTTTCCTGTCATTAACAGTCGGAACAAACACAGATTGTTTATGAAGCTTGGCCGAGCAAGAAAGTCAACATTATCACGAAAATCAGAGAGCAATCACTCCAGCAAACACCACAAATTAAAAACCTATCACAAACGCACCTCGCTCAACAGACTGAGCATGTCCTTGGCGTGTTCAAGCTGGGGGGTTTGATCGGTTGACAAGCCATGACCTTTGACCAGGTTTTCCAAATCTTTCTTGTAAGTTTTCTACAAAATATAACATTTCACGTTGCAGGACCTCGACAATGAAAATCACTGCGTGTTATTGGATAGCAACTTCCACAAAAACTCAATGTAACACCAACATACAACTGACAACCATAGCACTGTCTAAACGCAAAATTGTGGTAACTTTTAACCTACAAAACTACTAAAGGTATCATGCACGAAACACAAAAAACGCCTCAAGTAAAAAATAAGCGAATTGAAAGGTAAACTAACGAACAACATACATAAATACTACTTGGTATAAAGAAAAAATGCAAGCATTCGCACTCAAGCAAAACCTATTTATAAACATCGCATTCTTTCATGTGGGTGATGAGACGCTTCATCACACAGTATGTCTATTACACAGGCATGCACGAAGAACACTGGACACACTTTGCCAAATTAAACGAAACAAACAAAAAAGGGATTCTGAGTCACAACTGAAGCTCAGTCAGGATCACAACTTGCCGTTGAAACAATCCAAAAACGAAACTCAAGCAAAGCAACACTTATTTCATATTTGCCACCAAACCATCTACTGCTAGTAACAAACCTGACCAACCTGAGGACGGTTTAGTTTTTGTTTCAGACTAAACTTATAGCACCACAACAAGAATCGCTTCCAATGTTTTGTTTAGCTCAGTTTGACTTACATCGCTTTGGAGCTTTTGCTGTTTCGCGGCATGTACATTCGTCACAGTATCAATGACGGGTATTGCCCGGCCTTTCTGGTCGTACAAATCTTTCTTGTATTGAACCTGAATGGCATGAAGTAATAATTAACATTCCAAGTATGAAAGTAGTCTTAAAATCAACTGGCTGTCAAGGAAGGAATAATCAAGCGACTAAACTAAATTTGGAGCACTGAAACATGTGATTGATTTATACGCACGAAAATGTTAGCATTCTGGAATGGAGATTATCAACAAAAAATATATTCAAATAAGATGAATTAAATGCTTGTAATGGATGAATCTTATTGATAAACATTAGATAAATTGCAAGTGCTCGAATTTCACGAAAACATATAACGCTGTGGACAAATATCGCCAAGCGGCGTTATATGAACCAGGGGTGGGGGTGAGGCTGACAACCGTTCAACGCACACACTCACAAACAGAAAAGGCGCAATTTAGCAAATGCGAAGGTGTCGTCAATCGACATATATTTTATGTCAAGAGTCAAATCCGCAACTGGTGCTGGCTGTTATAACAGCAATGCCCAATACACAAATGTTACTACCTTTTAAGAGGCCAAAAAGTAATGAATTTGGTTTCCGCCAGCAAAGTGTAAACGCCACATTTGCGAGATAATTAGGTTCAGTCAAAAAGCAATAAACTTCACAATACATAAGCAGTTATGAACGTCAGTGATGGGACAATCGGGGTGCACGTGGACAAAAGCGATGCCTCGTGAAGATTTGCTGAGTATGACCTGCGAAGCCACAGTAAAAGCAAATCCCTTGTCAGAAAAAAACGTTAAAACTGGATGTGGCAAAAAGCAATAATCATTCCGGCGCTCGAACCGAAAAAAATAGGTTGAAACGTTTGGGTGGATCCGTTGGAAAATTGAAAATTGGTCAAAGACCTTCATTATTTACTTTATTTGTTCACTTCCAGCGCTAAAGCGGTGGAGAAACTCTCTCCTCCTGTAAAAAGCGCAATAATGATCAGGACATAGAAACGAAGTGATCAGGACATAGAAACGAACCCACCACGATAGCAAGACCGCCCATCGCTGATATACATGAACCGCAACTGAAACTCCAAAAACCTGGTGGAAAACTTACTGAACACGAATGGCTGTGGTTGTGGCTTTTACTCAACAGCGATTGTTGAAGCTTGTTCTCTCTTCCCAGATACTGTAACAAGTCTTCCAATAGGACAATTACTCACCTCAGATGGAAGGTCCTTCACTTGCTCCAGACGTTCGAAAGCACAGCTGTCTTTAACACTCATCTTCTTGTATCCCTCAAGTTCGTTTGCTTTTGCATCTTTTTTGTAATTGATCTAAGATAAAAATTGATAGCGTTGAAATGTTGCGACAATCACGAATTAGAATCTGTTTCCGTTCAGTCGAACGGATGTTATGCGCAAAGCACAACACGTAAGACATGAATTGCGAGCTCACATTGACAGACTGAATTCTTCTCGCAAACTTTCACGAACGTGTTCATCAGTGAATTCCTTATTACCTGATGGGTAAGAATTGCGATGACACATTACACCGCGCGAACATTATTCTGTTAAAAGCAACAGCCCAGTTAGCATCATAGAAAATCTCAAACAACGGAGTGCAGTTCACAAAAACTACTGCAGCAACACTTGGCCGCAACCGTTATTGATCACAATTACGACTTACATCGCTGAAAAGCTTTCCAGCCTCCTGAGCATGCTTGATTGGAACAGCGTCTTCCGGAATGTGGACTTTCGGCAAATCACTCATTGCAGTCTCTTTGTACGGGATCTGCAAAATAAAACAGTTGCATTTTTTGAGATTAACACATAACGAAGCATAGCGATGAGAAAGAATAATATCAATTAACTGCACAATCAAGCAAGAGATGAAATGTTAAGATGTCACAAAATCAATCCTCCCACCTCGCTGACCATCTTCCTCATCTTGAGCGCGTGGCGCATCTGCGGGGTTTCAAGAGAATTTGAAATCCACTTCCATTTTTCATGTTCGTACTCTTCTTTGTATTTGTTCTGAAAATTAACAGTAACCTGATCGTTCTCACTCTTGGCATCGCAGGCAACATCCATTAGAGCGATCAGAAAGAGTTGCATACGCTGACAAGTCCCATTCGCATTTTGCTTCTTCATGCGGAAGCTGCTTTTCAATGTTTGCGCAATAACTTAAAACACGCTCCTCCAGGTTATATCTTCACACAGTTTTCATTTGCGCAATATAAAAGACAGTCAACAAAATTCATGTTAGAAACAACAGTTCTTCTTATTTTTTTGAAGTCAGTCATGTTTTCGCATTACAAACAATGAAATTAGTGTTTGAAAACTTTGAACAACTTAAGAATACACTGCTCCCAAGGATGCGACTAAACTGTTACCTCGAAAATATTTGTTTGAAACTACTAAAGCTCGATCACCACAAAAGCATTTCATTATATTTCAACAAATCACGATAACCACTAGGTTTTCTATAGTGACCCATCGACGGTCCGTTAGTAGTTGTGCACCTATATCGGTTTAATTGAAACTTGCAGAAAACTGCCAAATCACAAGCATGCCTGTTACAAGTTGCAATAGTATCGTCATTCACATGGTCGGAGAACCAATCAACAACTAACTCCATTTGGTAACAAGGCTACGCCGCGTTTCTAACAAACGAACACAACATCGCCAGCAACCTCCTTCATTCACCGCCCTTTCCACAACACTAAAGCTGGTCTGATTGCACGCGGCAACTGGAAAACACGCTGAAGCAGTAGTTTGGGAGAAAGTGTTCAAAGTGTCTTTGAAATTGTTGGGTGCAGCTTTGTGTGTTTTAATTTGAAATTGAAGAAGATTGAGGGGATCGTGAGTGAAATAATGCTCTGGTCAGTAAATATTAGTAAATGCATGGCTGACTGGACTGCACAGTGCACATCCGCGCGCTGCTGTTCTTGCTAGAAGACGAATGTCACTTTTGTTCTCGATGCCAGCAACAAGAACAACACAACTTCGAAAATCTCGAAAAAACATGATGCCCATAAAAGTTGGTTGTAAAGTCGGTTGATTGAAAAATGAAAATGAGTCTGTTTTATCTTTGTCCAAAGATTACTTCTGCTTAATTAAATGGGCGGCAATTCCACGCTATCCACTACATTTGATTCTACACAAAACAAAAAGTATCCGTCATTGCTATTTCTATACAAACCACCATATCAGCCAAGCCTTAAACTGAGACATAACATAATCATTCACAAAGAGAAGATTTGCCGGATGAAACATTAATTCTGGTGAAGCATCCACCATTCTGTAAAATCTGATCTTGGCAGAGCAGGTGCTGACGTAATAACAAACATGAGCTGCGATGCAAAAGTATCTCAAAAAAGTCAATTGTTTTTCGAAAATTGGAGAAATTGGGAAAAAATATCATTCAGCTGCAACTGGCGGAAATGGCTAGAACTGTGTTTGGGCAATGCAATGAGTATTTGTATTAAAATATTCTTCATACAAATGAGGAGTTAAAAGGGCACTTTTGCAGCCCAGGTTAAAATGAAAAATAACTCTTCGTTGCTGTAACATTGGAATTAAATATTGATATAATTAATAAGAACACTGTGCTTCCTACGTTGCTGAGCAAGTCCATTGCGCGAAGAGCCTGGACCATCCTGGGTTCATCTGTGATCAAGTGGTATTTATCCATGATGTCGTGAGCATTCTGTCGGTATCTTTTCTGAAAGCCACAAAAAATCGACATTTCAAACCAAAAAATGTCATTCCTTGCTAGAATATCTACACCGCAAGAACCAATCTTTTGTCGAAAATACGGAACTGACATTAAAAAAAGTTACCACAGTCCAACTCAAGCTGCGATAGACAAGTACAAGGTCGTCAAAAGTTCGTTTACCTTTTACTGGCGCATCAGTCGGGTTAATTAAGAAGTTATATTTTATTGTCAACTAACATCACTCATCATGTCCTTCATATTCCTGTGGTGAGATCTCTGCAGTGTCTCCGTCACATACGGACACCTCCCCAGGCTCTTCCTGTATTCTGCTTTGTAGCCAATCTGAACAAAGAAGTCATGTTACTTGCCACGATTCCATCAGAAAATTAAAACCAACTCACTTTTAGTAAACATATGGGCTAAGACGAGATCTTGCAGAGGCAGAAAAAAATCCTCGAGTTTTTGCAAAACGCAAACCAGCGCCGAACGCAGCAGACATAATTTTCGTTGTGTTTCAAGTAGTGTAGACAAATTTTTTAAATGTTTACGAAGCAGTTTGTAACTTTGACGCTATCATCAATTTAAAGTTACAACTAAGTTGACCGACAATGCAATTTACAGTCTTTTCCTCGTATTTCCGGAAAAGACTTCCAGGGATATTTTGCGTGATTCTTAAACGAGCACCAACAGGACTTCTTTTGAATTTTGAAAACGTCTCAAAATCTGCTGATCAACTGATCGAACTGGGAAACACTGGAACAGTGGGATGAGCCTAGAAACTGGTTAGTTCTTCTCGTGGAGTAGTTGCTTGGGCGTTTTAAACTAAACAGTAGCATCAGGGTGGCTGCACCCAATCCTCAGTACAGCCATAGAGCTCCGTCCTTATCGAAAGCAAAAAAACACTACGGGAAGCACCAAATCACTTACATCACTTAATTTTTGTTGGGCAGACCTCTCGAGTTGGTAACCTTCAGTTTCGTGAACTTTGAAATTGTTTTTGTACCGAGTGGTCATCCAGTCTTTCTTGTAGTTGGCAGGGGACGCGAACTTGTTTGCTCTCAATGCGCTCTCATAACTGCAAAACACCAGGCGTGAAAAAGACTCAAAGACATTGCAACAACCTACAAGTTGCTTCGTTTATTTCGGAGTTTGCACCAAAGTCTTTCCGAAGTATTTGACTCTAGCATTCCAGATCCGACAATAGTTCTTTTGCAAAATGAATATTTAATTATTCAGCCTTAATTTCGAAAACCTGCGTTTTTCCGCAAAAGCATCACGAAATGTTTTATGAAAAGCGACCGATTGTCACTTGAAGGCTACAGCTCGAAGACAATGCACAAAACTCAATGCTTTTTAACACGTAATGATGTGCATGAAACGGTTCGGGGCCATAAATGAGCAAACGAAAAGTTGTCAAATCTAGCAGCATTTTTACTGATAAAGATTTGGACAAAGAAGACCGTTTCAGCATTTGACAAACATTTCAAAAAAAACACTGTGTCTTCTGTCAAATATCATCTTTACCAGCACAAAGTCTGGCAACACCTGGACCCTCCGGAGCAAATAAAAGGAGGCTACTCCTACTACTGATGTGCATGCTGGTGTTGCATGCTGCTGGGAAGTGGACTTTTAAAGCATTCAGTTTTCAGGCGATTCGCTGTGTGGCGTACAGGCTTTCTCGAACTCCCCTCTGAAGCAATCCTTTTCATTTCAACTTCATTCAAGTCGCGTTTGAAGGTCAAGCGAGGTCATTGGTGCTACTCGTTAAAATCACTCACGATCTCTTTGCAAGTAGTCCACATGTTAAACTTGCGAAGAGGCAGGAAAATTTCCTATTCGTTCAATGAATTATGCCGGTTAGTTGAGATTGCAAAGTAATCCATGAGAAAACACAGCAACAGGGAAAACGTTAAACGCGTTTGAAGAACTTGTATGACGAGTCCTACCCTTCTGTAAGATGAACAGGGAAGTAAATCAGGTTTCGGATTTCATTGTATTCTTCTTTGTATTTTGCAGGCGAAATAATGTCATTGACTTTTCTCGCATGAGCAACATCTCTTTGTTCATCAGCGCGCAACCGCTGGTATGCTTTGCATTTGGCTGATTCGTCTTTGCCCTTCCGTTTATATTCAACCTAAAAAGCAAAAAATGAAGGCTGCATCTTAAATTTTACAATAATCTAAAAAGTCGCGCAATTCAAGATTTTTTAGTTTATCTTGGCTCATTTTTTAACATTGCAATCAATCCGTTAACAGAACGATTACGGTTCTTAATACATTTTTTGAGGCACACGTTCACTAAACATCAAAGTGTTAACTCGTTCGCCAACGGAGACACGGTTGATTGATGACGTACGTCGCTCTGCTGCTGAGAGGCTATTTTCGCCTGGACATGTCCGGGTGCGTCAGGAACCAGCAAGTAATGGTGCAAAGACTGGTTGGCGTCGTCGGTGTATACTCTCTGGAAATATAAAAACAGTTTTAGAACATTATTGTTGATCAACAGATGTATAGTAAGGTAACTGTGCAACGTATCGCATCAGCATACACAAACTCAATCAGTTGTACATAACTACTGTAGATATCAATTCCACTTCAACATCCTCACAAGCATCACAACCAACCTCGCTTGTCAGATCCCGGACTTTCTTGGCATGCTTGAAAAGCGGAATTTCTGGATTATATTCCATCCCCGTCCCCTTTTCATGGTTGTACTCGTCTTTGTAAATGTTCTGCAAAAAAGAAGTAATTCCAAACAAGAGACGTCACGCTTCAAATTCAGCGACATTTTGTCAAAATCATCAGAAATATCAAAAAAACATTTGCAGAAAATGTTGAACGAACAGCTGCAAATAATTAAAGACAGACAAGAACAATGAAAACCTTCGCTGACAGCGCCAAGAAGCTCTGGAAATAAATCAAACTCTGCGGGAATGGCAGCTCAAAAAATGCGGCAACTGATTCATTGGAAGGTTAGAAATGCTGCGCTCCGTCCAGGGTCGACTCGCAGCTGCACTCCACGATCAAACACTTTCATTACTCCGGAAAGTTACTAAACTTCGTCCCGAGGCAGCAGCAGCGAAGATGCAACGTCAATGAATTGAATCGCGGGGACATGAAAGGGGGCTGCCCGTATCTATAGCTGCCATTTTGCGTAAAGAATTTTCTCACTCCATCCAGTGGTTGTGTTTTGGGGGTGTTTGTCAATAACTCTTTCCGAAGTAGGGGGCGAGGATTATTGAATGTCAGCGACTTTTTTTAAAGCTACGTTCATGCAAAACGAAAATCTTGTTTTATGCAGATACGCTTTTGGTCTTTTCAGGTTGGTTCGTTAGGTTTATTTCATCAACGCTTTACACGAAGGTCTTTCTTAGTTCTTGAAAAAAGATCACCATAAACTGTTACAGAATTATTTTCAATTGTTATTACATAAGTGATAAAAAAGATGTCACAATAAATACTATCTCTGCAGCAATATTCACAAATAATAATAAACGCTTAAGGAAATGAAAGCAGCAAAATGTAAGTTCTTAGTACGGATTTGCAATCAAAGACCTGTGCAACTTCATTACAAGAATCCGATGAAAAAGAGAAACGGTCTAAAAGTATAAAAACATTGCGGCAGCGAATATAAGTGAACACAATCGATGTTTTTTGAATTTACAATTGTCATGAAAAGTTTTCGAAAATCAAGCTTGGGGAGATTCTATCTGCAGCGAAGTTCCATCAACGTTGTAAAAGTTACCAGTCCAGCTCCCAGTCATATTTATTTCCATGCCTTCCAAACACAACCCCTCAAGTTTGAAACGCTGCAGCACTTACGTCACTCGCCAGTTTGTTAGCGAACAATGCTTGTTTGATCGCCGGTAGCTCCGCAGTGATGTTGTACTTGTCCATCACCTCACGAGCGGCTGATTTGTATAAGTTCTGCAAAGCAGTTGTCTGAATGTTTCACACTGTGTTGATGCGACGGTAATTGCCGTGTTAAGCTGACAAAGTGTACAGCGCCTCTTTTCAACTTTACGTCAGTAAACAAAACTGGGCACTTGCATTTTTAAACGTTAAGGGAAATTGATTGTTCCTCAGGGGTAAAAGGAACTTAAAATACTTATTCTTTTAAAATTTGTCAATGAAGGTCAAATTGTACAATATGTTCAGTTCAGCCGTTCAGAAAACAACTCAAGGGTAATGTACGTTCAAATCCGATTGAATGCAACATAATTTATGAATACCACCAACGCTGAGAACTTGTTGAAAACGATTAGATCTTTGCAACTTCGTTTCAGAAACGATGCTGACGACATCATTCACACGCCACGGTTCAATTCTTACGCTGCTGATTCGTTTCTGCACTTCCTTTACGTGTTCGTTCATGACATCATCGGCAGGCATTTTGTAGCCCAGAGCTCTCATCTCTTCCCTCTCCTTCTGCAATCTCCCCTGCAAGCAAAGACTGTGTCGATCAATGTGTGGGTGAAAGATACGCCGGAGACAAGCAAACATTATTTCCCGCATATTCACCACGACCTTTGCGCACATTCAGGTTGGGGGTGAGGTTATCAAAATGTTGTGGATGGGATTATCACAAGGTTGGGGGTGGGATTATTAAAAGGTTGGGGGTGGGATTATTATAAGGTTGGGGGTGGGATTATTAAAAGGTTGGGTGTGGGATTATTATAAGGTTGGGTGCGGGATTATTATAAGGTTGGGGTGGGATTATTAAGGCGGTACTACCGCCCGTGACATAACCTCTGCAGGTAACTCCTATCGCTATCTCCAACCCATTACCTTCAGCAGCCAACACCAGACAAACATGTTTTAACATGTCATGTCAGTTCCCGAGATATCAAGCAAGTGTATACAAGTGGAGCGGAACCAGTGAAACGTCACCGAGACCGGAGTTTCCACAGCAACATATTTTCAGTAAAACTACTGTCAAAATTTCTTCAACTTTAATTTCTTTGAACTTCAGCATCTATGCTAGCAACTATATAAACATACCACACTCATCAAATTTTGCAGCTCTTTGCTGACGATATATGCTGGTATTTCATGGTATTTGAAATGTTGCTTGTCCAAGGCTTGCCTCAGACCTTTCGTATAAAAAGCCTGAAAAATTTTCAGAATTCACATTTAATGTAATGTTATCCATTTGAAAAAATGTAACGAGTGTATCTAAACCAAAGAAGGGTGAACTCCACTGTTAAACAATAAAACTTTTCTGCTCACACATCACAGTTTGATTTTTGAACAGGAAGTTGCAAGTTAAGAGCTACGTGTAGTTACTGCAGCATGGTCGGGTCATTTCATGAAGTTGCAGTCACAGTCGCTCAGAAATGCTATAGTTAGGTCGTAAATCTTATGGATAAATGCTTTGAATTGCAGATAGCCCTACAACAGATGAAAAAACACTCCCGAGCATCACCTGATTGAGCAGCTTGCTGGCCTCCGATTTCTTCTCATATTCAGGGGTGATGTGGTATGGGAAATACACATACTTCTTCATGTCATTGTACTCTTCCTTGTACTTGATCTTAACAAGCACAGAGAAGTTACCGAACAATGCAGCAGGTACAGCAACTACGCGTGCTACAATTAAAAAAAACTGCTACCTACTGTACATCAAAAGTCTACATTTGTAAAATAAAACTTGAGGTACTTGGGGCAGCATCGCCAAACCCACTGAATTGACTGAAATCGTGTTAAACATTCAAAACAAATGTTTTAATTCCACAAAAATGCATTGAATGAAGCATTTGACGTTGATCCACGGAATGCGCAGCTCTGGTAATAGACATGAAAATGGCCGGTTGATCGCATTCATCAACGCGCATTTCTTTGCACCGTTTTGTCAGGCACGTTCAACACAGTTGCATCGACAGACATAGCAACATAGTTCTTATAGTTTCAAGACAATTCAAACTATTGGTGAAACCCACATCGCTTGCATTTTGTCCCACATCCTTCAGTAACTTGTATCTCGGCAGATCTTCCGCTCCTAGTGAATGGTATCCTTGGCTGTTCGCCAGAGCACCTTTCACGCCCTTTTTATACTCGATCTGCAAACAAAATTTGTGACGTCACAATAGTAAATAAATGACACAATTGATTCCACTGACAGTAACACAAGCTTCCTTGTATCTTGTAGTTGACAGCCTAACTTTTCTCTATCTTCTACACTGGTTGTATGAATGATCAGCAGACAAAAGAAAACATCTGTTTGCGCGCTAACTAACTATGGTCAACAAGTAAGATTCGCTTCCGGAAGCTTCAACCTCGTGGAGGAAGAAGTTTTTTACTTAAGAGCAATAACGTCAGTTGAACAGAGTTATCTTAACTGGAGCATCGTCGGCCAGACACTAAACTCTTGCGCTGTTTGAACGTTGCAGGTCCTGCTTAAGGTGGAATTAAAACCGTCACCAGATAGTCTTCAACAGGGGGCTTTACGTTTGTGCAGGGGGGCTTGACATTAAAAATTTGTTGAAAGCTCCATTTATCTATAGTGTTTCATATTTCAATTTACGGGGGTTGGTGCTTTTTTGGGGGGGGCTAAGCTTACCAAAACCCCCCGTGGCGACGGGACTGGGTCTAATATTGTGACCAGAACAAAAACAAACAAAAAACGATTCCACTCCAATGACTGCCTCGTATAGAGGAGCTTCCAAAGTCACAGCACGTGCAATAGGGGTTTAAGTTGCACGAGATATTTGCAACCTCTGCAGAACAATTTCTATTTGTTCTTGAATATTGAATTGAGAGTGGTCCAACAGGTGATATAAACATCACAAAACTTTCCTTTGGAAAGCGAATAAAAAACACGATAAATATAAAATAATGACAATGAAATTTTAATCAAGACATCTTACATCGCTGGCAAGCTTGTCCGCAATCAAAGCTTGTGTAATGTCAGAAGAATCTAACCCCAGAGTGTAGAGGTTCATCTCTTCTTCAGACTTCTTACCGTAGTCGACCTGCAAACAAAGCGAAATCGTTTCGACACTGTGTGCTTGGGAAATATCTGTGCTGTAAGAAAAAAATGAAAAGTATTCTTCACATCCTTGAACATCCGCTTGGAAATGAAACGTAAAGGCTTGTCTGGAAGCCGCAGTGCATAAACCACCAACAAGCACTGCATCGTAGGCGCACAACAAACCTCACCTTGCTCGCCAGTTTAGTGGCTTTGCGCACGTGGTCGAAGTACGGAGATTTTTCCAGACTCCTGCCACCAACGCCTTTGATCTCATTTTCATAAACTTTTTTGTAGACAATCTGGAAAATAATAGAAGAAATCATTATGAATGTTTAATGAATTTTCAGCCTTTTTTAGCAATGGGCGATGTAGGTCTTGTACCTGACGTGTTACAATCAAGTAAAGCTTCTTCAAATTTTTTTCAAAACTTTTAAAACACTTGAAACTTGCTTTCTGTTGACACCATGCGGACCAGGTTCTGATGAATTGCAATGTGGTAATTGCAATAAACTGTTTAATCCAACACTTATATGAAGATAACTTTTGTAGCGCTGGAATTCCATTATCAATAAGCCTGAATACGTCAGGAACAAACAAGTACAAACCTATTGACCGACGTCCGTTGCCTTCAAACATTATTTTAAATCAACATTGTGATACAATTAAGACAAAAAGCAATACTACCTCAAGAAGCATCAGCTTAGTTGGATTGCTTTAAGATTAATGATGAAACTACAAATGCAAGCTACAAAAGGATATTATCAAAAGTTTAACAGCATGTTGCAAACGTAACCATCATGTCAGGCGCTCACCGGCGATGCAAGATTTGTCATGAACAGAGCGTGAGATATCTGTGGCACGTCCGCATCCAAATGGTATTTTCCCATCAACTCACGAGCTCGTTTCTTGTATGTGTTCTGCGTGAAGCAAATATATCATAGTTCGGCTCAGCCTCGTTACATGCAAGAGATCAGCAGCAGAAAGGCTGTATGTGCACACCTGACTCATCCACGGCTGTACAACTTTAACATGTTCCATTTCCTGCCCATCGGACACGGGCGTGAATTCCAACTTGGTTTCTTCGTAATTTTTCTTGTACAGTTTCTGCAAACAAGTTAGAAGTTGAAGAGCATACTCAACTACAGGCTGGCAGATAAATTTTGGTTCAGTCGAAGAAGTAAAAGTGAAGAAAACTAACATCACTCTGGTACGGTTTGATCTTCTTCCCTTGCTCATAACCTGGTGCGTGGTGAGCTTGGAAGTTGCCACCATGACCTTTGATGTTTTCATTGAACCATTTCTTGTAATCGGCCTAAGAACAAAAACCCAGTGAAAGAGTTTGTTTTTTAATATAAGCAAAGGCGCAAGCAAGTCCTGCTGTTGCTGCAGACAGTTCATGTTCATGAAACATGTCGTTTCCACGAAAAGTTTAGAAACAAAATTCGTTTATTCAAATATCACATTGGATCCACCAAAAATCCAACTCTACTTACATCACTGCTAAACTTGCTTGCTTTAACGTTTGCCTCATAAGTTGACGTCAGATGGAACGGGAAATACATCATGTTCCTCTCGGCCAGATATTCCTCTTTGTACTTTCTCTGATAAATTAGAATAAATCTTATGTTTGTTGCTTGCTATTGCAGTTGCCATGGAAAGAAGTGATTTTGTCAGGATTGTGACGTTGACGTCACATTCGAGAGATGACGTATTCTTATTACAGTTTTTTTGTTTAAGGAAAATGTTAGGAACCCGGTATGGATTTGTAGGGACCAAATTTCTCTGATTCTGGGGACCCGATTTTCTCTGATTCTAGGGACCCGAATTGAAATTGTAGGGACCCGAAGCGGGTCCCTAAAACGCCTTAAAAAAACCCTGATTATTACGTAATAATGATCATGGTTACCACAAGATGAGGTTGCAGTGAAGAACTACGAGTACATCTCAGTGGTGTTTTCGTCAGAACAATCAACCATTGTCAGAACAATCAACCATTGTCAGAACAATCAACCATCGTCAGAACAATCAACCATCGTCAGAACAATCAACCATCGTCAGAACAATCAACCATTGTCAGAACAATCAACCATCGTCAGAACAATCAACCATCGTCAGAACAATCAACCATCGTCAGAACAATCAACCATCGTCAGAACAATCAACCATCGTCAGAACAATCAACCATCGTCAGAATAATCAACCATTGTCAGAACAATCAACCATCGTCAGAACAATCAACCGAAAGTTCTCCAACCCCCACAGATGGCACTTTAATAAACTTGCAGCCACCATACAACGCATGGAAGAGGTTTTCAAAAAGCAACACACAACGAATCTGTTTCAGTTCTGATTTACACGAAACACAATGGATAGCGTGTGTTGCAGGTTGCGAATCTCTTGAATAGCTGATCAAGGAAGCGACTCGTAAGATGCAAAAGCTGAAGCGCCAACTTTAGTTTTGAAATTTAACGCTAGGCACTTGGTCAAAAATACTTCATCAACAAATTTCTTTGCGCGTGCAGATATTTTGAAAAAGATGCGAAAAATTGGATTAATCCAAACCTGACTACATGTTTGAGGTGTATCATGGACGTATGACAACTGAAACATTTAATGCAGCGACTGAATTACATGCATTTGCATGAAACCCATCAAGGCACGGATATAAACGCAAACTGATCAACCAGCAATTGGAAATCGTGACACAGAATCTGACTCAGCCGCAAGCGGCGCTGCAGTGCACAGTAGACTTTAGTTTCGCAAATAAACCTTGAAATATACTGACTTTGAAAACAGTTGGTTGGAAACTAAAGTGAAACAGAATGCTTCCAAAATACTGCTACTGAGTTACATTCCTAATAATTTCACACATATTTTGACGAACCGTTTTAGAATCCGTGTTACTCTTAATGTAATGCATTGTTTTCAAAAGGCAAAATGTTTGTTTTTCCTCAAACACAGGGGCTCCTTCGGTTTAGAAGCTGTTGTCGTGTCCACCTAACATCCGGGATAGCAACAGTTATTCGCCACCATGGCCAGTGAAGTTAAATTCTGTGAACGCTTAGGAAGAAAATAAATAAAGGTATTTCCATTTCTCCATGCGCGTTGCTTATCCAGCAGCTGGTAGGGTTCGCCAAGCACCAACAATTGAACATTAGACTGAGAGACGCGAAGGTTTGATTTTAAGAAATAAACTAGATCCAATTCATGGATTTAAACGCTGAACTGAAATCAAACTTTTGGTGCTGGCGGCGATTCGAAGCACAAGTTTGTTGTGAAAGGTACTGTTTCTTAAAAAAAACTTGGTGTTCTCCATGACTGACCCGCTGTTGTGTGGTTGCTGATCAGCAGAAAAGCAAGTAGAAAAACTTTCAACGTGAAACGGATTCTTGGTCGTTTTATGAGTTTTAAAAGATGCACAACCTCTCATGCATTCATGCGGAACAACAACAGGACTATTCTAATTGGTTGAGATAAGAGGCTTGGTCTTCGGTGCATCATGATACGTCGGAACCTTCTGTAAAAGCTTTGTTGCAAATGAAGTTACCTCTGAAATGAGATCAGCAGCTTTGATTCCCTGTTGAACGACAGGGTGATGCTTGCTGTCCATGGTTTGGAATCCGCGATAACTTTCGATGGTTGCCTTTTTCTGTTTCCCGTACTCATTCTGAAACAAGCGCCAAACAATGATTATGACTAACGACAAATTTCAAAATAATTCAACGCCAACGGTAAAGTATGAAACAACTTTCATGTCAACAATGTTGGCAAAACACACTTTTACGATGAGAAACGCAACTGCGTGCGAAAATCTGCCTAACAACAACTTATTAACAGCGATGACAAAACAAAACTACGGTAAGCGAAAATCTGAGGATTCACTGCAAGGATGTAACTCATATACGATTACAATTTTGTAATATTCGTTTTGGTGCTTTTATTACTTGTAGGTGGCCGTGATGACTGTCTCAAGATGAAAACTTCAAGAGAAATTCTGTAGTTCTTAAATGCTTATTTCACTATCACTAGAAGCAAATATTTATTAAGGATTACCACAAACGTACATACAACACAGAAAAAAGATTATGCTTGTTAACCACTCACTGCTGTAAACTGACTGCAGCAATTTGTAAATCTTGGCAAGTTTTGCTTGCAATAAACCTGCGGCTGGCTGTGTATTGTCTGGAAAGCTGGAACCGGAACTAAATGATAATAGCCCTATTCCTTGTGAGATGACCAGTGTCAAGCACATCATTAATAGGAAATTGTGCAAAAGCCTAACAATAAACTAACTCCATTTTTTTCGCAGTCAAAATTACACAATCGCTGTAGCGATTTGGGTTATGCCTTTGGAAAACATGTTCGTGGGGAGGCTGTAGTTGAGTGGGAGGAGCGTTGGGAAGAAGGTTATTCAATTTTGAGAATGAATTTCTAATGAACAAGATAATCATCAGAAACAAGCGAAATTACCCTTTTATCGCGGAGTTATTTTCATTTCATTTGCACCAAACTCGCTAGAACAGAGGGTATTGTATCTTTTATGCACGGAGCATTCCCAGCTCTAGCTTCAACAAACCATACGCACAATCCAGCATCAATGAATAACTTCTTGCTAAAAAGCCAAACAACGAACGTTTAGCCGATGATCCCGAATTATTTAAAGAAGCCCACCAAAAAGAATGTATTCCTCGTTTGAAATATGAGATATTCAAATAAATGCTCGAATACCAACAGCGGAAGAGCAGAGAAACATATCTGGGAATTAATTGATTTCGGTGAAAAGCTGCTTTTCAAACATGGAGCGCATGAACCGCTGGCATTTTTTGCGCAGATTTGTCTTCAAATCGATGAACAGACAAAAGCAAAGAAGAGCGGACGTAGTTTTAACCAACATATCCTTAGATAAGCTCCTTTTACCTCCATGACATCGACGCCAGATTATTGCTTAAAGATGCGAAGAAAAAACCTCCTAAAAGAACCCAATATAAGGATTTCTGAATTAACTATTGGCCAGTGCATGGCAACGAAATAGTGAAATGAGTGATAGGACACAGTTTTGTGGAACAGTATCCACACTAATGTGTAAGTAAAACTCTGTTTTCTAGACAGCGTTTTTCCAAGAACACCAAGCGCTTCGCACTCGACAGCCATGAGCGTGGGTAACGATCATTCCAAGCAACTATCTTAGTAAGTGGAAAGCAACAAAATAGGAAAATGTTTATGCGCGTCAAGTCATGATTGGAAATGATTTAAAAACTTGAACATCTGTGATGTTTCGAAATTTACGGCTGTTACTTTCGTTTTTGAAGCAAATAGTGAAACCAACTATGAATTACTCACCGCGCTGATCATCTTGTCCACTTCCTTCGCAAGTTTGATGGATGGCATGTCAGGAGGAATGATGTATTCGTTTCTGTGCATTTCAAGACCCTTCGCATATTCGTTCTGTAAGCGGAAAGAACAAACACGAAATATAATTCGTTTCTCATGGGAAAGCTCCCAATGCTTATTTTGACAATGATTCGTGACTGTTCAACGAACGTTTTCTGGAAATAAGCTTTGAAATGTCCGAACCGGTGTTTGTCTTGCATTGCGTGCAACTGAACTTGGTAAGGTGGCAAAACATTAGAAAGATTACCTGGCTTGCGTTCTTGGCCGTCTTCATGGCGTGCACATGCTCAGGGTAACTGTCCAAGTCATCGTTTGACATTTTTCCTTTTATTTCTTTCTCCCAATGGTCTCTATACTTTTTGTCCGAATACAACTGTATAGTGAAAGATAAATAGTAACAACAGTTGTTGTGAGTGCTATCTGGGTTAATGAAGACGCCAAAACGAGTCGTAAAGGTCGAACAGGTTAGCTCGCTTGCTTGGAGAGGAGCATGGAATGGGTGATTTGTTCTGCAGTTTGCAAGAAATGAACAAGAGCTGCGTACTGTTGATACTTAGTCCTCGCACAAATTAAACATGTATCGGAATTCCGTTCCATTCAGGAACTACAATAAATTTCAGACTCTGGTCGGAGATGAACCACTTCCCGCAGACGCCATAGTTGTTCTTAGTTTACAACTTATCAGGATTTTCCTTGTCATTTCACCACTTTTGCTAATATAACGTTGTTTTTCAGATTGGGTTTTTGCAACATAGCAAGGTTAAAGTAAACAAACTTGGGAAACCTCTAAAGACAAAGGACTTACCTGCACCCTGTACAAAATGCCATGCATTAAAAATCTTATACTTCATTCACAAGCTAAAATTCTGTATATACCTAAAAACTGTTCAAGTGCATTTGGACTGAACCGGCAGCTGAAAACCAAGGCATTGAAATAAAACCGGTCCTGGCCGGAATGAAAACCTTACTTTCAGTGCTTGCCTGCGCACCTCGCATAAAATGTTTAATTTTTCTTGACAGATCACTGGAGTAATTCTTACTTACATTTTTACTTAATTCTTACTTACATTTTTACTTAATTCTTACTTACATTTTTACTTAATTCCTACTTACATCATTTGCATGAAGGGCATGGACCAGTTTCTGGTCAGCCACATCAACGTGATATTTATCAAGCATTTTCTTCGCCTGGTCTCTGTAGAACCAGTAGCTAACCAGCGGTTTCACCGTCTTGGCAAGAACCATGTCGGGACCATCTTCAATTTGACTGAAGGGCAGAGAACCAGGTGGCAGCTTGTAATGAATCTGAAAGAATATTTATGAGAGTATAATGAACAGTTGTCAGGCGCCAATCTCTGATTACGACTGCCGCAAATGCCTGAATCCGGAAATGTCACTGGAAACGAAAAAGTAAAGTATGAAGTCTTTGCCACAAACGAATCTGCGTTTTTGAAGCTTTATCAATTTTACTTTGATTCCGACTTTAAAAGAAAGTCTTGGCAATATACAAATTCGTTTGTGAACAGTAACAGTCTTACATTGTCATATTCTCCAAGTCCGTTGCAATTTTTCTACAATTTGCAATCAACTGTCACTCAACTGTTTGACAACGGGGAAATCAACTGTTTATGAAACAACTGACGCTTTAACATCATTCAGTTACGACTGATTCGGTTAAAACCGCATCAAGTAATCACAAACTTTGCTCCAAACGCAAACTGTTAACTAAAGAAACACTGCCTGCCACTCACGTCAGCAAGCTTTTGTTGGTCTTGTGATGCTTTGTAAGTTTCCGTCTTGGTGACATCATAATGGTTCTTGTCTTTGTCGCGTTTGTAAGATTTCGTGTAGTTAGGCTGCACAAACGTAAGTTAGTGAAAAAGCGATGGCATGTGTCGATTTCTTGAGTAAGTCAAGAGATACACTAGATTTTCTCAACCACAGATCATATCACTATCTATCAAGAGGAATCCTTTCACAGCCCAGGCACTATGATATGATCCTATCAGAGCATATATCTCGCATTGTGCAAGTTTCTTCAGCTCTGTGAAGCGCATGGAAATATTAAATTAAATAACACCTACAAACAGTAAAGCTTGCCAGCTATGAATAAGCAAGTTGAGACGAATGCATAACCAGTCGTCCAATGTCTATTTGACAAAGGATAGCTGTAAATCCCTTCCTGGGAGCAACTAAACAAAACAAACTATCAAGGGTATAGTGACGTAATAAACGAGTAACAACAGCTCAAAAATCACAGACTGAAGATTGATTTACTTTTAAACCTTTATTTTAGAGTTGCGACGCATTTTTTAGAAAATATGGGGGGATTTTGTTAATCGTTTTGAACGTTAAGTTTCATTTCGTTCCTATCGAGGTTCAACGGTTGGTTCTGCGTCAGGAATGTCAGTTCCTTGTCAACGTTTGCATTTTGTTAACAGGCTTTTGCATAACAACAACAATTTTATTCTTTTTTTACCTCAACGCAAGTACACTTAACAGTACAGACACAGTAAGGTCGGGAGGCGGCGAAAAGACACTTCGGTCATCCCGTCTGCCACCACCCAAATATATGTATTACTTTGAAAAAACAAACCTTCGCAAAACTGCTCGTATAACTTTCATGCAAGCCAATAGCAAATATACTTACGCCGTGGATATATTGACTTGCTTTGATGGCCGCTTCATACCCAGGCGTCAGGTGGACAGGATAGTAAATGAGATCTTTGTCAACCAAGTAGTCTTCCTTGTATTTGCGCTGCAGCAGAAACAGCAAAGGTTAGAAACAAATACGAACCAATATTGAAGTGTTGGAAAGACACGAGATTGAAATAAATGAATTTGAAGACAAAATTTTACGTTACGAAAAAGTCTGAGAGAGTAAGCACGTAATGCAGAAACATTATTAAAAACCAAAAAAAATTGAATCACGAGTAAGGAGAGTTAAACAGAGTATCCTGTTGACGTTGCTGCACGGACGGATGCGAAATTCAATCCTGAGTCAGTATAATTGAAGTGAGTGGTTGGCTGCTAAAAATATTGGCATGTTTTACTTACAAGCAAAATAAAACAACAAAACTGAAAGGTTCCCGTAAATAGTGTGGTTCTCAATGTTAACTAACTGCTGCCTTTGTGACGTAACCTGTTCAGAATTATAAATTGTTAAGGAGGGTGTCTCAAGCTTGAGTTTTCTTAAGTGACTTTTTGAAATGTAGAAAACATAATCGTGCAACAAGCAGTGGTTTAAATGGAAATATCTAAAGTTGATATTTTGAAAACAGCAAAAATCGAATGACGATGAACGATTTATTTTGATAATTTCTCCTGACAACAAAAACATTTGTTTATCGAAAAGTCCAACATGATTTCAATTAAATCATTAGTTGCTGGGTTTTTGCTTCTGATACAACTTTGCAAGGTCTTGCGTTTTTCTCTGCTCCAAAACGTTTAAACAGTTTTTTGAAAAGAATCCAAGAATCACTGGTCCAAGCAGCTCGAGAGCGATCTTTCATATTTGATCAGTAGATGGTAGATCCAACCAAAAGACTAACGTGCTTTCAGAGCTTAGACAAGAAGTGCACAATTTGAAGTTGCATTCACACACAAATTAGCGAAAATTTTCTGCAACAGCTTCAGATTTTTACAAACGTAGCATCCTTAACAAGAGAAGTGTACGTAAATTGGTGCATGTGTTGCGTTGTTGCGCATCGAGATCTGTCAATCAACATTATGCACCTTGCAGCATTGAAGACAAGAGGTATTGAAAGACCATAACGCCGGGAACAATAAAAATTTACAACTCACATCAGATATAAGTTCAGCAGCTTTGATTCCTCTTTGAACAACAGGATGATCAGAACTGTCCATTGTTTGGAATCCTCTGTAGTTATCAATTGCTTCTTTTCGCTGTTTCTTGTAGATGATCTGAAATGTTTAACAAGATCTGGTTTCGGTTCTAATATTGATCAAGTGCTTCAGGCTCAAACAACAGCAAAGTCACAAACTGTTCAGAAGTGAAATAAAAACTTTCTTAAACAGCCCACGAGCACTTACGTCACTAGCGTTTCTGGCCGATTCTTTCGCCCTGTTCAGCTCTGGATTGTCAGCATGCATTGTGTAATGATGAATAATCTTTTCATTGTCTTTTGTGTATAGACTCTATTAAAGACAAGGGAAGAGTGCAGAAGAAAAACTTAAGAGGAGGTTAATTATAAAAAAAATACAACACGAAATAAGCAGTGCTGGCACAGCGCACGAATAAAAGATTCTATCACATAAAATACACCAAAAACACTGTATATAAAAGTTAGATCGACAATTACTTTATCGACGTTTATTTTCACAGTAACAGAACTTGTTTGAGGATTTTATTACTTTGCTGGCCAATTTCGTGTTGTCCAACGCTTTGATGTAATCCGGGTAAAAGTCCAGCCCAGTCCCAGAAATTCCTTTTCCTTTCACGGCTTGCTCAAACTCTTTTCGATACTGAACTTTTGATAAGAGAGGAGTGCAGAGAAGGGCGTGAGCTATCTGGATCACATCGCTATTGATGTTATACTTGTCCAATCTTTTCTTCGCGTCTTCCGTGTACAATTTCTACGAAAAAAATGTTTAAAAAGTGAATTTTTACGATGGAAGTAAAACATTTTGAAGAAATATTTCTAGAAGTAAATATTGTTACTTCACTCAGGAGGGCTAAGGACCAGGGGCACATGAAACCAAAAACTGACAATTTAAATTTGAATCATGTGGAATTAAATTTTTTTGTTTTTTCGAGAGGTCACCACTTTCTAGGCTTTTTCAGCAAAAACATTCGGCCTTCGATTAATATTGGTGGCAGCAAATGTAACACACGGCTACACTTTTAAAATAAAACTTTCAAAAATTTGTGGGTCGGTAAAAAAAGGAAGTTTCCAAAGTTATTGATCATCGAGTTGGTCATAAACGCAGTTGACATTAATAAATGTTTGCACCGAAACTTGAAAAAATTAGCAACAGCGCAAAACAAGTGCATGCAACTGCATCTGTATCACTGTCTATAAAAGCACGGACCAAGCTCAGTGCACCTCAGCCAACCAATCCACTTACCAAACGTATTTCTTATCGAAACCTTTGGCAACGTTTTTGTATGTCTCTCTTTAAATTCAAAAACCTACGAACAGTTTCACAACACCTGAGATGAGATAGCAGAAGCAGTGAGGGACCTTCACGCAAATGTGAAAGCGTAGAAATAAGCCCTGGCAGGTTGAAATAATACACGGTATCAATTACATGACACGTATTCGTCAAAAAACAAGTAGTTGTGATTCCAAGCTGTATGTTATAGATTTTTCTGTAATTCTGCAATTTACAGTTTGGTGCATCGAGGAAAATTATGAATAACCATACGTCAGCCATCATCGGTTGTGGTGTCAGGCGAGAAATGGACACCTACATTGCTCATGAGATCTTTCATAGCCTTGTGATGTTGGTGAGTTATAGAATCATCCACTGGCGTGGCTGAACTTGGCAGATCTTGCAGAGCACGCTGGTAAACCCACTGAAAAAAACAAATTAGATGTTTGACGTATGAAGTTACACGAAAGGAATGTCAGATTTTTTGCATCAGTTCGAAACCAAGAGTTCGTTTCTCTACTGGTTTAAACAAAACCGACTCGAAATCAAAAAAACGAAAAATTGAATGTATAGCATTCAGAAATACAATAAAAAAATCATCAAAAAGCGAAAGAAAACAATTCGAAGATATTTCTTCGAAAACACAAATAAATGAATAAACAAAGAAAGTTTGAACAAGCACCCGACTTACATCGTTCAGGAGCTCCCGTGCAGCTTTACCAGCCTGGTATTGTTCGGTCCGAACCGGGTCAAAGTGGTTCAGCTGCTTCTCTGATTGATAGTTCTCTTTGTACTTCACCTGAACACAAAACATTGCAACTTTTTCGTTTCTGATTAACTTCTACAACGTCGGTCGAAACGTTTCTGACATCGAATGTTTGAAAGAACATCGCGTTTCACTTATTAGTTGAAGTCATACATGGAAGCTGAAGATTATGAGCGGAGTTTGACAGAGAGGCTATTTCTATGGTTTCTTTTGAAAACTTTGGAGTAGAGCATTCCAGGTCGCATTTGCTGGGCATTAATACAATGGCCTCATGTCTTTCAATCACTTTACAATGTTAAATCTAGTTTTCAAACATCTCACTTACATCGCTTCGATTTTCTGTCGATTTCAAAGCAGCTTCATACCCAGGCGTCAGATGGACAGGATAATATATTAAGTCCTTGTCAGCCATGTATTCTTCTTTGTACTTGCGCTGAGAGAGTAGCAATAAAAATACAATAGTTTTCGTTAAATTCAAACGCCAGTGTTTTAGGGGCACAGATTTTAACTATGGGAACATTTTCAAAGCTGGTTTCAAAAGGCTTAAGTTACAAAAAAGCAGGTTTAAATCAGAAAAAAAGAATTGTCATAGATTTGATAACGTAGTACTATAACGTACTGTTTATACTAGCTTGAAAAATAACCCGTAGTCATTTTTTTGAAAAGATTTGTTTGAAGCATCTGTAGTTTGCTTTGACTGCAGCAAATTTGAAACAGTGACTACATTCCCAACGATACAAAGTTAGAAACCAAACACACTGAATTGCTAAAATTTTCAGTTTTTTTTAAAGCTCACGCGTGGATCTCTGTTTACGCAAAAAGCTTCGAGCATGTTAAAAATAACATCATAAAATCGAGAAACACGCATCACAAAACTTCAAAAATTAATTGCAAAACCAGGATTAACCATTTAATAATATTAAAAAGAGCATGAAATCGCGAAATATCGTTTTTGAACGTGGTAAAAACTGAATTTTAAAATAAGAAAAACTTATTATCTGGCGCACAAATACAAAGCGTTTCTGCAAAAACATGAGAACAAAAAAAAACTAATTTAGATTTTTCTTGTAAATTCGGAAAGGACCCAAAATTTCACCTCAGACATAAGTTCGGCAGCTTTTATTCCTTGCTTGACAACCGGGTGTTCTTTGCTGTCCATTGTCTGAAAGCCTCGGTATTGACCAATCACTTCATTGCGTTGTTTCTTGTACAATAGCTGCACAAAAGAATGAACACTACTTGAAAACTTCAATTTAAAAAAGAAAAACTAAAAGCAACTTTAAATTGAAAAAAGGTCACCTTGTTCCAATGAAACACAGCTACGATAAAAATACTTGCTTATTAGAAGAACAATCACAGTTTTTTGTTAAATTTAATACCATAAAACGTTATCGAAACTGAACAGCATTGCCTAATGAGTTAAAAAAAAGACCGGACATGTTTCCTTCTGATTGATTAACTCAATGATACTAACATCGCTGGCATTCTTGGCTGATTCCTTCGCCCTGTTCATTTCAGGTGTGTCAACAGGCAACGTGAAGTCGTGACGCATTTCCTCACCAGCTTTGGTGTAAGCATTCTGAAAACAAACTAGCAAAGTAAAACACGGCTTCAACTGCAAATTGGTCTTCTCAAGCATAACTTGGGGATGCCAGTGATTAACAGTGTAATTTGCCAAAGTTCAAACTCTTCACTTCAACAGGTAAGAAAATCAATTCATCTCGAATGTAAAGAAACTCGTACCTTGCTTATCTGGTTGCTCACATTCCTGGCATGAATGTATTCAGGGTACGAATTTGCCAGATCAGTTGGAGCAGCTCCTTTTATTACTTTGTTGTATTCTTTCAAATAATTGTGTTTGGAGAGAAGTTGCGAAACGAGAGCAGCATGCGAAATCTCCTGCAACAAACGGATGTAAGTATAAATATAAGTTCAGCATGATACTTACAGAGGACAACTTTCAGTTACAGCATTAACCGAATTTGCGAAGTTGAATGCATTAAAAGCAATATCTGGATATAAAAAAAAATCACTCTGAATTAACTCCTACCTTTGCGTATTTGATGATCAATAGTAGCAAACTTTTTATCTTAAAACGGCAAAAACAAGGATCCAGCAACGCAGCAAACAGTTGCTGCTACAACCTGTGGCGTAAACGGCTTACCGGTAATTCCACATCCAGATGGTATTTGTGCATAATATCCTTCGCTTGCTTCGTGTATTGAAACGGGGCGATTGCTTTCAGCTTCAAAGCCATCAACATTTCAGAAGGCTGAGCTTCAGGAGTAAACTCAGTGGCCAATTTCTTCAACCCATCTTCATGATAAGCTTTCTAAAACGAGACAATGTAAAGAGCAGTGTAATGCTTACTTGCTATCTTATACGAACGTTGATGCAAACTTAGTTCGCAAACGCGGCACTCTTGAGGCTAAAGTATAACTTGAAAAAGTACATGCAAGACTGAATGTAACAAAGTCATTTGATCGTAAAAAGTGAAATTAGCAGCTTAAAAACTTGCCATCAAAGATGGTTTGCACTCATTGTAACTGCGGCATACATACATCATTGGTCATTTTTTGCGTTTCTTTCGCAGTTTTGTATTGATCGGTCTGCGTGGGATCGAACCGAACACCTTCTGCATTCTTCTTCGAGTTTTTTTTGTACTTGAGCTAAAAATGGATAAACAGATGAGTCAGTCAGGTTGACCTTACTTGCCAAAGGGGTTGAACATAAATGGGACGAAGTAACAACAGGCCCGTCGGGGGCCACATTTTTAAAATGCAATATTGGATGTATGCAGTAACCGGGGAGCCAAACATGAAATGGGGGACACACATTTTAAATGGGGGGGCGAGGCACCACTGCCCCCGCTGGCGACGACCCTGGGTAACAACATGCCGTTGATCCACGGTTAATGTTCGTCAACATTGCCATGGTTACATGAATGTCAGAGGCGTGTAGCTTTAAATATAAGAATATTTAAGGCCATTATAAGTTTCTGATATTGTTACTGTGCTTTTGTGATTCGAATTTGAAAAAGGTGGCGTCTAACGTCTACGCCATTCTAAGGTTATCTTTCAATAGAAAACTCACATCAGCCATCACCTTTCATGAACCACTTACATCGCTCTGGTATTCGCTTGCTTTGGCCGCAGCTTCATAGCCAGGAGTCAAGTGGACTGGGTAATATATCAAGTCACGATCCACCAGGTAATCCTCAATATATTTGCGCTAAAGTACAAAAGTTGGTACTTCAAGCCAAACTTGCACACCACTATATAAAGTTTTCCAGGGCTTGTCACACCCTTTAAAGATCTTTAGAAACCCACGCAGACATTGCAACAACTATTTCTATTTTACGCATTTTTAAAACTTTACCAAAATAAAGCGATGGAATCGATTGTGTTGTGTTGTTGCAAAATATTTTCTATTCATCTTACAACGCCTCGAAGAAACGAAGGCAAGATTCTGTACAAACAAGTTTTCTGGTATTGTCAGATGCTGCTGCGAGGCTAGAACGTTTACACATCGCCTGCCACATGTGCTCTGAAAGACCAAGCACAGGGTATTTTTGCAAAGATCCATGGTTCCTAAGAAAGTTACGTTTTGGGGAGTATGATTCGTCATGGGGGTTAACCTGTCCGACAGACGCTCGTCCCACAACAAAAGGATATAATATCAAAAGTCGTTCATGACGAAAAAGAAGGGAGTGAGATGACAAAGTGTGATGACGTCCACATCCGTATCGCCGTTGACGTAAGAAACGTGGAATTTGGAGAAAATATCTCAGCACGCAAATATGAGAAACAAATAATCTCAGTCGTTTTTTATGAAAAATTTTTCGAAACACAAGAATGACTTTACGTGAGAAATAAGTTCAGCAGCTTTGATTCCTCTTTGAACAACAGGGTGATCAGAACTGTCCATTGTTTGGAATCCTCTGTATTGGTCGATGGTTTCCTTCCTTTGCTTCTGGTATTCCACCTTGGAGTTAAAGAAGAACAGTGGTTGTTAAAGTTTCTGTTTTGATAATGCAGTATTTTGAAAATATTTACTCAACAAGACAAACGCTGCCCTCCCCTTGCATGGAAATACAGCGGGAATGCATCTTGCTCTATCCCCTCCCCACAGTGAGAAAAGTATCGCAAGAGCAGCACTTCCAAAGAATTGTGGGACGATGCATTAATAAGTTTCACTGCAGGATGACAGCATTTACTCGCTTTAGGGGCTCGACTTAGCATATTTTTCAAGGCTCACTGCTTGTGCAGACGTATCATAGCAGAGGAAACTTTGGGTTGTCAGTCATCACTCAGGGCACCACTCTAAGAAATTAACTTTTCCTGGAGGCATCATAGATTTTGAAGCCATAGGTTTGAGCCTATGGGTAAAAATCCTTCGGCACTGGCTGAACGTGGCCCCTGTAGGCGCAGTGGAGCCCAGGCCACGGTTCATGGGTTAATCCGTCCCTGGATATGAGTAATTTACAGAACCACTTACGTCACTTGCGTTCTTGGAGCACTCGCGTGCTCGGATAAACTCGGGATAATCAGCCGGTAGATGGTGCACGTGTTTAATACTTTCAGCGTCTTTGACGTAGTTAGTCTGAAACATAATCAGTGAATTGATGGGAAGAATGGAAATGAAACATCTTTTACAACAAGAATAAATCGATAATAGTCTCAATCACCATAAAGTTTCTCGACGTAAAATTGACAAATATTCACATGAACGCCTCTTTATCTTAAAGGCGATTATCTTATCTTACAGGCGAACATTTATCTTACGCACAGGCGATTGATATACAGTAAATTTACAGCTAGACTAAGTAAAGTCGTGTTGTTCTTGGCGGAAGTCCCTGCGTTTGCAGTACTTATGAAGCATCAACCAAATGTGTAAGTTGACAAAGAATACGTTGCCGCCCACACACCAAACATGCGCGGAGTGAACCTGGCTGAGTTGGTCGTCCTGTATATATACGTTCTTGCCGTAAGTTTAATACTACAATGACAATTGAGGATTTAACCAAACCCAGCACATGGTTTGCTTATCTTCTTGCCTTTTGCTTTAGCTAATCACCAACTACTGCAGTTGTATCGCATCCTTAACACTTAACTCCATAACAACACGACAATGGTCACTTGCGACTGGCTTTATTTGCGCACAGTTAGGTTTTTGGTGTTAGTGTTGGAGACGGAAAAACATGTTTTCACTCCCGTTGATGTTGAGTGTTAGACATAAAAACGACATCCATGTCTGAGAACAATTCTTGAAAGTCATTGCATTTTACAGAATGTATTGGAGCGGTAGCCAAGTGACTTTGTACCAAGAGTTAAACAAATAATATGATCAAGTTTGTTGATTTGTGCCCCGGGCATAAAGATGCGGTCAACCAGACATTTCGTTGTTGTTCTTATTTCTTGAGGTGGAAGAGGCTTCTAAACTTTATTAAATCACTGCAAAGTAAAAGTCGTCTTATGAATAAAACCTATTCAAACATTTGGACTGGGTAAAATTTTGTCAGGGTCGTCAGCACTCCTGAAGGTCAATGTTCAACTTCAGGGATGAGTAATAACCTATACTCTTTGCAAAAATGAAGATTTTGCAAGATGAAAAGTTGATTCTTGTGGTGGATCTTCAAAAAAGTTTAAACTACTGCTTCAGTTTCTGCAGACACGCCCTAATAATGCACTGTCGCTTCAGTTTAAGTTTAGTTTGAAAAATGGTTTGTAACAGATCTTTTTCAAACATAAACACTAACCTTGTTGACCAACTTCGATACCTTCTTAGCATGCTCATGTTCCGGATGTGCAATTGTGACGTCAGAAGGTCCTTGACCTTTCACTTCCTTCAGAAATTCCTCGCGGTACTTCAGATCTGACCCGAGCTACGTCAGAGTTAAATGTAACAAGTTAATAAATTTTCCACCACCGCCACTCCTCAACACATTAAACAAACATACTTTCGCTGATCGCAGCGCGTGGCTCAGCCTTTGATCGTTCACGTCGACGTTGTAAACATCCAACCTCTTCTTCGCCGCTTTCCTATAAGCTTTGTTGCTTAGCAACCATCGGACCAAGTCGGACTCATCCATTTCAGGGGTCCGTTCCATGGCGGTGAACTCCCTGGGGTATTCCCCTTTGTACGTGCGCTGGAACAAAGCCTCTTGTCTTAGATAAAACTACCGCGAAATGCGTCTCGACACGAAATTGCGAGAACTTTAGTAACTTTCCACTATTCGCCACGGTAAAAATAACAGGGTTGAAAATGACATAAACCAAAAGTTACCCTTCTATAAAATAAATGCTGTTTTAAGGTTTGTGTAAATCCAAGACTTACGTCACGAAGTTCTCCAACACTTTTCTGAGTTTTGTACAAATCCGTGTCGCTGTACACGAACTTATTCTTCGGCATTTCCCTTGCATTTTGCTTTTTGTAAGACACCTACAACAGAAATTTCATGAGCTTCAGCCACGAAAGAACGTGACGCTGGTACCCGCAGCAAGAATTTCCAGGTCTCATTTACTAACAAATTAACAACCACATGTCTTCCAATCACTTTACAATGTTAAATCTAGTTTTCAAACATCTCACTTACATCGCTTCGATTTTCTGTCGATTTCAAAGCAGCTTCATACCCAGGCGTCAAATGGACAGGATAATATATTAAGTCCTTGTCAGCCATGTATTCTTCTTTGTACTTGCGCTGAGAGAGTAGCAATAAAAATACAAGATGATAGGATAGATACAAACATCAGGTTTTAGCAGCACAGACTATAGGATCCTTCTATAGTCTTAGAAATTACCAGAGTAGACTCGTTACTCTTTTATTTCAATATAATATGGAAGGTTAACAGCATGACTTACGTCAGATATTAAGTCAGCAGCTCGGATTCCTTGTTGAACCACTGGGTGAGTTTGACTGTCCATTGTTTGGAACCCTCTGTAAGCGTTGATTACCTGTCCACGTTGTTTCTGGTATTCAATCTAAAAATATATGCAACAGTCAGCAGCAACAAAATCGTAAGATTAGGCAGAAGTTTCATTCATCGCTTACATCACTGGCATTCTTCGCTGTTTCTTTGGCTCTGATGAACTCCGGGTAATCAACAGGAATGTTGTGATGATGCATTTCCTTCTCAGCATCTTTCTGATATTCAGTCTGGATAACACAAACGTGCTCATTCGAACAACAAATTATTTGCGCTTTTCAGGCAAAATGTCATTGCATTGTGCACAGGCTTAGAAGTAAAGTTTCTGGTAAATTTGATAATTTCACAAGCGAGAAGTGACACGCGTAGGTTTTGGACTGTTAGAGGAGGAATTAACTTGTTTACCTTCCTGAAGCGTAGCGACTTACTGGAAAACTGTGACGTCCGGCAAGAAACCATTTATCATCATCAACGGAGTCATGACTATTTATTTAAATACACCGTGAAACAGAATCTAAAGCATGGGAGGCAAACAGCAATGGGGAGGATGCTTTTTACATCGATCCTGTCCCATGACGCAGGTGTGACGTCAGATGCGAGCTGACATCCTGTCAAGTTTTTGTTTGTGAGCAGCTGACGTGGAAAGTAATGAACAGTTCTCTGCAGCGACTCAACAATGTCCGGAAACAGTGTTTGATGTTTTTGAAGAACACAAAGAACCACCTCCCGGGAATGAAGGGACGTTTGATCAGTAGGGTCGTGTATTGAGGGGTCAGGAAATGGAGAACACTGACAGTCGGTGTTCGCTCGGCTCTATTGGTCTCCAGTTGAGAAAAACAAAGGTAATACGAGTATTATTCTTATGACGTTTTTTCATCACACATCAACCCAATAGCAACCTGCGTGTTTTGTTAATCCTGTGCAGTCAGTGAGCATATAAGTGACAGTAGGAGCTGAACGCGGCTGCTTGCTTACAATACCTAGGTCTTGACAGTGTAGAACAACTATTACAAACCTTGCTTGACAACTTGCACACTTTTCTGGCATGTTCGTATTCCGGGTAAGACTTCGCTGATGGATCACTGGGGGGCTTCCCCTTGATCGTCTTATGGAAGCTGGCCAGGTATTTCGCAGGTGACGTCATTTCCTGCGCCGTCAACGCTTGCTTGATTGCTTGCGTGGCTGCGAGATGGGGGCAAGTGTCAGGTTGGGTCAAGTTGGCACACGCGGTAGAAATAAACAGAAAGTTTCTTACATCCGCTCTTCCACAGTGCTGGCATAACTTACCTGAGCAAGGCACATTTTGAATAAACCCCCACACCGCAAAATATCTAACTACATCCTCGTATTTAACGACGTCACTGGTTTTTCTGTTTACAGCAAAATAAGCTGCAGCATCGCTTCGATCGGCCTTCATTAAAGGTATTCGATGACATGAAACAAAGTGCTGTGGTGGCAATGCATCTTTACATACCTTCACCAGGTGATCAGGTCACTGGCGAGATACGTGCATCAAGCAAAGGTCGTGAACAAACAAAATCAAGGAAAACCTACAGGCGTCAAGATTGTACTCTTGCATCTTTCGCCGAGCTCCATCGCTGTACCATTTGTGACTTAACAGTGGATGAACGCGTTTCGAAATTTTCATCTCCGGTGTTTCAGCGATTTTTGCTCCTTTCTTGCCTTTTTCAGCTTCGTACAGCTGTCTGTAGCTTTTCTGAATGAAACGTTTTTTTTCTCTTAACGTTTATTTCGTTGAGAATGACGTCATTAGCAACAAGTGCTTTTGCTACATGCCATGGAAACAAAATCAATTTATGGCTGGGATATTCCAAATGAACTTAGCCCATGGTACAATATACTCAACAACTATATGAAGTTGACACAGTTGATTATTACTGATGTCATACCGCTTTAACATATCTTTCAAAAGAAACTGACACCTCATTGGTTGCTTTCAAACATTCACTTTCTTTGTTTACCTGAATCTAGCTAAGTATGTTCAGACGATACATTTGCGCTTAAACGCGGTTCCAAGATTAAACAAACACCTCTCAGAACCTTCACCTCAGAAAACCGATTTTCCAGATCCTTGCTCGTTTTGTATTGGTCTGTGTCAACGACATTGAACTTGTTACTGGCTTTGCTTTCTTCATGTTCCTTCTTGTATGAAGCCTGCGAATAAACGCTGTACATTGTGCAAAGCTTAAATTTGTTTAAGCAAAAGAACACAATAAACGTTGCCAAATATGCAGTTTTTAATCTTAAAGTATAGTACAAAATTCGTTTTTATGCTGCAACAACATTTTCACCAAGCTGACTGAATGTATGTAGGTCAGCACACACAACAGTGACCTGCCAAGTCGAAGCTCCATTCCCTAATGGTCGTTACAAAACCATCGGTAAACTCAACACAACCCAACTCCGCGAAAACGAAACTTGGTCAGCATGAAGATAAAAAAATAACCGGCTGCTGCGTGAGCTTTGTCCGCAGAACTGTCGATAGAAAATCTTCAAAAGTGGGGCTTTACGTTTGCGCAGGGGGTTTGACATTCTGAAGATTTACATTAACATATACGCAGTGGTAGCTCGTGACTGTGATTCATGGGGGTGCTACAACTCCTCCCAAGAAAGATTTTATAAATAAAAACTAAAAAGTATCAGGTTTTCCACAGTGACGCAGACTGTTATGACGTATGATCGTTATCTTTCTACGAAATGAAACAACTGTTAGACTTCTGTATATTGTCATGTTGCAGTGATATGCTATTGTCTCGCACGCATAAAATTCCCTTCGCAGTCATTCAATGAAAAAGAACGTTTGCTTCACAACACGCTAGTGGTCTTAAAAACGTCACAATTTACCAGGTGCAACTGTCCCAGTCGCATTGACTCAATATGTCGAGAACAGAAATAACCATAGGTGATCATACCGCACATCGTTACCACGATAAGGAATGCCTTATTACTTGGGACAGGCAATTGTTATTCATGGAAATACTTAACACAATTATTTGATGTCACTCGTGAAATAATTTTTAAAGGTTAAGTGCAAATAGTCATAGTTTAACATTTGTTGAAACATTGGGTGTTATTACATGCTTCAAAATTAAATCATAGGGCAGTTCTTAAGTCAGGCTTATTTTTCAGTGATATTGTATTTTTCAGAAGTCGACTTGACATTTGAATTCATGCACGAATTTGATCTTGACTTTTTAAACCGGTTTTAATTGTGACGCAATTCGTAACTGTAAGCCTACTCCAAAATGTTCTACGGCAGTTATATTTTTCAGGAAAAGATTACGTACCCGATATGGATCTTTACGGACCCGATTTTCTCTGATCCTAGGGACCCCATGATAATTTTCTTTGATTCTAGGAACCCGAATCGGGTCCCTAAAACACCTTTAAAAAAACCTGTTCTACGGTGTTCCTAATTTGAGGCTGAGAAAACACCAAGTCAAGCATGTGCTCAAGGCGCGTTGTGGAATGCAGCCCATACACTTCCTATCAATCAAACCAAAATCATCTTGCATTGCAAATACAGACCAACTCGACATGCAACATCACCACAGGGAGAATTTAACCCCTTGTAATATTAAAGCCGGTACAGGTAGTCAAAATCACCACCTGCTAATGAGGTAAAAAGTGACTACACTGATAACAGAAAAAAATTTGTGCAAACAGGCACGACACCATGTCAGTTTCATTCTTATTTTTCACTTAACTTTCCGCTGTCTGATATGAAAATACATACCAAATGTAACCACTGCAAGTAAGCCTCATTACCAGTTTAATACAATGTGTCATATCACGGTGCTTTGTAAATCTTTAGAAACTACAAATTGAGTACCCTGTCTCTCACCAGCACCAGGATGAACACACCGATTCTGCTAACTGTCACACGCCACTGCACTTCCCAGCCCGACGCTGAGGAAACCACAGCTCCAGCTCCCAGTCCCAGGTTGGCTGTGCTTGATTTACAGGCCACAACCCTTCCCATACTTTGCTATAACAATACCGGCGCTGCAAGCGCTCGCAGCTCCAGACTCTCGTCATTTGCCGTGCCTCCCGCACAAAAATAAATTGATGGCTAATATTTAGCTTGTGCAAAAAAATTTGTGCAGGGAGGTCACATTTATCAACTCGTCTTGTGGATACAAAACTAACTATCAACGTAAAACAATAAACTGACCCAAAAACGAAATATAGCGTGAAAATAGGGGTGCTGCAGTTCCGCAGTGCCTCCACACGAGCCGTCACGGCATATACGCTAGTATAGTGGATCTTGTACTGCTTTGTCCCTAAATTACAGCACAGAACAGAATACGGATTGATAAAAAATCCACCGACCTCTAGCGCTTCCTAGTCCATTTTGGGGGGCTTGAAGCTTTGTTTGGAGGGGCTCAGTCCACAGAAGCCCCCGTGGCGACGGGACTGGCGCACAGGCAGGGTCTGGGACCGTGGTTTTTATAAACGTTTCTCCTATGATAAGTAACCTGAGCAAACAATCAACATTTCGACATTCAGGATCAACTCACATCACTGCTGGCTTTGCTCGCTTGGGTTGTAGCTTCATATCCAGGCGTGATGTGCGCAGGGAAGTATATCAGGGCTTTGTCGTACTCCCAGTCTTCCTTGTAAGCTTTCTACAAAAATTTCACTGAATATTTCATTTGGTTCTCGTCAGACAGGTACAAATACAAAAGATGCTACTCACAAACAAATGAGCAAGAGCACTAAATTCATCAAATCTTGCGTTTGAAAGGAAACACACATCAGCTGACCAAAACAAATGTCTCCATAACTTCTTGCAAAGCATAACCACATGATGTTAGTCAACATACATCCGATATGAGTTCGGCAGCTTTGATTCCCTGCCGCACCACAGGGTTTTCCTGGCTGTCCATTGTTTGGAATCCTTTGTATTCATCAATCACCTCGCCACGCTGCTTCTTGTACACGACCTGAGGTAAACTACCAGCAGTCAGTGTCTGTCCCTTCTGACGCTAGTTTCAAACAGTAGCTTTCTAACACAAGTCGTTAATAAAACACGTTGAAACAATACATCGAGTACTGTGCAAGCGGTTCTTTATGACGTATTGCGTACAATAAACCAATCAAGATCTCTTCCGGATTGACGACAATTTTATAAACTATTATACAACGTGACGTACTATGGCAACCTGGGTAGCCCAGCCTGCACTGTAAAGCGAAGAGTTTCATTTTCTTATGCAACTGTGATTTGTAATGGACCAAAAATCTGGCGCAGACTTTTCCATTAGCTACTGTAGCTATTCCGAAGTAGCTCTGTCAGAATTTCTGTTAATTTCAAGTAAAAAGCTGAAAAACTCACGTCGCTAACATTCTTTGCATTCTCCTTTGCTCTGACAAACTCCGGGTAATCAACAGGAAGATGGTGCTTGTGCATGCTTTTCTCCGCTTCTCTGACGTAATTATTCTGAAAATCAAAACGAAAATGTTACACACACACAAACGCACCTTTTAGACGTCACAAATTCACAGTGTTGAAAATTATCAGAAAACAAAAACAATGTTAAAAAATTATCAAAAAATTGTGCTTTTGTTTTGATTTTCAGAACAAATTTTCCAACTTGACTTTTTAACAGTGTTAAGCGATATTATCTTTTGCTTTTGTTGTGTCGTACGTACGAAAGTACAAGTTAATGGAAAAAATCCTCTTTTCAGAACAAACTCCAATCCTCTTAAAATCCTACTCAAACTTTTCCAACAAGATAAATATTTTCAGATTTTCATTCATTGCTGCGAAGCTACTCGAGGTTGCGAGAAGCTAACACGGCCATTCGTTGGAATAACTTAAGTGTCTTTATTATGATTTTAGTTGCGTTGAATGTGAAGCTTTACTTTTTGATATAAAAAAAAAACTGGCAAAAACCTTAAGATTTGAACACATTAATATACTAATCTTGGTTGAGGAAAATGCAAAGTCATTGATCAGAACGAAACGCTGATGCAAACGTGTCAACCGGATTGTGACGTCATTTGTGAAGCAGTGTCCTGTGCTTTTTTCAGGAATGGCCGCGATGAGGACAAAGCTCTCTCACAATAACTTATTTGGCGCCTTTCTGAGATCGCCAAACTTTCATTTCGTGCCCACTCATCAATCCTACATCATCTTTCCATAAACATCACACCTTGTTCAGGCAAGTCGCCATTATTACGCAACAACACTACTGCCTTCTGTTAATCTTACAAAAAGAAATGAATGCTGAACTATGCATATATAATGCAACTTGTTTCAGCAGTATTTTTATAATGGTCCCGTTACATTCGGAGGGAGTCCTGAGGGTGCCTTGGTATCCCATTTCAGGCAAGAGGGCATTCTATCAATATTGCAAGCAGAGTGATCTGATCTTATTGTCAATCTGAGTAATTTGGCTTCTGTTCAAGTCACGAAAGAGCGGAGCAATGCTGACTCCGCTATGTTCACTGAGATAAGAGGTCGAAGTACTAGTGTGGGACAGTAGATCAGATGTAAAAACATTGCTTAGACAGCATATTCAGCGTAGTTCTTCTACGTACAATTTAAATTTCACCTTTTCTGCAACTATTTTATTTCGAAACCTGAGAAGATACCTTGCTGGCAAGTTTCGTCATTTTCCTGGCGGCTTCGTATTCCGGGTAAGACTTGGCAAGGTCGGACGGCGCTCGCCCCAGGATATTTTGCCTGAAGTCACCGATGTAGTCGAGCGGAGAGAAGGAGCTCTGTGCTGCCACCGCGTGTGCGATAGACTGTGTGGCTGAAACCCAAGTTAAAAATCCACATAGACCTCATATTTAGTTGCACAGAACCAAACGAACATTGCTGCAAGCTGTAGACATCTATTTTAGAGTGACTGCAAAACTCAAGAACTCAAGAAGAAGATTCAACTAAGCTGGAGAAATACAAAAATTTTGTGAGAAATCATCACCTACTGTTTCAAAACGATTCTCAACGAAAATTCTGAGACATGCAAAGTACGTTGAGCAACACATGCTGGAGGCACAAAGAAAGAAAGAAAGAAAGCATTTGGTCTAAACTGGTGGTTCTCAAAGGGGTGCCACTTGGCTCACTTAAGGGGGGAGTTTTTATTATTAGTTTATTCAACACATAAAAACTGCACAGCGAGGTTGGTTTAAATGGGAATGTCTAGAGGTACCCAAGGACAAGCTGCTTTAACTGCAGTGGCTGACGTTCTAAAAGAGCCTGCTTGGTTCATAATCGTCCATTGTTTCTTCACAGTAGGTAGAAAGAAATTTTTGCAATTATCCTTTTTATGATCTTTGTTTGGGAGGAATTGACTGAGTTTGGGTTTGTAAGTGGGGGGGATATGAAAAAACTTTAAGAAACACTGGTCTAAACAGTTAAGTTGGTTGGAAAAACTTAAGAGATAGGACTAAATGGTTCAAACCACACAGGATCAGGTAGATGACAATGCTTATGACAGCGTTTTTTTTTAAGGAAAATGTTAGGTACCCGGTATGGACCTGTTGGGACCCTATTTCTCTGATTCTAGGCACCCGATGATAATTTTCTCTGATTCTAGGGAACCAATTTTCAATTCTAGGGACCCGAATCGGGTCCTTAAACACCTTAAAAAACGCTGGCTCGTGATATCCAAGACGCATAACAACGTACACGAATCCAAGTTGTACTTTTGCATCACCCTCTTCGCTTTGTCAGTGTAATGCTTTCTACTGAGCAGAGGCGCCAGCGATTTGGAAAGTTCCATTTCAGAAGTTGTTGCTGGGGGGTGGAAGCCCTTATCGCGGGTTTCTTCGTACTCAGCAGTGTAGTTTTTCTGTAAAATATAAACTTTTTATGAGTCGCAAACGACCAAAAGATAGATAAAAACAAGCGGAGTTGTTTGGCATCCTGCGAGCACACAAATGACGTAACTGGTGTGCTTTGACTTTCAAGAAAAGCAAACAGTTTTATTCAAACATACGTTTGCGTACTAACCCCTGATATCAAGTTCAGGAGTTTTTGTGCAGCCTGGTATGCCTCGGTATCGGTGGGTTTAAACATGTTTTTCTGTCTCTCTTTTCCTGCGTCGTTACCATACGTCGTCTGCAAAATCGAAAAACAAATATTTAAGGATGAAAATGATACAATTGAATTTGTTAATGCACGAAGTATCCAAAGGGACGAAAGAAGATGCAAAACATTAAAAATTCTTCAATTTTGTCTCTTACTAACGATGTAATGCAAATATGATCAGTACGCTTAACACAGTAGGTGCACATGCAATAAGCAATAAATGCATACAGGGCTTTGAAACTTGCTTGCTTCCAATGCATGCTCGTAGCCAGGAGTGATGTGAACAGGATAATAAATCAGATCCTTCTCATTCTCCCAATCTTCCTTGTACAATTTCTGAACAACACAAATAAAGATCTTGACAACATCAGTTCCAAAAGCTATGGCTTGTGCTGAAGCAGATCTTGGCATCAAAGCGCTGATGCAGTTCCATTTAAAACAAGCGTTTCATGAACATCTGCAGTTCCTTTGCTGGGTGGAGCGAAAAACTTTCGGGGTTTCACGGGTTATTTGCTGACAAACCGAAAAAAAGGAGTTTTCACATTTTATGCAAAAACTTTTGTAAATCAATGAATGAACGCTTTGAATAAATAAAACAAGTAGATACAAAAATAGTCAAATAAAATGATGCAGCAGTTCTTTCTTCAAAGCTATGTAACCACAATTGCAATTAAATTTATTTTCAAAAAAATTTCATGCGTTCCGGCATAGCCATATGCTCCTAAGGAGCGTTTCTTATCTCAGAATTTCCAAAAATGATCTGCTGCCAACAGGAAGTGTCTATTAAGCAAAAAACAACAAACAAACAGGGGCCAGTTGAGGAGGTTCGACCCAGTGAGTGAAGAGTGAAAGGGTTTCACCGGATAAACTTTTACTCACATCAGATATAAGTTCAGCAGCTTTGATTCCTCTTTGAACAACAGGATGATCAGAACTGTCCATTGTTTGGAATCCTTTGTAGTTATCAATAGTTTCTCTACGTTGCTTCTGGTATTCAATCTACAAAGAAGCTAAACCGGTTTAGGTCCATTTTTTTAAATCCTCTTTAGCTCTTCTGCAACTTCTTTCGAACATACAAACACTTGCATGGACTACATAGAATGACATTAAATAAAATTTCAAAAGCAATGAATGTTTTACATCACTGGCATTCTTCGCTGTTTCTTTGGCTCTGATGAACTCCGGGTAATCAACAGGAATGTTGTGATGATGCATTTCCTTCTCAGCATCTTTCTGATATTCAGTCTGAAATAAAAAACCCAAGTGGACATGAGTCAGTGAAAATGCACAGTCTCTAACGCAGACACGTTTCAGCAAACATTACTGATATTACGAAAGTTTTATTGTATATTATTTTTGTCCTATTCACCTTGCTCGCCATCTTGCTGACTTTTCGAAGTCGTTTGTAGTCAGGATAGGCCTGGCTTGGGTCATTAGGTGGTTTGCCAAGTACTTCTTTTTCGAACTCCGAATGGTAATCAACGTCTGAAGCAAGTTTTTGTGACGAAAGAGCGAGAGTGATCTCTTGCGTGTCTGGAAAACAAGTTTTGCAACGAACAGATTCAATAAACAGTTTTTAAGAACCAGTGGATTTTTACACTGGAAAGCAGAGATAGTAGAAACTAAAACGGATTGCAGATGTTTCACTAAACCGAAGTTTCAGAGTTTATTCTCGCTGTGTGACGGAATGGACTGCACAGTATATAGCAAGAAGGATAATAATCAATCGGCAAGACGCCAGCCATACAACCTATCACAGGACAAGACAAGCAATCGACCATACACGAGTACAGAAACACACAACTTATGTTCTGAACTTGAATTTTAACAGAAAAAGTGCGATAAACCACGCACCGACAATCTTTCAAAGCTATAATAACAACATAATTACAGTTACGATACGAAAAAGAAACAAAAAGTTTCAGGGCATCAGTTTGATACTAAAGAACAAAACGAGTTATCATCTACAACTTCATCACGTACCAGGCCCAAGATTGACATTCTTTCGCATTTCCTTTGACTTTTCACTGTACATTTTCTTGCTCTGTAAAGGCTGCACTTTCTTCGCCAACGTCATTTCGTGAGTTTCAGGAATTTCAGTGTGTCCTCTTCCTCTGTTCTTTTCATATTCCTCTTTGTATTTTACCTGAAAATATATGCATCGTTCAATAAAACCTTACCATTATGTACATCTTACCTACAGACGCAAAAAGGTTGTCCAAAACAAACAAAACAAAAATGAAGGCAGGAATTGGTTAACATTATTTCCACGTAAAATAAGTTGAAAAATAAGATTATATCAAATTAACACAGCAGAATAAGATTCTTACGCCAGAGAAGCTTTTTTCTGCATCTTTGATGGCTTTATACTGGCTGGTATCCGTGACAACAAACTTGTTCTTATCTTTTGTTTTCTCATAATCATCTTTGTAGACGGTCTAAAAGATAGTAAATAATTGATGAAATTTTTCGCCAAAGTAGCGTGTCGATTTGCTCTAGGACTGGTGCAGCAAAGTGCACTGCTGCAAGTCCATGAATTTTAACAAATAGAACTAGGAAGCTCTCTGAGAAGTATGAAGCTTTTGTCTTCACTCTTTAGATGCACGCACGATGTTGGCCAAGTCAGTAGTTACATAAGTTATACCATGTGCATCTGTCGCATCAGCTTCTACATTACAAACTTCTCAAAAACTTGTACATGCTTGACAACCTGTGTATTTTCGCACGTAGCAGAGAACATCACACAATTTTAAGTCACTTTCCACATCCTACAGCAGAAAAAACAATCACAGCAACACTTTCAATGACGAACAGGAACAACTAATCAGCAGGCGTCAGATGTTTGATGGTTACCGCTCGATCCTCCCCTTGTCTGGTGCAGATGACCACTACGTCACTCACAACAAACATTGAAGAACTATTTATCACAGATGCGATTTTCAGGATCGTGCAAATTTAAATAAAGATCCATAATGAGGTACAAATCGCATGACGTTGAAAAGCATCACATTCATGTTTATCAAGTTGAATACGTAATCAACACACGCATGATCAAGTAACGGCGCTTACGTCACTCTGCACTTTCTTGACATCAGCATGAGCTTCATATGCAGGAGTGATGTGGACTGGATAATAGACAAATTGCTTGTCATGATCCCAGTCTTCTCGGTAGGCAGTCTGCAACGCCGAGCCAACATTGCAATTCATTCAAAAATCCATTTTAATAGTGAAGGCGATAGCTACTATGGGAAAAACAATGCAGCCACCAAGGAACAGTGTCAAGTTTATTACAAATCCCCTATATATTCCTCATGCTCTGGTACACCCACAAGTGACCGAAATGTACTGATAGCTTGAAATTAAAATCAAACCAACAATAGAAATAAGAAATTTTGTAAATGAATACCTTAATGATAATTAGCTCTAAGACACAGGTCCTCCATACGTGCATATGTATTTTTTCAGTAGATACGGTTTATATGTTGATGATGGTCACGCAGTGCCAGTGCTGGAGATCCGAAACAATTATTCATCCGAATAGTTTCTCGAAGAAACATTTGCTTTCAAATGAAAATACCCAACACCAAAAACAGTCATAAAATAATGAACAACCATCAAAACACGATTGAACCCAAGTTTGAAAATTGATACTAATTTGAATATTAGATGAATGGCGGAAAAACATCCATAACGTTGTTCTCCCGATGTAGATTAATTACAACGCAACTAATAACAACTCTTTTATGGATCATGATGGCTGCAGATCTGCCAGAGAAGATTTTTTCAGCCTCTTTTACATAAATGTGTCAGTTTCTTGGCGACAATATGACACAAAACACCGCAATCAGTGGAAATGCTCAAAGCTATCATTACACGTCACCAGGTGAGTGCATCATCAAGTTCCGCATGAGCGCATCTGAAAGAACGAGTGACTGGAGAAGTAAGAGCCAGCTCTGCCACCAATCACGCACACACGATTACCCCGCAATACACCAGCTATGCACGTTGCAAATTGGAGCAGCAAAATCCACTCTTGTAATGTCGACAGTAGCAGTCGAACAGTGCTTCTGTTCTGTCAAACACTGGTAACTGAAACGTTGTTGTCGTTTTTACTTTACAACAGTCGAGCGAAGACTTTTATTACTGGTAACTGAAATCCAGAAGATTTCTTCGCCCACGAGTTGTTCGATTAACTCCTGCAACACAACCTGCACATTACGTCATTTTCCCAACCAGGCGAGGAGCATACAACTTATAATTAAGGCAAATGGCGATGCGTGAGAACTTTTCTACTTTCTTGTTGGACCAAGAACGGGGAGGGGTCGGTCAACACTTCGAGTACCTGAGGTCGATTCACCACCAGAGAATGCTTTGGTGAACGACACTCAGAAAGACGCCAAATGTGACCAAGCCAGTGCAAGCATCTCGTTTAGAGGTAACTAAACAAGGAGCTGCAGGTAGTGCGATGCAAAATGATCTCGTTTCTTATCTTGTCCCTCCAAGTGACGCCGCGATTACTGCGGAAGCATAAAGAAAGAAAACTTAGTTTTTTGCCCTCGCAAGATCGGACAAAGAATCGTGAAAACCTTAACAGTTTTCTTTCTTGCCGCATGTTGTAGGGTATGCTGGGCAAGATTTGGAGGATCTGCAAAGAACAGCAAGTCTTGTAGATGTTGCCTTTAGTGCGCAATGTAAGGTATGGATTGCGTCATGCTCTGGAACTGGATTGCTGCCGTCTTCACAGATGTGCAGGAAAAGTCAAGCAGTGATTATATTTTGGTAATCGTCTTGGAATGCGTGATGGAGAGCAGCACAAAGGCCGAATCCAAACAAGGTTGGCGTCACGACACAGTCTTGTTTTACGCCACTTTTCAGCTCAAGGGAGAGAACAGAGATGATTCAAATGAGATACATGCTTCCATTTCGTCCCGCAACGCCCTCACAAGACTAAGAAGTCCAGCTGATGTTTTGCAGAACGATGTACAGCGCTTCTCTTCTGAACACACCGAATACTTTGGTTAAATCAAAGACGACGTGCAGCGGGAGTCCTTGTTCACTTCGTCTCCTGGCAATGCTATCAAATTCATCGGGATACCAGAAGGAAGTGACTGAAGTGCCAACAAAAGTTCGCGCTGATGGCTGCACGATGATAAAGGATGCTAGCCGAAAATGTTTTAGTTAAAATAAATGCAAACGTTTTTAAATTTGGAATACAAAGAACATCAAGATCAATTTGATTGCAACTCGAGTCGTGGAAAATTGAAGCCATCATCACAGAGAGCAAAGCTAGATTCCAATAACTGGTCGAAAGTGGGAAATATTCTCATCTGCTGGAAAACCAACAAGGTGTTTGTTTTCCCCGACTCTCTTGCTTCGGTTCGCCAAACTTCGGGTCAAAAAGATCAGACTGAACGTCCTCCGCGTAACAATAAAAAGTCAGAGTATTGTAAGACCTGATTTCCGTCACTGTTACACCTCAAACAAGCACTAGCGCGTCTTGGGGAGGAGGACGCCGCTGCTCAGACGAGCTCATAAGTCATCGAATGTTATGAAGGTTGGAATGGAATCCGAGCTTTTCTCCACAAACGTGCATTTTAACGTTTTGTCCTGCAGTAGTTTTTCATACTTACTGTTGCTGCATGGCACGTGGCAATCACGTTTAACATGAGAAATTGATTTCTGTGCTCATGTGCCTCTTCTGAAGGTAACATTCGTCATACAGAAACCCCTAGCAAGAAACTGTAAAGCGTGCAGTGGAAACAAGCATGGCTACGGTGTGGGAGGCAGGCAGTAAATCTAGAACATCTTTGGTAACAAAACATTTCACAATACATAAGTTCCCAACCTTTCGCTGTTAAAATTTCACAAATTTTTTTGCGGCTTACAACTTTTGAAACGCGTTTGATTCTGCCAGTATTGCATTAACAAGTGCTTATCCTTTCAAGTAGAATGCAGTTTTAGTAGCTGATGTTAACGGTAGCAGTTGTCGAATAATTTGCAAGAACCATTTCGGAGCTTTTGCTTTGTCACAAGGTTTCGTCAACTTCAGGCACTTGCATGTTCGTGAATGTAGTAAATGAACACGGAATACACCAACAGTGTTGCAAGATAGTTGGGGATATATCACCAAAAAAAAGTATGTATGTGAACATCGCAAATTGACAAAAAAGGGCACAATATAATTATTTCACATGAGAGAGGAGGATGCTTTGGATATTAATTTGTGCGTTTAGGTTGTGGAGCCATTTATCTTCACAAGTATCCAGGGAGTCAAAAAAAGTAACAGTGTAAGCTTCATAGATACGTGATTTATTTATGATGCCATGGAACTGAATAATGCCGCGATAAGGCCATTTGATCTTCAGTTTTGTCCAATTGCAATAGGTCTTTTGTAGTTAATGACTGATCTTGTATTGAAGCTTTTTTCTTTGATAGAGTTAGCAGGTGGAGAAATGTCGCAGGCCAAGTTTTAGGCCAAGCTCTTTCCTGTCACAATTTTGGGGACGCAGTTTTTCTTCCCAATTTGATACCACTGCTATCATGGCTAAGGCCGTGCTTCTCAACCCCGCGTCCGCGGAAGGCTCTGGAGGAATCCGCAAACACGTTTGCTGTAATACCCTCACACAACAATAACTGTATCAACTTCATACCATCGACGTTTTTGTTCGAACAGCGATTAAAATGAACCTAACCAGCGCGAAACAGAAAAATTTGCTGTTCCATATGGCATTTATACTTTTGAGGTAGCGTGGTCAGCAGCTTAAGCTCAAAGTTGTTACCTAAACTGCAGTTTTTTTGCCGTCTTAGTTTTTAATTGTTAAACGAAAGCAGGCGTTTGTATATAACGACAATTACTTGAAACTTCGATTTACTTCAGTCGTGGTAAATGGTGAAATCCGGCTACAGTTCAGGTTATGCTTAGAAGTTCTTGCTTACAGATCTCTCCAAGAAGCCGAACTACGTCGGCGTCTCGAGTAAAAATATGTAAAAGACGTTGACGAAATCCTTAAACTTTTTAAAGAGAAAAAATTCCAGGTAACGCGAAGTCGTACTTATCGTCCATCTACTTTAGGAGTAAAAACTTACTCCCAAAGTAAAGCAGTGCGTGCTTTTTTTTCTGATGCGTGGAAAAATGCAAGAGCAAAAGTGGCGTACACAGCACGAAAGAGCTTGGTCAAACCAGCAGCCGTGACAATAGTCACGTCACGTCAGGATAATGTGTAGTGATGCCGTAGGTCAGGGGAGTGCAACCGAACAGCATTAACCTGCGTTCTCTGTGTGTTTGTTTGATTAAATCGGCATTGTTCGATGAGGTGTGGAGAGCACAGCGGTTCAGGTTTAGACAGAATTGCGATTGGGCACTGAGCTTGAAGAGTTCTATCGCTATTTCGTTAGTTAAGGGTAGTTGGGTTTTCTTAACGTAACCA
>Ga0210059_1000443_pt1 | contig 52207 bp, 44 predicted proteins | sample Ectturendosymbi2_FD_188042 | JGI IMG/M metagenome (GOLD analysis project Ga0210059, IMG submission 188042) | Ecteinascidia turbinata endosymbiont from Florida, USA - Sample 2 (SPAdes) (version 2) | ecosystem: Host-associated > Tunicates > Ascidians > Unclassified | place: Key West, Florida...
TTCCCTGCTACAGTCATTATGCCGAGCGCTTGGCCAGACTGAAGCAAGTTCCAATTTTTAAGGTCTTGGCACGACCCAGCCGAGATTCGAACCACTCGAACAACGACCTACCAGACATGAAGCGAGCGCTCTAACCACTAGGCCACACGCACGACGTAACGTAAGTGCGTCATTTCCTCGAATGACGTGTCCATATCCCTCCGCAGGCCATTTTCGAAATAAATATGATTTGTATCAGGTGTTCGGATTTCATCGATGAGCGTCTCCATTTCTGGTCGGGCTTGCAACAGAACTTCTTTTCTGGAAGGACCAAGCGCCTGTATGCCTTTCAGTCGAACAGCTACTTTGGCTTCGACGCCCCGACGTAGAAACAAAAGGCGAACACCAGTTCGCTGCAAACATTCTTGGCAGAGAGCGTGAGCAACATCCGATATCCACACAAACTTCTTCCGCTGCTCGATGTCAATCGGCGTTCGCGCCCTAACAACGATCCCGCCCAGTGAATAGAGCGCAGTCGCCATGCGCTCAAAGAAAAAAAAACCTTGCAGTGAGATTCCTTTTTCAGAAAAATTTTTTCAGATCCGAAGTCAAGGAAATACTTGAGTTTTTCTGGTGAAAGATCCACGTTTGGTTTGCTGCAAGTATTACTTAGAAATTCAGGAATCTGTTTGTTCGGATCTGAGCTGAGCAAAAAATCTTTTTCATTTTCTTTGATATGCATGACAAGAGAAACGTATCTATCATAATTATTATTGGTTTTCGACTATAGTTGTACTCCAGCGTTTTCTCATATTTCAGCCAATTTTTGCGCATAACTTCGTAGATCTTCTTCTGTACTGTATTTGATGAAGCTCATGTTGCCAGTTTCCATTGTTGCAATTCCTCACTAATCGTCTCAATACTTTTCATGAGTATCTCTTCAGTTGGTGTTATTTCTTGGCTTATAACACTTAGAACCTCATACAGGTGAGCCACAGCCATATTTGTGACAAAATCATTGCAGACGTGAGGATGTGTGTCAACAAACTTCAGTACCCGAAAGATATGTGGCTGCATGCACTTCATGAAGTTATAATTTAACATTTTTCTGACGCCCTTGTAAAGAAGAGCATAGATGGCATAAAGAGCCTCTCCAGCAGTGACTACGATCAAACCCTCATCCTCAAGATGATGTCGAATAGCTGCAAGCACGACTTGATGGAACAAGATCTTTAATTCCAAGTTGCTGTCGGAGTCCACGCGACATATGCCGAGGTTTTTAACTTCAGTGATAAAGTTCCCGGAATCTCGTTGATTGTACACCACTGTTTCGTCCACGCGTTCATCGTTGAAATTTCTTTGAAACTGTTGGATTTTACGGGTGAAATCCTGTGGAATGACTCCATGATGGAACATAGCCAGTACGTGCATAACCTTCCATAGGCTGCTGTATTTCCAATGCAGCAATCTTATAATGCATGGAAATATATGCTTGACGCCACGTTCCTTCACCTCCATGCGTTGGATTTCCAGTGGAAGGTTTTCCAGCCAGTCCTTGTAGGTTGACAAGTTTATCACTGATTTCTGGTAACTTGCTTTCACTGCTATCAAACCAAGAGGCAAACTGCTCAATCTTTCAGTTATTATTTGTGCAGCTTTAACTTCATTCGGGTCTGACTGATTGACACCCAGAAGCTCACAGCTTTCTGATTGATTAAGTCCTTGCACTTCGTTTTGCTCGTACCTTTCCTGTTTTCCATTTTCGCACGTACTTCTTGGCTTTGAAGTGATATGCACGTGGAAGAATTTGTGGCAACGTAGTTGATCCACTGCTCTCAACAGGTCTTGAAGTAACTCATTGGGTTCGTCTTGAGGGTCTTCGATGATGAGTAGGATCGGGACATGGGAGCCTACCAGGAGATCAAGAAAATAAGAAAAACGATTTTGTTCCAAGGTCGAGCACGCCATTTTCCATCCTTCGTCACGCTTCAGCAAGTTGTGCTCGTGCATGACATCCAGGAGATTTTCAGACTATCTACGATGCTTTTCTTTTCGTCACTGCATTCGAATTGGTGTTTGACGAAAATCGATTTGTTTTCATTGAAGGGAAATTGTTGAGCCAACTTGAGAACGATTTCTGATTTTCTGGATCCGGGAAATCCCCACAGATGTAAAATAGAATATTTTTTGTTGTGCAACTTTGCTTTGTTTTCGAGAAACTGACGTTGCACAAAATGTTTTGATGGTTGGCGATAGTTGTTGATGGGTATTGTTGCTTCAGTACCGCTTTCTCCTGAAAATAAATGAAAACAGCTTTTATATTGTGAAGATGTGTTTCTTTCGATTTTCGTTGCGTATCTGTCAGTGCTGTTTGAATAAGAGCTGATGATGCCTCTATTAGGGAAAATCTATTCTCTGATAAGATACCATTGTCTGATTCTTGGCTGTTAAAGGGTTACTTGAGATAGACAGTGATTTGTTGACATTTGCTTGATGTATATATACTTTTTGCAAAAACCACATCTGTCAATATTTGATATTTTTCACGGTTTGAAAGTTTTTGTCGTCCTACGTTGCTCGAGAATTTTCACAAGTGTAGGACGTTGGAAGAAACTTTCGTATAGATTTATTGTGGTGTTCGCTCAAATTAGGTTGAATTTAGGCAACGACCTCCGGAACGCGAGGTCCTCCAAATGTGTAAAGCAGTGTTTTTCAACCTTTTTTGCATCACGGACCACTTTATGCAATAAAAAAATTTTGGGGAACACCAAACAAAATTTTATAATCACAATTATGATGTTTAGTTCTGTTTTGGCTCTTTTAATTTATTAAAATTAACAAGAATGTCCTATTCCTTTGCTCCTAAAACTAATTACTTTCACGAAAGAAAACATATTTACGCTCATTGCGTTAAACTAGTGATTTTCGACCGGTGTTCGATGGAACACTAGTCAAACTTATCAAACTTCTTGCGGAACACCTGACGATCTTTCACGGAACTCTAGTTTTTCGCGGAACACCGGTTGAAAATCACTGGTGTAAAGTATTATCATGACGTGAAGTGGCTGAGTGTTGTTGGATACGTTACGTCATCTCTCACCACTAAGTCTATTGTTAGCTTAACCATTTTACCGAATGTTGCAATTGGATTTGAAAGTTTATTATTTGAAATGACGTCCATTTCATATCCGTTCTGAAAACGTGCACACTTTCAGAAAACAAAATTTTGAGTTGCAATTTTTGTCAATTCGGATGGTGTTTGGAAAAGTTATCACAACCAGCGAGTTTCCAATTATTGAAAGAAGCACAACTTTTGTTCTTTTCCACCATTTGCGTTTGAAGAGCAGTGCCCTGAAATGACCTTGGGTGCTAAAGATGTGGTTACCAATGTTGACAGCTAGAAATGAAAGCACCAGACCAAAACCATTAAAAAGTGTCTGATATTGTCTTTGAAACAATCAATGCAAACTTAACAGGAATGACGTTTACTCTGTATATTGCACTTTTTCGTGTATTTCAGATCGTGAACTCTTGTTATCTGAGCCTTATTGCCCCAGATGGATTTAGGTTTTCGATATTTCTGTTACCGAGCGATTTTTGACACTGGTTCGTGTTGTGTTTAGTGTGACCTTCAGACAAAGTCTCGTTTATCAGCGTTGCTTCGTTGCAAACTTCTCCTCAAAAGAGATATCAATGACATCTGAGATTATTTGCAGCTAAACAATGCGTTCAGATCCATTGATACATGAAAGCAAATAACAACTGCTATTGTGTAGATTTAGGGATTGTCCCACTTTGTGAATATTGAAGTTGGAAGCTATTTTAAGTAGGTCCATTGACCAAATTAAACCTACACGCAGTTTGTTGCAATGTCAAAAGGCAAACGTTTGGTTTTTGTGACGCATTTCTGTGTAAAAAAGTTTCGTCGTGGGACGTGCTTGTTTTTTTCATGTAGCTAATGACTCTGGACCATAGGCGTAGCCAGGGGGGACCATAGGCGTAGCCAGGGGAGGCTCAGGGGCCCATGGCTCCAAAATTTTTGGCATATCTTGTCGTTTTGCGCTTTGAGAAGAGGTGTCCCAAAAAAATACTGTTGCTCGCTTAAAGTCAAAATATTTGGCCTACCGAAATCTTGGGCTGGCTACGCTACTGCCATGGACAACATTACACGAATTTTTTAGTGCTGGTTGAATAATATATACACAACTCCTTCAGTTTTGAAAACCAAGCAGCTTCTCCAAAGAGGCGCAAGTGGTGTTGCCTGTTTGTGCACAAACGGTTGCGTTCACTCAAACAAGTTGAGTTCTAGAAAAGGTCATGTGGAGCACATCAAGCGCCGGTTGCCTGCAAACGTGCCCAACCGCAGACCGCCGCCCCATGGTATATTCGTGGCCGGCGTATGATATACTCGTACTTCAAATGCCAACCGTTGAGCGCCGGGTCGTATGTTTTCCTCCATAAAGTACGAACATTTCGTACAAGTCTCTAGCAACCAGAAACATATATTTATAATATTCGCTGACGTACGGTGTGGTCAGGAGAGCATTTCAAAGCAACCATGGTATATTTTGCCTGCAGTCATGTTGGTTTTGCCTGCAGTCACGCAAGCGTTTCGCAGAGTGCGGAAATGAGATCGGCCTGCTGTAACGAAGTGGCTGATAGTCTCGTCACATTGCATTTCACTGGGAGCGGTTTCTAATGTAATGTGGATAAACAATCACTCAGAAATTTTCTTACTGCCTTAAAACATATCATGCAGAGATTTGACCAATTTTTGCTTGAGTATAAATATTTTTTTCGGCAGCAAGTAAATGCTTCAGCCGTTTTTTCGATGCTGCTTCACAAACATTCGTTCTTGGCAGATTTCAAATGACCCGTTAGTGTAAAGCATTTCTGAACATATGCCAGTGTGATGTGGTTAAAAAATTAGTGTGAGTTGGAACATCATGTAGAGAGTTTGCGGTTTTAGCTGCTGCAAAATTGTTTTATTTTCAACAGCAAGTAACTGCTGGAGCCGCCTGTTCGGCTGCTTCACAAACATTCGCACTTGGCAATTAGCCCTGCTTCGCAAACATTCGCACTTGGCAGTCTTCAAATGACCCGTTAGCGCAAAGCCTTTGTAAGGCAGGAAGGGCATCTTGAAGAATAACACCCATTGATTTGCGAAAAAGCAGCAATTCAGTGATCGCGGCTTGTGATCTTTTAGCTGCTTCCCAATAATACATATCAATGGAGATTTAGAGTTGAACAGAGGACAACAAAAGTTGCTGCCAATAATAGCTCAGATTGCACCCTTGCCGCCCGTCCTTTACAATTGCAACAACGCCAAGCACCTGAACGTGCGTGCATAACTTTTTCACAAATCTCAAACCATATTTACGACCAGCTGATAAAAACCTTGGAGTTTTTTTCCTTTCGTTTCATGCACTACAATCTTGACATGCGGCCGCTAGAAGGTAATCACAACATGTTCTGTGATATTCACATCTTTTCTGCAATAACAACAACAGCAGAAGCGTTACATTTCAGCATCCAAGAGCTGGCAATTGTCGAATACTCAGGCCACGTCCAAGTAAAATTTTGCGTTGTTTTTTTGTGTGAAAAGAAAATATTATGTGGCTTTTTCATGCGAAAGTAAAATTTTGTGTGTTTTTTTTGTGGTACAATGTGTGTAATAATTTTTTTTTTGGAGTTCACGTAGTGCAACGAAAATAGCTATGAAGGTTTTACGTATTGAAACGAAATAGTGCTGTACGTTTCAGTCAAATCGAAACCATACAGTTATTTAGCGATCGGCAAAGCACAGCTGAACGCATGTGCGTTTTCGGACGGAGTCGAAAAGCAGAAATGCTGTATAGGACCAGGTGATATAAAAACTGTCATAACTTTTCTTCTCTACAATTTGTTAATTCCAAACTTGGCAGGATGCTTTGTAACAGCTATAGCAGCCGTTTCTGTGATTTTTACATTTTTCCCATTGTTGGAATAGGCGCAATAAACTTTCAAAGTAAAAAAACAGGCAATCCACCCTTGTTTTCGGGTGTTTTTTCTCTCCATACGAAGTGGAAAAATGTTTTTATTTCGATTTTCATAAACTACACAATATGACTAAAGTTTTTGTGCAAAATCTGTGTTTCTATCGTGCAAGGTCTTCCATCCAGAGCCTTTTCAAAACAACGCCTTGCCCACTCTAGCGCCAGCGCGAAAACCATACCAGCGTTCTAGCATCAGACAGCAGCCACGAATATACCGTGGACCGGCGGTCAATGAGTTTTGTGCGGACAACTCAGTGTTTGCTTTTTCAGACAAACGCGCAGCTGACCTTTGAAAAATTACGTTTTTTGATTCTGTTCAAGTTACAAATGTTATTAAGGACATGTTTTTACACTTTTATTGACCGTCTTTTCCTTCAGGCTGCTGATCTGACTCATAGTAAAATTTTTTGTGTAAAAAAAAAAATAATTTCTTAAATAATTAATTGTCCTCTTTGCACGTTGCTACTTTGACCTTGCCGTATTCAAACCAACTTTTCAATGATGATAAAATAAATATTCCATATGCAGTATTTTACCTGTTGTTGTTGCTGTTGAGATTGTTGATGCGATAATTACAGTACCGCTTTTTCTCCCGACGATGTATATTGTTCCAGCTGCGTCACCTGCCAAAAATTCGATGCGTTTTGTGAAGACTGTCTTTTCATTTCCTTTTAAAGATTAGTTATGGTCATTTGAAAATCAATAAATCCTGTCTGCTGATACAACGGTATTCCAAAGTAGTTAGGGATCTGATACAACGGTATTCCAAAGTAGGTAGGGATCCAGCGAAATCGGAAATACTTTGACTATCAAGGGAGTTGCTGCCCGCTTTGTACTTGGCAAAGTAGAAGCTAAAATGCGTATGCGTGTGTTGTCACTTGTGAAGCCAGCCTAGGCAACAAACGTTATCTGTGACTTTGTGCTTTCACAGTATTATCTCAATTTTTCTGAGAGTCGTTTTTCTTGTTTGTAGTTCTAGTATCAAAAACATTGTGACTGTTAAATGCATGTTTACCACTTGAGCTTCCATCACGATTTCTGTGATGCATAAAGTTCACGCAGCAGTCTTTCATGACAGAACTCTTGCGTAATTTGTTTTCGTACGCTACGGCATGCCGAAATTTTCATGTTTCTTGGCAAGAGCAGGTTCCCCAGTGGATGATTCCCAAAGAGGACATTTTTGTTTGTTCATCACTGATGCTGTGCTCGTAGAAAAGAATAGATATTCGCCATCGGACTTGCGCTAAAGCCTTCAGTAAAATCACAGAAAAGCTGGCAGAGCAGTGGTTTGGCGTTTACGACAGTTCTTTTTCCATATGTTCTGTAGCAAGTTTTCAGTCAGGCCACTCAGTGCATTATTTGATTTAAGTACAATTTCCAGCGATTTGTCCGGGAAATCCCTCCTCCGAACTTACAAGTTACACTCTCGTACATACCGCTCTGAGACGCGTTTGTTCAAGTCCGATGGAGGGGTTAGGGCGCTGTTTGGCTTCAGGCCCCTAACCCTTAATGATGCACAAGCAACTGACTGGTTGCTATATCGCTATACAATGATCATGCAACAAAGTGTGCTGGCGTAGTCGCCAACAGTAAAGCGATATGTTGGATACTTCTTTTCCCTGTCATGAAGAATCAGTTGTCTGACTCACCCAGTCGTATAGGTTTCTCATATGCTAAATAATCGGCGGAGCGTGACGCGATACGTCACTGAGAAGTAAAGGTGCGTTTACACGCGGTTTTCGCGCTTTGCAAGCGTCGAAGCCTTAGTTAGTTTTATTGTGGCTGTGGAAACGGGACGTTAGGCGCTTCTAGCGCTTCAGCCTCGTAACTGGATCCATGGAAAACTGACCGCATGCAGCGCTTAACGCGCGTTGAGAACGACGGAAGCTGTGGTGAGCTTGATGTCCAGGTAGGTCTAGGCCAGTCTCAGCCTGCATCAGTTAACTGATAAAAGATACGTTTCGTGTGAAATGATCGGTTGTGGTAGTTTGGGTTATTTGTGCTTAATGGTAGATTTACAAAGGATCTGGACCTTGTGTCTGAACTAAACACTTGAGGAAAAGCAATAAAAATAAAGTGCCAACTGCTGAAAATCATTTCTGAGCTCTTGCATTAAGGTTTTTTTCATAAATTTTTTTCATCATGTCGCACCCATCATAAGTTCGTTGCTACACTATGGGAAAGCCAAGAGATTCCTTATTTTATTACACCTAATCTAATGTCTGCTACTTAATAGCATCTCACAAAAGAGTAACTCTGTCTGGGTTATCTTGTGCAAAGTAAAGAACTGCATGATTTCTGTTACACAAGCTTCAATTGTATGCCATGGCTTAGCATACATTACACAAATTTGACTAGCCTTGACATATGCAGTCACAGATTGCAGTGCAGATGTTGGCTTATCTCACAGTGTATTTAGTCTAGGCTAGGCTGCCATTGCCCTGTTCAGCTTATAATATGGGCCAGTTATAATTTATTGAAAACTACTCGCCTATTACTAGAATGTAGGTTGTGCAGCAATGCTTATAAATAAAAGTTGTATAAATCAACTAAGATAAATTGTTTAAATTGATAAGTCACCTTAAAGATGAAGTTGTATTTATGTGTAAAATTGTGCAAGTTTCAGCATAAATAATTATTACTGTAACTAAAATAGTAAGTGTGAAAAAGTATATGTGCTATGATCCTAAGCTTGTTCTATTTGTAATGCAATATGCAATACATTGCTGTGAAACAATGATGTTTATTTTACTGCCAAGACCATCTACCAAGGTATGTTAGAAGTACTATTTCAGGTCACGATGTTGCATTTAATTCAGAAAGATTTCATGCCAGTGTGACTACAGTACTAGCATGATTGCTACAGGCTGCTGTGTTATCATAAGGTCAACTTTTCGGGCATATATGGTGCATGTGTTCATTTTCAAGCTAAAGCAAGGTATGATCCACGTGTTGAGATGCCACTTTATTGCTGTCTTTAGCAAATCCTCGTTGGTTTGGCCTACACCTGCATCAACTGACCTACGCCTTTGTCGTCACCAACGTCCTTGTCTCGTATATGCGGAAGACGCGTTGCAAATGTAGACGGCTATATGCTGTTGAAGGACGGAACGCTCTGCACGCGCTTCAGAAGCATTTCTAGTGTAAACCCACCTTTAGCGTCACACGATACAGTGAATTTGGCAACGAATTTGCTGGACACAAAACTGCTGTGCATATCACTGTTAATGACGAATATTGTCATTATGTCGCACGCTCCGTAAAGGCTAGCGATGGAGGATGCTTTTTCAAAGTGGGTGGGCACAAGCGGAAGCCGAGTACAAAGCAAGCATGCTCCAACTTTAGTTGCATTGAACGTAACGCAAGATGTTTCAACTTATGCAGGCCCGTCGCCAGGATTTCGCAGCAGGGGGGCCAAAAACCGCAAGGGGGGGGCACATTTTAAAAAGAAAATATTGGATGTATGCAGCAACTGGGGGGCCAAACATAAAATCGGGGTAACGGATTTTAAATAGGGGGCCGGGCATCACTGCCCCCCGCTGGCGACGGCCTTTAACTTAAGGTACATCGAAACAAATGTGCATAACTGCAGAAGTAGATTTTCAATACTTCAATTCTCAATATTTGGCAATGCCAGCTTCAGAAGCGTTCATATCAACTAGTTTCACATGTTTAGTTCTACACAATGGCAATAAACACATCGAGTGTGCTTGACTGCAGCAAAATAATAATACACTTTCAAAATTCATTGTCATGGTAAAGGCCTTGCCCTAATAACAATCACATAAAAATCTTTAAAATGCTGACAGCTCAGCTTGGTTTAACAAAATGGAGATGAATACAAAGAAAACAGGCGTTGTTATTGAAAAAATCACCACATATCTATCCAAAATACAAACATCAGTATGGCGAAAAAGTAACTTGTCTTACATTGTAAAACTTTAAGCTGGCCTAGCCAGCTTGAATTTTTAGCTACCTTAAAAAAATTGAAGCTGCCCGAAATGTTACGCACATTCGTGCAATGAAGACATAGTTGTAAGTACTTAGGACCTACACGAGAATTCTTTGCAAAAAATCTAGTGCGGCGATAATTGACCGTGATAAAGAGTCGGCATACTGAGCAGAGATCAACTTGATCAATCAAATTTTTCTGGATGTACAAAAACATCCTGTGGTTTAAGTGTTCTTGGTTTTATCTGTTTGTTAAATAATTCTTAACATTTCTAAGGTATGAAGAAGACCTCTCTGCTGTGGCATTACACATTGGAATGGTCATATAGCCTACAAGCGAAAAGTTTTTGATACACTTCTATAAACAGAAATTTCCGAACGTCTGTGTGGATTTAGTCTAAATCATATTATTTTAGGTAAATATTAAGCACCTTTTCATGCAGAAGGTAGTATTATCTGCCATCGTACTTAGTACGTTGTTACGTACTACTAATCCAATGCCCTCAAACGTAGGTGGGCCATCGCTTCCTCGACGACTGGTAAAGGCACAATCCTGTTTACACATCACAGAACTAAGTTTGGTCGATGACAACGACCAAAAAAAGCTTAAGAGATGCACACGCAGTTTACATCAGCGAACAAACCAGTTCTCAAAGGGAGGCTGCGTGTTGGAAAATGTCTGTTACGATTATTTGATCGCAAATTATCTCTCCACTTCCAGCATACGTAACAAATGTCACGTTCACCCGGTTTTACAGCACTGTCCAAGTGCTAATTGAGTGCAGGCTAAATGAACGGACAAGTGAAATACTTCCCATCTTTTGTCAGCATTTTTTGAACTAACATGAAAATAACATGACTACATGAGGTTTTTCGGCAATGAGTGTGCTTACAATATCTTATGAAGCAGACAGTCAACTTACCGGGAGAAGCGTTGTATTCATCCATCGACGAAACTGTTGCTCATTAGTCCATCGTTATGTAGCAGGCGTTTTAAATTTTGAAATAAAAAAACTGTTAAAGTGCCATTTATGGTCAAGCGGCCTGGTTGTCAACCAGCGTGAGTGCCTTTTTGTTAAAGTAAACAGAATTTGTGGAAAACTTGTTTTGCCTTCAGACGTCTCATCTCAAAAAGCACGTGACTGGTGCACTTGTCTTGGCAAACGACCTTTCGAATTTTCAACTTAGCGACCGCGCATAAGTGACGCCCAGGCCAGAGCGAGATACAGTATTTTCGAGTTGTCTGATTCTGCTCAGTTTTTTTTTTCGCAAAAACGTTTGAAATTCGTGATAGGCTCTGATGAAGCAGGTGAATGTATTTTCTTTCTATAAGAGAGTAAGTTCATTTAAGGGGAGTTGCTCACCAACAGCAGCAGCTAGAAACAATATTGTGTACTTGCAGGAATATTTTAACAACTGCCTACGCCTTTTTGGATATTATCACAGTCCTGTTTTCTATTCATTAACAGTTTGGCATTGGTCAGGGCATTTGCGTACGATCGTACAGGTCGGATGTTCAAACGTCAACCTGATCACTACATTGCATGTTAAATGCTTTCTGCTGCCATTTCACCTTGAGCCTGAAACTTAAGATTTCACAAATGGATCCGCGCAAATCGAAAGCACGGCTAGCAAGGGCGTAACGAGGGGGGAAGGGGGGAACAATTCCCCGTGCGCCGAAACACTATGGGGGAGGGCGCCGAATGACAGCGGGGGGCGCCGAAAAGTCCCAACAAAGTCACAAGTACATTCTCCAGTACAGCACATTTGCCTCCGAAAGATCGCAGGTTTGAACGTGGGGGCGCCAAACTTGTTTCTTTCCCCGGGCGCCATCTAGCCTCGGTAGCCGGCATGCCCTTGACGGGTAGTCATAAATATTTCCATAATTAACAAAGTTGGACGGTAGCAAAATACGCCGTATACAATCACTTGTCCTCGCACATCAGTTCAAACAAAAACTAAACTTAGAGGACTGGTGTTGTACAGACTACACTATGCATTTGCGTGAGAAATACGTGTTTCCATCGTTCTATGGAAATCTCAGAGATTGTGTTCTAGGACGAAGACTGCAGACCTTAGGTAGTCTTACAAAGTAGATATTGAAATCGGCTGCATGATACCATTTCTAAAACCTGGCAGGCCTACCGTTGGATGAAATATGACAACTCGTGCCTGCATATTTTGCTCTTACTGTTGTTGGTTTCTTTCATTTGTCGCAGCTGCGAAAAGTTTCCTTTTCTTCTCGACAAAACCAGCTGCTGATAGTTTTACATTCATCAAAAAGCACTGTAGATGTCGAATGCGCCCACTTACAGCAGATAGCAGTAATCGCTTCCTCGTTCCGCTTGGGAGCACTCGAACTGTACAGCTGATCAGGCGCGCTCAGGTAAAACCATAAAATTTGTACTTAAGTTTTCATAAAAACTGACTTTGATTCGCGGTCTCATTGCTGATGAGAATCGCTCAAATCAAGATGAATTACGATTGAATTTGGAAATTGAACTTACTCAAGGTTGAGACACTTGACGTTACATGGTGTTCAGTGGATTTACAAATACTTCACGTTTTGTGGTTCTCGTCAACCTCTGCTTTCACGCTGGAAAGGAAAAAATCAATTTCCGGTACGCGCTTGCGCACTACGTCATAGATCAAAACTAACGAGATCTGTTACATTTGGCATGATTAACAAGCAAACGATAAAATTTGTTTAGCATTGCTGTCGCCCACATTCACAATTAAGCTGTCACTTGATCTCCGAAATTTAGCCTCTTGTTCACTTTCGCGGCGCACTGAGCTATGTTAGAACCAGGACTGTGGAGTCGGAACTCAAATTTCGCAGGCTCCGCTTCTAGCTCCAGCTGCAGGCATCTAAAGTTTTGGCTCCAACTTCGGATCCAACATCTAAACGTTTTTAGCTCCGGTTCAAAAAGGATTAAGTTCAGTGAAAACTGAAAACCACTGCATTTTTGTACAATTATTATTATTACACCAGCATGGATGAGGTGTCGCGAAATGATACATTTGATGGATAGTGGGACATGTGCGAAAAAGTTAGAGAAGCCTTGATGTGCAGAAAAACGAGAAAAATTATGTAAACATACTGCAACCCATGCTCGTTTCCCAATAAGTTAACTCGCTTGTCCCACAAATCAGGGCTTCGGAACCCGACCCCAAATTCAGGCTTCGGCTTCGGCTCCACCCTGTGAACGTTTTTGGCTCCAGCTCCGATCATCCAAAATTACTTGGGCTCCGGCTCCACAGCCTTGGTTAGAACCAGCCTGACCACCGAAGGACTCACTCGTATGTTATGCAATTCATCAATGACACGATTCTACCTTACAAGAAACGGGCGATGCTCTTTTGAGTGAAATCATTTATCTTTTCTAATAAAAGTGTGATCCGATTTTTCCTAAAGCCAGCTTAATTTTTGGGCGTAGTGTACAATAATTTCGCATGTTTCTTTCAATGACGCATGGTTGTATTGTAACGCACCAGTAGATTTGCCGCTGTTAGACGCCACAGAAGTGTGGGGTCATTTTCTTGACGAATAGCTTGGTTTCTATAATTTATACGCTGGTGCGAATATTTCGCCTTTTCCCTTGGCAAATCGATTCTTATCGCATCGTTTGTGCCTTAATGGCTTTGTCCTTGTTCTTTTTTAATTCTGCTCAATGAAGCGGCAAATCGACAGGCATTTATAAGCTTCGAAACTGACTTCCTGCATAAATCAGTCTGTTCTGAAAACACTGTCAAACAAACATGCAACGAACCAACCTCCTAGACCCAGCATTTCAGACTTGCGGGATCCATGTGTTGAGCTGCGCCTGCGAAGCGAACGTTCGAAGTGAAATGACCGTTTCAAACTTTTTGCCATGATCTTTTTCGAACTTTTTGCCATAGCCTTTTTAAAATTTTTGCTATTCCTTTTGCCATAATTGGAGTAGAAATGAGGAAACGCCGATACTCAGAGATATTATACGTTCGTGGTTGACATGGTAACAGTTAATCAGTTAACTTTATGTCTCGTTTCATCAGGTACAACGCTCCTTTTAAACCTAAGATCCAGCAATGGGTGAACAAGCTCTCTGGCACGACAGAAATCATCGAACAGTGGATGACTGTGCAAAACCTGTGGATTTACTTGGAAGCTGTGTTTGTTGGAGGTGACATTGCAAAGCAACTGCCACAGGTAGATAAGTTTTGCTGTGTATTACAGATATTTAGCCATATAATACGAGACAAACAAAACTCGGGACTTTGGTTTACCAAAAGCACGTTCAAACGCAAGTGCGAAAATGCTGAGGTACAGTGCAATAGCAATCTGGTCAGAAATTCCTTTAGAAATAAAAAATAAAACGTGTTTGACACTTTCTACAACAGAATATAAAACTATGCGCTACTCATGTACTATTATTGGCATTCTATTTTTTGCTGGTGTGCATTAACCAAGTGCATTGATTTAATTCTTTAACGCTGTTACTATGAAAATAGTTGAATCATGAGGTATCGCTGTCATATTTTACTCAGTTTGAATTCTGTTGTGTTCACTAAAATTGGTCGTGTTAAGCTCTCGTATAAAGCAGTGGGATGCCTTTAGTCTCCACTGAGCGGTAATGAATTTCAGTTCCAATCCATGAGTCATCACATCGACTGAAAATGCATTTCCCAAACACATGATAGGACGTCTTGTTCTCATCCTGCGTAAAGTTTGTGACGCCGTGGCAGCGCTTCACTATCGTCCGTAACTGTTGTGACGCATTTTCGTTTTAGATATCGCGCATATTTCCAATAGATACGAAAACTGCAAAAGTTTTATGTGACGAAGTTAAACCAATTTCGTCAGGCGGCATGAACTTACCTGCGACGAATTTTGCTTCCATTAATCATACAAACGCGTTCCACATATTAAACGCGCAAAACCAGCTGCGTGTAGCCAGAGCGGGATGCAGTGTGGGAAATATGGTTGTGATTCATCTAATGTTTGCTGATGATATATGTGTTCAGCCCCAGTATTAGTGGACTCCAGAGTCTTCTGAACATTTGTGAATATGCTGTTGAACACGACATCGCTTTTATTTGCAACAAAACAATTAGTGCTTTTTTTGCCCCCAAAAATATGAACAACCTGCCCCATCAAATGTTTTTCTGAATGGTGTCCAGTTACAATTTTCTGACCGAGTGAACTACCTTGGTGTGTTGTTAAATGCTTCACTGAAGGATGATGATGATATTCGGAGACGAATGAAATCACTATACTGTGCAGCAAACAAGCTCAGAAACACATTCGCTCAGTGCTCTCCTGCAGCAAAAACACTTTATTTCATGCCTATTGCATACCAATGTATGCTTGCCAATTGTGGAGCAAATACACACAGACCAGTATGAAGCGCTTACGAGTTGCGTACAACAATGTCTACCGAATTATGCAATACATTCCCAGAAATGTAAGTGTTCGCCAACACCAAGCTAACCATTGTGTCAGGACCTATGGTGCCTTGTTTAGAAACAAATATGTATCGCTTTTTACAACCTTGCGCATCTTCGTCTAATTGTTTTATCCGATTGCTTCAAATGCCTAATGCTTTTTACAAATCCTCGTTTTTCCCCAATTATTTAACGCTCCTGTTTGACGGTGACTAAGTGAAGTAGCTGTTGGTGCGTTGTTTTGGTGTATGCCTCTCATCAGTACTGCCTTTGCGTAGCAACCAAAACCTTCCGTGTGCTTCGTGGCACTTCAGATCTGTATTTTTTGTATTTTCGCTATCACGTCCAACATGTAGGTGATGTGTGCAAGCCAACAGGCAAAAAGTGAATATATAACTAGTAAAACACCAACTGTCAAATTGCTTTAAATTCAGTGAAAACAAATGACTGTCAGCCTCATGCTAAATGTCTCGCAAAACATTTAAATCTTGATAAAAACAATTTACATCCCTTTGTGCGCCGCTGAGCACCCCCACCCGATTTATTTGTATTTTTTCTGTTAGCTGTTTACCTCAAAATATGTTAGAAGGTCTCCATTTCTCCCCCACTGCCGGATCCCTGTGTGACGATGAGTGAGTGCAGTTGTAGTTGGGGCGCTGTCAAAATGTTTTGCTCCTCTCAGTGTTGACTGTGTAGTATACGAGCACGCTTACTCTGCAATGCGATATGACTAACCATTTTGGTGCTCTTGTGGTATTTGATTACCATTGTGAAATGGACCATGAGTCTGCGGCAAATGCATAAAATGAAATAAAAAAATAAACCTCATACCCAGATCAACAGACTTTTACTTGCTTCTATCAACTGTTACCTTTGCGGTTTACACAATTAGTAGTCTCGCCCTCGGGAGGTCTGCAGCCCAAATGACCCTGGTCCTTGGCAGCCTCCCACTCCGCAAGCATTTTATCAACCGGTCTACTTAGAACTCATCGCAGCACTATGCCACGGTGCTAAACATTACAGAAACCGTGTTGGTGTCATCCATGCGTGTGCTCTTTACTGGTTCTAACACGTACGTATTCTTGTGTCTCATCAAAATAATCATGTTAGCGCCAATACATTAGTTTCTATTACCATCACATATCTGTGTTCATTCATTTATTCGTGTGTTCCTTGTCACAGCCATGTATGCTGCTGCGTTGCGGGTGTGAGTGAAGACGTTATACAACGCAATACAATACAATGTATCAAAACATAACGAATTTTAGGAAAGCAGCCAGGTGTGTAGTACCTCAAGCGTTGTAAACACCGAGTGCCAGAATTTTGACATTTCAATTCAAAAATTATTTTGCCTAAATAACTTGGCATTCCTCTAATGTTACCTGTCAGGAAAAGTCGTTTCTAAACTCTGTCAGGAATCCATTTTCATAAGCTTTATTAAGTCAACACCGCACTTTCTTTTGGAGAAAGTCTGAAAAAACGGACACTCGTTAAGGCCAACAGGCCTCAGACCTTGGGAATTCCTCTCATAAAGCAAAAGATGTGCATTCTAGTCTGTTTGTTTTGCCTTTTAGTTTATCTATTGTCGATTCATTCCAGGAAGCAAAGAGGTTCTCAAACATCGACAAGTCTTGGCTGAAGATCATGCAGAGGGCTCACGAGACCCCAGGCGTGGTTGCCTGTTGCGTTGGCGACGATACGTTGAACCAGCTGCTGCCTCATCTGCTAGAACAGCTTGAAATATGCCAGAAGTCGTTGACTGGTGAGATAGCCTTCCTACATCGAGCCGCGCATTTAGATGGATGTGATGTATGCCTACGTTTTTTTATAAGCTGCTTGAAACTTTCGCAGTATTCGAGAGCTGATTGGAAGGTTGTAGGTGAAGTAATTACTTAGGCAATGACCCACAAGGAGTTGATCGAACCGTACAAGTAAAAAGCAAAGCTCATATAAGATTGTAGCGTTCTCCCAAAAACTTATGTTAAAGTTTGAGTTGCTGCACGTAGCCTATATAGCGTGGGCACCCCCAGCTTTTTAAACTCGCATGACAGTGGTGTGGGCCATTGCTCCGGTGCATGACTCTGCGGTTGATTCACGTCGCTCTGGTTTGAAGAGACATGTGCAACATCGTTGTTGACAGGCATTGAGAACATTATGGCGACTATTTTCTTCAAAATTTGACGCTTGCATTGTATGTCTCTTTCGTGATGCGTTGAGTTATTACCAAGATTATCATTAACTTAACGAATTCTATTGCGTCTCGTGTTACTTGGGCGTCCTACTGCATAAAGGATACCTGGAGAAGAAACGTCTGGTGTTTCCGAGATTTTTCTTTGTCTCGGATCCGTCTCTTTTGGAAATACTCGGTCAAGCGAGTAACTCGCACAGTATACAAGTGAGTATCTAAGTCTAAGCTTTCGCGCGTTATCTCGCAAAGAATCAGGTGTACATTTTCCCTCATTTGTGAACAGCTTGTTTATTGTTTTTTTGCCTAAAATATATATGATTGCTCGTATGTTTTGCGTGATATCTTCGAACCAACAGTACGTTTGTGATAATTAAGTTTAAGCCTTCTGTCTCTAGCTTTGAAGGATCTAGCGAACAAATCAAAAGTGGAAAGAATTTTTGCCAATCCAAATTTTCTTACCTCACTTTCAACGAACTTAAAGTTTTTCGTAGACGTTTCCAGAAAACGTCTCATTTTCCACAACCAGGTTTGGCAACCACCGGTCCGACAAGAAAGCATGAATTATTGTCCAAAACGAAAAAATCAAAATTTTTTGACCTTCAAAACATTGTCTTCTGTCACCCCAAGATGGGACCGTCTCGTTGCATAGAAACAACCTCAAAGCTCCCACTGATTCACCGTTGTAAAGAATTGCATTAAATTTACGTGCAACAAAAATTCGTTGTTTCACTTTTGCTGCATTCATTTGCTACACCTTGAAAGCCGATGGAAACAATCCCTACCTTAAATCGGTACGTTGTGCACAGCAGGTTGCCAACCACTGACTCTATAGTATATCGAATAAAGGACTATTACCATCCAGTGTGCAGTCCATGCGTGGTCATATGGAACAGTGGTTCTTAACCGGGTGTCACGTCGCCCCAGGGGGGCGTGAATAAATTTCCAGGGGGGCGTGAGCCCTTACTCGCTCTACAACACGGAAAGTTTGATCAATGAATTCACAAATAAATACATTGCTTTTACAGCTTATTTGAAGTCAGGGGGGCTTGAAACAAAGGACAATTACTTAAGGGAGACGTTGTAGAGAAAAGGTTAACAACCACTGATATAGAACAATTCAGAATCAGTTTACTTTGAACCCGATCAACGTCGAGCAGTGCGTTTGTATTGAAGCGTTATTGCTTGTTGTTCGAAATCGTTCTATATTGTTTAGATGGTGGTGTTTCCAAACTCCAGGTAAAAACAATGAAGGTCAATGACATTTTAAACAAGAACCGTTGTGCAGGCTCATCTCCTCGGAGTATTTGACAACGTCTGCACGGCGACGTTTCACGAGAAAGACTACGATAAAATTGTTGGGATCAACTCGCGCGAGAAGGAACATGTGGACTTGGAGAAGCCAGTCATGGCCCAGGTATGTATTTACTTGGTATAAGAAACGTGTTCGTCTTTGTACTAAGCGATTGCGAAGTATCACGAACACGTAAGCGATGGTGTGAAACTCTGGCTATACCCCTATAGATCAGAATTGGCTTTCCTGTAATCATGTGATAATAAATTCGCTCCACTGTAGCTCAGTTGTTAAGACAGGCAAAGACTTGCTGTAAATTTGTTTTGAAATGATAACGAAGGTTCTGCTTGGAAATTATGTTGCAATATATACTGTATTTGGCGCCGACCTTTTCCGTAGAAACGTGTCGGCGCAAACAGCACGAAAATCGCAGCTATAAATTCACCAACAAATTATTTTTATTGGATAAGCCAAGTGCTGTTTACTGACTTCCTGATATTACGAATTCGCGCATTCCGCCTCATCATCCCTTTCAGAGTTTGTTGATCCTTTAATTAAACTTAGCGCGTTATGCAAAAATCGATCAAAGCAACCGAAGCACTACTTTTTGCATTTTTAAAATCCAGACATTATGGCACTCACTAAAAACCAGCATCTTGAAAAAAAAACAGTGATCAATGTCAAAAAATTTATAAATTCTGCTCAAATGCAGTTACTCTCTGCGCAAGAAGTTTCTGATAATGCCAAGGATCTTGTGGAGCTTTTGGATGTTTGTCATTTACAATTTATCTGTTCAAGAAACACGCTCATCGTTTGGACGTGGCTTTGGTAGTTTGGGCATGGCTGTAGACGTTAAAGAAACTACTGTGAAAACATTTTATTCTGATCTCATCTACGTGATGCAGGGCAATGTTGAAATCTGGCTGGGAAATTTGCTCAAAGAAGTCCAGCACACGATACATTGCATAATAAGACAAGCTTTTTACGCAATCGAGGACAGCGCATTCAAAATGCTTGAGTTTCAGGTGAGCAGTTTTCAGAGGCTAATAACCTTTATAAACTCGTGCTGTTATTGCTTTATCTGACCAATCGCATTAAATGTTCGAAACGAAACACACAGTGAATAGAGTGATTAGTTCAGGACAAAAACATGCTGCGTTAAATATTACTTTTAATCAGCGTATAAGGTGCGTATTTCATAATGGCAAGCAAAATAACACTGATTTTTAATTTTGTTTTTTACAAATGTGTTTCACTGATGTTTTTCAAAAGCAGTCGTGGTTGCTACCGTCTCTATTGAAACATTTTTAGAAATAGGACTTTTGTGTTCAGAAAGATGTTTCAACATTTTAGTAAAAAAACAAAGTGATAAGTAGACTGTGCAGTTTGAGGCCAACCAAAACCAACTTCTTTAAAGGGTTTCAGCAGTGTAGGATAAGTTTTTATCGTCAACAAAATAGTTTGATATTCTAAGGCTTGCAATATAAGTTTAAGTTTTTATTGCCCTGGAAATTGTTTGTGTTACCAAAAACTCTAAGAAAAGCCTTATCTCCCATTATCTTTACCGCTGCGGAATATTTATTTTAGAAAGACACTGATTGCAGAATGACCAAGATTTAATAATTGCTTTGCCTTGTGCCAGCTATTCAAGTTGACTCGAGCGCTTCTGTCTTGCAGAGCATGTTTGCTGCACAGATCGGGTTGCTGGGTATTCAGCTCATCTGGACACGTGACAGCGAGGTGGCGCTAAAGAACGCCAAGACTGACCGCAAGGTTCGAGATTTGATTTTCTTTATTGACTTTGTTGTCGGAAAAAGTGAAATTGTTGCACGTAGATTGGCAAAAAGAGCGCTACGTCTAGAAACTTGCTTAATTTATCTTGACTCTTTGCATAACCGTATAATCATATCACTGTTTATATTTGCACAGCTCAAGTTCATTCAAAGATTTTATGACCGGTGACAGACATGTTTCGTTTTTTGTTTTTCCTTGGTGCTCAGGAAAACTTATGTTATAAAAATTAATGTACTAATTATTGTAGTAATACCTTTGCCATAGTAACGCTGTTAAGCACAACCCACACAGACATCTTGGATCAACACAATTTAGCCTTGCTATTCTAGCTGGGATAGCCGGAAAGCGTTTCAGCTGCTGCTTTTTGAATATAGCGAATGTGACCTCACGATGTTTTCGCCACTGATGGCATTTCCATGCCAGGAGTTTATTTAGTTTATTTAATTTCCTAGTTTTTGCAAATTATTTTTCATTTGCAATCGCTCCTTTGTGTCGACAGGTTATGCAAACCACTAATCAGCGCTTTCTGGACATGCTCAACGAGCTCATCTGCGTCACGACAAAGGATCTGACGAAGACCGAACGCGTGAAGTACGAGACCCTCGTCACAATCCATGTTCATCAGAGAGATATTTTTGATGATCTGGCAAGTTGTGATCGCGATAATGTTCTTCCTGATTTTCAATCTTTTTGAAAAAATCTTCATTCTATGTGTATTTTTGGCAGTTTTATTCACAACGTTTTTCCAATGCGTTTAGTCTATTCCACATGCTATTTCACATGAAAAAAGCTTGATTCTAACCAGATGTACTGCCGGTAGCGATGCTAGTTTTTTTTCGAGCGTAGACCGAAATATTTTTGAAATGACCGAACAGAATTGTCAATTCGGTCATATGGTCTGAAAAGGTAGACTAGTGAATACTGTTACGGCGAGTTTTACAAGTATTATGGGAAGAATGACTGAAGTATTTCAGTGAAAAAAAGGAGCGACATCATAGTAATCGCACTGCAGGTATTATTTCGAGCTCAGCATGCAAACCTGAAAAATATCTGATCGATAATTTGCCGACTGATTTGCATGAAAATCGAAAAATAACGACTGTCTTCCGGTTTCGTGGACTCAGTGCAAGCATTCGAACTACCCAGGTACACATGCACATTAAATCCGTGTCAGACTTCGAGTGGTTGAAGCAGTCGCGCTTCTACTTTCAAGAAGACACCGACAGATGTCTGGTCTCCATCACTGATGTCAACTTCGATTACCAGAATGAGTACTTGGGTTGTACGGACAGATTGGTGATCACGCCATTGACTGACAGGCGAGTGTAATCTTATTTTTTTGGCGAAAATTGAAAAACAGAACTTGTAGATTCTTGAATCAGTGGTTTGGGACTAATCTTTAGTTGTTTACTGGATTATAATTCATGAATGTAGTGCGTTAACGCGGTATTATATTTTTGATTGCGTTTGATCTGGCCGTTCAAACCCAAAAAATTGCCTAACGTGTAAAACGTTGATCGTTTTTTTTCTGGTTTGTAAAAAAAACAAAAAAATTGTACAGCAACGAAGGTATTAATGAAAAATGTTACAATTCGGAGTCATTTACATGAGATACTAAATATTTTTTCATATATTTATTTCTAAATATTTCTGGTTTAACACTTGGTTATCTGTGTCAATGACAGGTGCTACATCACGCTGGCACAAGCCCTTGGTATGAGTTTAGGTGCATCCCCTGCGGGACCAGCAGGTACGGGCAAAACTGAAACAACGAAAGACATGGGGAAATGTCTGGGGAAGTATGTGGTTGTTTTCAATTGCTCAGATCAGATGGACTACAGAGGTCTGGGTCGAATTTACAAAGGTAAGTCATCAACATATGTCGAGCAAACAAATTTTTCTTTAACTCCATAGGTTTTTTACAAATTCTCACCGGGCACTGAATTGTTTGTAACGAAAAGTTAGTTTTTACAATAAAATCTATGGCGTTTTCATCCTTTCTTGTTTGTGATGCACAGGTTTACCGCTTTTGCTCTGTGCGTTGCTTGTTTTATAATTGCCCTGATATTTTGTTCTGGCCGTCTGTATTAAGTCAATCGAAAAGAGGACAATTTCACGCGATTTCCGGGTTGATAGCGCATAAGCTATTTCCATGACAACCAACATTTAAAGTGGCCCATGTGTGTTACTATTACAGGCTTGGCCCAATCAGGGTCATGGGGTTGCTTTGACGAGTTCAACCGAATCGAACTGCCCGTACTCTCAGTCGCTGCCCAACAGATTGCCATTGTTCTGGGAGCGAAGAAGGACAGGAAGAAGACATTTGTTTTCACAGATGGAGATGTCGTTTCGTTGAACCCGGAATTCGGCCTTTTCTTGACGATGGTAGGGTGAACTTGGTTCATAAAAAAAGTGCCAGCGAATTCAACTGGCAAGATTAGATGCTTGCCAAGAAAACTTTGCGCATTGACTTAAAAATTCTCGAGAATCTAGATAATTTTTGAAAACGGTGTTAAAATGTGCCTCGTTCGAAAATGCATCCGTTTGATGAATGGCGCTTTGTTAGTTACGTAAAAAAGCTTCACATACATGCCATGCAATTCATTTAGCGTTTGTAGAAGTTTTTAAAACTAGAAATTTGAATGGTATTCAGACGATGACAATAATCGTCGGCAAACATGCAGCTGTTCATTTTTAAGTGAATTAGCCATTTTCAACAGTTTGCTTTCTTGCTTAGATTGGGCTGTAACTCTGATGCGAACCACAAAATGTAACATTCAAGTGTAACTTGCTGTAGGTTTCCTGTACTGCTAACTAATATTTGTGGACATTGCCCAAAAATACTAAGAGACCCTAGAGATCTCGCAATTTTCTTCTAAGAGATCTCGCCTTTTTCTAGCTACTTTCTTACTGTAGTTTGTAATATTGTTTCTGCAAATTTCAGAACCCAGGTTACGCAGGTCGACAGGAACTTCCCGAAAATCTGAAGATCAACTTCCGCTTGGTGGCGATGATGGTACCGGACCGGCAGATTATCATGAGAGTGAAGCTCGCCTCGTGTGGATTTGTCGAAAACGTTCAACTTTCGAGAAAGTTCTACACTCTGTACAAGTTGTGCGAAGAGCAACTGACGAAACAGGTTCTTTTGTGCTTTTCCATTTTCAGCTTCGGTAAAGGCGCTGTCTGTTTGCTGTGATCATCTTTTATCTGTGTTGCATTGCTGTGATCATCTTTTATCTGTGTTGCATTGCTGTGACCAGTCTTTCTTGATTCAGTCACTGCCAATCTTCGTTTTTGATTTAATGTGAAACACCTTAATGCCTTTCAGTTCACTTGCAAGTCGAATTTAACATTATTATAAGCGCTTAGTCAGACCTCAGCACATCTTTCGACAAGCTAATGCAACCAAACCTTAAATAAAAGCAAGTAAGCTTTAAAATGCGCCAGTTTACAATTGTCATTAAACTAATATACAAACTGAAATTTTCGCTGTTATAGGCAGGTTATGCAAAAATGAAAAAAGCTTCAAAAACAGCAAATGTAGCAAACCTGGTGCCAAAAAATTCAGCAAATCATTACCTTTGCGGAAATTACAATGTGATGCGTTGCTTGCTTTTAAATGTCGTTTCTTGCCAAGAATAGTTTTGCCGAGGAAGGTCTCCTTGCTTTCACAGATGTGTTGGTTTCTGAAAAGTACTTGTGCCTTGCCGCGAACAGCAGTGTACTGAAGAGATGTATGAAATTAGAGCACAATCCGTAGAAGGAAACGGTTGAAAAAACTTGCTTGGCTAATTTAAAAATGTCGCTGAACTTTGCAAAGTACAAGGCTTGTATTCTTTTCATTATTTGTGGAAAATGTTTCCATTTTTGCAACTTTTGTCACCTGTCCAGGTGCACTACGACTTTGGTCTCCGGAACATCTTGTCTGTACTCCGGACACTGGGAGCAGCAAAGCGCTCAAGTCCAGGCGACTCTGAGATGAAGATCGTGATGAGGATCTTGCGAGACATGAACCTGTCGAAGCTTGTTGATGAAGACGAGCCACTGTTTCTTTCGTTGATTAATGATCTCTTTCCTGGCATTCAATTGGAGAAAGCAGGATATCCGCAGATGGAAGCCGCCATCGAACACCAGGTCTGATATGCTTGGCACTGACATAGTATTTCATGGACTTCATGAGCAGTGATTCGCGAGCTTTCAACGTGAAGCGAAGCTTTATACGCAACTGTTAAACGCACATAGACCTTTGAGACAGGACATGGAGGTGCATGGATCGTTTAACAATAAATGAATTTTTGCTTTACAGGAGGCAAAATATTTGTACTTATGAACCACTTTTGTCATTTGGAAAATTCTTTTTTAAGATCCTCTGCTGTAAAATCGTACCTGGGCAATGATTTAAATCTATTCGATTGCAAATGACAGCAATCACTGCTGTACATTGAGAATAGTGCTCCAGGTAAACCAGTTGATGGTTTTCCTGCTCCACTGCAGTTAGTGCAAATGAAATAATCAAAATTAGTGGAATTCTGTGACATCACGTTTTTTCTAATGTTTTTTGTTTGAGAGTTGTGCGTTAATGCTCTGGTTTGTCTTCTTGCTTTGCTGACTTCGGCATGTACTGATGCAATCTGATGCACCATCGCGAGATATTTCGAGGTTGGACAAAAATTGTGGTGCATCTTGCTGTTCTTTTGGAGCTCTGCTTCGTTGAAAGGAGTTATGGTGTCACTTGTCAATTACTAAGATTCTCAGAGTATTCCTTGTTGGAGGGAAACAATTGTTTGAAGATTATTGTACCTCCTGCTGGAACAATGAATGGCTTTTTCTTGACAATGCACTGCTCTAATTTTGCAATGTAAATGTAAAGCATAATCCCACGAATCGCTGTATTTTTCCGAACTAAACCGATGCGTGGTGAATCTGCTGTGATGACATTCAATTCAAAAATGGCATTTGTGTTCAACCACAGACTGGCGAAATGGACCTCGTCTTCCATCCACCCTGGGTGCTCAAACTCATTCAGCTTTACGAGACGCAGCGCGTACGTCACGGCATGATGACGTTGGGCCCGAGCGGGGCGGGAAAGACCCAGTGCATTCACGTGCTAATGAAGGCGATGACAGAGTGCGGAAGGTGGGGCGACGCTTATAACCGTACTTTTCGAAGTGTTCTTTGATTATTGTCCGGGTCCAGTGACTTGCGTAACATTGATAAAAAAGAATAACTGCGCAACGCAACTGTAAGGAGTTTTCGCTGCTAAAGATGGCTAGCACTTCTGTTTGAACGTAACCTATCGCCTTCTCTTTTATGCCTCAACTTGTTCGAATCTGTTTTTCTTCGGTCATAGACCGAAACATTTTTGAAATGACCGAAAAAAATTAAGTCATTTCGGTCAGAATGCTTGAAAATATGGGCTAAAAATCAATGTTATGGCGAGTTTCAATACAGCTGTGAGACAAATGACCGAAACGTTTCAATGATCAAAATGTCTCAGCAAAAAGGACCGAAATGTTTCAGCGAAAAAAAAACAGATTCGAATAATCTTGAAACTTCAAAAACTACATCGCAAACCACAATGGCCTAAATGAAATAGTAATGGACGTTTCGTAAAAAAACGCTCATCGTCAATGAATTTTTCTGGCGATAAAATCAGCTGTTTTTGGAAATGTCCTTGTTGGCTTCGTTCAAAATATTGGTGCTTGCGTTTTTTCTTCTTAAACGACTTTGCAAGATCTCCAAATAAGTTTCATTCTGTGTCCAAAGCTTGAAAGTTTTGTTCCAAGCTTCGAATTTTTCCATAAATCTATTTAGAAAGTCAATTTTTTTCATTCGGCTGCGGTGCTCGTTGGTTTACTCGTAAAATCAACGCTCCATTCATTCCCTCACTGTTGCTAGTCCTCACCGAGAGATGCGGATGAATCCCAAGGCGATCACCGCTTCGCAAATGTTCGGGACGTTAGATGTCGCTACGAATGATTGGACAGATGGTATTTTCTCGACACTGTGGCGTCGAACCCACAAAGCGAAGAAGGTATGACTTTGTTCAAACAATGAAATTGCTCCATATAATGGAATGGTGGTGACCAACGTATTTTTGAACACGTAATTAACCAATTGAAACTCAATTACAGATACTTAGGTTGATGGTTCAAATCATTCTTGCTGAGAATGGTTTGGTTTTCAGTCGAAAGGTTTGAATCGACTCAGAGCAGAGATAATTAGTTTTTTGAGAAAGCTTTACTCCCTGGCGCAGATATACCAGGATGACTATTATTGCGACAACCGTGCGTTTTACTCGCACAAAATAAGTCGCAAATCAAACCATGAGAGCAATAATTTGCCCCAATTTTATTTGTGTGGGTGCCATTGTCGTACGACAAGAGGTATAAGGAACATTCTGGACGGTTCTGCCGCAGAACGAGCACATGTGGTTGGTGCTGGATGGTCCGGTCGATGCGATTTGGATTGAGAATCTCAATTCAGTACTTGACGACAACAAGACGCTGACCTTGGCCAATGGGGATCGCATCCCGATGGCGCCGAACTGCAAAGTCATTTTCGAACCTCATAATATCGACAACGCTTCGCCGGCGACAGTATCACGAAACGGTAAGTTTGAAACTCTGCTTTTAATTTAAATACGAAGCTCTAATGTTTCTGATTGTGTCAGAGGGAAAAACAGAAGTAAACTTTATTGCCGTTTTGTGCGATCAGGTATGGTTTACATGAGTTCTTCCATTCTCAACTGGGATCCTATCCTCACCGCCTGGCTGAAGAACAAGCCAAATGTTATGATGGAGGTTTTCATGCCTGGCTTCGAAGGGTTGTTTTGCGGTGAGTTTTGCTGTTGACGAGCTTCTGAACGCGTGCGAACGTATTTGCCCGGCAGAGTGTACAGGCTTTTGAGGGACATGCGTCTCCGCTGTTCACGATCTGCATTTTTATGCCTTGACCACTTTCGCTGCCGGTTGCTCAGCCGAGAAACAATGTGCTGGATACCGTGTTGTTTTCAGGATTTTTTCTCTGTTTCGCTGGTTGCCTAAATTGCGTTGTAATACAAACGAGTACGAGTAAGAAAAAACAAGTAAAAATTTGTTTCACACGCTTTTTTTCAATTTCGGGCCTGCGCGTGGTATTTGTGAAAGCAGAGAATCAAATCAAGTAGACTAAAATCGTCGGTCATCGATTTATGGAAAGAACAAAAGAAATAATCAAAATTTGTAAATTTTTACAAACTTCAGAGGTCGCTATCTTCTTCTAGGATGCGGAGTCCCCCTCCAATACACCCCCTCGGTTGGCGGACAATTAGTGCTGTCCTAAATGTACAAGTTCCTCTTGCCACAAAGTTGCTACTGTTTGACCTTAACTCGCTTTGGAATGTTGCATATTAAGTTTCCAGGTTTAAACTATTAGTTTTAATGTTTTTATACGAACCGTTTCCTTGTTCGATGCCGGCCACAAACTGACAAATCGTTCATCCAATGGACGTTTTGTTGTTTCACTGGTCGGTTTGCAAAGCACGTGAAAGCTTCATCGGTGAATAATAATAAGCAGTTACTGTTTCTTAGCTCTTCATCGTTACGTGGAGACGGGTCTGTCAGCAAAGATGAGCGTTCTGGAATGCATGTACGTCCAACAGCTGCTGACTTTGCTGGACGGACTCATACCAGCCTCCGAGGACAACAAGCCAGTGGCGAAGGCTCACCTAGAGAGGTACTGCTGTTGATGCCACTGTTGCAACAAGTGGCATTGAGACGACTTGTGAAAGAGAGCAAACAAGAGCATTGCTTCGTAGGGCTGAGCAAACCTCTTGTAAGTCCTCAATAAGTGGCAATTTTGCATTCAATTGCAAGAGAATGAATTCAGGAAAAAAGTTTATGTTGCGCTGTCGCACCCCCATTACCCCCCGTATAGATACACCTGTGGACCCAAAGTCCACTCATTACACGCAGGCTGTCCACATGTATGTGAGATAGCAATTAAAAAAACGTCAAACATAAGTAATTCCCTTATGAAGCTAGAAATGTTCACAGATGGTTAATATTTATATCTAAATTAATGTTTTTACGACCTCAACATGTTGCAACAGATTGTTCATTTTCTGCCTGATGTGGTCACTGGGGGCGCTGCTTGAACTTCCAGACAGAGAGAAGATGGAGACGTTTATTTATAAGTACCAGAAAGAGCACGGTGGATTGAACCTTCCCACTATTCCTCCTGGTCAGTGGGTTGCGAGCTCTGCAAGAAATACGTATTTCACCGATATTTACAATTTTGTGATGCTCAGGAAAACGTTCTTTTCTTCACTAAAACTGAAGCCGATTTTTGCTGTTTGAACAGTTTCTATTACGTGTTGTTCGAAAATGGGCTCAAAACCAGAGATGTAAGAAAAGTAATCAGGTGCTGTATATTTTTTCGATCTTCTTACTATATTAGATCAACGTCACCGATGGTGCTCGTAGTCAAATACAACACTGAATTAAATGCAAGTAAGTATCTCTCTACAAGGGGCATAAGCGAGGAATCTACCCTTTGTGGAAAGTACATACTTGAAAACAGATACGTGCAAGTTTGAATCATTGCAAGAAGATGAAAGCAGAGCCCAGTCGGCTGATTCCTCGAAAGCCTACTGCAAACCTAGTGCTTTTAATTGTTGTTGAATTTAAAGCAGTCATGCATTTAATTCGGTGTTTAATGTAATTTTTCTGAAGAAGAACGTACGGTTTTATTTGTTTCTGCTTTAGATCGAACAGATTTAGTTCGAATAATCTGAACGTGTTGTGAGCTGCTGACTATAAATCAAAGCAACCTTTTTTCGGACGGACTCGATATTTTTCCGACAGACAGCGGGCACACAATGTTCGAGTATTTGGTCAGCGAAGCTGGTGAGTGGGAACACTGGTCCAATCGCGTGCCCGCCTACGACTACCCCCAGGATTCGACTCCCGAATATTTGTCGATACTGGTCCCGAACGTCGACAACGTCAGGATGGATTATTTGATGCACGCTGTGATGAAGCAGGTCGGTCTGCGTCCTCTCACTAACAAACAAGAACATGTAATCAATCTTGAGGTTTTCGATTGCTCAGTGTCCGAGAGTACTTAGTGTTATCTTGTCATTGCCAAGTCGACATACTGCTGAAAATGTCTCTGTCAGTTGCCAAGCGTATTTTTTACACACGCGTTGCAGAGGATTGGTTTGCTGCAGACTTGAATGAGGTCTGAAATTCGATGCGTTTTGCTTCTTGCATAGCTTCTTGCTTTGCAAGTTGAAAACTGTGGCTTTCTTCGGGCGACAGGAAAAAGCCGTTCTGCTGATCGGGGAGCAGGGAACAGCCAAGACTGTGATCGTGAAGGGATACATGAACGTGAGGTACGACCCAGAAACACACGCCACCAAGGCACTCAACTTCTCTTCGGCAACAACTCCGCTCATGTTTCAGGTAAAAAAAAATGTTCTTTTTCACTAATTTCGTTCCTTCTACTTTTTTCTCTGGAACAACGCCAGGGATTTATCACAAAAAATTATCGGTGTTCCTTTTTTATAGTTTGTTTGAAAAACCTTTTTCACTGATCTCTGTTTTATGTTTTTTGTCGTTGGCTTTTTTGCTAATGCATCAACCATTTTGTCGATGTATTCCCGCTGCAATTAGAAGTCTGGTATCTTCTATGTATTTGCCTTTATATTTTATCCTATAGCGCACAATTGAAAGCTACGTTGACAAACGCGTCGGCACTACGTATGGACCACCAGCTGGCAAGAAGATGACGGTGTTCATTGATGACGTCAACATGCCTGTCATAAATGAATGGGGCGATCAAATAACAAACGAAATCGTGCGACAACTGATGGAAACAGGCGGGTTCTACAAGTAAGTTGTGCGTTTCGTGCTAGTTTCGCGTGTGCTGGTAGATCTATGAAACCTGTGTAGTCAGCGAGAAGTTGACTATGTTCGTATTTAAATTCATGGTTGTCTTTGCTGCAGCAGCGTTTTGCAGTTTATTGAAAAAAATTCGTAAAACGTAGAGATCAATCGACGCCTCTGGTTGGCTCGTTCCGATCAATCGATTCCTCTGATTGGCTCGTTTTTTTCGCGTTTTGTGACGTTATTCATGCAGTATGTTTATTTGTTTTGCAATATGTTGTTGGTCTCTTTATTTTTGAGTGATTTACTGTTTCGCCCATTGCGCGCGAAGTGGGTTTTGTTGTTTTATGAAAATGGTTGTTAACGTTTTCAAAGTGCGCGATTGTTGTCATTTTTTCCTGCGATTTCTTATTTTCACCACGTGTAATAGCAGTTGTTTTCAGCTCTTCGCGACTGGCTTTATGACAAATCATCAACTATCTTCCCGTTTCTGTGTCCCTATTCCTGACAGTTTGTCTTCTTTGGCAGCTTGGAGAAGCCGGGAGATTGCCTTTTCATTGTCGACATTCAGTTCGTGTGCGCGATGATCCAGCCTGGAGGAGGGAGGAACGACATTCCCCAGAGACTGAAGCGACAATTCACCATCTTCAACAGTTGTCTACCTTCGAATGCTTCCATCGATAAAATATTCTCAACTGTTGGATGCGGTCATTTCTGCGAGGTAGATAAAATTTGATTTTTCACAGTTGCTGAGCCGTTGTTAAATGCCTTAAAAAGAACACAACAGTAAGGCAGTGGTTCGATCCCTGGTCAAAGAAGCACTGTACTAGTCAAAGAGCACATCGCAAAAGGAAACGGAAACCTCGCCGCAAAATAAAGGGCCCTCTCTAGACAATGTTATTGTTAAACATTAAAGATATGTATGTTGGTGGGTGCAAAACGAAATCAGTGTCTGCTTCAGTGGCGTAGCCAGCTCAAAAATTGGGGGGGGGCAAAATATTTGGGGGGCCAAAATGTTTAATCTTAGGCGAATAACCCTATTTTTCTTAGAAAAACACTTCTCAAAGCATAAAATAACTATATTTTCTAAAAATTTGGGGGGGGGCATGACCCCTTTTCCCCCCTGGTTACGCCTATGGTCTGCTTACCTAGTTTGTTTGAACAAGAGCGGTGTCTTTGCTAATCTCTTTTCAACTGCGCGTTAAAACGCTTGACGTGCAAGCCAACCGTTATGACTTGAAAGTTTTATTCCCTGCCCTCTATGTGAGTGAGGTAATCGGTGATGTACGTAAGTATGGTTGTCGATGACGCCACATCAATGCTTTTTGTGTTCATTTTTTGTATTATTTGAACCAAGCCGCGATCGCTACGCGGTAAGATGGAGCGAATGTGTTACAGCTGTTTGATAAATAGAAAGAAAACAAACATTGATGACTTTTAAAAGTGTCGGTAAAGATTTTATGAAACTTTTAGGCAATAGCAATATTTAAAGGTAGATATTTTTGTAATTATCTCTAGAAACGCCCAGTTTTTCTCGTACTTTGCCAATTCATGTCTTCCTTTTCAGCACTTGCAAACTGCTTGCATATATCTGAAAGTACGACATGCGCATTTTTCTTGATGATTTTTTGCGCATTTTTTCTTGATGATTTTTTCTTGACGACATGCGCATGCGCATTTTTTCTTGATGATTTTTTTCTTGATGCCTTTTCCGTTAAGTTTGCGATAAGTGAAACACTCTGAAAAGAACATCCTGAAGACAACTCAGACTTTGTTTTTGAAGAGCGCAGAGCTTTATTGATTCAACGTGAATGGCCTTAAACATAAGTCTTTTTAAACATGATAATGACCTGATCCAAAGTCAAAAACAGCTGATTCGCTTTTTACCAACTCGTCAAAGGAAAAATCAAAATCTGCGAAATTACTAGTACACTGATAGATAATTTCAAACATCGATCTTTATCAGCCCCTTTACTCAGCGTTGGTGGGTCGTAAGTTGATTTGCATGGATGAGAATCGAGTATTAAAAAGTCACATGCGTAAATTAACAGCATTTTATTGGCTAACGCTGGTAGTTAATGCTTGGCTTTCTCTCCCGGTTATGACGTTTGTTGTTTACGAAAAATGCTATTTTTGGAAATCGAGAGAGCACTTTGATCATTGTTTTATAAAACAAGTATTTTTCGGATTACATTGTTCACCTTCGTCTGTTGTGCATACATGGTTTTCTCAGGCCCGAAACTTCACCCCCGAAATTTGCGGATTGGTCCCACGACTGGTGGCAGCCACTCGTCGATTGTGGCAAAGTGTCAAGGGGAAGCTGCTGCCGACCCCTGCCAAGTTCCACTACATTTTCAACTTGCGAGACTTGAGCAGAATTTGGCAGGTGCTGCTGTTGATATGAAAATGTATTTTTGCACGGTTTGCAGTGTGTTGTTTTGCTGACGTGGTTAGTTAATACTTTTGTGGCAAGATGCAACTTTGCAACATAATCGTGAACAAATTCCTTGATGTAAGTTCCAGTTTAAAGTGACTTGAGCATAGGCTATCAGGCAAACAGCCTTTAGAAAAGCCTTGCACCAAATTCAAAGTCTTGGTGCGAATTTTATTCGTTTTGTTTGCTGCGAAGAAGAGTTATCATTGAAATAAAACCAGTTTCCCATGTGCTGGTTTTAAGCAGTGCTCCTAGGTTTTAGAAAATTGTTTACAACCACGATCTTACACTTGTGCTGTAGCTTTCCGGAAAAATGTATCACTGCTGAATGTATTTCCGTGTGTATTGTTGGAACACTGCGCGAAGTTAGCTTTTGTTGCGCAACAAACTCTCAACATACATTTTTATTAAATGTTTCAAGATGAGTTCCTGCTTGGCAAATTTCTTGGTTTCTCGCTGAAGAAATTCTTTTGACGGCGGTTGGACTTTGAACTTGCCTTTTTTGTGCTTGGGATAAACAGTGGAAACCTATAAGTCGCGCGCTTCTCGCCACAGGTTTAAGTTTAGGTGCAGGAAAGGTTCGCATCTAGAAACTGTGTAGCGTTTTTTTATCAGTTGTTTGTTACCGGGGTGTTCACAAGTTTTGCAACACATTTAACTGACCGCCGTTCTTCTGATATAGTCGCACACCGTATTTTCAACTTCGGTAATGTGCGTCGCCTCAAATAGGATAGCCATTCCAAGCATATTTGTTTCACTCGGCAGGTCTTTGTTTCTTCATCTATAGCTTGCTGTTTCATTGTCCTATCCATGCAACACTTGTGGAAGGCACCTTTCAAGCCTTCTAAAATTAGGTTGAAACGTCTACACATTTTCTATTACTATGCAAACGACATTTTTGACCACATCCCTCAAACACGAACAATGATTTCTCAGCAAAAGTGAAATAAAAAAAACATTTCGTGTTTTTTGTAGAATTCTGGGGTTTGTCTGAAACCTTTTCACACAGTGATACGTTGAGGCAAACATTCGCCTGATTGGTCAGATAGCAACCTCCTCATCATTGACAAGAAGATGAAGTCGCTTTGAACCAAATAAATTGACCTTTCAACTATTTCGGTGTTAAACCGCGTGCCATGTTGCAAAAGAGAAAGTTGCATGGTCCTCTTGCAATGTGTGCTCACTTCACAGCTGTTGATATTTCATGTTGCAGGGAATGCTACAAATCACGAGCGACGTTGTACCGGACGCAAAGACACTGATGTGGTTGTGGAAGCACGAATGCTGCAGAGTGATCGCTGACCGGTTTGTCAGCAAGCAGGATGAGAACTGGTTCCACAAAGCAATGAAACAGGTTCATTTGCTCGTTCAATGTCCAAAGCGCAATACTCAACGCTGTTGCTGACATGCAGAAGTGGAAGGTCGATGAATGCGTGTGAAGTGGACCTTGACCTCGTGCTGCAACAAACGTGTCCAAACCTTTTATCTGCGCTCATAAACTCAACAGATATGTTTTCGCCTAGAAATATCATCACTTTTTAGATCTGATGACTAATATTCTGACTAGTTTTTTCCAAATATTGCTTCAACTTTAACAAATTTTGCAACTGGCAAATTGTTTGCAAGCGTATCGGTTGCTGCTCAGTGGAGTGTTAATGACCAATGAACAAGTATCTGTTGACATTAAAACAAAAACTGCAAATGAATTTTTCATTTTTTACACTTTTACGCTGTCACTTACACGCTTTTTCTCTTTTCTGTTTTCTCTTCCGATATTTCGATTTTCTAGGCAACCGGAGAATTAAAATGAAGCTTTGATATTCAATCTTAACTGTAAAGTTTAATTTTGAAGCTGACATTTTTAATTTTTTCAGTATCTTCGGTCAACACGAATGCTTCTTTTTGTAGGTCGTTCTTGATGAGGTAGGCAAAGAAGAAAGTGAGTTTGTTGCTGAGGAACCTTACTTTGTCAACTTTCTCAGGGACGCACCCGAAGCTACAGGTGACTGAGATTGTTAAAAACGTCTTCTGGCCTAAATTTCCCTTTTCAACAAAGAAACGCCTGGTCTCATTTGATGATAGAGACTGTACAGTCTGGGCAACAAACTTTGGGTAAAGCCTTACGTTGAGAAACAGAGTAATTGCGTAAGACTGAAGGTGATGAGTTTATGATATCATTTATGTGTCAAAATTGCGGCAAGGACACAAAAATTCATCTGAATATTTGAATTGAAATTTCTTATGTTTCGTCATGAAATCAACAATTCCAAGATGGCCGGTAACGTGCTTTCATTTTTTTCTCGACATTTTTTATTTTAGATTTCTGAATTTGAATCGACCACATTTCTAAAACTGTTACACTTGACAGGAAGTCCCCGAAAGTTTTCTCTGCTCGCGCTTTGCAAAACCTCCCACTCGCTTCGGCTTTTAGTAATTTTCACTGCGGTTCAGGCGAGGAGGAAGATGACGCAGCATTTGAAGCACCGAAGATTTACGAGGCGATCGAATCTCTTGATCAACTGAAGACAAGACTGGAAATAAACCAAGGAATGTACAACGAAGCTATCAGAGGAGCAAGCATGGATCTTGTGTTTTTTAAGGTAGCCATAGATTGTGTTGTCAGCTGGGAGACTCATGGTCAATTTATGTTTCAAATATGAAGCATCCTGCACTATAGTCTCAGATCAGATCCAACCTTGTTAGGTCAGACCAGAGTGTGCTGCTAAGACATGCAAATGTGGCATTTATAAACATTTTTGACCGTTCTTTTTTTCGAATGCTTGTCTTTAGCCAATTAAATTTTACATACAGTTTTCACAATTGTTTTTATACGCTTTTCATCATTATGATGTTATAGTGTCCTGTCCTATATCGCAACAGTCTGTTGGTAATATTTTAAACGAACCAAAGCCAAGTTCTATTCTAAAGGACAGATGCACAAGTCATGACAAATTTTATGAGTGTAAAATTTCACAAATCATTTCGTTGACGAAAATATTTCATCAGTTTACAAAATTGTATGATTGCAGTATAACTGCAGTTGTAACCTCCCGTTGCCTGAGGATAAAATCATCGATCGGTGTGGGGGACCATTTAAGGTGTTTTTATCCAAGCATGTGCAACCTGTTTCACTGGCGGGTCACGTTCGATTTTTGGAAAGTTATCCCAGGCCGCATAAAATTTTATTGGATGAAACTTTAATCATTCTCTTCAATATTGGTCAAGGAGTCACTCAACATATATGGAGGGTGTAATTTCCTCTGTTGGACAGTACCAACCGGTGGCAGGCTTATTTCAAACAAACTAAGCTAGACACCTCGCATGAATAAAGCGACAGGCTAACTGTGAAGTAGATGAGACACGTGGCTTGTACATAATTTACTCGTGCGTATCATTACACCGTCTCTTTTAAAGTTGAGTCCACTAATGCGATGCTTGATGTCGGAGGTCGTTACAGAGTTTCGGAACATTTTCTTTCATAGAATCACAAGCAAGTCGAAGTCGATCAATCAAATGTTGGTCTGACAACAGTGGCGCAGCCAGAAGAGGCCAAAGAGGTCATGTTCCCCCGAAACGAACTTGTTCAGATTTGCATTGGTGCTTTTATCAATTTTCCAGCTGTTAAAAAGACTTCAGTGACTGACGACGCCACTTGCTGGCCCCTCCCGAACAAAATTTTAGGCTGCGCTACTGTCTGACAAATAACCTCTGTGCTTTCCTTGGCAATGTTTCATCTTTGAAAAAAAAATGTTCACAACGATAGGAATCTCCATAAAGTGAAATGATCTTCATAGAGACCACCCTTAAATAATTTTTCGTTTTTTCGAACATGACATGCTTCGCATAAAATTGCCATCTTTGAGACTGAATTATCGTTAAAATTGCTGCTTTTTTGAACTACAAAACAAACACTTTTATTGTCACTAATTGGCAAACTTTTCAACATATTTTTCCTTTCCCAGCTGCAAATTTTTATCATTCTCCCTACATTCCCAATCCCAACACTTGCAAAACCACAAACAACAACAGCATAAAAAATCGTGTTAATGATGTCAGACGAAATTAGCTAAAATCCTTTCTAACAATACTGCCCAAGCTAAAATCAAAACTAGCAGCACTCAGTTCACAAAACAATTGCGAACTGCCTGCCAGGTCCTGACAAATTGTTCAAACAATTTTACACAGCAAAGCCTCTGCAAGCCTCTCAATCGCAATGAAAATCTTTACATGACTTCAGCTTCATCTGCGCTGCAGCGTAATAATTACAAGTGGCGCGAAACTATGTATTCGCTTCGTGGTCTGTGGTTCTCAGGTAATGAAAAAAATGTTACAGGTCTTCGTGAAGTTCATGCGCTGCAAATCTTTGATTAAGTGCGAACGCATTTTGTTAAAAATGATCGTGAAACGAGTGGCACGAAAAAGTGAGGAACAGAATTCATTTTGAAATACCATTTCACAATTATGAACAATATCACGCGGTGGGCCGCAGGTTGCACATGTCTGTTTTTATCCAAACTTGTTTCCACCATCACAGGACGCCATGGTCCATCTTGTTCGAATATCTCGCATCTTGAATACTGCACGTGGCAACGCATTATTGGTCGGTGTGGGTGGGAGTGGCAAGCAGTCTCTCACAAGACTCGCCTCTTTTATCGCCGGCTACAAGACGTTTCAAATTACTTTGACCAGGTACTGAAACAGAATTCATCTTCGTTTTCTCAGATCATCTTGTGCAAAACTGGCAGTGCGCTGTAGCCTAAGCGTTATTTTCTTTGGTTAAAAGGATTTTTTTCTGAAATGTTTGAATCGAACGTGTCAACTTACATTGTTAAATGTTGATGATGTAACATCAAAGTATAACACAAGTTCAAATGAGTTACAACGTTTCTGACTGTTTCGCTGCATGCGCGTCAGAAAATGTACTTGTTATTTCGACATCAGCCACGAAACGACCCAAGACAGAAAGGCGTTTGCTGGCACTGATTGCGTTAGTGACATCCACGCCAACCCCATTGCTTTGAATAAACATGAAGGTACGTTTGCACATGGAATGTCAGCACGGTTCAGTGCAAGAACAAGTTAAGTCAAATGTTGTTGCTCAATTGCTATGAGTGGAATGAATGGGCTCCTGACCTTACTGCATGCCAGAAGTGTATCTGCTGGGGGGCATTTCATCCTAAATGCGTTTTCCCTAGTTCTAGTTCCACAACATTCGGGAACACAAATCATACTTTTCAAGCACTTGCAGTAGATTTGTTCCATCTAACGAAACATTGATGCCCGGCTTTCCAGCTTCGCAGATAACTCTTATAAACGGTATACGTCACTGCATGGTGTGTGTACAAAAGGCCACTAATGACAGTCCATTACCAGCAAGTGGTTCTCTCTCACTGACTTGCGATGGCATTGTCGCTACGGTGTTACCTGAGGTCAGGTGTGGATATCACAGGAGGTGAACGAGACGGTCGCCTTGGACCCCCTTTTATCAGAGATGACGTAGGGCCCTCTTTGAGAGTTTCGCACTTAGTTTTTACATTGTTTCGTTGAAAAGCTTATGAACCGCTCTAGAGCCACGTTTAACTTTTTGTATGTACAATATGCTCTTGCATTTAGTTCATAAATTGAAACGTGAAACAAACTTAATTATTTTATCCGGATAGTCCGACATCTACCATTCGCAGTGGGGATGTTTTGGGGCCGATTTCTGAGAGCTATCCTCCGACGCCTAAATATCCACCCCTGCCTGAGGTGCTGGCGTTTGTCTGTAAACCGCACAATCACAGCAAATCGACCACAATACATGCAGGTCGTATGGCGTGAGCAACCTGATGGAAGATCTGAAAGTTCTTTACCGAACCGCCGGCCAGGAGGGACACGGAATCACGTTCATATTCACGGACAACGAGATCAAAGACGAGGCATTTCTGGAATACTTAAACAATGTTCTCGCATCCGGTGAGGTGAGGAGAACGTGCTTTTCGCTCTGCCTTGTGCTTGCGCAAAAGTTACAGCAGGTTTGTCCGAATATTAAGGATCAGTTACGAAATACTTTTTCTAACTTTTAGTAGAAAAGTTTAACTTAATGTCCAAACTTTTGTGTGATTTGATAGGTCGTGACTGTTTTGTCTGATTTGAACTGTTTATTTGTGGACACATGTGAAGAAGGAAACAGGTAAGAAACGTTATTTCGCAACGTGGGAGGAAGTTGAGCTTCATTTATATTATATTTTAATTTTATCCATCACTTGTGGTTTCTTGCAGGTTTCCAATCTTTTCGCTCGCGACGAAATTGATGAAATAACCCAAGAGCTGATCGGCGTAATGAAGAAGGAATATCCGAAACGTCCACCCACCAACGAAAACCTCTACGATTACTTCCTGACTCGGGTTAAGAGCAACCTGCACGTCGTCCTCTGCTTTTCACCGGTTCGTAAATGCGTTTTTTTAATTAACAAGGCTCGCATATCTTTGCGCATATTTTATGCTGAACTCTGACTGCTATATCGGTGATTCAGTGATTTCAATGAATCTCATCCCATTACATGTGTGTCACTTTTTGTGTTGGTTAGTTACGATCTGTAGGAGAAAAATAAGTTGCGTTGATTTTCATTCTAAAATTGTAATATTCATTTCCTGTCACTGCACCAGCATAAATTTCAAATCGATTATACCGGTCTACTTAGTTACATCAGTGCTTTTAACCAGTCAGGTCCAAAGCCTCACACTTTGGTTGAAACTCAAAATGTTTTTCAAAACAACAAAAGTAGTGATGTTTTTAATCTGTGCAAACTTTGATGGCTCCAATTGCGTTCTGACAATTTTGCACTCGACTTTCAGTTCTTGCACGCGTATTTACGAAGAACGCCAAACTTGCGCAATAATTCAAGCTTTCACTTCATTCCTTCGCATCAGGTCGGCGAAAAGTTTCGATCGAGATCCATGAAGTTTCCCGGTCTCATATCCGGATGTACCATCGACTGGTTCTCACGCTGGCCCCGCGACGCACTCGTTGCTGTTGCGCGCCACTTCATTTCCCACTTTCAGATTCAATGCACTCCCGAAGTGAAAACCAACTTGTACGGGGTTATGGGATCTTTTCAGGTTCAGTGATCGTTTAGTTTCGTGTCTGTTTGATCGTGGTGTTTGCCAAACATGTACTTTTACAAATTTATTTCGAGTGCGTTTTGCAAACTTTACAGCATCTTTAAGTGTTTGCATAAAATAACGGTATTCCGTTGATTCCGTAATCACATATTCTGCTGTATTTGCTTTCTGCCAAAGATGTGGCTTTCAGGAATTGCTTACCTCTGGAATAAGCGATATTACTTTTGCTGTTTGTTGTAGCAGCTGTCCAAATCCCAGCACAGTAAACCCGGTTGTCAAAAAAATTGTTAATTGCGATGTCTACTTTGTCACCAGCATCTTGTGATTGCTTTTATATCTTGGTTAGCTTCTTCTCTCTTCACAGGACTTGGTTGCAGAAGCGTGTACCGACTATTTTGAACGATACAGACGTCAAACGTACGTCACCCCCAAGTCGTACCTTTCTTTTTTGGATGGATACAAATTAGTTTACAAGGAAAAGTTCGACTACATCGGGAACCTGGCTGAACGGATGAACACTGGTGAATAAATACAGTGGAGATATGTTTGTCAGAATTAGAGCGAAGTCACTGCCTGACATTGTTCACCGTATAGTAGTCAAACATTGTTTGTTCGTATGTGATTTTTCTTCATGAGCGTTCCTACTACAAAATGACTATCAATTTTCATGTCTGAGTCTCGAAATATTTCTTGACAGTTTTTATATAAATATGTCTTAACAACTTCCAAACAACACCATCAAAATGCAGGCCGGAAAAGAGTGCCATTGAACTTGCAAATGTATTTGTTTGTACACAAAATGGAAACACACTGCTTGTTATATAAAAAAATCATACAACGGTAATTTTAGTGCATAAAAGTCATGTCAAACCTTCAGCACGATTAACAGTTGGCAATTTTAAACCTTACGAAGAAACAACGGGTCAAGTGACATGATTTGCCGATGAGATGGTTGAGTGAAAAAGCATTTTTCAGAATTTATTTTGCACTTTGCTTGCATTTGCTCTCTGTTCTGCCGTTTTTCGGTCAAACTCAACAAACGTTTTGTGCAAAGGGCTGAACAAACTGATTGAAGCCACCCAGTCGGTGAACGAGCTGTCGAAGCAGCTCGTTGAAAAAGAAAAAGATCTGGCTGTTGCGTCACAAAAGGCGGATGCCGTCCTCGCCGAGGTCACCGTGTCCGCTCAAGCTGCAGAGAAAGTGAAGAGTAAGGTGAGCTACAAGCCGACGGGTGGTCATGGCGCCGGGATGTTTTTAACTTTCAATATATATTACAAGAATACTGGGACGAACGTTGCATTATTCATTCTCTGAGCGTTGAAAGGTTGTGGAGATTCAAATGGATTTGTATCTTTCGTTCAATCTACGACGAAACGAGGTTTCTGGATGTCGCCTTGAAGTGTAGAAACACGCTAAGAAACACATTGTAGAACAGCATCAAAATTAAAAGCGCCAATTTTTGAAAGTTGTTATTCAGTCACCAGCAGGCTCGTGACCAGGGGGGAAAAGCCCCCCTGCAAAATGTTTTGATCCCCCTGGAAGAATGTGTTGTAACGGAGTATGACTATTGGACATACTTTAAAAAATTTGGGACCCTCTCAGAAAACTCTTCGCCCCTTGGTGTCCCAAGCTGGTTACGGGCCTGGCCACCAGTTGCATTCTACGCTACGCTGTTCGACTCAATATTTGCTCAAATGTAATGGCGAACAAATCCGAATGTTACAGGGTGTAAAGTTTTTGCGCAACGCAACAATTTCAACCTATTTTTCCGCAAAAATTGGAGTTATTTAGCTCCAAATTGACCGTTTTCTTGCGGTTAAATTACCCGTTTGTTTCCGAAAAAATGTCCGAAGGATCAAAAAGAAAGCAGTCATCAACATACCTTTCATAATTCAATTGCTAGCTACGTTACATTCGCTATAACTGGTACGAAACCATTTACGGCCAACAAAATGGCAAACTTCATCACACGTTTGTTGTTAGCATTTGCTAGTACATTTAGGAACGTTTTCTAAAACAGCATGATTTTCAAGTTTTTTGGAAGGGCTACTGACTCTCCCCCAACTAATATGGCTGTGTTCAAAGGGTTTCAATTTAGCCGAACTCCATCAAAAGCGGAACATTTGGCTGTGCAGAAGAGAAACAATGGCGCGATTGAAAAGCTTTTCCCTCATATTATCGACTAATTCGCTTCCGTCTTACAGGTTCAAAAAGTGAAAGACAAGGCGCAAGGCGTCGCCGACATGATCCACGCTGACAAAGCCGTGGCCGAGGAAAAGCTCCTCGCAGCAAAGCCAGCGCTGGAGAAAGCGGAGGCTGCGCTGCAGGTGGGGGGGCAGGAAACATTTGCCAGTCGCCTGGACTTGCTGCAACATAATCAACTTCCCACAATCAAACAGTTCCTCACAGTCACAAACTTTCAGGATATGATCATGTAGCACTGTATTGAAACGAAGAGCATGTGACAAATTCTAGTTTTTGGCGAAAAAGAAACAACTTTCGCGCATTTTTGACGGTTCGTTCTTGATCGAATAGACACAGGAACGAGATTGTGCAGAAACAAAGGAGTGAGATTTCAGTAAAAGTCAAAAAATGTCATCCGTAAGCTACTGATGTTGAGTTGAACCACGCTAGACAAACTTTTTCGAAACTGTGTTTCGTTTTGTTGTTTTATGTAAATTTTCTTGAACTAGTTTCGTCAACGTGTGAGCTAGGAGTTATTGAAACCAGACATTCGCAGACCATCAAACCAGCTGATATTGCAACGGTTCGCAAGTTGGGGAAACCACCGCACTTAATCATGCGTATCATGGACGCCGTGATCATCTTGATGCGGGTGAGGCTGATCGCCTGACAATGTGCGTCGGACTTTCGATCGTTTTACTGGATTTTTGAAATCGCAAAGGCAAAGTGTTTATTTGACGTATACGGTAAAAATTTCATTTTAATGCCTCATATGACGTCAGGCCCTTACTTCCGGGAGCCATTCGTGGGCTGTGCCGCTCAATTTTTTTTCACCCAAATTTTGTTGTTACAAAAAAATGCTTTTCAAGCATCTACGAAAAACAAAAATCTTGCCCCCCCCTAAAATGTATTTTGCTCCCTCAAATCCTAAAACCTGGCTACGGGCCTGTATGATGCCCTTATTTGGAAACGAATGCACAATTCAATGATCGAACACCCAGGCGTGCTAGCACATGCTGTGACAAAAGTACCATTGAGGACACAACGCATCTGCGTGATTCCCCAATTATCCTCAGGTCAGGTCGAAGTCCCTGGTTGATTCGAAGCGCCCCATTTCCAAAAACTTTCAAAGTGCTGCATTTTGGACTAAATTTGCGTTTTTGTAGGTTTTCGCCTATCTATTGGAGGTTTGCTTTTAAACATATTAATCTGACCCGAAACTTGATGTTACCCTGGCGTGAGTTTGCTGTGAATGGTTGAATTTCTAGCTTTTAATTTGATCATTTCGTAAAATGCGCAACTGCCAACTTTCAGAGGAGAATCAACAAAGTCGAACAGGACCCTGAGCGGCCATGCGTGAAGCCGTCATGGGCTGAAGCGCTCAAGCTGATGAATGACTCAAAGTTTTTACAGATGCTGCTCGATTTTCAAAAGGTAAAATACCAATACTTTTTGCGCCTTACTTTATGCTTATCTGGGGAAATTGCATCCATGTATTAAATTGCTAGCGAGTTGAAACAAGCTGTGAAGTACGTACAGGGGGCTCATTACGGCAATTACTTGGAAAGGAGTGCTTTGCGCCCAAATTAATGGCTTCTTTCTCGAATTTTTCTTAGAATCCAGGAAAAGGTTTGTTCCTAGAAATCAGCACAAACGTTTTCCTAGAATTCAGGGATAGTTTTCGTTGAAGCAATTTTTTTGATCCAATACAAAAAACTTCTAGGTAACGAATGCAGTGGAAAATAGTTTGTTTTGTACGAAGCTAGCTTGGTGAGTCGTCGTTAAATGTGCGGCAAAAACACCTTCATGTTCTTCTTCAGACATACACCAAGACTGCCATTTATAAAAAGGATGGTGATTAACAGTTCTCAACCGTTTTCTAAAGTATGTGTCGCGTGCAATGTTTTGCAGGTTTGTGATTTATGTGAGACCTTACAACCACATCACCAGAATATGTTGCATTTTCTTATGCCAGGACACCATCACAGGCGAAACCGTCGATTTGCTGGAACCCTACCTGAACCAGGAGGACTATACCTTGGAGTCGGCCAAGAAAGTATGCGGTAACGTTGCCGGCCTTTTGTCCTGGACCGAAGCGATGGCGTGCTTTTATGGGATCAACAAGGAAGTGCTGCCATTGAAAGTAAGCCTCGTCAAGTGTTTGTCATCTGAATTTTTAAACGATGCTTTGAAGAACTTAATGTGGGACCAAATACACACGTCATTCTCCGTGATCTGTTTATCGCCGCTGACAAGGCCGGGCAGTAATTGATTAGGTTTGTGTTTTTCGATCAAGTTATTCAAAGGCCAAAGAATTATCAGTTGACGTCATAAAACTCGTACGTAATTAATGGAAACTTTGAGTTCGCTTGGATTCCATGTTGACAGACGATCATTTTCATTTCTAGTGCGACGAAACATGCAGATTACGATATGCGTTGAGCTTTTTTTAAAAAAAACAAACACGTTTTTGGAAATCTGAGCGAAAGATCAGCTCTGAAAGTCGTGTTCACTGAAGCGTGAACGTGGACAAAAAACTTTAAATATTCAGCTCACCAACATTTCCAATTAATTGAAATCGACTGCAAACCCTTTTTTTACATCGGCTTACAACCTGTCCCATTTGCCGCAGGCGAATCTTGTAGTTCAAGAGCGTCGTCTGGGTGTGGCGATGAACGACCTTGCCGAGGCTCAGAAAGTTCTTGATGAAAAACAGGCTGAGCTGGATGCAGTGCAAGCCACCTACGATGCTGCCATGAAGTCGAAACAAGTGGGTTTCGCCGCGAACTGCTGAGGCTTCCTCGCGCGCACGTCTTTGATGTTTTGACAGAATTTGTCCACTAATACTTCTGACGAAATTTTTTTAGAACTTACGTGCACTCAGATTTGATCGAAAGACAAGTTTTTTCTCACGAAATAATTTGAAAATCTTTTTTCGCAAGCTGTTCACTTTTCACAGGATCTGATCGACGACGCTGAAGCTTGCAAGCAAAAGATGAACAATGCGAAGACGCTGATTGGTGGGTTGGGCGGCGAGAAGGTGCGATGGACCGAAGCCAGTCGACGATTTCAACAGGTTGGCGTTAGCGTCGTTCATTTAAAGGACCAGCTGGCAATTTCGGGGGGGAATTGCAACTTGTTGTTTTACCTAACAACTAAAACCTTTTTGGCGCCTTCAAAATGTTTTTGAAAATTTCAAGGGGGGAAATGCCCGGTTGTGCCAAGCCCCTTGGTTGCGAGCCTGGTTTGCAGTCATTTTACTTCGCATCATGATGTAAGGAAATAGGGCGGAAGCTTTTCTGAACGTTGTGTCGATTTGACTGAGCGTGGAAGGGTTGACTATTGGCGACTTGATTAAACTAAGCGGGATTACAGAATAAACCCGACCAATCGTTGAATCTATCCGTAATTAGGTTACGACAAACACCTTTTCGCTCACACAAAAGAAAGTAGCCAAATGACCCTTGATTAGGAGCTAAAGAAAGTTTTGCGTGTGCAAAAGTCAGTTTACATGCGACAGGATCGAGGGTATGTTTTAATCATTCGCTTCAAACTTGTTTTTGCGTTTCAGAACTAGTAACACCACCAATGCCAAAAAATGGAATTAAAATTTTGCAGTTTCATTTGGGTTCCTATTCTACTCAATTTCCTGTAATTTGTCTGACAACACTTTGGAAATAAACAATTAACCGGTTTGCGTTTATCCATGAAATCAGTCAATACACAATGTGGATGATTTTGCTCCATTGGATGCCATTCTCAGCATATTCGCCATCTTGTAATGATAAGATCCAATTTATAATAGTAGGTTCAAAGTCTTGCCGTGGGAGGTTTATTAATAGTTGCCCATACAGCGGTTTCATCCTCCCAGGAAATTTCTCGTTTGGTTGGAGACGTGCTGCTCTGCTGCGGATTCCTCTCCTACTCTGGTCCATTCAAACAGGAGTTCCGTCTTTTGCTGATGGATCACTGGAAAAAGGAAATGCGGACAAATAAGATTCCATTCACGGAGGTAAGACGCTGTCATCGATGATTAGCTCGATGTGGCTCGACGAGAAGTGATATTGGTCCGAGTTGTACAGCATCCTGCTGGATAAATGCCGTTCAACTATAGCTTGCATCTCGGAAAAATGCTACGCACTGATTAATTTGCTGACAACATGAGAATTGCAAATCGACGTATCAGCTCATGTGCCCTTGTACTCAGGGGCGTAACGAGGGGGGGCAAGAGGGGCACAATTCCCCGGGGGCCAATTCACTATGGGGGCGCCGAATTACTGCTGGAGGCGCCGAAAAGTCCCAACAATGTCACAAGTACTTTCAATACAGTAAATTTACCTTCGAAAGAACTCAGATGTGACCGTAGAGGCGCCAAACTTCGACCGTGGGGGCGCCGAATTTGTTTTTTGCCCCGGGCGCCATCTAACCTCGTTACGCCCCTGCTTGTACTAAATGGTTTTCAACTATATATGGGACAATTTCCTGTGGCTGTTGTCAAAAGAAAGTGTTTTCATCATCCTCAGTTGATCTTCGTAAATTCCAAACATTCAAAATGGAATTTCTTTCCCCCGTGTGTTACTTCCGTCCTTTGCATGCAAAGCAGCAAAAACGGAATCACGCAGCGGTCTATGACATCACTGCGTTTCTTTTTATTCTTGCAGAGTCTTGACGTCACAGCCATGCTCGTCGACTCGAACACTGTGAACGAATGGAACTTGCAGGTTAGGCTTTCGGGGGTGCGTCCGTTCCCGGTGCTGAACAAGATAGATGCCACATTTGCAGCTGCGCATATTCGCTGTGAACGAAGCTTAGGAAGAACCGGAAGATTTTGTTGAAAGTCGACTCGTTCGCTTTTCTCAATCTTCCGAACACGTAAACAGATAAATCGCATCGCGGCACAGCCTGTCTAAGCTTATCTGCGCCGAAATAGAGTTTCGAGCGAAATCCATTTTTATTGGTGCTGACTCGTGACATGTTTTTTTCCGCAAATGCCAACTCAGATTTAGACTTAAGCTTCTTTTAATGTTTCGTTATTGAATCTTCCGCTTCATAGGCTATTAGGCATTAATTACCGCCGGTGTTGCCACAGGGCCTACCCAGCGATGGATTGTCGGTGCAGAACGGCATCATTGTTACGAAGGCGAGCAGATATCCGCTTTTGATCGATCCGCAGACGCAGGGAAAGTCTTGGATCAAGAATCGGGAAAAGGATAACGAACTGCTGGTGGGTGTTGTTATATAAGGTTTTTATTTTGAAACCTTGAAGCTTTTTTATATTTTGAAACTTTGAAGCCCTTCGGTTCATTTAGCATTTTTTCAAGATTGAGTTGCAGCACTTCCATCATTCTTGGTCAGTTGAAGAACAATAGCAATAAAACTGAAATGAAACAAAGTTTTAGTCGTTTTTGTGGCAGGTTTTCATCGAGGCTAACAACGTCCCGAGCAGCTAACGGGAAATTTAATGCTGACTACCTCCTCTACACATCACTGTGCACTGCATACTTACATCTCTACCCGTGGCAACACACATTCAAGATGCTCGTATGCAGATCCGCCGATTCGAAATTGCTTCTAGCAATATTTTCGCAATTTAATGCCTGGTTGTAACTTTTTTCCGTTCAGGTAACGACTCTTAACCACAAGTACTTCCGCACCCATCTCGAAGACGCCTTGTCTCTTGGGCGCCCCCTGCTGATAGAAGACATCGGAGAAGAAATTGATCCGGTTTTGGACAACGTGCTCGAGAAGAACTTTATCAAGTCTGGCTCCACATTCAAGGTCAAACTGGGTGATAAGGAAACCGATGTCATGGATGGGTTCACTTTGTTCCTTAGTTCAAAGCTGGCCAATCCGGCCTACACCCCCGAAGTGAGCGCCCGGACGTCGATTGTGGACTTCACGGTGACTGTGAAAGGCTTGGAAGACCAGCTGCTGGCTCGAGTTATTGTCACTGAAAAGCAGGTGACTTAGTTTTTAGTCAAAGAATTTCACCAGCATCAGCAAAACGCTAGGATGACGGTCCTGGCAAGTTTTTCAGTTTAAATACGTTGCCTCTTGTCGTTGTTATGGGCTGCGTTTATGATACTTCGCGGAGGTTGGAAGATTCGTAAACTGTCTGATTTTTCTTTGAAAACTTTGCATCACATTTAACCAAACCACTTGAATATGATTTTCCTCTGGGTAAGCGCGGTTAGATACACTGGGTGGACCATGGCTGGTCTCTGTGATCAACTTTTGGCGCTTCCGAGGTTATCTGTGATCTTCTGAAAATTTAAAAGCTATGTACTGCTCTTTTCATAGAAAGAGTTAATGCATACTTGAATTCCCATAAATATGTATCTGGCTTCACATATTTTTTTAAATACTTTGCAGGAACTCGAAGCGGAAAGAATAAATCTTCTGGAAGATGTAACGAAAAACAAGCGGAAGATGCAGGAACTGGAGGATAATTTGCTTTTCAGACTGACGTCGACCAAGGGATCACTTGTGGAGGATCACAGTCTGATCCAAGTGTTGCAAGTAAAGTTTCGTGAGAATGATGCTTTCGACACTGAACAACTGCCGACATTTTCCTGTTTGTTTTCCGTGGGTCGATTCTGTCCTTAGTTTCTATTTCATAAAAGCGGCATGGAAAATTGTTACTGAAATGTGTTGTGGAATGTACCGTCTCATGGGGAGGTTTCCAAAAATGTACCGTCTCATGGGGAGGTTTCCAAAAATGTACCGTCTCATGGGGAGGTTTCCGCACCCCTTGCTTACATTCCGCTTTAGCAAATTAGAGCAGAATGTCAGCAATGAATGCGGACAAATTCGAAAAACTGAAACATGAAAATTCGAAAACCGAAGCATTTCAAATGCGTGAATCGTTCATAAACGATTGCGCATGGCAGCCAGACGCGAGTACCTGCAACTATCTCAATGGTTGACTTGCTGAGCAGTGCGCACTAGATATCTAGGACGTGATGCCTAATTGTTCAATTCGGAACAAAGACCAAAAACACTCTTTCTAATAAATCTTAGTTTTGAAAGACGTTAGAAAAAGATGGAAAACAACTAATAAGGTTGTATTTTTTGTAAAGCCATTTAAACTCCACTTACCGCACGAACTTTTATATACTACGGTGAAACTTTGTTTCTGGTCAGGTGACCAAAGCAACTGCAGAGGAGGTGAGTGAGAAGCTGGAAGTAGCGGAGGAGACGGAGCAAAAGATCAGCACTGCTCGGGAGGAGTACCGGCCAGTGGCATCCCGGGGTTCGATCCTCTACTTCTTGATCACGGAGATGAGCCTGGTCAACGTCATGTATCAAACCTCGCTTGCCCAGTTTCTCGAAGTCTTCGACAGCAGCATTCACAGGCGAGTCTCCTGGCGTTGAGTGTGGTGTCGCCATTTTGTCCAGTGAGGGAGCAGTTCCTTTGAATTTTCTATAGCTAAGATCTCAACCCCGAGCGAAAGGTGCAATGAAGTCGGGCGGTTTAATTGGCGAGATCAGACAAAATCGCATGAGGGAGGGTCTGCAAATCTCTGAACAGGTAAAGTTTGCGTTAGCTCGTACTATGCATCACTTTTGCATCCAGTGGGAAAAAGCTGCTCATAAAAAACTCCTGAAGAAACCTGTGTTACCCCCCCTCTCCCCCGTTGATTCACCACTAGACAGCTTTGTAAGAAAAAAAGTCGCAACAAAGGTTTTCATATCATTGTTGATTTATGCAGAAAGCTCTAAAATAAATTCAATGTTAGTCGTGTTACAAAGTTCTTGTGAAACATTCCCAGTTTTGCCGTGTAAGTTTATCAATGCTTGTGACGAACGAAGAAACGTCATCAGGTCAACTTTTTCTGGAATCGAAGGATTCAGCAGGATTCGACTTAGTAGGATTCGGCTCAGTGGCTGGGTATATTTTTTCGGTCACAAACTGAAATGACTGAAATAAATGAAGTCATTTCAGTCATAATGTTTGAAAAGGGTAGACTAGTGAATACTATTACGGTGAGTTCTAATGCTATTATGGGACAGATGGCCGAAATGTCTCTGCGAAAAAAGAAATCCAGCTTAGTGGGGTTCGATTTAGTAGGATTCGACCCGGTGGAATTCGACCAAAGCTTGTAAAGCTTTTAGTTAAATGCTTTTGACGGTTTCCACAAGATTACTTTAATTCGTTTATAAACGTTGAGAGTAACTCGCGTCGTTAAAATCGATCAGCAACGTTTTCGCTTAGATGCAATGAGCGGGTGACCCAAACCCACCCAAGCAGAACAAACTGAATCCCTACGTAAACATCGTAAATGGTTTTCGGTCCGTTAACGTTTGTTCTTTTATTTTATCTGCCAGGTCGGCGCAGTCGCCGATCCCAGCCAAGCGCATCGGCAACATCATCGACTATTTGACCTACGCCATCTTCTGTTACACTGCACGGGGTCTCTACGAAGAGCACAAGTTCATTTTCACTCTGCTGCTCGGTCTCAAGATAGAGCTGCAGTCGGGCGGGATTTCGTCGACCGAGTTCGACGTTCTGATAAAGGGTGAATCTTGGCGTTAAATTGGATTAAAAAAACTGTAACCACGACAATGTCGCCTCCACACTCCCCACCAGTGCAGGTTTTCACTGCAACCAATTTGTCACCTCGAGAAACCGTTGGGGTGCGAGGTGTCGTTGTGACATAAGTGACAGACGTCATGGAATCAAGTTGAATGTGGAAGTTTTTCTTGAATGAAGAACAGTGCTTCGCTCGCTTCCGTGTTAAGTTGACTAAAGGCGAATTGTTTTTTCAGGGTGAACGCTTGTGCCGCCTGATCGCAGTGTTTAGTAAGAATGCTCTGACTTCAACCTAATGTGCTTGTCGTCGTAATGGGAAAGATGTACATTATCGATTAAGTTTGGATTCTCTCTTCTTCAAAGCTTCTGTGACTGTAAAAGTGATCACCTTCTTTCATTTCAAAGGTGGTGCCGCCCTGGATCTGAACTCAGTTGACCCGAAACCAAAGAAATGGATTTTGGACGTGACTTGGCTGAACCTGGTTCGACTCTCAGCTCTGCCTCAGTTTAAGCAGATTATCACACAAGTGTCCTCGAACGATAAGTGAGTTACATTTTATACGTGTTTGAATTAGAGATAATCATATAACTGATGTGAATTTGGCGAAGTCGATTTTATCTTCGTTTAAATCGCAGAGTGGTCTGATACTGCTTCGTTTTCCACGTGAACACCTTATCTTTAGATTTTTTCGTTACAAAATGTGCTGTGGAAAAGTGCTGTGACGAAATAGAGTGGTATCCACTCTTTCTAGTTTTGTGTAACTTCAAAAAGTCTTCAAGTGGAACGTCTTTTATTATCAAATGAGTTCTTCGCTTTGTCGAACGTTTTCGATAAAAAAAAACAACAACAAAATGCATCCCAACTTTTTGCAAACTGCGCAAATCCCTGCAGCATGTTTTTGATTTCTTTGAAAGGTTCTCGGCTGATTTAGTGTTTGCTTAAATTGATTATTTTTTGTTTACTCCGCTGCCCGGAATAAAACGTGATGAAACGAGCATTTCTACCTCATAAGATTATCATCCATCCTTGCATCTCGATCCAGTTCTTCATGCTCGTCGACACCTTACCGTTTTTCTCAAGACGACTCAACTCTGTAGACCAGTGGTTCTTAACCTTTCTACGCACTCGTACCCCCTGAGCTTTCATAAAATTCTCTCGTACCCCTTGTCTGAAGGCAAGTAGTAACTGTTACCAACGTAGTTCACATGGTGTCATAAATTCTTCAGCAGCTGTATAAGGCTCTCTTTTTGCCACACAGGAACGTAACTTTGCAACATGCCAGCAATAATTGTTTTTCCATCGGTACGAATGCCTGCTTTAGTAAAGTTCCACCACTATCAAATCAATCCCTTTTGATTTTCGAGGTACTGAAATCATTCCCCGACTGCACACTCCCGTGCCGATTATTGTAATGTTCATT
>Ga0210059_1000444_pt1 | contig 52206 bp, 26 predicted proteins | sample Ectturendosymbi2_FD_188042 | JGI IMG/M metagenome (GOLD analysis project Ga0210059, IMG submission 188042) | Ecteinascidia turbinata endosymbiont from Florida, USA - Sample 2 (SPAdes) (version 2) | ecosystem: Host-associated > Tunicates > Ascidians > Unclassified | place: Key West, Florida...
GTGTAGTACTAATTTGTATGACATCAAACATCAAACTTTTCACAAGAGCCCCCTTTAAAACAGCCCAGGGCCCTGCAAACGATGTAAAGTATTTGTATCAGGTTTGCTATTTTAGGGTATGTAAATTTTAAATACAGTATTAGCAAGTAGTATGAGGTGTTAAATTTAGACAACTCAAGTTGCATTGCCTGAACCACTTTCGGCGATAGTGCAAGTTGTCGCACGTAACCTATAGCCTGACGCTTTTTGGTTGATTTTGAAATGGTGGTTTTCAGAATGCACCGTACGTTTTTTGTATTTTTAAAATGTACAATACAGGGTGGCTCAAAAGTAGACGTGCTCTTGATTGCTTTTTTACATTTATGGCCGAAATGTTGCAAGGGTATTGACAAATACTGGATCGTTCCGATAAGAAAATATTCTACTTTCACCACTGGGTAAAATAGGTATGCTTCATGGCATTGATACGGGAACGTATAGGTTGTGCAAAAAGTGAGCTGAGTGCCTAGATAGCAGGGAAGCACGAATGTGTGTGGAAATAAAACACAAATGGATTGCTTGCTTTATTCGAATTTCTTTCGAAAAATGTGCAGCCAGACTGTTTTCGGAAAAGAACCTTTCAAATCAATACATTTCAGTCAGGTACGAATGCAGTCAAGCTCGACTGCTGCAGTCAAGCTCGACTGCTGCAGTCAAGCTCGACTGCTGCAGTCAAGCTCGACTGCTGCAGTCAGGCACAACTTAACTTACAGCTGCTAAGTAGCGCCAAAACCGGTGCCAAGCTTAGCTGCAAAAGGAAGTTTAAGATTGTTCGTGTTCATTCAGTTGGTTTTCTGGAAACGTGAGAAACCGTATTCTGTTGCGGGAGTTTCCTAGACTCCAGTACTAAGCAGACCTTCACCGGCTTGTTTAGTTCGTGGCGGTTGGAGGGTTCATCTCGCAGCAAATTTTTTCTTTTTGGAGCAGTAGCGTAGCTTGCCCAAAAGTGGTTTTGGGGGAAAATATTTTGAATTTAAGCGAGCAACAGCATTTGGTTTGGGACAGCACGTCTCGAAGCACAAAATGTTACGATATGCTAAAAATTTGGAAGGAACGGTCCCTTTGTCCCCTCTGGCTACGCCTATGATTTGGAGCAGTCATTCTTTAAACTCTCCTCTTCAGTCTTCATACAAACCTTTTTCCCGGAATGCTATGATTCCTATGAAGATGTATTTTATGAAAGGATTCATTTCCAAAAGCTAAAGCCAAATTTTCTAAACAGTATACTGAGCTACACACATACTCTGTTTAAATAGTTGTCTTAACCTTTCCAACCCTGACTCCCGAGGCTCCTATTTCTAAAGATATTGGCTCGAGGACTCCTCATCTGAGGTTATGTCATCAGTGAAAGTGTTGGCCGTTGTTGTTGTGCGTCTGAAAGTAAAAAATAAACACTTTGCCATAACTTCACTGGGGACCCCCAAATTAAACAAGATCGAAACTTATTAGGTGATTTTACCCATGAATGTTTTACATTGGCATTAACTTTTTTCAATGATGAGGATTCAGATTTTATGACATCCTGAAGTAGCTTGCGCTAAAAATGATTTAAATTGTAAACAACTGTTATCGTACCAGAACAGATTCCCCCAATAGCAATAGGCTGTCTCTTTCGTCAGTTTAGAGACCATTGCGTTCTACATCAGCATTACTGAAATAACAATGCGTGATTTTTGACACTTACCTATAAAGTTCAACGTATGAGTTGAATTTTCAACGTCATCACATTTGCAATTTGCGAAATATTTTGTCCATTTTTCATACGCCAACATTTTGGAAAGCGGATTTGCATCTGTTTCAAGCTGCCTTTACACAAGTTTACATAAGCTTTGGTATTGGTCAAACAGTTTAGCATCACCAATGCTAACATTTATTTCCGCCGGGAACTCCACGATTTCAGACAGATACACCATGGTTAACACCGTAGCTCATTTGGGGGTTTGTAACAAGAACATCCAATCAAAGCATTGGATTCGACAAATGAAGTGGCCGTTTATCCAGGCATTCCACACAAGAAACGTACAATGACGATAAATCTGACATGAATCACACTCGCAAACAAACATCCTTGCCTGACTTTTTTCAGTGTTGACTGAACGTGGAGTGATGCGAACATCTGTTTTCTCCTTGAATGATATATCTTACAGCAGGGATCTCAAACTCAAATAGCTTCGAGGGACAAATGAGGACGTATAAAATGACCCGAGGGCCCCATTGTGACGCTGACGCAACAATGGCTGTACCCAGGGCCGGATTAAATGAACGCGAGGCCCCGGGCAAAATCGTGACCGCGACGCCCCCTAAACGCTTAGCGCAACTGCGAAGCGTTTCACATGCCCTCGTTTCAACATTGCAGAAGCACCGGTCAAAAAGTCAAAACTGATGCGATTTGGCAACTTGCACTTCGGTTTAGAGACGATTGGGGATGACCATGTACGGTGTATGTGCTTGATTTGGTCAAACATGCAATGATGAGATTGCCGTTACCTCATGTCCACGCTCCTTTGCCTGCAGACAGGTTGCGAAAGTTGCTGTCGGATTGTTCTATTGTTGGTCTTGGCTGCGTAACAATAACACGGCAATAAATCCTCAAATGTTCACTTCAAGTTACGGTAGCAGGTGGTTTTCCGCATGTGAGCAGGGCTCCCACTGCGGGTTTTTTCTACCCAGCTCTGTTTTTTTAAGTCGACTTGAGTGTCTATTTTTAATTATGAAAAATCGCGTTAGATCTGTTTTTTTAAGTGATAAATTCATCAGCAACTTCAGTGTGTTCAGTAATATAGAGATAACTTTATATTACAGCGGTTGCATGCGCACATCAGGTGATAAAGTATACGCATATCGGATGAAGCAAAACGTGTACAATAGGTTTCACATCCTCTTATAAGATCATTGTCGGGGTTACATATGTAATGTTATTGTCTAATGATAATTGAAGAAACTGGTGAAAAACGGGTTAGGACCGATTGTTTAAATTTCGGTGTTTCCCTATGCAAACAAATTAAAAAACAAAGAGCGGTTAGAGGAAGAAGGCATTGGGAATATATTTTTGTAGGATTTTAGATCCTGCTACTGTTCAAGATTGCAAAAAAATTCCTGCGCTAATAACAAATGTACTCCTACAATTATTGACAAATATCATCAACGGAGTATGTTACCAGCGTTATGAAAAAAGTCTTGTCTTGAGCAACGAAAAGGTTGTCCGGATGTTAATATTGGCGTTGCAGAAGAAATTTGGAAGAGGAACGATAATTAATCAGTATTCGATTATCTTTTCAATTTAAATAATAAGCACACCCATGTTTCTGTGCGTAACACAAGCTTTCTTGGTTTTTATTGTACGAATATAAGTTTTTTTAGTGTGCAATCTGGGTTTATTTGAAATCACTGGATGGGAACCCAGCATGTGACTGTTGAACACAGAGATCTTGGGAGGTAATGCAGCGATACAGTGACACTGATGATAGCTGTAAGCCACATATAGTTATATAACGCGTGAAAAGAAACATGATCTGCAGCCGTGCTTCCACAAGTTTGAAAAATCCTTAGTTAGTGTGAGACTGTGATCCACGTGCCCGAGTGAATAACTTGATCAAACGACTCTTATGCAGGCTTCTTTTCACACAGTATGAAAATACGTGGCTTGCTAGAATATGTCTATGTGAACTTAATCTGGGAATACGTCATTATCATTAAGGCTTAGTTCTGACTTCTTAGTGAGCACTAAGCGCTAAGCTATATTTGTTTTGGCGAGTTTTCGTAATTAATCTGTTCAGTTTGTTTAAGTCTGCGTGGTGTTCTAACTTTAGTAAGTTGCCCGATAGTCTTGTCAACATATAGTTTTACTTCGAATTACTTGAAACAGTTTTGCGAGTTTGTCCAACTTTCTTGTATTTTCGCCGCTCATGTTGGGTGTTGGTTTTTCTTAAATTATGACCTATTTGTAGAAAGTGCTCGCAAAAAATAGATATTAGGTAGTTTATGATAAGAAAAAGCATTTCTGATAGCCGAAGTGTAGAAAACATTTCAAAAAAAAGATTGAGAATTGAGGTTCAACTGGCACAGACGAATGGTAAAGAAAGAGTAAAGCGTTTTGTGGACGTCCATTTGCATTGCATCGTCAGCAACCAGAAAAGATAGGCAAAATTCCAACGTTCCCGCCCCTGGAAAAATTGCTGCGGACGTCCATAGATGCACTGATTTCGATCCAATTCTTGGGTCATAAAGTGAGGTGCTGTTTGGTTCAATTCTTTTAAGTTACTGAGAAACGATAAATGCCAAAGTTGTCAGTCTCCTTAACCTATATACTAAACGGATTGATATAAAAGCTGTACAATTTTGACTCGTGTTGAACAGCCTAAAACATGAAAAACCAGTAAAGAAGTGTTTTGATATTCAAGCGCGATGCCCCGGACATTTGCCCGGTTTGCCCAATGGTTAATCGGGCCCTGGCTGTATCTGAACTTTACTTGAAACAGTTTTTACATCTTTACATCGTATTTTCTACGAAAGGAATCTTTAGTTATAGCCAAATCATTTCTAGCTGTCTTTACATTCGTCTAAAAGGAACTTGTTCATTCGTTAGCCGAGCACACACCAGTGAATAAACTAAATATTGCAAATGCTAATTATATGAAAAATCTCAAAAAGCATCGCGGGCCGTACAAAACACCTTCGTGTTTGAGACCCCTGCTTTACAGCACTGAGACAAGCTGCATCTTTAATAAGTGACGTTTTTAACTCATCAATATTTTGAACTTGCTTATAAATAACAGCTATGAAGGACGTCCTTCGTCTCAAATAGAGTTCACCCACTGAATTTAAAAAAATCTTGATGAACATCAGATGGCATGTCAGTGGACAAGTAATACGGCAGTAATGGCTTGTCAATGGACAAGCAAAATGGCAGTAAAGCTGAGTAAGGCTACATTGAGAGTATTATTCACAAGTTACAGCAACAAAGTGAAACCTATCTTGTTACGCTGTGGTAAAAAACCCACGAATTCACAAAATTTTTCAATTTGTCTGTTCGCATCGTCTAAATACGAAAGTGTTGGAAGAATGCTTTCCGCATAAAAACTCAGTTGATTTGCACCAGGAGCTAACAATTAGTGAAAATGTTTGCTGGGAAACCAACTAGACTAGGAATGTCGTTTTTCATATGAGTAAAGCATTCTTGGCTTTCCTTCGGCGCAGGGACGGACTTAGGAAGCACGGGGCACTAGGCTATCTTAGTTTTTGAGGCCCCGAAAAGCCTGAAAGCATGCCCCTCTTATGTGTTGTGCTGGTGCCCCCTCCAAAATATACTTTTTGTTGTGCCGACTTTGGTTCTGCAATTGCCTTAGATCTTCAACAGAAATTAAAGCCGTTTCTACATTCTTCTGAGGAACAAATAGCATTGCGACCTTTTCTTCGAATTTATAGCTCTTTCGTGTAGTTCAGAAGTTCTCTTCGCTAAATTTCCGTGAATTCTAGCGTTTTTTGCAGCTTTGTTTTTCGGATATATATATTTTCATGAAGGGCCGTGTTGCCGCCCTCAGAAATATTGTCTAACTGTCGATCTGATTACTTGTATGCAAACTCCTTTTTTATAGTACAGTGAAATTGTTTAATTCGTCACCTCAAGGGAATTAGAAAAAAGTGACGATTTAGGCGAAGTGATAAATTATGCAAGCAACCTGAAATGAACTGCAAAAAGCGCTACTCTCAATCGAAATTTTATTTGGGAAAACGTTTTCATCGTTTAAAATTAAACTCTTCAATTACTCTACCTACTCCATCTCGACTCTCCATTTGATCTAACATCTTTTTAATCTTTAATAAACTTTAAAGTCTTTCCGCCTTCTCTCAATGGGGAGTCAGATGGGGCTTATCTAGACTCCTCCATTTAATCTAGCTCTTCTTACATCTTCAATAACTTTAAAGACTTTCTGCGTTCTCTCAATGGGGAGTCGTTTCGCGCTTTGCACCTCATGTATAAATTCGATAAACAAATTGTGAGGTGCAACAATCATCAGATAAAGATCTTTAATTTGTTTGAATTCCCACACGTGTTAAACTAGCTGTTTAAACATCAAAAACTAAACTGCAAATGGCGTAGGCTATTAGCCGAACAAGATGCTTCTCAGAGATAGAAAGAGGTGACAAATTGAGCAAATTGACGAATTAGAGCAGCTTTGTCCAACCTGTGGGCCGCATGCGGCTCAGTCAAAGATTTTGTGCGGCCCAGTTTAGGTTTTCGCTGTAGTAAAAGTATGCTACGCAACTGACAAATTGTCATTATTTTGATAATCTTGAATTTGACATTTTTGTTGCAGGTGGCCTTCAGTGACACTTTATCATGACTGGTACCATTGCAGTTAGGATTCGAACGCTTTCAGGACATTAGCTTAAGCAAAATTTAGTTTGCTAAGATCAAAGTAAGCCATTCCGTGTGCGGCCCTCATTAATAGGTCATTCAATGTGCGGCCCTGGTTAAGATAGTGACATAATTTTTGACTCAATAAGCCATTTGGGTTGGACATAGCTGAATTAGACGAACAGAAATGAACACGAAAGGTGAGATCTCCGCCGGGACCGACGAAAAAGTAACGAATCAAACGATGACGAGTTAGACAAATTCTACTGTGGCAGTAACCATATATTTTATGAACCAAACAAGCACAATCCATTCAGTGGACACAGGGCTTATTTATGCCGTTTTGAAGTTGTCATTTTCCAAGCAATACGAACTATAGTGTTTTAATCCTCTATGCTATAAGCCGATCGTAAACAGCATGAATACAATTTGTACAGCAGCAAAGTATTGTCGCAACTCGCAACACCCTCAGCTAACCATATGAAGTAAGCCCAGTGTAAACACGTTTTTCCCAGTAAAGCTCACGAGAAACTGTTCTAGCTGATTTAACTAACATATCGAATGGTAGAGCTTCAACAAGCAATCCCTGTTTGCGGGAAATCTAGTAAGAACAACAAAACGTAGGATCCAATACTGACAATATTGCTTTTCATCGGAGTTTTGCGGTGTCTGGTGGTCTTGTGTTGTTGCGAGCTTTTGTCAGTGGAAAATGGAACATCAAATCAGGACCGTTTTATTCTTTTCTATTCTTTATTTGTAATCGCTTTTATACAGACGGCCTGCATCTGTCTCACGTGCAGATGCACAATATTGTCGTGTTCTTACTGTACTGATAAGAGTCTAGCATTTGCATTTCCATTCGTTTCAAGGCAAAATGTGAAGTTATACCTCTGCGCAGTTTCGCAAAATTTTTGTTAATATTAAGTCGTCGTAGGAAAGAGTTGCGCGGGGCTCTCCAAAATGCGGGGCCCTAGGCCATGGCCTATTTGGCCTATGCGTAAATCCGTCACTGCTTCGGCGCACACCGCAGAAGTTGATGATGAAAGACTGAAAATGTCATTAATAATTAAGGAAATACGTATGTTAAACACTCCCCTTTTCTTTAATATTTGCTTAACTTTACTTAAAATAGCGACAAAAGTTTCGGTATTAGTGCTTCGGACTTCAAAAATTCAGACTGCAGACTGCCATTTAGTCCATCTTCTGAAACGCAGGCCTACCTGTAATCAAACAACCTGTAAGTACCGCGTGATCAACACCTTAGCTTAGCTTAATAGCTTAAGTGCCGGTGAAAGGAGACTTAACAAACGATTTTCTCAAAGCAGTGGCAATCAGGTAGAACGTAAGTTGAAAACCACCGTTTGTTTTTAAAAATGGATAAAATATCCGTTTCCAAAAGTAAACCACACAAATCACGCTGAAAACAGGAGAACATCAAGGTGCGGCTTATATTGAAGAAAATATGAAATGCAGTAAAGAGGGCATTAGGTCATTTTTAATGACTCGGCGTGCATTCGTTGGCAACAATGCAACAAAATCTTTCGTGCTGTATTTGCAAGCCAGAAACTGACAATCTACTCAGCTTCAACGAAAGCTGTCGCACTGATTTCTAAATTTTGAAATCAATGCCCAGATTGAAACCAAAGTTATGCAACCCAATGTGTAATTCATGAATGCCGTTTCTTGATAAATTTATTTTGACTGCGTTTTCGTTGCCACGTTTTCATCCTGGCTATGCTCCAAACACGTTTTAATAAACTGAAAGACAGATATGCAAGCCCATCATCAGAGCAATGCAACGGTTAAGGCCAATTAATAAATGCTTAAATGCTTTGCCTCTCGTCAAAGTTAGGGAAACTCTTAGGTCTTATTTCCCCATTGTCGATTGTCATAGTTTTACACTCTGTCACGGCAACTGGGAGCGGACGATACCGTGATAACGGTGAAATCGATTTTACTTTGTATACACTATACATCAGTGTGTGCTCACTGACTGACTCTGGTACTATTGACTCGTTAAGGGAAGAATTCAAGTCAAATCCTGTTTTGACGTTTACAATACATTTGAAATCTTTTAATAGGTGTGGTTTCTGTCCGGAGCTCCAAAAATTTGAGAAACCGTGGTTTACAGCAGTTTTAAATGTAAAAGTGATGCAACCCCGTCGCCACATGGGGGCTTTGGTGGGCTTAGCCCCCCCAAACAAAGCTCCATGCGCCTCCAAAAATATGAAACACCATAAGTTAGTGGAATTTTTGTCAAATTTGAACGTAAAGCCCCCCCGCACAAACGTAAAACCTCCCTATTGACGACTTTCTTACGACGGTTCTGAAGTGATGCCATAAACAAACTCGGCAATACGAGTGCTAAATCGTAGACAAGATTTCACCAGAATCGTTTTCATGTCCGAAACTACGGCGACGTACCAAACGTGAAGCTTTGATTGTTTCTCAGGATTGCGAAGTTAATGACAGCTTGATTGTCCTAAAAAATAGAGAAACTCTACTGCAACTTTGGTTTAGGACAAATTTGTGGTAACAACATCAATGGAGTTATATTCTGTTTTTATACATATTTTTAAAATCATTGGGTTTTTAAAATCTATGAGCAGTGGTTGATACAATCATTTTCTGAAAAACACTGCGGTTCACACTACTGTAAAAGTCATGCACTCTCAAAACAAAAATGGGCTGATAAGACATGTTCATGCGAAGGAATGTGCTCTTTTGCGCATCGATAGTGGATCATTTTGTTGTTAACGAGAACTGAAACGTTTATGACATGAGTAGTTTAATGAAAACCTCACTTACTTTACAAAATATCAACAATTGGCTTCTTGTGCCGCTGGCATTCAGAAAACCACCCAGACTCAAAAGGCGCCAGAGGTGTTGTCGCATGCTTGACAAGGAAGATTTATGTTTTACTGAGGTTTCAGCCTCAGTCGATACTAATTCTCTTTCGTAGGGGTGCAGAGGTTGTTGGACTAGCAAGGACCTAGGTAGTTGCAAGGGTTAAAAAAGCTAGCCGCTGGTTAAACTGCTTTTGCTATGGTATGTTTGAAAGAAACCCCATGCAAAAGTTATTTCACAGAATGATGAAAAAGAAGAGATGGCATCCGAATCGCGCTGGAGCACCATTTGTTTTTTTGGCGCATCATGTGTTGCAGCGTATTTTTATCTTTTTCAGTCGCCACTGAAGAAGTAGGTACAGAGACAAAAAATTACTCATTTGAAGTTAAAAGTCCCATTTCCGAAAGACGTTTTGACAACCTAGTTTACGAAAAAATTGCAAATTCGAGAGAACTCTCATGAAGTTGGGTTCGGAAGTTGGATTACCGCGAATATGCAATTCAATGCAGTGACAGCTCCCAAGCGAGGTGAACAAACTGGATTTGCCACTGCAAACGCAATCTTTCCAAACCGATCAAGCCATGTAGAACGCCGAAAGCACCATCGCGGTATGCGTGAAAAACAATGCGGTTAATACGTTTTACAAGAAATTTTCCGACAAACGTTTTGTGCCAAGGTTGCAAAACAAAGATAAGGCGGCACATGAATACACACTACAACAGGGGTCACCAACGTGGTGCTCGGGGGAACCAGGTCGCCCGCAAGGACCACGGAGGTCGTCCGCGGGCCTGTTCTATAAATAACATTAGCATGATCAATGTCTTCACATTAACTAAAAGTAAATTGAGCATAACTTTTATTCCAGAAGTGTGTGTCAAACTAGTAGCCCTTCGCATTAATCGGTACACAAGAAGTAGCTCGCAGTTTCAAAAAGGTTGGTGGCCCCTACACTACGGCGACGCAGTGCAACTGGTGGTGTCCAATTTTGATTTGTTTTCATCATCATCATCATCTGAGGTTACAGTACCAGAAAACATCAAGACTGATTTAACAGCAATTATGCTGAAATACAAAAACTGCTCGAGCGGAACGCAGCATTTCCGCCAAACTCCGAAACCCCACTTCAGTTGAGCTCCACCGCAGTTGGGCCTTGCATCGTTCACAACTGCAGAAGCGACTGCCCGAAATGGAGAACACATGATGGCTCTCCAAGGCTACCGAAATTCAAAACTATGCGGATGCAAATATGGCGCATCAGTTTTATGAGGCAATAAAGGCGGTTTACGAACCGAAATCCCATTCCACGCACCCTGTACGTACAAAGGATGAGACCACTCTAATCAACGACAACAAACGCATCCTTTCTCGCTGGGCCGAGCAATTCGAGGAACTGCTGAATCAGGCCAAACCTGCCCACCAATCTATATAGTTGATCAGTTGCCACAACTTCCCACCATAATAGAACTTGATACTCTTCCTTCCCTTGAATAAATATCGACTGCAGCAAATAATTTGAAAATCAGCAGGCACCTGGCCCTGGGGGCATACACGCAGAAATCTTCAAATATGGTGGCAGTTTGCTCTTACAGTGAAGTGCGTGGACATCAAATATTTTTCCCACTCAATGGAAAGATGCCAACACAATAATGATTTACAAAACGAAAGGCGACCGAGCTATCTGTGGCAACAGCTATGACATTTTCCTTCTCTCTGTCGCAGGGAAATTACTTGCCCGTGTCATGTTGATCCGTCTCTGACATTCGTCGTTGACACAGTGGTTCCGGAATCTCAGTGTGGCTTTCATCGCGCGCGGAGCACTACTGATATGGTTTTCGTTGTACGGCTTCTCCAAGACAAGTGTAGGGGACAATATCGTGACCTTTCAATTGCCTTCATCGACCTTACAAAGGCATTTGACACCGTCAATCGTGATCTGCTGTGGCGAGTTCTTAGAAAATTTGGGTGTCCTTCGCATTTTCTCAGCATCTTACGGGAATTCCATTTTGGTATGAGTGTCCGCGTCGTGCAGGGAGGAGAGATGTTGGAGAGTTTTGGTGCGAGCACATTTGTTAAGCAGGGCTGCTCCTAGCATCTGTTATCACTTGTTATTTTCAATCTCTTCCTTGTGGCAGCGACTCTCGTCTTCCGTCACAACATCTCTGCTGCAGACGGCATTCTAAGCAAGTACAGGCTCGATGGCAGCTTGCTTATTATCCGCCATTTGCAAGCAGCGACAAAAGTAGTGGTTTCCAATTTTGATTTGTTGTGACTGATGGTTTATTTACGTTTCACACCCTTCCGCTAAAATCTTGATTGCTCACGGCGTATTCAGGCAGAGAAGCAACGCACAGCTGAAAACGAGCATCACCATGTAACTTTTCATCTAAGCGACTAACCAAACTGGCATAAACATGATCGTCACAATACAAAGGCATAACTCTTGTTGTTTTTGTCCCCGTTAAAACAAAAATATATTTTTGCAACCACGAGGATTGTAGTCAGGGCGTTGACCATCCCACCTGCTCAGGAAATGAAGTGGGCCTTGCTGTACATGTTTACAAGAAATAACATTTCAGTGATGCTTTCATGGGTTAGTTCCTGAAACGCGGTTTAATCGAAATTGTCTTATATTCACCATTAGACCTTTGAACACTCGTTTGTTTGGTGCAACCAAGACTGGATGTCGTTGGCAAATAAAATTTGTCGAAATATTGTCACGTGTAAAGAAAGTGGCAATTTTAGCATCACATTGCAGTTCCACTTAAAATGCAGTTCACTGAAGTCGCTACGTGGAGCTGCAGTAAATAAAATTATGCAACTTGCAAATGTAATCTCACTGTTTTCTTGTGGGCAGCATCATGGTCTCAATACGTATCGGTTAACTTGAATTCAGGTACTTACTACGATCTCAAAACAATTTTTGTTCGTTCAAAATTCGTAAGGGGGAAAAATAAGTCTGCACTGCTGGTAACTAAAATTACCACAAGAACTTTCCACGCTGCAGGAGCTTCGTCAGTATAATAACAGTAAAAACCTGACGTTTAATACTTAGTGAAAATCTCATTCGAACGCAATTGAGCGTGCTCAGTCGCCTACTAACATTTCTTAATGAGGCTGATCAAGTTCTTCACGGCATATTTTGACAAACAAATGTGATGATGATTTCTGTTCATTTGTTGACACATTTGCACGCGTTACCTTCAATTATTTCTCCTGGCAAACAAAATCTCTTTTTCGAGAATCCCGTTTATATCTTTGAACTCTTGCGTGATATAACTAAATGAAAAGCATTTTATGTATTTCGCCAGTATAAAGAGCTTATGAAACGTTTATAGTCGTGTGGCTGCATTTTATATTTTCCACCAGACAATTTCGAATTGCCGTAGCGCTCCTTGCGCAAGAGCGTTTACCTCAGCCGTCTCGGCAAGAAGCAACATTCAGGCTTCGGAATTAACAAAAAAAACTTCATTTCGGGAATATAGGATTCTTTTCCGGCTGTGGATGATGTTTTCAATTCGGGATAAAATTTGGAAAACCGACTTTTCGCGCTTTAAAGCAAATGTGGTTTTGCGCGATAAAAACTCAATATCATTTCAAATTACTACTGTTGTTCAATGCGTAGTTTCTTAGCGAAATATTAAGTTAAGCACAATTTTTACTGATTTTTATAATACTGACGCATGAAAGTCAAAGTATACTGTCGTCATTCAGTCTGTTTCTGAGTTCTGTGACAAATCGTTCTTTGACTGAAATAGCCCTTCCTGCAGGAGCGCAACCAGGGGGGCATTGGGGCATTTATCCCCCGAAAATTTCAAACGATTGTGCAGCAATTTTGACATTTGAAGAAATTTTCAAAGAATAAAGATGAAATTTTATATTACAATCATTTTTAAGAAGTTTCATTTGAATTTATACCAAAAAGTTATATTTGAATGTTGTATCACGGTTGAATAGGCACGATGACGTCATCGAATAAAATTTCATGAAAACTCCCTCCCCCGAAATGAAGAGCTGGTTACGCCCCTGCCTCCCTGGTTCCACTGATGTGGGCTTGATTGTAAGCAAGGCCTTGTACAGTTATTCAAAGTTAGCGAGCCTCTATTTTGTAGACTCAAAAACACTCATTTCCGTTTTCACAGTTTGTGATCGGATGTCTTTCTGTGCCAGAATAGTTTTGTGATTTTCACTGTCATGGATAACATAGACTCTGTGCTTTGATTTCAAATGGCTGATCAAACGTTTGGTGCTTGAACCATCTGCTTTCAGTATAACCAGGGGCGTACCGAGGTTAGATGGCGCCCTGGCAAGAAATAATTTTCGTGGCACTATGTTCGAATCTATAGGTCTTAGGTCTTTCGGGAGCTGTATTGAATAAATTACTTGCGACATTGTTGGAACATTTCGCCGCCCCCAGTGTTTCAGGGCACGGGTCATTGTGCCCCTCTCGGTACGCCTCTGAGTATAACGGAGCACAAAGCGCACTTGGGTGTTTGTTGAACCTTGTTTGTATCACAAGTAACTCCAAAATTTTTATTTTCTGTGATTACTAACGTCTTGAAACTGAATCTCTGCCATGTTTTGTGTGATTAAAGATTTAGTTAAATTCGCTTGTAAATAAGCGCCACTTATTTTTCATAAAGTCATTGCAAACTGATAATGAACGAATCACTTCTGCAAGAAATTACAGTTTGCAATGAACTAACACATAACAGCTTGAAATGAACTAACTAGCAACTACATTATAGCAGGCCCGTAACCACGGTGAAATTTGGGGACAATTTTTTGTGCCGCCCTAAATTCCAATATTTTGTGCCCCTCTAAATTATGCTGTTCCAAGAAAAACTTGCTTTAAACATATATTAAAAACGAAAATATTTCCCGCCTAAAATGTGTTTTCCCCCAACCTTAAAGCCTGGTTACGGGCCTGCAATATTATATTTCCCAACTATTGAAGAACTAGCTCACAGTACCTATTAAACAACTAGCGGAAAGACTAAAGTTACTAACTAGTCGTTACTATGACGTGATCATGGCATTTGTATTTATCAAACAAAGAGATACGTGCGTACACGCTATAGTGATCACACGCTTAGACATTTTTTATATGCAAAATGACGTCACGATCCGTTTAAGCAGCAGAGGTGAGCATGGACAGGATCAGGATTGGATATCCTGCAGGATACTTGCGATTATTTTGGATCAGGATTGGATCTGGATATTTATTCTTGAAAAAAATTGGATCAGGACAGGATGAGGATATTTGTTTGATTTCTATAACGAAACTTTCCTGAGAGTGCTTCAAGATGTGACAAATGATGGTGCTGTTGTTTTCTTTGGTATGATTTTTATATTCACAAAAAATCAAAATGATTTTGTCAAATATGTGCTGCACTCATCACAATCGATGATAATTCGTGTTACTTCATCTTAAATATTTTCCGGCGAGGTGGAAGTAGTAAGCTGCTCTTGTACTGCTGGTATGCTGCTTTGTTTTGTTGTACTGAGTGGCATATGAATGATACAGTATGTCACATATTATGTGTGTGTTGTTTAGGCTAATAGTCTATTTCATGGGTGGCTAACTTGTCTTCGACTGCAATCGACTAGAAAATTTCTTGATAACTCGCGATCGACCAGTTGGTAATATAGTCACAAATACAGAATGCCAAAGTTGAGTATCACATGTGCAAATGGCATTTGCACTGCATTTGAAATGCAGTGTACTACCGCCTGAGTAAGTGATGCACAGACAGAAGGCAAAGTGTCTGTTACACCTAAATCATGATTGCAACAATAATAAATAAACGTATTACAATACCTTCGCGGCATCTGCCGAGCTAGCCCATGGTCAGCCATCATAAGAGGCACCAAAGAATATATGTGACTAACCAACTGATGGATATTTTTATGTACTTTCTGGAATGTTGGTTGGAAAATGTTCTTTTTAGGATGCTTGTCAATTCAATGCAAAATCAGGTGCAATCGACCAAGTGACACTCGGCAATCAACCAGTTGATGCGATCAATTTGTTGGCCACTGCTGGTCTATTTCAGTGTTTAAGCTACATTTCTTTGGTTAGAATTTTGAACATTCTACCTCAAGTTTTATGCAGTCAACCTTTGCTAAAAAACAGTTTGAGTTTGTAGTTTTTGTAAGCTACATAGCTTTACTATATTTTATACTGTGATCTACTCCCAGTGTTACAAAACAAAATATATTTTCTTTATTTTATCAATTGATTGAATGCTGGAGCTCTTTTGCATTTAGCTGATACAGGTGGAATTGGTCACATGACAAGGACTATATCCTTGGATTAGCGGATTTTCTTTGCCGTACAACCAAAAACCCTAACCCAAATTGTAAACCTGTGTCTGGTTTTCAAAACTTATTAAAAAAGTGCTGTAGCTTACATCAAAAATTTTCCCATAAAAAGAGTCGTCTTTATCAGTCCAGCTTAAACAGCCATGCTGAGATCCCAAACGACAGCCACTCGCACAGCAGGAATTCCCTTTGCACCAGGTTCATCGTACTAACTGCTAGTGCCACAAACGCAGTGTTATAAGTGAACAAAGCCAGATAGGCTGCACTACAGTTCAAATGGAAAAATAACCACAGCAGAGCTATAGCTCTGGAAGCAAAATATAGCCTACACTAATTTTCTGTTTTTACAGTTGAAAGTGCACAACATGTGATGTTATTTTCATGGATTGGGTCACAAAATGACAGGGTGTTTTTGTTTGGAAGTGGCTGTATGTCCGCTAGTAGTGACACAGGTGGAATAAAACGCTGAGTTTGTCACATAGCAGCACTGTCATGGTAGTCAGGTAGACGTGTCTTACTGTGTGAATGGTTTTCGTGCTGACTCTTGCCATAATCGGGTACCATTTGTTTTGGTAGTGGTGGTTACACTTTTTATGGTACCGGTTTTTATTTACTTTTTTCAAAAGTTTCCAAACTTCTGCGGTCAGATATGTGGTTTAGGTTTAATAAGTGTCAGGTTTAGGTTTCCGAAGTTTCTACCAAGCCAAGTCCAGCCTACTGCACACTTGTCATATATTAGTGTCATGATACAGGCGATAGATGAATAAATTTTCAAAAATGAAGGTCCACTGGTGGACCTATAACCACTGCCTGTTTGTTTCGTATTTAACCAGTGTCGCACTCGGATACGGATGGATATCGGATACTAAATTTCAGAAATTTTCGGATAAGGATTGGATATGGATATGAAAAAAAATTATCGGATATGGATCAGGAGTTAAAAAATCATTATCCGCTCGCCTCTGCTAAGCAGTTTGAACGAAAATACAAATGGACCAATAATGAACGTCCCAATGGTCAGCGAGTAAAACCTGCACACTCGCGCCTAAAGATAATCTTTGAAAGTTCAAACATGCTAATTCGGCCGGTACAAGCGCAACTCTACAACTTCAGTGTTATCAGAATTATTAATATTTGAATGCAAAGCAGTTCCATGTTTTTCAAAATATCCAAGTTTGTTGGTTGAAAAAAACGGGTTTCGAGAGTAAAAAATAGCCAAAAAAAACGGGTAATGGGGTTCGGGAAAACCCAGATGGGAAGCATTAGCTGTGGGTGCTGCTGCTTGAAACCGTAGTCGATTCTTGATATGCATTGTTGCTTTGTTCGGAAGTTCATTGTTTGCTAAGAGACGCCCTGCTTGTCCTGGCTTGTTCAAAATCAAGTCAATTCCCTCGTGTCAATTTCATGGTTGAGATTAGAGCTTTTCTTTTTAGCTCAGCACTTCAGTGTATTACGCTCGTGGACAATTTGTTTTTCAGGTAAATATGTATAGCTGATCGTTCTGCATTGCGCATCATGGCCAAAGACGTTGTCTTCGAAATATCATGGCTTAGGCCGCTGAAGCTTATCGGCCTCGCTAATCTGCTTTGCGCAATAATCTGTCTGATTCTCTGCATGGCTTTGGAGGACTGGGTGACAAGCGATGAATCGAAAGATTTCCAGTTTTACATGAGTCTGTGGAAGCAGTGCCAAAAAATTAACCCAATAGATAGTGCCGCAACGACTGATGGGCAAGAAGAGGCGGAGGTAGATTGGACTTGTAACAATTCAGTTCTGCGAGGAGGTATGTTTGATGTACTCATTGCAATTCTTATTTGTCAGCGCAGGCTTTGGCCAACTGCCATTAATATCTCATGTAATAGGCCAGCTATATAGCGCTGCTCTTTGTGTCAAGGCAAAACTCCTGCTCTCAAATATCGATTCAAGGAGTTTTGGAGATGTGTTAAATGACTTTGATTCATACGCATAACGCTACCTGATCTTACCGATATTTTGCCATTTAAACGTAACTTATACAAATATTTTGGAAGGATTACAAGAAAAAATTATCTTCGAATTCCTTATTTCCTCTTGGGACACCCGACACGGCAACCGTTCTGTTTTTTTTGGTGTCTAGAAAAATTGCCTATTTTGGAAATGTAAATGCATTATCTGCTTACCGTCAATAAACTACTACTGTACTTCGAAATTCAGCGTGATAAAGTGCTGTTACGTCGGCTGAAAACCTATTGCATCAATTCTCCAGTATTAGAAAGCTACTCGTTAAATTCTAGCGTTGCGTGTAAGAGCGCCAAGTTAGCATATTCAACTCCATGAAAGATTTTATCAACTGAAGTTCCTTCAGCAATACCACATTTTCGCACTTCTATTGCAGTTTTCGTGTCTGTGGTTCAAGTCTTGATCGTGGTTCCATTTATAGCTGCTATTGTCGCATTTGTGCTTGGTTGCATCGCTTATTGCAAACGTGAATGGAGGATGCTGTACAAGATTGCTGCCATAATCCTGATCATAGCAGGTAACGATCAATTTGCTAATGATCACCGGTGTTTTGCTGTCGATTGAAAATCGCATTGATCTTGTTTCTTTGGGTGGTGAGCTCAGTGGTAGGTAGAGTGCTGGCATTTTAATCGAGGGGTTGGCTGCTCCGTTCACAGCCACTGAGTGAATCGCTGCAGCGCTCCACGGGCATGCGCGATAACACAGACTACCCCGGCAAGAAGCGGTCTTTTGCCTGCTGTCATCCAACATCATGAAAAAAATTGGCGCAACCCAAAGTCGCTGGATTTGTGTCAGCATTGAACAAAACAAGTACGTAAGCTGCAGACAGCAGCGCTTGCATGGTAAGCCTTCCGCCGGCATAACAGTGTCCCTTACGAATGAGACTGTCATAGACAACACACTGGACAAAAATGAACTTAAGCAACGAACTGACTGGTATTCACCCAGTCCTACGGTGAAAAGTTTGCGATAGTTCAAGTCATCCCTTTTGCAAACGGCGCTTCCCCTTGTAAATGGCCCGTGACTTTTTCTTAGGCTCTCCGTGATAGTATCTCTCTTTGTTTTGCCTAGCCTGCTTGCAAAAAACGTTAGTACCCTGCAATAAAAGACTGATTGCGAGCATTCACGGATAACTGGGGAAAACCGTCTTCCTGAAACGTTCGAAAATCGCAGTTTGCTGAGCAAGCGTGAGATTCGCAAGAGAAATTTCGCTGAGTCAAAACTACGACAAATTAAACTGAACTACTTTTTGAAAAGTTTTTGATAATAGAGTTTTATGTCGGAAAAAAGAATGAGCTTCTCGGACAGTGTTTCAACCTTTCGTGGTTTGTGGTGCCCTTCCCCCATCCACTGGCGAATAAATTAATATTGTTACGCTTGGGTTTTGCAATATCAAGGCAGAGCTGTTTAGTAAAGACCTCTGCTCGTGGCCCCCAAGGGGGATCGAGGACCCCAGTTGAGAAACCTTGTCCCAGGACCAAATGAGGAATGAGCTCCTAGGACAAATTAAGCCGAACTGCTTTTTGATAAGTTTTTAGGAACATAATTTTAAGTCGGGAAAAAGAATAAGCTCCTGTAAATGTCGTTATAGCAAGACAAGGGTATAATTGCGTCCACAAACTGGGCGCCAAACTGTAAATTTTAGGCTACTTGCAGCCACAAAGGTGCTAAGGGTCCTCAGAAAGAGAACTTGGAGGGAATCCTGCTTGAGTCTAAAAGGACACGGAGTTTATCTGGTTAAGGAATGTATTTATTATTATCTGCTGTTACAATCCAGGTACGGGTACTATTACGGATTGTATTGTATAACGTCTTCGCTCCCACGCGGAACGGGCAGTAACACGGAACACACAATACATGAAAGAATGAAAGAACACGAAGATAGATATGTGGCGGCAGTAGAAAGGCATACGCTTGATGGCGCTAGCACAATACTTTTATGGAACACAAGCATATATATCTGATACAGGTAAAGGTCACACGCGTGGATGGCGCCATCGCGGTTGTTATAATATAGTGCTGCGATGGTTTCCAAGTAGACCGGTTAATAAAATGCATGGTGGAGTGGGAGACTGCGCTTAAGTCTGAACTAAACCATGCCGAAAGCAACGTATTGGTCTGCAACGTAATAAAAAGTCTCACCAGGGAAATTTCTACATAAAACTCAGAAATTCAGCCTGCTTCGATGAACCTAAAATAATTTTTGATCAAAACATATCGGGAAAGGGGGAATATCCTACTTTGTCACCGTTTCTTTACGGTCCTGCCATGGCATATACGGCAACCTCAAAATTTTCTACTAATTCACGTCTGTAACCTTACGTCACGAGCATGTCGCTGCCATCACATAAAAATAAAACCGCCATTACTGTTAATTTAAGACAAGATATTTTGCACCCGGTCTTAATTATAGACCTACGAATACCTGCTTGCAGTTTACGGATTCACGACATCAAAATACTTCAGCTCGTAATTCTTTGCAAGCACTGGTACATTAGCAATAAATGAACTGAAGTTACCGGCGACCTCCCCGGAAGCACAAAAGCAAGTCTGTTCAACGTATTGCCTCAGCTGCTTTAAGACGCGAAGAGCTGTCTGCGTATGCCTTGTGTTTGACTAATTTTGAGTCAACGTATCAAACTTTCTAATGCCGATAGGGCATACGTTTCACCCCTATGGGTATTTCAGTTAATCTGTAGAATTTCATAGCCGCAGAGGCTATATTTTGATGAGAAATAGGCTATTTATTCATTGTTCGCTTAGTCAATTATTTTTCAACACGCTGTGGTTAATGCACCCCTATTTTGCTTGCAGTGTGTTAAAAAAACTGAACTCTTAATTAGTTTAATAAATATCTGCTCTTTTTCTGTTATACCCACTCATATAGGCGGCTGCTACATTATGCCTCCCCTCGTCAAAGACATTGGACTTCCACGCCACTGTCATTAGTAGGGACATTTAAAGACATATTTTTTTCTGTACTTCAGGAGCTCTGAAACGAATTTTAAAACAAAAATCGCACCCCTACGAAGTCTAACAAAAGTTATAAGTCATGAAAAGTCATATTTTCCATGTAAGGTCATAAAGTCATATTTTGCATATTTTCAACCTATTTCAATAAGAAAACCAACAATCTTAAAATGTCAGGTGAAACTGCCATGTCGCTAGGTCTAGCTGCATCCCGAAAATTGAACCCACTGGGCACCCTGCGAATGTTGGCAAAGACGTAGGTGAACCAAATTATTTGGATGAAATGTAATGCACTGCCTAAAAATGCACGTTCTTGCTGCCCCAAATAAATAAACCAATGTCCATGCATGTTTTCAGTTTGCTTCAAACCAAACTATATGTTTTCCTCATGTTTTTAGGTGTTTGATTCAGTGGGGCTTCAACAAACCACGGGCTACAATCTCTTATGCCTATTTTCGCTGGTAATGCATCTTTGTAAAGTAGTTGTATGTTCTAGCTCAGTCATTTTTGTTTGGTCATATAAAGTCATATTTTCTGAAAAATAAAATCATATTATCAAGTTTGTTAGGTCATAAAAAATGGCATTAGTAATTAATCTTGTGCTAGTTGCTGTTACTTGTGTCGCGTACACGTCTCAGGTATTCCATTTGATATGCGCGATTCCTTTCAACGAGGTGCTTTTGAGCTTATATCGTGAAGGCGCACTGACGTGAGCAATTTTTGAAAACATTACAATCATTCAACTTCTTGTTGTTGGTGAAAATCAGGTGGCAGACTAGCTCTGCTGCTGTTATTTACCGTCGTTAATCCGCGCTTAAAAGCCTTCGGTAAGTACTCATTCTCTAGGGAGTTAGGGAGTTCCTCTTACAAACCAATGCACTGTTCATGTTACTGCTTTAAAGATGACTCTCGCGTATGGTGGCCCATGCGTGCCACCCTAAAAATCTTTGTTTGGCATTTTTTTGAAAACAAAAACAAAAAAAACGTTTCAAAAACTAAAACAATTTCACTTTCGTTTCGAAAACACTTTCGTTTCGCAAATATTTACGAAATAAAAACATTATCGTTTCAAAAAAATTTTATAATCGTTTCGGAAACACTTTCACTTTTGTTTGCAAATTAAAATCTTTTCGTTTCAAAAACAAAAACAATTTTACTTTCGTTTCGCAAATGTTTTCTAAATAAAAACATTTTCGTTTAAAAAAAAAATTATTTTCGTTTCGGAAACACTTCGTGAAACTAATCGAAAAAAAATCGCATCAATTTTGTGGTCGTGGCCCATGCGTGCCACCCTCGGTTGAGGGCCAGTGTTTCCACTTGAGAAGACTTGATTTGCGGATTCTCCTATATTGTCTGGCCACAGTTGCTCGCTATCGTATTGCGCGTACATGTAGACCAGTCTGAGTCTTTCCTTGTTGTGAATCTTGTCATAATCAATCCTTGGGAAATGTCTTTGAGGGATTTGTGACATAAGACGTATAACGTGTGGCTTAGAGTAAGTGAATGGTATCTTTTTGGCCAAGAGAAGCGGATGGATTGTGCGCATATGGGGGGCGGTTGTGATCCAGGAAGTCCGTATTGGGATATGCTGACCTGTAGCCTTGTTTGAAAAGCTAAAAGCTGCTTCGTAATTTTAGGTAGCCTAAATAATTTTACTGGGGATCATCTCTCAAGGTTGCAACGTGTACCTGCCAAATTTCAACGTTTTTGGCAAGTTAGGCAGAAATTTGATAACTAAAAAATTGAAGGGTAGCCTAATTTGCTGAGTATTTGTCTATGCTGCATTTATAATCGCGTTCGCTCCCGACCAGTTGCTGTTAACATCGACGTGTTTACACTCCCGACAAATCTCGTGAGGTCTAAAACTGCGTGGCAACATTTTCCCCATCAATAAGTTAAATCCTTGCTAAATTTTTTGGTTATCCTCACGTATCATCTGCGATAGTGTTCTGATCTAAGTCCGCTATAAGCATATTGGCAGAGGTAAGACCGAAACTTAATTACTTTTGTCAATATAACACGCGAAGATTAGTTGCTTTGATAAGACTCCTTTAATTTCACTGAAAAAATCTTACATGCTTATAATTATGTAGTAAAATAGGATCGTTGATAAAAAAAGTATTCTTGGCAGTTGTTGGCAACTGCGATGTACTTGTAGAATTCATTGAACAAATTATAAAACCATGTTGTTAACTGCAAGAGACTTGATTGCATAAAACTAGGAGCTGTTTCGCTTTGATAGCAAGTTACAGCGGAAGGCCTAAGGTTTGTCCCAATTCAACTGGTAACGTAACGCAGCGAAAGAGCCATCGCCATACATGTCATTCTGAAGAATACTAATAAACATTATATTCATGTACAGCTAATTAGTATGCAACAAGTGTGTGCCGGGAAAGACAAAGGTGCAATTTTCTTCCGTACATTTTTGTGTGTTTGTGACGTTACCACTTTCCACTTTTGAAAACGTCAAGCCAGACGCTTCCCTACAGCATGCAGTGCATCTCTGTTGACATTTACAAACTGCGTTTCCAGTAGACGTCGCGCATAAATAACAGTCTCGAAATTTTTTCCTTGCATTAGATTTGCAAGTGATGTAGAAGGTCTGTTATTATTACTCGAAAAAATGTTCATCTTAAAAATTGAAACAAAGAGATTGGAGTTAGTGGAAGGCGTTCACATCAAGATTATCACGACCAACAGCTCCAGGGCAAACTTAACAACTTCTCTTCGCAGCCGTCGCTGTCCTCATCGCAATCATCGTCTTTCCCATAATGTTCCTCCAAAATCTTCCGTTTTACTCTTTCTTCTGGTTCGGTTGGGGCTACGGGTGTGGCTGGGCTGCTTTGTGCTTCATGATCACCGCCGCCGTTCTCTTCCTGATATCTCAAGACAAGAAAGAAATCTATCACGCGCAGAAGACGGTCAGGATATGAGAGCTGCTTGTCGTTCTTCTCGCGCACGTTGCGGTGGAAGCGTCTTTCACTGGATGCCTAACATTTGCGAATGTGCTGTCCATATCCTGTCATGCGCGCATACTAACTTCGTTTGAGATGATGCCCAAATTTTGCCAGAAGTGTAAACTTTATACAATAGTCTGACATGTGTTTACGTGTTTGTGCTTGTCGTTGCTTTGGTACAAAGGGCGCTGCCGGACTCAGTTCGCAAGGGAATGTTCAAATGCGACCGCAGGAACAGACTGATGTCTTGGGGCTCAAAACACATTTCTATCGAAACTTGTTTCAACACAATACCATCCGGTCCGGTATGTTCGCTGTAAATGTAGCAGGTAACAGGGCTCCACGCGCAATCGCAAGATAAATCCGTGTGGCTGAATAAACTTAGTGTTACCATAGACTGCAATTCATGACCAAGATCGTGAGTATTTGAAATGGTTTACTGTAATGCCAGAACTGTTGTATGTCATAACATTCACTTGTGATAAAACATTTTTGCTAAGCGTGTTTCCATTTATGTTCAGTATATGTGTGTTCTAAAAACAGTTATGCTTTTTAACCGTACGTCAGCGTCTAATTCGGATAAAGGCAGTGGTATGTTCAAAATGGTTTGAGTGCCGTCCGTTGAAAACTTTCAAGCCGCTTCGGTGACGGGACAAATCAGACATGTTTCAAAGAACTCAACATTACAAAGATAAACTGTTTTGAAAGTGGAAAAACGATGCTGAAGAATATGGCGTAATTTTGATTTGAATGTTATCTCTCAAAAATCCGTTGTTCAGAACAGTTGGCGGCTTATTGGGATTTACGTAGTGAAAGTTCAAGTGTCATTTATTGGCTGATAGAGGCCACACACTGCAGGTGCCTTTTACAGTTTGCTTCGGAATAAACGACTAAACAAGTTCATCCAATGCGAGTTCTTTGCTAGAGAAAATCGACGCACATGCATAAATGTCACGAACTGCACTCTAAAAGTTTATGCAGTTTAAGTTTAAAGTTTATCTGAAAGTTTAAAGTAAGTTTAAAGAAAGTTTAAAGTATCTGAAAGTTTAAAGTTTATCTGAAAGTCTGAAAGTTTCTGAAAGTTCATTTATGCACTCAATAAACAAAATATTTAGTGTTGTTAAAATTGTGGAAAAGTTTTTATTTTGCCCAAATTTTTGAGATTTTGCCCAAATTTACGACAAATCAAAAGTTTTCTACACCACTGTGAAACACTGTTGTCAAAGACAAGTGACAAGCAAATCAGTTGTTGAGATGAACCCTTTCCTCTCACGCATTGCAATTTAGTGGGAATCTTGTCATTTTGTAGCCGCTTGCTCCGGTCGGTCAGATACGTTCCAGTTTTGATGTTAGCAGTTAAAGTATAAATGAGCCAATGTCACACGTATAAAGGGTGAGTTGCTTACGGATTTTTATTCGTAAAAACAGCCTTGCGGTTCTGGTGGAGAAAGAATTTGATCCAGTTAAGAGTGCTGCAGAAACGGCAGTGATGCACCTGGCAGACAATATATCAGTCAAAGTGAAAACCTCAGTACAAAGAAACTTGTAAGCCCCACTCAACTCAGTTTGAAAATTTTGATTATGAACAAGGATCCACAGCAACAGCCTGTGGTGATAACAGAGTTGATGTAATTGGACCCAACCCAAAAAAACACCCGTATTTTTAAAACCCACTTAAAAAAAAACAATAAAACCAACTCAAAACCCACTCTTTACTTTTGCTTTTAACAATCTACTATTAACTATTATAAAGTAAAATAAACAGCGCACTTGTACACATAGCTGTAAACTTTTTTTAATCAAACAAAATGAACAGCAATAAAATTTGAAGGACTTGAAAAAAAGAGAATAATAATTCGAACAGTTTGAGTAAATTCTACCGGTTATCTTCTTCAGCTCTGTAAAAGCAGTGTATTTTTACCAATTTTTCTGCCTTCTCTGCATCCAAACTGTTTCTGATTTGACCATACCAAACCATATGTTGAAAATATACACTCTATAGATGCTGAACGAGCAGGGCCTGCACATAAACTTGACGTGAAACTGCAGAGGTTGTGTGGGAGTGGCTTTTCTGTTTGTTGTGCGTTTGCTTGCCAAGCCTTACCACTTTAGAGTGAACTGACCAACAACACTTTGCGAAAACAAAGATGGGGTACATTTCTTCGCCCTCAATTTTGAATACCTTAATAGGTATGACAAGTTATTACTGTGTAATTCTGAAAATGGTGATATTGCATGATGCAAGGAAAATAATTCAGATGGGGTTTTTGTGTTTTTAAGCAAACCTGTTTCTTTTGTAAAAAAACAAAAAAACATTTTTTGAATAAAAACGGGTTTTTCTCAACCCTGGGTGATAACTATCCGTTTGATATCGGAATCGTGTATGCCTTGCTGGTGACTGGTGTCCCCAACAAAAGTTTCCTTGTCACGCTCCCAAAATTTAAACTTACTATGGTCAATCACCGCTTGCCTGGCGAAAATTTTGAGCAGGCATCCATGCGGGAGGAAAAATGGTAGAAGATGATGCACTTTACAGGATGAATAAACTGCTTCTTGCACTTATTTAAAATGAAAGGTTTAATGTGCGTATCATGTGCCTTGTTTGGACAAACTGACGCATGCAATAAAAATGGTCTGACAATCTCTACGATATCGCAGGGAAAGTCGATGTGATGATTCAGTGGTAGTAATGTTACGATTTTTTGACCGTTTTTAGTATCTTCAAAGAAAATGAAGTTTTTCCTCTTTAAGAAATGGAGTTGGAGCGATTTGGTATTTTCCGATAGCTACATCAGCGTTGGCCGCTTTCAACCATCATATAACAAAACGAACTAATGCATACTACGGTATACGAGAAAAGTCCACAATTCCGCGCGTGTTGATATGCCTACAGATTTGCAAATGTTATTGCTTGGCGTCCCTTATTTGACGTTGCTCATGCAACGACTGGGTCAACAAACTACTTGCTGCAACAGTTTCTCCACTATTTTATCTTGTTTAAACATTAGGCTGGGCAATGTACCTGGAAATTTGTCAGAACCGCAGCGCTTGCTTCCCGACCAGTAGCACCCTCCGTGGCCTCGGATAGTGCAAAGTTTGATTGTTACATCACCTGTCCCATATCCTGTGCTTTATAACCTTTGTTGCAACTTTGAAGCCGAAAGCGCATCAAATGACTTGCTTCCAAAGTGGCAGATAGTTTTTATTTTTGGAATCAATTCACAACTTTAGTATATTCTAACCTGTAGCAATCGCCCCCCAAGAAACTGAAATCTCCCACCATGTCTGGTAAATCACAAAATCTCTCCCATAACGCATAAAATCACTTCTCCTGGGGGCGATTTCTTCCCCGTTGAATAGCACTGACTTAGCGCGATCCAAACTGAATTTTTGCAGATACGCTGCGGAATAAGAACGCTTTATGTCTGTTGTTGCTCACAAGTTTCATATTTAACCTCTTAAATATTCTGGCGCCAAGAAATCCGACATCCTCTTGACGGCTTCATGTGTGAATGCGGTTTTTTGACCAGGGTTGCGGAGCCGGAGGTAAAATCTCCGATTCCGACTTTCCAAAATCTCCGACTCCCGACTCCGATCTTCCCAAAATTTCCGACTCCGACTCCTTAACATAAAGGGAATGAAATTTGGCTGTTAAAATCAATGGAAATCGTGGTGCACAGCAAGAAATATCTGTTTCAACAAAAGTTTCGAAAGAAATTGTACCATTTCAACAGTAATTCCTAATTTAGGAGTGTGATGAAAAAAATGATCCAATTGGACATCCGGAGTCGGACAAAAAAATCCGACTCCGACTCCCAATGTTGTTAGGAATCCACGTCCGACTGGCACTCCACCGAAACACCTCCGACTCCTTACGACTCCGGCTCCGGCTCCGCAACCCAGCTTTTGACCCCTGTTGCATTCAGAGCGCTTGTTTCGCTTTACGAAGCGAAAGCGAAGCTTTTGTCGTCAAAGTTTAACGGAAACAAAGCCTTCGTTTTGTCACTATGCTAGTCTCATAATTCTAGTGATGGAATAGCTTGTTCATTAGCCGTGTGTGCATACGCTTTCGGGGTGGGCGACAGGAAGAACGACCGCTGTTCCGCTGCTGAGAATTGGGCAAAAATATGTGAAAATCGAGCAAAGATCTCAAGAAGGGCAAAAAGTTTCAATTCGCCTGGGAAAATTTGAAATTATGGACACAAATTAATGTTGAAAGAATGGTCGTCTTGGCTGGATTTCGCAGTTTCGAGAAACAAAGCAAAAAAACACTGAGAAAAATCGAACAAGGCTCTGCGAGATTTGAAAAAACAAGTTGAGAGATGGAAAAAAAGAGATTTGACAAGATTTTACGTCTTCTCAAATAATTTGGTGCCTTTTCGGATGGGCGTTCTGCGCATTACATGTAGGCTACCTGTTATTCACAAGAACACCACATTGCGAAACAAACAGCGCGGTTAGGTTGCACATAAATTGCATACTTACAGTTTGGCAAACAGGGGCGTACGGAAGTTAGAATGGCGCCCGGAGCAAGAAACAAGTTAGGCGGTTCCATATTCGAACCTAAGGTTGTTTGGGAATAACGTACTGTATTGAAGAAAGTGCTTGGGACATCGTCGGGACTTTTCGTTGCCCCCAGTGATTTGGCGCGCGGGGCACTGTACCCTCCTCTCCGCGTCGTTAAACCCCTGTTGGCAAAATTGTAGAGATTACAGCTTCGTTGTAAAAAACGACAAAAATATCAAAGAGTGGCCACAAAAACGCATGTAAGGGAATATGCTAGAGGGGATCTGCTCCCATGCTGCTTTCCTAGGAACAGAAACAGATTCGCATATAATCATAGTGTGCCGTACTTATCACTCTACTGAAAACATTTCTGCATGATTATGCAACACACCCAGTGACGGATTTACGCATAAGCCAAATAGGCCATGGCCAAGGGTCCCGCGCTTTTAGGGGTCCAGCGCAACTCCTTCCTTTGACGACTCAGTATTAACTTAAAATTCATTACTAACTTAAAATTTGCAAAATTGCGCAGAGGCATAACTTCACAATTTACTTTGAAACGAGCGAAAATGCAACCGTCAAGACCAGTGGTTCCCAACCTGGGGTACATGTACCCCTGGGGTACATTTGCCTATCTGAAGGGGTACATTTAAGGGAAAAATATATTTATTTCCAAATATTCTAACAATAATTCCAGTGGACTTCGATATTCCATTCAGTTTTTTTGTCATAAGAAATTTTAGGGGTACATGCTCATCTGTCCAAATGCTGAAGGGGTACACGGTCATAGAAAGGTTGGGAACCTCTGGTCAGACCCTTATCAGTACAGTAATAACACGATACTATTTTTACGCAATATAAATACCTCGCTTTGCTCATGAATGTAAAGAAATATTCACAAAGTGACGTCAATTTGTTACAATGGCCCACGTGCCCCTTGGTTACGCCCCTGTTCTACAGAATACCTTGTTGCTCTGTATAGTGTTTTATAGCAAATGTAGAGTTTTAATGCTTTATAAAATTTCATTATTTAAGTTATCAGTGGTGGGTTTCAGTTGTCAAAGTTGTTGTAGCAGACTAGTAGTAAGCTTAAATCAAATAGTCATTTCTGAAATACTGGAGCCCTAGTCACTGCAGCGCAGTGGTCTCCAGTAGTAAGCGATTTGTCAATTACATTGTTTCTGAAATATATGAGCCTTAGTAGGCAAATCTGTAGCGTTTTTGGTGCGGATCGTACGTTTAGTTGTTTCCAATTAGATTACTAGTATGCAGAGCTTGCTTGTTGAAGCTCTAGATATAGATGTTAGTTAATTCAGCTAGAACAGTTTCTCGTGAGTTTTGCTTGAAAATACGTGTTTACATTGGGCTTACTTTATATGGTTAGCTGAGGGTGTTGCGAAAATACCTTGTTGTGCAAAAATTGTCTTACCATCAGGCTATAGCGTAGAGGATTAAAACAATATATTTTGTGTTTCGTGGGAAATGGCAACTTAAAACGGCATACTGCAAATAAATCCTGTGTCCACTGAATGGATTGTGCTTTCTTGGTCCATAAAATATGTGGTTACTATAGGAAAGCAGTTTACGTACAGCTAACTACATCGACAACTAGACGATACTTTCGATGGCGGCAACACCAACCCGCATGAAAACGTATATATCCGAAAAACAAACCTACAAAAAATGCTAGAAATCACGGAAATTTAACGAAGAGAACTTCTCAACTACACAAAAGAGCTATAAATTCCAAGGAAAAAATCGCATTACCGTTTGTTGTTGAGAAGAATGTAGGAAAGGCTTTAATTTCTGTTGAAGATCTAAGGCAATCGCAGAACCTCAGTCGACGCTACAAAAGATAAAATTTTGAGGGGGCATTACACGTAAGAGGGACATACTTTCACGATTTTAAAACAAGCGACCAAATTGGTCACACCTGCGTGGGGACCCAAAAACTAAGATGGCCTAGGGTCCTGCTCCCCCTAAATCCGTCCCTGAACACACCAGCCAACAGTTAAAGCGATTCCAGAACTTTTTTACGTGTTTTACAAAATTTAGGTGACTTTCTGTAGTGCTTTATAATAGCGCATGTGTTGTTTGTTGCGTGATAACTGCTTTGCAGTTATATAACATATCAGACCGGAAATGAAAATACATTGTGAAGCGTGGCGATTTCTTCATGCGGTTATGACGTCTTGCTCGTGAACCGGAAGCGAGAGTCGAACCTTACATGACCTCAAGACGAGGTTTCCACCACCACGCCATTCGACAACAGAAATAAGGAAGCTTGCAAAGAACTAACCTCTAAAATCAATCTGCTTATCTTTTTGTGTAACAACACTTGGTGGCGTTAGAGGTTAGCTATCAAGATGAAATACATTTCTGACTTAACATAACGATTTCGACTTGCAGAGGCATCCTTTTGTGTGATAGAATATACTATGTGTTTCTTCACCAAACATGGGTACAAGAATACAACGGCACTGGAAACAAAATGAACAACTTTAATTTTGAAACCTACACATTTGATGCTGAAAACAACTTCAGCAACAGAGATTGGCTTTGTTCTCGAATAATTTTGATGCATACCATTCACAAACCAAGATACGTCTGTTCGAAAAGCGAACCAGTTGATTAATCACAGTACTGTTCAGAGTTTCATGTTGTCGTGCAACCATAGCTGTATTTTTAACGTTTGATTTTTATGGACATCTGTCGCTCATCACCGCCACAACGCCACCAAACACTTTGATTGCACATTGCTGGGTACGTGGGTGTTCTTGGTTCGCCATGGTGTGGATTATGATCACGTTTGGCAGGAAACTCTTTCCCACGATCGACCACTCGTATTGCCAAGCAAAACAAAACTCTTGTCACTCAATGCGAAAAAAAATTGTTTTGCATAAGTAGGCTAAGCTAAGTGCCTAGAAACTTCGCGACTTGAAAAACATCAGATGTGGCATCAAAACCTAACGCCGCTCTGAAAAGATATGAGAAATATTTTTACGTCAAAGTCCGGGTTACCTGGTGCTTTTTCGTAAGTTTGAAGGCTGGTGTAGAAAGTACGGCCAATTAGTTTTCGACAACTGCGCGGTAGCGAGTTGAATTTTGGGAATCAATTCAAGTCTAACCACTTGCACAGTTGCAGTAATATGTCAACTAAGATTGCTTCAAGCTTTGCCCGCGGGTATACCTCGGTCTACCGTGTTTGTGCTAACAGAAAGCATTTCCTCTCTCTTCATCAACTTTAATTTTTCACTTGTCACTTTAGCAACTCTAGCCAGACTTTTAGATGACAAGGTACTGTTGCGATCGGAAATCCCGAGCGGCATGTGCGCAAAGCTTCGCACTTTAGCAGCAAGCAACAATAGAGTTCACATGCCATAATCACTCTCTGGGTACGCTAGCCATAATGTTCAATCGTTCACACGTTAATATCGGCAGAGCTTCCACGCCACGATCACTCTTTTATTGCTTGTTCGCGCCACATATATGTATGGTGTTGTTCTTCAGGCACACCCGTTCGTGGTGAATTACACATTTAACGCAACACCACCGGAGAGGTTGCAACAGTTCTCTAGAAACCTCCTTTGCTTAAATTCCAACAATACAGGCAGCATTTCATTTGAAATTAATCGGTGTATCCTGCATCACATTTTTAGGAACCATTTAAGATTAATTTCTGCCTTGCGATTACCACCGAGCTCCATCTACGTTCTTCCTAATGTCACTGAATGCTGGTTGCCTGTTGCAGCTGATCCAAGTACACCCACCAGAGAATCAATTCGAGAAAATCAGAGTTTCAGGAAAGCCAGGTAAAAAACGTATCACCTGGGATAAACCGACTTAATCCCGATTCGGTGAAACTACAAAAATCAAAATTATGAATATGGAGTTCTCTATCCTTTAGCTGTTTTACGATGGTCAACAAAAAACATATTTTAGATACGCAACTTTACATAATCAAGCGTTTGTCAACTGCACATTCTAAAATCCGAATTCCAACGTAGATATACTGCAAGGGTTTTTAAATTATGCGGTCTATGTCTGGTGCAACAACCGCAAGAACCTTGACACGATATCATCAAATTTGGTTGAGCCCAGAAAATATTTTATTATCTTTATTAAGCGTGTAATAATCTTGCCCGCAATGTATTTTGCCACCACCCAAATCTTAAACCTGGCTGCGGGCGTGCTTCGTAGTACCCTTACATCCTTTCTAGAGATTCTTTAGCTGCTATTGAAGGTTTCACTTGACTACAACTCTGATATTTAATGCTTGATCACATAGCGCTCAAAGCGACATGACAAAAATCAGTGCAAGTGGAAAAATTCTTCACACGTAATGTTCAGCACGCAATAGAGTCAGATATTTTAATTTCAACGCCTGTGGAAAGTGGGTAAGATTGGAGATCAACGTTAGCAAATCAATCATCCCATGTTCTGGGTTGGGATATACCGTACCTGGCTTATTGATTTATTCAAAGCTAGTCGTATAGGTTGGCATTGGAGTAACTGAACAGCCATTACGATGAAGATATCACAACGACAAACCTCATCACTGTCATTTTACCATCACTGCTCTCTTCAGTGCCACACCTCTAGCCACAAACAATTCGTAGCCACGAATTCTCACATCACGGACAATTTTTTGGCAAGTCTTTGTTGGAACCAACAAGCTCTTACCGTGAGATTCCTCACCGCCTACAATTCTCACCACGACAACGCGTGGGTCTATGTCTTGTCACAGCTTAAATTAAAAAATTCGAAAGTTCTTTAATTTGACAGTTAATCTTTGCTACACCAGCGAAACGCTATGTTTGCAAGGAAGATGGATCATGCTGACATGTTAATTGCAAGTTTCATTGAGAGTAGTGAAAGGTCTAAACTCAAAACAATCTGCCGAAAGGTTACCGCGTGGCTAAGCGTTCTAATCTTACTGTTAAGATTTATGAGTGGAAAATTTTTGCCTCTTGAAACGTATCTGTTATCTTCGAAGCAAAAATATCCGGGCTTGGGTGGGTGTTGCCATATGGTAAGAGAACGTTGGTGGTAAAAACCGCGTGTTGAGAGATGTCGGTGGCGATAGACTTTTAGTGGATATGGCTTGTTGCGGGAGACGTCGGATTGATAAGTCTTTGCTAACTGATGTCAGGTGCGTGAAATGTTGTGATGGCAATATGTTGAGGGTATAGATACGTCATAGTATAATTGTGGTGAGATTTCGTGTTGATGGTTAAAGGAGACGTGGTTAGAAGGTACAGAAATGAAGCCGCTCCTACGGAATTTGACAAAACTTTAGTGTGTTACGTAGAAAATACGGAAGTTGTTTCACACAATTAGAATCGTTATATTTTGCAATTACGCAAAAACTCCTACATAATACTATACTGGTGATAAACGAAAACTCGACAAGACAATTAGTGTACACCATGTACTGCACAAATTTCAAAGCATAGTGAGCCAGAGCGGGATTATTGAAGCCGTATAAAAAGTGATTTGCAATTTCAGATGTTTGTATCAGCAGCGATTGATAAATTAATGAAAACAAGCACGACGCAATAAGGAGAAAAAGATTCTGGCAGCGCAAATATAAAATGACTAATAATATCATCAAAAGAAGCAACTAACTATATTTTTCTCACCGTTATTTTCTATAAATTTGATTAAATTTTCAATTCTAGAAAAATCACTTGCCTTGTTGCCAAACAAAAATTGCATTTTTTGATCTCCACAAAAAAGTTCACATGGACAGCCAAGTGACTACGCAGGGCCGCAACCAGCTGGTATTTTCGGGTGGGGACAAAACGATTGGAACTTGTTATTTTACCTAATAACTGGAAATGCTCTTGGCGCTTTCAACATGTTTTTGTAAATTTCGGGGAGCAATTGCCCGGTTGGCCCCCCTGGTTGCGGCCCTGCACTCAAGTGTTTTGTCCCACCCCTAAACATTTTTCTCGATTCTACTCTTCTACTTTGCAAATACCTCACTCACTTTTACAACATTTGTAACGTGTCTAGCAGTTGTTGAACCTCGTACGGGTTTAGTTTATACTTACTATTGTAAGTCATTTCCTTGCCCTCCATCCCCCCTGTTTTTCGCATCTTTCCGCCAACGTACTTTGAGTGAGTGCGCATAATCTCACAAATTTGAGTGCGCATAATCTCACACGATTGGTACACATATGCATCGTTAATTAGTGCTAGTGTCATTGACCACAAGTCAGTCAAACACATTGTTTTAATCTTGCACAATACGAATCAGCTGACAAATTTTAACAGCTTATCGAGCAGAGATTCACGTGGTAGCAGTAGAACGCAGCAGGTTCCTCGCCAATGGGGTTTGGAGGCAGGGCTGGATTAACCCTTAAAGCAGACTAAGCACGTGCTTAGGGCACCGGGGCCGCAGCGGACAACACAGATTGGAGAAAAATATTGGAAGTAACCTAAAACCAACGAAGAAATACAAGAAACGGGTAAAAGAAAATGCAGATTGATCGTAATACACTGCGCTCGTTGATCATGGTGTCTCGTATAGTTTTCTTCCCAGAAGTGACACTGCTGGTGCAGTGCATCATGACCTCTGTCGTTCATCAAAATCATCAACACTGTCACATGGGTTTATTGTAGAATATTCTTGACTGACCTTTGTGCCTCAAGACATAATGAGTGCAATATGCTTTGAAATTTAAGACCACCGCACTGGTAAGATTTCATACAGCTTAAGTAGTTCTTCATTTAATTAGTGTGATACCACATATTGTGAAACCACGGTTGGCGACCCCACAAAGTAAAATTTTTCGGTTCTTTTTACAATCGGGTTATGGATATAGGTTAACTACAGCAGGAAATCATGAGTTTTTGCACCAGAAAAAGTGTGACATGTTGTTGTTCTGCACAGCACTGATGGTGCTGTATCATGTGGTGTTTATCTACGCAAGTGGCAAATTGAGATAGATTTGGTGGTTCACGGTGTATGTTAGAGAATAGGCCTACAGTACGTGCGTGTGGGAGAAGGATATGGTGCAAGCTAATTATAAATTTCTAGTAAACTTGTTGTGATTAACGATGGTCAGATACAGGTAGTTGAAATAGAAGGGGCTTAGGATTAATGAGAAGTAAAAACAAATGCGAGTAATGTGAGGGGAAATTGTTAATGTAGCACTGGTTTGAGTTACTGCTAAGTAGCGTTGTGGTTAGAGTAGTAGGCTAAGGACGTCGGATTAGCATTATGGATCAAGGTTTGAGTGAGGGTTACTGTAAGTTTAGGGTTAGGTTATGGTCAATGCTGGATTAGCAGTAGTGTTGGCGTGGGAGCTAGCGTAGCGTTAGGGTACAGGTGCAGTATTAGGGGTTAGAGTTAACAGGGTTGCTGTTAAATTAGGGTTAGCGTTAAAGTTTGGGGTAATAGCGTTAGTGTCACTGTTAGGTTGGAGCTAGGTTGCGGTGTCACAGCATGGACAAAAACTGATGGAGCCAAAATTAGTTGTCACGCTAATCATTTCTTTGACCCTCGCTGTCTGTGTTTAATTTCAGCCCATGTGAATGCGAAAAATGAACCGCGTTTAGTTGAGTGATGTGCGTGTGCTTCAGTACCTCCGAGAGAAATTTTACCAGGGGGTATGACGACTGACACCGGGGCTCCTTATTTTCTTTGGCCCTCGGTCGTTGAAACTTGTATAGCTTGTTTGCATAGTGATCAGAATGAGCTGTCATGCTAAGATTTACAAATAGATTAATTGTTTTGCTGGAAGCTGGCTTACACTAATAACTTTAGGCCTGGTTACAGAAAGACTGATCTTGCGCACTACAACTTTCCCGGGCCCCTGTACCTACCGGCCCGGGTACGATGTACCTCTCGTACCCCCCTCTCGTAGGCCCAGCTGTATTGTCAGCTGACATATTTCTTCTTACGAACTGCAGAGAAAGATAATCCAGATCCAAATCTTATCAGTCTTCAGAAACAGAGAGTTAATTCTACATCTTCCATCAGAAACAGGAAGTGTTGGTGGAGGGCCAGATTTTTATGATGATGTTGCATGTGATGAAATGCCAGCACAGCCTCGTCCTGCGACAAAATGTGTCAATGCTGATGAACTATCCAAAGAGTTTATGGAGCTGACCAAGGATGAAAAGAACAAAACTGAAGACCCAAGGTTGTCTTGTGGGATGCATTTTATGGTAATGATGTAAACGTGCATTAACACAAACTCTTTGTCGACTGTATGAGGATATTTATTCGAAAGACGGCACAAACAGGCGTGTGGAAGCAGGATAGGCTTAGTGCAGGGTTTCTCAACCGGGGCCCTCGCCCCCCCTTTGGTGCCACGGAGCGGTTCGCCGGAGGCCACGAGCAGAGGCCTTTGCTAAATAGCTCAGCCGCGATATAGCAAAACCCAAAACAAAGTTAGGTATTTTTATTGATGATCAGGGGGCCACAAGTGTTGAGAGTCTTTGGAAGAGGGCCACAAACCATGACAGGGCTGAGAACCACTGACTTAGTGTGTGGAAGTGGAACAGCAGCAATGCAAAAACTAAAACTACCCTGAACTCACTGGTGGCCGTAATTCATAAAAATGAATGCAATGCAGCTGGCAACAGCTAAAAGGTTGTGTACTCCTGCACCAGAAAAACAAATTGAAGCGGAATACAATTACTGGGAGAATGTGATTCGGCGTGTTCTAGCATTCATTTACACGTTGGCTGAACGACGATTAGCATTGCGAGGAAAATTGGAAAAATTACGTCTCGCAATAACCAGAACTATCTGGGATTGCTAGAACTAATAAGTCAGTTTGACCCATTCTTGGCTGCTCACATATCACGGTATGGCAACGATGGGAAAGACAAGCTTTCCTACATGTCCAAAATGATACATATGAGAAATTTATTGAGCTAATGGCAAAGAAAGTGCACTCCATCATCATTGACGAAATTAATGCTTCTGAATACATTAGTATGTGGTGGACTCAACTCAATACCTGATCTTTCGCATGCTGATCAACTGAGCATAGCGCTCAGATACTTGCAAGATGGACAACCAATTGAACGATTTATTACATTTTTGGAATTACAAAAACACACAGATTAAGCTATGGGACAGCAAGTTTTGAAGTACATACGTAATGGTTGTTAAATTGGATTTTACTAAACGCAGAGGACAGTCGTGCGACAATGCTACCAGTCTGGACGTCACAATGGCATGCAGCAAAAGCTTTTCTGGATGCAAATCAGTTTGCCATATATGTACCCTGTGTAGCTCATTCACTAAATTTGTTTGGACGAAGTGCTGTGGATTGATGTCAAGTTGCAATAGATTTCGTTTCCACCGTACACATTCTTTTCTGCCTCAACTGCTAGATGAAACATTCTCAAAGATTACATTGGAAATAACAAAGTGTTGAAGTCCCATCCATACAGCAGATGGGAAGCACATGTGGTGGTAATTGCAGCAATAACAAGTTTTCTTGCAAAATTCTGGACGCTTTGGATCGTATATCAGATGACCAATTGCAAAAATTTGACACATAGAAGAGGGGAAACGAGTATTGCAAACGAGGTATATGAACCAGAATTTGTGTTGATGCAAAATTTTTGGAATGAAACTTTAAAAAATTTCATCGAACAAGTCAGCTTCTTCAAAGTAAAAATATGATCTTGCAAACATGTGCAGATTTGTATTCATCATTGACAGATCAGTTGCATACATCACGAGATGAGTATGAGAGATTTTTAATCACTTTCAAAGGACATGCTCTCAGATGTCGAACTCAAAACAACTGAAACACGTAAGCGAATAAGAAAGAAAATGTGCATCAGATGTTATTCTCATACGGAGACAAATTCCGTATTTCCACACTTTTTATGTAATAGTTGAGAAGTGAGAAACGGAAATGAGGAGGAGACGAAAGGTGCACAAGGAAATAGCAGACAGATTCTCTTGTCTAACAGATGTTTCTAATGCCAACCAACAGGGTGTTAATTTCCAATAATTAGAAAGCGAAAGTTACTCAAAGACCTGTCAGTCACTCGCTGATGCTTATCGAGACGACTTGAATAGCACGTTGTCTACAGGCTTCAGCAGTTCCATTCGTATGTTTTTTATAAGTCTGAAACAACCAAGAAAACATCTTTCACCAGGACCGCAACCAGCTGATATTTTCGTGGAGGCAAAATGATTGCAACTTGTTGTACCTAACAACTAAACATTTTTTGAAAACTTCGGGTGTGCAATTGCCTGTTTGCCCGCCTGGTAGCGGGCCTGTCTTTCACTCACATTGAACTTTACAAAACAATTACAAAAGACAAACTAGGTACTAGAGAGTGCTTCTCCAAATGTTAAAACTGCCATTAGACTATTTCTAACATTAATGGTTACCAACTGCACAACAGAGAGGTCTTTCTCACGATAACAGCGTGTAACAAAACATTAAGATCAGTTATGCTTCAAGGAAAACTCGACTCGCTGTGTGAATTAACAATTGAAGCAAATATGCTGAGGAGCATCAACTTCAAGGATGTTATCAGCGATTTTTCGAAAATGAAATGCACAAAAATGCATTTCAGGTCATGAATGCTGGAACTTTGATACATTCAATTTGTGAAGTACTCGAATAAATGTTGTATTTGCACTGCTGCAACCTCTATTTTACTGTATGTCTGGTTAGACAGGTCAACAACTAAAATGGACATGTCCAGTGTAGAAAAGAGGGGCCACCAAAACTGGGCAGTGCTAAGGGCGCCAGTAAACCTTAATCCCGCCCTGATTTGTGGGCTAAGCATTTCCATATCTAAGCTTCAGCCCACAATTCTATACGACACTCCGTGAAGTTGTGGTCTGATCTTTATAAACTAACACCTGTCCAAAACAAATGGAGAGGCTTTAAAGCTATATGCACATGGCATGTGTTCTGTGTGTTTTTGCGCGCATACGTCTGATTCCGTGACGTCACCCCCTTTTCTGATGCGCCTGGTATGGTCTGCGTTCGAGTAGAACCTGTTTCTATATTGACGCATCATACTAATTTTCAGGATTCGGGAAAGAGCGGTGATGTGATGTACTCGTAGACACTGTGTTGCACTGGTGCCACGCCTAGTGCCGCCCTTAGCAGATGCGGGCCCAATGCAACACCTATGCGCCGGACCCTCTGAGCAGTGGTTTTATGACGTCATCTTGTTCAGTCAACCGGATACGACCTTTTGATGAAGATTTTTTAACAAAATGGCCTATATAAATATCAAAAAAGATGGGAATTTGTTGGGGTTGATCTGTATGTGCATGATATCACAAAAGTGTCCTTTTATTTGGAGAGGCATAGCTCATGTCTCCCCTAGCTATGTCCATGTTTATGACTAGTGTCATGCTGCTGCGGTGGACATTAAGCAGTGTACATCTGCCACTCATAATTAAGCCGAAAGTTTTAAAGGAAGCTTTGCAATGGAGATCCGAGTGGGTGCAAAGTTATGTTAACCAAACCGAACCGAAAAGCGAATTGAACTTACAATTACTTCGCTCTTGTTGAACGGCACTTTCATTCAAAGAACGACTGACTTAAAAAAACTGCTAACATGAATTGATTACCTTTCTCGCTTTCGCTAACCACAAGCTCGGACGCGTTCTTGTATAAAGGCAGGCCCGTAACCAGCTTGGGACACCAGATGGGGAGAAGAGTTTTCTGAGAGAAGCCCAAATTTTTTAAACTATGTCCAGTAGTTTCAGATTATGTCCAACACATTTTTCCAAGGGGGGCGAAAAATTTTCCGCCCCCTCTAGTTACGGGCCTGTATCAACGTAACGTCTGGGTCCGGGCGCACGATCAACCTGTTCTTTTTGACGCAATACATGAAAAAAATAGACTTCAAAAGAGAGCAGCCCATGCATCCGCCAAAAGATCCCCAAAAGTTCAATTAAATTTTTCTTAATGCATATTCTTGGATACCAATGCAAACTGTTCTTTATGAATTAGAAACGTAATACACAAAATTTTAAAGCTCACGTCATTGATGCAGAAACAACGTACCAAACGCAATATACCTAACGCGCAGGGTTGATAGGTGAAATAGAAGCATATAGCCGCCCAATATAATGATAAACAGGAACAAGTGTTCTGGATGACATTCACAATTTTGCCTTGCCTAGTTAAGGCGCAGTGCAGCTTTAAGTGCCTTTGCGTTAATGTACCTGGACTTTGACGTATAGTGGTTTTCCTACCGATTTACGCTCGCAAATAGGCAAAGCACAATGAAGGCTTGGTGGAGCGGCAAATGATAAAAGTAATGAATTGAGTCCAACAAGCAACCTTTCGTTAGTCTTTTCTCAGCTTCAAACCATTGAACACTTGCCTGTAAGTGACAGCTGAACTTTTTATGCTCAGCTAAGCGCACACCAGCGCATGGGTTCTCAAAGTGCTCCGTACGGAGCCCCAGGGCTCCGCGAGAGAAACCTCGGTGCTCCGCGAGCTATTCCTTTACTTATCAAAATACTGACTTGGCTCATTTTGCAACTGTCCAAAGAAGCAATAAAGGCAAAGAACAATTAAATAAAGCACTTCCAATTTACTCAGGAACATCAATCGGTAAGTAACATGTTTTTTTGTTTTTGTTTTTAGAAATTTATTGTGGGGCTCCTTAAATTATGGTCAATTTCTTCATGGGCTCCACAACACCAAAAGTTTGAGAACCCCTGCGCTAGCGGACCAGTCGGAAAACCTATCAATGGATAGCGCGGCATTAACATCGGAAAAAAGCTTACAACAAAAGCAAAGTGTCCGATTCTTTTCCAGCTGAGTACACCGGCCATTCCTTTGCATCACCTCTCCATGGGATATTTACATTGTAAATAACAATTTGAAAATTTCCTGACGCCTGCTACATCTTTGAAAATTTAATAATTCAAATCTAAGTTATATGGACTTTTCGCGATTAGAAAATCTCGCTGAACTGTTGAACGGCGTTTGGGTCAAGACCCAGGATCCTCACAATTTCGATTAACGTTAAAGCTGCCATTTTTCCTGTCGGAATTTGAAACACACTGCTGGTCCAAGGTAGACGATGATGTAGCTTGTTCAGCAGGTTTGCGCAGGAGATACAAAAAGATTGGGCAGATCTTGATCCTTCAAGGAACTAAGCGACTCGCTCTCCGATTCCTCGATCTCTGTACTATTCTTCTTAGCGATAAATTTCTTTATTGCTCCGCTGACACGCTTTATTTTACTTTCCTTCGATGGTTTCATCTTCTTTTCATTGCCACTACGGTAGGTTCTCCTTCCACCTATGTCACGCTTTCTTTTCGTTATGTTTTGTAATGTGGAACGTCTAAGCACTCTAAACAATGTTTAGTTATTTCAGTAAAGTCGCCAGACAGCAAATACAATAAAAAAGATTTCAATTTTGCGCGTTTTTTGCATCAGTTTTGATTGGCGTTTGAAGGCATTTAAATATCTTTTTCGGTGGGATGGGATTTCAAGCTTTGTCTTGGTAATTTCCTGCAAGCTATAGTTTCCGACCTGTGGGTAATATTGTCGCCTGCAGTAATCCAGAGAGGCATAACAACCGCTGTAATGAGGATTGCGAAGAGTTTTACGCTATCACAAATGAAGAAGTTTTGGGGCGCACTGAATATAAAGTGTGTAACCAAGTCGTGACGCACTATACATTTTTATCAAAGCGAAGGTCTCAGCTTGCATTTGTTTCAGAACAATGACCAACAATAGTTTTGACACAACGAGCGTTGCTACTCAACAGCTATTGACCGACTGCATGTGTAGACAGGCTGATACGGTTCAGTGTCCAGAACAGACCAAGCCGCAAAATGCAAAATAGAACAATTGTTGCTGGTGGTTGAATGGCCAATACCTGGAGTCTTCGGAGTCGAACAGGAGGTCTACGTCTATGGGTTCAACCTTTGATCTTTTGTCATTTGTGTCAATGTCGTCGAGTTAATTTTATTTTCACAAAATGTTAAAATAAGTAATCTATGTTAAAATCTGCCATGAAGCAAAGCTGCAGGCTTTTTTCAAAATGCAGATGACCCGCAAACATAAAAAAAAATTTCCAAAGCAGAAGGATAATTCGATACCTGAACAGCGATACGTTAGCAGAACTGCAACCAAAGTTAATATTACAGACACTCGCCTCGACCTGTTGATTGCGAGCTGCATCACTACACATGTTGTTTGCAATAGCTGTAGCCCTACTGCAGTCTCAACTGGCACTACTAGCAACCAGAGCCTAGGAGAGGGGTTACAAGAGGTACATTAACCTGGTCCGGTAGGTAATGGTGAAGGTTGAAAGTACGCACGTTAAGTTTTTTCTGTAATCAAGCTTAAAATTACAAATGTAAGGCAGTTGCTAGTATAGCAATTAAACTATTTATAGATCTTAGCAGGGTAGCTGTTTCATCTATATTCTGATTACTATACAAACAAGCAGGGCCGCAACCAACTGATATTTTCAGGGCGGGGCAAAATAATGTAACTTGTTGCTGCACCATACACATACATACATTTGTGAAAATTTCGGGGGAGGCAATTGCCCGATTGTCTCCCCTTTGGTTGCGGCCCTACAAACAAGATATGCAAGTATCGACGTCGGCGCCTGGGATAGGGGGCCCGCTATCGGTCTTCGTACACCCTGGTAAAATTCCTTGGCGTATGGTGGTAATTGTTACTGGGTGTGCACTTTTTGTGAGTCACACTACGACGTCACATTCACGTTTCCAATTCAACGTTTTGGCGACGTTTGTTGACACAGTATGCCAGGGGTGGGCCAACTTGTTCAATGGAAGGGTCATTTGCAGAAAAACAAAAATGCAGTCGCGAGCCGCAAAATCAATTTGCAGTGCAAATACAAATACGGAAAAGAATGCAAGTTTTACATAAAATGATCTACAGCAGTGGTTTTCAACCTGCTTCATGCAGCGACCCATTTTGCAACCCAATTTAACTTAACGACCCCCTTCCGAAAATTTCCAGTCAGGCTTACGTAATGCAGCTGCGCGTCCACAATAGAAAATCAAAATAACTTGTATTGAACAAAGACTGTTTTATTAAATTCATGCGCATGGCAGCATCAGTGAGAGAGAACTGTGGCGTATACAAATCACTCCCCAGCACAATTCATTGAAAACTAGAGCTCCCAATTTAGCTAACGCATTCAGATGCCTAATTTACAAACACAGCACATTCTTACGCCGCAAAGTTATTCGTGGTCATAATCACACTCAAAATTTGTAATTGTCATAATCACACTTAAAACAATGTTGAATGAAAAAGTAGACTGCCATTTTGCCAAGCGATCCTATTATTTTGGCTCTGACAAAAATGGTTGCATGTACGAAATATGAAATACATATGACATTATGAACATTTTTATTAGAAGCTCACGCGACCCTAGAAAAAACGCAAACGACCCACACGGGAGTCGCGACCCCCAGGTTGAAAACCACTGATCCACAGTAATTGAAGCACAACAAACGCAATATTTATCAATATTAGGTTTTTGTTTGATTTGCTAGTCTCCGAAAATCTGGTAAATGCGTTGTTAAAGCTCTGCGAATTAATTCACTCAAGTGTTCATTTGTTAGGGTTGCGCGGTTGTTAGATTTTACGAACTTCATTACGGAGAATAAAAATTCACAGCAATATGTCGTGATAAATACAGAAATGAGTCGAACACTCGTCTCTAAAATTTTGGGCATTTCCTTTCTGGAACCTGTTGCCAGAAATCAACTGGAGAGTGACATTGAATGAAATTTTTAGAGCCAGATCTTCTTGCATTTCGATTAATTTCCTTTCTACAGCAGAAAAGTTTGTGGCAAATGGTTGGCGAATTGGACTGCCATCATCGACTACATTAACGTTGAATGGATTTACAAGGAATGCAAAGCATGGTTTTAACTCATACAAATGGTCAAATCCGGCTTGGAACTCCTCCAGTAGTCTTGCAATTTATTTTTGCATACTTCCACATTAGTCTGCAATTGCTTCTTCGCTATAAGCATTCGTTCTCATTCTGACATTGGGAAAATGACAGAATGCTTTTGACAATATGTCTTCTTGAAAAATCTTTATTTTGTTCTGGAAACTTACTAGCCTAACTTGAGCTTGCGTTTCACTGTCTTTGTTATCAAATCGCGTACACTCGCAGGTAACTAATCTCACGAATAGGTGTAAACACATAAATGAAACAAACATGAAATATGAGGCAAAAACTCTATCAATTTGAGATATTGCTATTCAGCTTGAAGAGCCACACAAAATATGTCCGCGAGCCGCAGTTTGCCCACCATTGAAATATGCATATTATTCTACACGCACTCTCCTTATTCGTTGTTGTGTAAATCCATGTGTCATTGTATTGACTTTAAACCAGGAATCTCAAACTCAAATTGGTCCGAGTATCAAATGAGGATTTATAAAGTAACCACACAGCCGCATCATGACGCTGACGCAACAATGGCGGTACCTAAACCTAGAAACAGCTTTTACATCTTATTTCCTGCGAAAGGTATATGAGTTACAGGCAAATCATTTCTAGCAGTCTCTATGTTCGTTTAAAAGGAACTTGTTTACTCGCTGGTCGAGCACTTTTAGATACCGGTGAATAAACTAAATAACGCAAATGTTATTGTTTGAAAATACCCAAAAACATCGCGGGCCGCATAAAATGCCCTCGCGGGTCACATGCGGGCACCGTGTTTGAGACCCCCGATTTAAAAGGAATTTGTTCACTAGCTGGGCGAGCACTTTTAAACACCGGTGAATAAACTAAATAACGTAGATGTTATTATTTGAAAATACCCGAGAAGTGTCGCGGGCCGCACAAAACTCCCTCGGGGCCACATGTGGCCGGGGCAAAATGCACTCAACACTACGACGAAGCAACCATAACGGCAAAAATATCAGGCTGCACGTTATAACAGGGGAGTAAAATACATTCAGCCGTACAACAGCGCAGTTCGCAAATGCAACTGTGTGAATGTCTTATCGATTACGAGCAGTCGAGTCCAGGTGTGCGACTGGAATGGCGTGCATCCAGGGTTGCTATATCGAGACTTCTTAAACTACAAAAGAATTGAGAATGCGCATAAAGTACGAACGAAAACTTTCATTTCTTCGATGTGATAACTTCAAGTTTTTTTTCAGCGTCGTGGTTGCGAGTGCATTCTAGCAGTGTTTGCTTCTGTGTTGCTGTGCTGTATCGTACCAAATAAACTTACTACATGTGGCTGTTAAATATACATCTACTGGCGGAACAGAACAGATAAAGGCTTGCTTAAGTTGGCTCAGAAAATCGATCAGACACACATAACTATCTTTCTAGTTTTTTTGTAATTTTCCCTTGAGTGCACGATCTGAAAAATGTCACGTCATGATCAGTTTGACTGTGTGTGTGTCGCACACCTAGAATACCCGGAGTACACCCTTGCTAAAATTTCTCTCAGAGGCCCTGCTAACAATCAAGTTCCATCCACAAAGAGAGGGAGATGGTAGAGCGCAAATATAAAGCGTTGGCACGAAAATCGAGCACGTTCGATTTGATACACCGGTTAATAAACTAAATAACGTAAATGGTATTATTTGAAAATACCCCAAAAGCATCGCGGGCCGCAAAACATGCCCTTGCGGGCCGCGTGTTTGAGACCTCTGGACCTACCCAAACACCAGGGCGCGGGACCCCCAGAAGCAGGGGCCCAGTGTAGCTGCATCGGTTGCATCTGGTTAAGGCCGGCCCTGGCACTGCCTAGAGATTTTGCACTGGATCTAGTGATTTTTGGGCTGATCTAGTGATCCAGTGATTTTTCACTGTAATCCAGTGATTTTTTGCAAGATATGTCTTGTTTCTCACTTTTCAGCCCGTATTTTTAAGAAAAACAACTGCTTACGTCAATCGTTGTGTGAAGCTTTGCAGCAACAGCACAAACAAGTTTTTCTAATCTCATTTCTTTATTGTTTTCACTTCTGTTATTTGCCCCAATGTTGCCTGTGACCTTGTCTTCATTTCTTTGCAGGATCAGTGCAGTAGAAATATACTGATTAAATGTCACGTTGATTCATCTAGAACAGTGTTTCCCATTCTTCTTTTGGCTAGCGCCCCCTTTTCTGTCAAACAAATTTCTATCGCCCGCCTACCATGCCTAGCACACAAATCAACACAATTTTTTCGTATTATATATTTGGGATGTTTGAAAATGATTAAAACAAGAATGAGCGCAAAGATGTATTTCACTATAAAACTTAATTTAGTGCAAGATTGAATTTAATCTGCATATTTTTAAAGTTTGTGAACTTAGCCGTGACACTTGCAGTCGTCCACTGGCTCTACCATCTCTCTCTCTCTCTGAATTTCCTTGGCGTTGCTCAAGCAAAAGTGCGTTCTGAAACACACTTCTGTTTTCTAGAATCTTTTCGATTCCCTTTAGGTAACTTATTCTTGTTGGCACCTAACACTATCTGTAAAAAAATATGAATTGCCTTTCTACTTTCGATTTGAACTCGTACAAGGTTGTTGTTATATTTGCGATCATTAAACCACTCCATCCAAAATTAGCTCACGCTTTTGGTTACAGGCTGAGTCTAAGTGCAAGCGGGCATTTTCAAACCTGACCGATGATAGTCACTGTGACGATACGGGCATTGTTAAATAGCAGTTTACCCGTGTCAAGAAGTACAGCTGACGAAAATTCCAATCATAATCATTTAATTATAGAGGAGAACAATTTTACTGTGCAGCTTACCTTTAGCGATGGAAACTGCAGTTCATCAATTTATCTCCTAGCAGGGCCGGATTTACCTATAGGCTATATAGGCTTAAGCCTAGGGCCTCAAGATTCAAGGGGGCCTCCAGCAAACTGTGGGACGTATAGAGTCAATTACCGGCATATGATCAGTTGGACAATTATTCGTCAAAATTTTATACCTTAATTATTCGCGAAATTTATTTTTTTTTCACCTATTCAGATTCCGTGTTGATAATGCCAGGGTCTTCCAACGAATTTCCATGAATCTCAATATGACCGTTGGTCAAGCGGCATGCCGTGTCGATATACTCAATGCACGTTGACTGCGTCCTGTATTTGCTGAATCGTACCGATTGTTACGTATGAATCAGGCGAAAGAACTTGTGACTGTTCGTGTTTGAAATGCACCTGATCAAAGCTTAAAAGTTGCACAGCAGATAAGAGCTGTGTGTACTACACCCTACATGTTGTGTACGGTTAGCAGCATTGTACTACAATAAAAACATAGTTGCTTCTTCTGAATAATACTGCAGTTTTGTTAACGTTTCTATTACGTACAGCTGATTTGATATTTTTAGATGCGATTTTTTCCATTTAAATTTTCTTTGACAAAGTCATTCAGAAATCAGATTGCTATTGAGTACTTGCGCAAGCTTGTACTTCTCCCATGCTAAGCAAATCAGAGAAGATCTTAATGAGCTTGAATAGCAAGCAAAAGTCACTTTGCCAACTGGCAACCACAGAACTCTTACCCCAAGGAAACAAAGAAAAAGGTAACACCAAGAAAATGATAAAAGCGCGATTGGGTCTGATGCCTTAGAGTGGTGGTTCATAGTTTATTGAACCCTGCGGCTGCGGACCCTTATTTCTTAGCTTGATGGTTACTACACCAACAGCTCAGGAGAAAGTTTTCTTCAAGGATCAAAAGAATTAAAAACTGACTTAAAGGGTCACAATGTTCCAAGAGGTTGCCCACACTAAGCAATCGGTGCATTAAAAGTGCCAAACTTCAGAAAAGAAATTTTAATGAATTCCTAGATGGTTTTGTTTTGAAGAAGGCCAGGACAAAAATCTTTTTTAATTGTTTACTGTGCTCTGTTCAGTCTTACTTGATTCGGTGATTGTAGCATTTTGTACGTTTTTCAGTAATGACAGCATAAGGGAAGTTTGAAACACTCCCGTCGCCACGGGAAGCATTCCTTCCAAATTGAAATATGAAACATTGTAATCAGTGGAGATTTTTTCAAATTTTCAGAATGTCAAGTCCCTATGCACGCCCCCTAGAGTGAAGACGTTCTGGCGACGGTTCTGGTTTAAATCTCACATGCTTTCGCGCGACCGTTTCGTTGCGACTTTCGTTCGATTCTTCGCAGTTTGAAAAAGTAACAAACGCGCGAATCGTGAACCTACCAGTTGCAACTATTTTGGAGCGTTTTACTTGACGTGTTTTGCTCGTGTGTGTGAGATTTTTACACCCGTGGTCAGTGGCGTACGCAGAAAATTTCCGAGGGGGAGGCCAAGTTTCGTCACAATCGTGTGACGTCACAAATCAACTTTATGGGAAGTGCCGAAGGCACTACAATTCTAGGGGGGTCCGGGGGCATGCTCCCGGGAAAATTTTGCAAGATTTCACCTAAAAATACGCAATTTTGTGCATTCTGGAAATAAGTTTTAGACAATACTGTTTTTACATTTTTTTATTTTTATGGTCTGAGGGGGTGGCCATGGCACAGTGGCCTCCCCCTCCGTACGCTAGTGTCCGTGGTAAGCGAGTCGCAACGTGGTCCACACGTTGTACTTAAGGTCTTTATGCCGCCACACGTATGTGCAAGGTGTTTGATTTTTGAGCACAGGTAAGAAAAATCAGATGTGCAACTTATAAAACCGTAGGCCATGTGTTGTGTCAAATATTTAGCCATGACATTTCCTGTTGGTTTGCCTGCAAAAATTGATAATCTTGTTCCCGCCAGCCAAGTACGATATCAACTATTACGTGCCATTGAACGCTTTTGCGCCGAAGGCAGCAACAAGCATAGTGATCGTGGGGCACTTTAGTAATGATTTCGAATTTTTTATTGACCGTACTTTTAGAGCATGAGTAGGGAAACTATGGCTCGCGAGCCAGATGTGGCTCTTTTGATGACGGCATCTTGCTCGCTCGATATTTTCTTAACACGATTGTTATGGATGAAACTTTTTCTGTAATTTTCCATCTACCAGACTACAAAGCCATCAGCAACACCATGCAGCACGAGAAGCTGCATTAACAGTAAGAAGCATGTTATTAAAGAGAACTCAGACATTTACAATTATTTAAAATTGTTAATTTTGCTTAAAAATGCACACGTTAGCTAGTAAGTTAGTTGCATTAGGTGTTGAAAAATATTATATGGTTCTCACGGAAATACAATTAAAAATGTATAGGTTTCATGGCTCGCTTAGCCAAAAAGGTTCCTGACCCCTGTTTTAGAGCGTCCACATCGTCATTTTCGGCTAAGCTTAAACTGAATAGCGCTTTTCCATTTTTCCTCGTAACAGTGCGAAAGGGGGCCTCACAAGTGGATTAGCCTAGGGCCTCGCGCCAGCTAAATCCGCCCCTGTCTCCTGGCATTTCACCTCTGTTTTGTTTCCAAAACGCGAAGTTTTTGTTTACAAATTACATGCATACATGTTTGTTGATCATACTGTTTTTTATGACATTTGGTCACTCAAACTTAGTAATACAACGGAAATGTAATTATTAACTAGGTTTCCTATCGCCCCCCAACCACTCATTTCTGTTTCAGCGCCCCCCAATCGCCCATTTCTGCTTCACCGACCCCCTGGAGTTTCTCACTGCACCCAGGGGGGCGGTACCGCCCACTTTGGGAACCACTGATGTAGATGCTTCGTTAGGGTTGTGGTTTTAAGCTTTTGAAAGAAACCTGAAGGTTTCTGACCTAAGAGTTTCCATGCTTCAGCATGATCTAATCTAACAAACTTGCAAAGTATGTAATTGTTTTGTAGCGATAAAGTACGCAAATAAACCATTTCAGGCAAAAGTGTTAACTGCAACGCAGATTTTTAAATCTAGTGACTTTTCTTCAGATCTACTGAATTTTTTGTTAATCTAGTGATTTTTGCAAAAAGCCTGTGGCAGCATTACTGTTTTATAATGAGGTAAAGAAAGAAATGAAGAACATCCACAAAACAATTGCTAATGGTTTGCTGATTGCTGAACCTGAAACACAGTGGATTTTCAAAATATCAATTTAACATCTAGTCTTCCTACATCGTGGAGTTGTAATCACACAGTAGGCTCAGTGCAGTAGGCTGCTAAACTGCTGTACTGTTTGCGTCTACATGACCCGTTCTACCTGATCGACTACGTTGGTTTGAAGTTTTTATTGCAAAGAAGTCGTGGTTTGTGCGATATATCCTGTCATTCACTGTAGGTTGGGCAAGGGTATGCTAAATGAATGTATTTTTTGCAGTAGGCTACTTAAAGCTGTAGCTGTGTGACTTTCAATAAACAGCTGATGAGTCTTGTACAAGCAAGTAAGGTGTGTGACTTTCACTAAACAGCTGATGAGTCTTGTGCAAGCAAAACCCTCGTTATATAATTCATCACTTTTGGAGTAAAAGAATGATAAATAAAAGGATAACATTTCGGAAACATCACAAATTTTGCAAACTGATGATCACATGTTTTGCTGTCTTAGAAAAGCATATTCAAGGCTATCGTTGTTTATTCCATTGCTGATGTTTTTGTTAAAACAATGCCTGTTTAAAAATGGAGGTAGACCAACACAAATCTCACTCAATCCATTGCAGCAACAAATCATGCAAAATTTTGTGCAATGTAACACTTTGTTTTTCTGACATGTGAACAGCTCTACTATTTTTTAACAATTTGTAAGGCATTGCACAAAGTAAAATTTGGCAATTTACGTTCATTCTGAATGCATGTAACTCTGATTGCATTCATTTGAAGTCATGCTTTCACCAGACAGTTCAAGGTTTTGTGCAGTGTACGGCAACAGGTCTTTTGCAGCTTTGTTCAATAGTATGGTGTACAAAATTAGTAATGCTTTAACAATATGTCACATGTGATGTCAGAACTTGCGTAAAACACCGTGTTGCATTGCAGCACACCAACGTCATTGCCGACTTTCTGGTGTCAGTCATCCGTGCAGCCCAAGCCGTGCGCAACGAACGCACCGCTTCATGCGCAAACGTGTGCATGCTCTCTCAAAGCCTTGCGTGCATACTCAAGCCCACTGAGCTCACCGCACAAGACGCCAACACATCAGACGCATTCGCAATAGAAGCATGCCATGTGCAATCTGCAAAGGTGTTATTAAAGCTTTTCTCGCTCATTTAAAGAAGTGACTTTGGCGGTACAGGAACAAAAGTGAATGCGAAGCGTTGTTAGACTAAGGTTTGCAGAAAAAAATCATTTTCTGGTCAACAAGCACTGTTGTGTACAGTAGCTTTCAATGTTCGCCAGTTTTTTAAGTTCATAGAATGGTATGCGGTCATCTATTGTAACATACTCGGGGATGAAGAATCCTGGTGAAATCTATGCGTAGTTGACATCCGGTTTTAGCCACAGGTTGCGTCTTCCCTAGATGTAAATTTATTTGCGATCAGTTGCTTTCAGAAACTAAGATTCAAGTGCATCTAGGATAGATTAAAGTAACTATTATCCAGCACATGTGAGACAAGCAAGGAGTCTAGCTGCAAACTTTTAATAGGAAATCGATTTCATGTAACACTGCGCATCGTCGGTCCTTGAAGCTGCAAGCATTGCTAACAGGTGAAACGTTGAAACGTTGAATATATCACAGCACCAACTGCGACAATTAAAACCTTGAAATTACGTCTCTCTCAAATAATTGCGTTTACTGGAACGTCAATACTTACTTCAGATGTAACATAAATTTAATAAATCACAACATAAGCTGCGATAATTAAAAATATAAAATACGACTTTCTCAGATAATTCCATTAACTTGAATTTCAAAACTAAGTGACGTTTTATTGAGCAAGAAAATGTGTCCATTTAAGTTTGAAACAACACGCCGTATGATTCAGAACGTCGGCAGTATGCATAAGCAGTAATGTATTCGTAGCGATGGCAACCAAGCGTGCGTGCGCATTTGAAACGCTGTGACGGAAGAAAACAATAACGCCAGCACGTTGATAGTGAAAAAAGTCAAAAGACGTCAACGAACAGCGTAAAAGACACGGGGAAGGACAATGTTTTGAATATTGATTTATGCGTTAAGTTGATGATACCTATTATCTTCACACTTATCCAGAGAGTCAAAACTGGGTTGCTCGACAATAGTAACAGTGTTAGCTTCATGTAGAGGTGGTTTGTTTACCATGCCATGGAACCAGGGATGTGGAAGCGGAAGCGGAAGCTGGAAGCGGAAGCGGTGGAAGCGGTCCTTTTTCTGTGGAAGCGGAAGCGGAAGCGCGAAAATCCT
>Ga0210059_1000445_pt1 | contig 52203 bp, 33 predicted proteins | sample Ectturendosymbi2_FD_188042 | JGI IMG/M metagenome (GOLD analysis project Ga0210059, IMG submission 188042) | Ecteinascidia turbinata endosymbiont from Florida, USA - Sample 2 (SPAdes) (version 2) | ecosystem: Host-associated > Tunicates > Ascidians > Unclassified | place: Key West, Florida...
CAAGGAGTAGGTGGCACCGTTTTCCAAGTCTTCGGTGTGATCGCAGTCACCGACAGGGACTCGAACCCAGCCGACCAGTTTTGTTGGCGCGCCGTGAACCTACTGTGCCGCTTTGCCGGTACCTGTCGATATTTTCTGGTATATACGATGTTGGGGTTAACATAATCGCCTAAAGTGGAAAAAAAGTAAAACCCATTTCATCACTTGCTTGTAAGCAAAACACTCTCTTTTTCAAAAGGCATTCCAAAAATCTTTCCATTTTAGCAGAAGTAAACGTAGAAGCGCACCCACCTCATGCAGTGTAGAATCATGAGATTGACCAGGTTCCGAGGCAGATATCTCAAGTGACATTTCTAGTGATGCATATAATCGTCAATAATCGTCAGGTGATTTCAACTCTAACCTTATTTTTACGCTCTTCAGAAAAGAGGGTTAAAGAAAAGCTTTGGCGAGCAAATAAAAAAACGAATGTTGCCTTGTAAAATAAACACAAAGATAAATTCCAGACATATAAACATCTCAATGTCTTGAAATACAGACTTGACATTCCTATATTGCATTACAAGCAGGGCCTACGAGAGTGGAGTATGAAAGGTACAACCTACCCGTGCCCAGTTGGTACTGGGGTCCGGGAGGAAGAAAACACGCAAGCTAATTTTTTTTGTAGTTAAACCCAAAATTACTTGTGCAAGCCAGTAGTCAGTAGTCAGTATAACAATTAATCTATTGTATTTATAAATCTTAGTATGGTAGCTGTTTTGTCCGTCTTCTCATTACTACACAAATTCAATTTTTTTTTCAATTAATGTTAATTTTTTGAACTAAAATCACAAACTCATAAATGTGTGCATTTTTCCTTGCCGTATACAAAACACTGGCATGTCGATCGCGCAAACGTAAAGTAAATCTGCGAATGTGGCATTATATTTTGCTATGCAATGCGAGAAACAAATAACAAAAAATTCCCTAAAACGGTTGCAGAAATTCAAATGAGCACAGGCGAGCGGTTTCTGTAGCAGTGGCTTTGCAAGTTTGTGCTTCGATTGATAACCGTACATCCAAGCCGAGTGATCAAGTCGACAAAATGAATTTGATTCCGAACCTGTTGTGGTGCATGCTTGGATAGACCTGGCAACGTTTGTTGGTGAAACAGGAAATTGCGAAGAAAATTTCTGTCAACGCAAGCTTCACAAGTAAAAATATTATGTTGAGGTTCACAAGCAACCTTATTTTCCTTAATAGTGATGAATCAGGAACTCCCAAAGCACCACTTTGGATTGGCTTTGCCGCAAATGACAAAACAATTAAAAAGCTAACGAAAAACTGACCTCTTGCCCAGTGATGCATCCCATAAACAGTCGATGTGCTTCCTGGTCACGTGCGTAAATTTGGCACCCCTATCATCTAAGAAATGTCTATGTATTGTACTTCGGTGGAAGATCACAAGGGGTTGAAACATATTTTGCAGGTGTGAAAAACGTCTTGTAGCGCCCGTTTCCCCCCTCCAACTACGGGTATGCACTCGTCTCTGAGCAATCCGTAAGAAAAAGGATATTTCGTGCTTCGTTGCAACAATTTAAAAGTAAACTAAATCAGACAAACCAATTATTGCGGACATATCAGTTTGCTCCGCGATTATCAAAAAACGTAGAAAGTATTATTTGCCAACCGCTGACTAAATTTGGTAAAAAACACAAACAAAATATCTAAGACGCATGGTTGTTTTTCAGTTTGAAATAAATAACAAGTTTTAAGATTTTTCAGAAAACCTTCTATTACTCTGCTTGCAGCCTGCAATCGCACGTTAGGCGTGACACAAAACAGAACCGCCACCAGAAAGTCGTCAATAGGGGAGCTTTGGGTTTGTGCAGGGGGGCTTGACATTCTAAAAATTGATAAAAACTCCATTGACTTATAATGTTTCATATTTCAATTTGGGGATGGGGCTTAGAGCAATATTTGGGGCGCTAAGCCCACAAAAGCCTCTCTGGGCTGCGGGACGGACAGCAATATTGAGTGTCTGCCTGTTAGGCACGAAGTGATCTATAATAGGCGAACCATCAACATGTGTGTAAAATTTTTGCTGTGCTATTAACAAATTTCCAAATGCTTCGTTCCTAGCAATTAATCGTGTTTAGCTTCGACCTACTTTGGTTGTTCGAAAAAACATTTTTGTTATATTGAATACAAAATACAAGAGGGTAAAAATCTGCGCAAAAGAGCGCAAAAAACTCTCTAGTAAAGGACCAAAAAGCAGTCAAAATGGAAAACATTCGTGTTTTGTAGATTAGTTTTTTAATGACTTTTACCGGCTTTGAAACCGAAGTTTACCAGTCATCGAAGTACAGCACTAACACCAGTAGCATCGATGGAAGTATTTGTGTAGAATCTTTATAGGTATGACGATTGGTTTATTTGCTTTCATCTTCAAATATTTTGGAACCAGCTTAATTTTGTGCAAAGTAAATCTATTTAGAGAAAAAAGAGGAAAGGCTTCCACATTCTAATAATTGAAAACGTAGAAAACTGTTTCATAAGCTTTGCGAAGTGAAGCATTTTTGAAGACAATTTCTTAGTTTGTAATTAAAACCTTGGCATAGGCAGCACACTGCGGCATGCGCAAGATGCATAGGCTTCAAAAGGGCTTAAGATGAAAACAAAGTGCATGAAGAATAAACACGCGTAAACAGCTATTGTCTCAAAATCCTAAACAAAATTAACAAATCTTTCATATAATTATATATAGACATTTTCTCTCGCAGGCATTACGTTCAGCTTATCAAACAACCGTCAGTTTTGCATGAAATAACAAGTTAATTTGCAAGTAGTTGGCTAGGTGCATATTTCAGTGAGTTGAAACAACATTTGACTTTTTATGAATCCTACGTTTCCAGACTATTATTATATCGCTACACACATTTCCAATTTGGATATCATGTTTAGCTTCATCTTTGCCAAGTTAGGAAAAAATGCCTGGCACTGTTGTTTTATGCATTAAATCTGAGGTCCAATTTAGGGCAGACAGCTCATTCATGCGTTGCGCAAAGGAGAATGCTTTTCAGCCTGAACAACGTCTGAACTGGACAAAGTTGTTGGCTACCGCTAATCAGACTGTTTAGTTTTGAAAGCCCTTTACTGTGACATAAGCGTAACTGCCTTGTCAGGAATAGTCGCACCTCCCGGCTCAACTTTACTGTTCCCGAACATGATTTGGACTCTACTGCTGTCTATCAATCGAGGTGAAATTTGAGAACGTAAGACTTCTTCACTTTTTAATCTTCTGATTCTATCTAGGAATAGATGCATGTTGATAACAGTTAAAAAATGAAAACTTGATCCCCGTATATTTTGTACATTTCACCAGCACAATGGAGCATAGCAATGCACAATGAAGCAAAAATACAAATTGGAAGGAGAGTTACGGTGGACTCGATAAAGAAATACTGTACGTCGGAAGTTCAACCTTAAGTTTTGCACAAATCTTTCCTCTCTATACGCTGCTGTTGTCGCACTCACTGCAATGTTGCCTTTTACGCAAGGCTGCTCTCGAACATCCTTGTTGATCCGAAATAAATCTTTTCTCCTTCCGGTAACTTGCCTCGAAACAAGTTAAAAAAAATATCTTTGATGATTTGTCAGCTAACTGAGCTGCGAGATTCCCTTGACGATACAAATTTCCTCGAAAAGAAACACCTAAAGAATTGAAATTAACGCCTAAAGAATTTAACGCCTAAAGAAACACCTAAAGAATTGAAATTACCATAATCTGATCATGATCAGACTGCACTAAAAGATTTTGTTAATGTTAATCATAACGTGCTGTGCAGCCTGGAAAATTGCGGCACACCAGAAACTGCGCTGTTGCAATTGATCTGCGCTGATCCAAAACTAAACTGCAGTTATATTGACAAAACAACGGCTTCAAAAATGCAAAATGTTATTTCGGGATCGTAAAATTTTGATGGTTTTCGCATCAAATGGCGTAGCGCCACGAACACAAGCGTTCGCAATGACGCACGTTCGCAGTAAGAGGCAGGCGGCTTTGCAACTGCAAAAGGAAAAAAGTTTTACCAACTTACCTATGGCTTGAAGCGCAACGTTCGGCCAACGGTGCGCGACGACGATCGATAAGCATAACGGCAAACCAAACTTTGACTTCTGCACTTTTGCAAAAAGAGTTTGAAAACTAGCGTATATTTGCACAGAAACTGCAGTTTCCCAATGCTTATCCAACCCTAGTCTACTTTTCTCCATATCTGTAGTGCTTAGATTCCGTACGCTGCAGCACACCAAATTACCTGTGTTGGTTTCCGAATGACAATCTTAAGCTTTGATTAAAAGAAACTTACAACGTAAGTTATCTAAATTATACTTTGTTAGTTCCTGATGTAGTGTGTAAATGTTTTCTTATACCGCACTCGACAAAAACAGTTGGTCAGATTCGAAATTGTGAAATATTCCATGAGCCGGCAACTACGTAGCTAATTCAAAAAAACAAATGTTGTCGCAAGCTTGTAGTCCCAAAATAAGTTGATGCGAAAGATATTCAATTGCAAAATTAATAAAAAATGTTGTATTTTAATGTTTTTAAAGCATTATTTCTTGCTGCTCTTGAACTGTATAGCCGTTCGGGCCTTGAAATTGATTTCTTAAAATGTGAGATTAAATTAATTTAGGACTTACGCGTTTGTAATTTGGGGAAATATTGCGCTTAGCAAGGCGACTTATAGGAGTCGTCCAACATATGTAAAACATGGCAAAAGAGCCTTTACCATATTAATGTTTACAACTGCATGTATTACATACTGTACTTTCACTTATTAAAACCAAGTTTGTGCCTATAATCCGAAGTAATTTTGCTGAGAATGCAGTCGAAGACTCGCTGTATTTTTTCAAGTAGCGTGACGCTTCACTACAGAGTGGGTCATAATTTACGAATCGTTGTCTGATTTACCAGTCGTCACAAGTTTCACAGTATTAGTGTGTCTCATTAGAAATTCACAGCAGAAAATGGAGCTTGGATGATCGATTTTGGACATCGTTTACCTCTCAGGTTTCTTTTTGTTTTGTTTTTCAACAAAAAGCAGACGACATATGTTTTTTCATGAATTCTTTTCTGAAGACTCTATAGCAGCTTGCTGCAGTCAGAGCGAGTATTGTCACACCCACTTTTTCTTCGGGCACAAAATTTAGGGGGCACAAAAAATTTGGGGTGGCACTGCCCCCGAATGCCCCCCATGGCTACTGGTCTGTCCTGAGCTGACTTAACATCAACTGGGAGTCTATAGACCTGACGACAATGTTGTATGTAGTCACAACGGTCGTGAGTTTAACAAGTAGGAAAAGTATCGCAAACACATCAGGAACAATTCGGTTAAGAACAACCATGTTCGGCCTACTGTGTCTCGTTCAAACTGGCCATACAACGTTCAATAACATCCTTTCAGAGCTATTGCTCAGTCGTTACATATGTTTTATATTTGAGCGGCTGGGTGATTTGCCATACTTTCGTTTGCTTGCAGTTGCTCAAATACTGTGTAGTGTAGCTTCTCACAGCCTATGTTCCGACAGTTGACAGATTGTGTTGCATTAAACGCTTCATTGAATTGACTGCAAGAAAACTTTTGCAGCATTAAGTTTGTTGCTCATCATACGCGGCTGCTACAAAATTTGCTCACGCCCACGATTTCATTTACAAAAGCACTTTTAGACTCATTAGAATTGAGAATATGCAGAAGGTCATAAGAAATAAAACAATAAAGGTATTGCTTCGTGCATATTGGCAATTTGGATTGTCTGTAATTCTTGTCTCTCAACAATTGAAGTTTTATTTATAAGCTTTCGAGAAATCAGTTGTCTGGGCTCTGCTCACATCTTTTTGCGATGATGCAAGTCTTGCACATATCTATATTCAAGCAAGTACTCTCCAAAACGGGGGTAAGCAAGGAATCGATTGGCAAAGTCTTTAATTTGGCCGGGTCAGAACTCGACTATGAACGAAACGTAGCAAAGCTGAAAGAACACTGCAAACAAAAAAACGTTAAGCTAACTGCCAATAAAGCTGTAGAGAAAACCACTAAAGTCTTTGTATGGGTCACCAAATAACTTCAAAAGGCATTGAGCCTGACCTCGCAAAAGTTGGTGCTATTTGGAAAATGCCTGCCCCTGAAGATGTGACAGCTGTCAAACGCTTGTGTGGCATAGTACAGTATCTGGCTAAGTTTTCCCAATTCGACTAGGGATTTAGAACCCATTTCAGGGCTGATTAGAAAAAAGTGCCATGGAACTGGACGCATGAGTGTGACCAAGCATTAAAAAAAGTTAAGAACGAAATAAGTGAAGCCCCTGTTCTTGTTTACTACGACTGTGAAATAGACCTTGCTCTGCAAGTGGACAGCAGCAAAGATGGCATATGTGCCATTCTATTGCAAAATGGCAAACCCATTGAATACGCTTCTCGTGCCTTAACTCCCTATAGATGCAACTGGGCAAAGATTGAAAAAGAGACCTTAGCTGTACTGTTTTGCTTGGAACGTTTTCACTAATACACTTATGGTCACCATGTCGAAGTGGTGAATGATCACAAGTCCCTCCAAGCAATTCTGCAGAAACCTTCGATCCAAGCTCCGAAACGCTTGCAATCTCTGATTAATGCGCTTGAATCGCAATGATTTTGTTTTCAACTATGCTCCAGGCAAAACTCGAATTCCTACTGACTCATTGAGTTGTGTCTATTTACCTGGCGAACAAAGAAGTACAGCTGGAGCTCACATAACGCAAGTTCATGCGTTTCAAAACGTTTCTGATGTGCGTCTGGAGAAAGTGCGCAAAGCTATGTCTGGTAGCACTGAGACCAAAGGACTTCTCAAAGCAGTTTAATATGGCTATCCTGAACTACATCCTCTTGCCAAGCCATACTTCTGCATTCATGATACACCACGTCCTGAAAGGAGAAAGGACATTGTCCTAAAAGGAGAAAGACTTTGGATTCCTGAGTCCCTCCGTGCTGCAATGAAACAGTTGCTCCATTCTGCTCATTTAGGGTATGTACAGGATTCACGTAAAATTACGCATCTCAATCCTGAAACTTGCAAGCAAAGTTAACGGGTGAAAAGTAAGGCTAAAGTAAGCAAACAAACTCAAGATCAAAATGAAAAAATCAGAACACAAGCTGTGATAATTAAAAACTGGAGAATACATCATTCCCAAATAATGATTTCACTAGAACATAGAAACTAGCTGACTGATGCCAATGATCAAGCAACCCAACAGACCTATAAATGTCAAACAATTCGCCGTTATGATATGACAAACATTGCTACAGTAGAATGCTTGAGTGAGTTTACTTTCGTTACGATGGCAACCAATCCATAGAGTGCGACTTTGAATGCTGTGATGGGAGTAAATAACAGTAACAACAATGCTAGTACATGGGCGCTGAAAAAAGGTCAAACCACGTCAGAGAACATAAAAAATAGCAATAATTGTTTCGCATGGGTGGGGAGCATGTTGTTCTGAATATAATTTGCGCGTCAAGTTGGTGATAACATTTATCTTCACAGATATTCAAGGAGTGAAATCTTGGTTGTTCAAGAAAACTAACAGTATGTGATTCGTGTAAAAATGGTTTATTTACTATGCCATGGCTTTTCGAATAGTGCCGCGACAAAGTTCTATGGTTATTGTCAGTTTTGCGATCCTGTTCGTTCCAATTACTGCGGTTCGATGACTATCTCAGGGAAAGTGTTTGCTGGTTTGGCCAACATACTGTTCATGACATATCACGCAGGTCGCTACACAAATACCATAGTTTGCTCAAGTCAAGTTTTAGTTCAGTGGGAAAGTTTTATTTTTGTCATTATTTATGAAACACATAGTACTGTTGCAACCTCTCCGGTGGTGTTGCGTTGATTGTGTGATTCACCACGAACGGGATGTGCGCGAAGAACAACACTCATATATATATGTGGCGCGAACAAGCAACAACAGAGCGATCATGGCATGTGAACTCTATTGTTGCTTGCTGCCATAGTGCGAAGCTTTGCGCATATGCCGCTCGGGATTTCCGATCGCAACAGCACCATGGATTCGTTATGTTTTCAACCACAAAGTGCAGAATGCCCACAAGGCCGTGAAACACCTTTGATTTGCTTTAATGTCTTGCTTAAAGTGAAGTGCTATCAAACATCCTCCCCGGACATCACAAATGACAGGATAGCAACGGCATCGGATTGGGAAGAAAAACTACCCCCCCCAAAATGCGGCAACAAAGATTACCAACAGGTTTGGTCTACATCTTTCCCCCACATGCTAAACCTACAGAAAAAAAAAAATAAAATCCGCAGGCACTGATTACCTACAAAAGGCTTACCGCAAATGCGCAAAAACGAACAAAGCGCGCAGGTGCGGCGTTCGTACAGAAATAACGGAGGCAATAATGATGTAATGGAGGCGCAGAAAATAATGGAGGCAACAATCAAATGTTACAGAAATACTGAAGGCAACAATCAAATGCTAACGTCAGCGTTGAAAAAGCAGAAAACTCCCCGGGACTTAAACATTAAAAACGACGGATGGTTTGGCGTTTGCGTCAACAAACAGGCAGATTTCTTTTTCGATCGCAAGCAATGCGACAAATTTATTTAACGACAATTGGCGGCAGGTCGAAGCCTGAGTAATGTTTTTTGTCGAGCGGTTGAGGTGAATGCCATTGCCCAAGGAGCGTTGCGAGCCACTCCAGAACGCAAAGTTGAAATGTAGTATTCGCAGTCAGCGTCATCTAATTCATCCTCTGAAACAAGTTCTGGATTTCCTCTCAAAGCACGGTGTCCTTGCCGGCAGCACAGAGCTTGGCCTCAACCGTTTTTTATATGCTAGAAGCCTTTCGCAAAAAACTACATCCCTCCTTTCACAAAAACTACATCGCTTCGTTTCCCAAAGTTCCTTGCAAGTAAGTAAGTGTGCACGTTTGTTTTTAAGCAATGGTACCGTTTGTAATTGAAAAGCACAAGAGGAATGCAGAGACCAAACGTGTTATGAAAACTACAGCTACAGGTTTATTTTCACCTTACCTTTTCTGCTCCAGAATGATTTCTATACTTCTTGGACTACCTGCGCTTGGTTGATGTTTTCCCTTTTAGATTGCATGAGTTAAAAAGTATATTAACTAAAACAGACATCCAGCGTTACGTACAAGCAATTACCACTACACTTTGTATGAACCAGCGCAGAACTTTTCTCACAATTTTAAATTCAGCTGCATTTGTGTTGTCTTTTATTGAAAGTTTAAATTTAGAAAAACATTCCTTAGTGTCTGGCTGCTTGTTTCAAGCTGTTACTTATTTGATCATTACCAGAGCGTCAGCATCATACATTTTACTGCACGTAACAACGACATGTTGCAAGGCGTAATTCAAGAAGGATGGATGCAAAGCAAAAGGCACAGAACTCAGATTTTCTGCGACAAACCAAAATCTATAATGTGAATTGAATTGTGACGTTGTCTAATCAAGATTTGTTTACTGTTGTTTCACCATGTGTGAACGAAAGCATATGTAGTAACATGTTCAACCATCTAATGAAAAGACAATTATGTATCAAATTATTATACTATGAAAACGTAAACTATTTGCTATTAAACGTTTACACAGACTTTTCTCATTTACATTTGACTTGATTTCACTCTTTTGTCGTTTGTGCATTATGCAACATTTTTGACAAATTCCATGCCAAGAATGTTTTGGTGGAAGGTCACCCGCCAGCGGTTTTTGTTCGATTGTGGAGTTGACACAATGCAGGTTTTTCTAGAAAGAGTCAAATTCAATCGTGACTGCCACAGACAACGATCAAATAGCTCTTGTTGAGTGCGTATCTTTGATGTCACCAATTTGATATGAAATTAGTTTACGTAGTTTTTTCTGTCGCTTCCAAATGTCACTGCAACTTGCCATATGCTTAAACAAACAGCGCAGCCACCATTCCACATTGACATCTCACAAATATAAAAGGCACAACTCGGACACATAAATTTTTACGACGTTCACACATGTCAGAGATTATTAGTACAAAGAATTTTAAAAGCTTTCTTGCTTCAAGCACAAGACCTTTAAGTTGATCGATTTCGTTCTAAACGCTTCATACAATAAAGCTGGGAAACTTTGTTCAAAATTGTTTGTTTCAAATGTGTCTATAGTCCTTAGTGTTTCTGAATCTTTTACAGCTTAGTTCAACATTATTTGTTTTGATCAGTAACACGGAAAATGTTTTGCACCTGAACAAAAACACGAAATTCTTGCTGATGACAAGGAAGCAGTTTTAATCGCTTCTGAAAACTAAAGGTGTCCATCGAACTCAATTGTTGAGCATTATTCTGAAAACGCCAGCGTAGATGCTTTAAGCATTGCCCGAAGTACAAAACCCCCTGTCAACTACTGTCTCCTGTCTCTCTGGCGCTTAGCACCATTGATGCGAACGGTAGTTACGTAATACAAGGAAATTGCAATTTCTAAACTAAAGGTGTAACAGGTGCTTCTGGTCACTGACGTCACCAGGGTTATCATACTGCAACACTTCTTGGTTCCACTTCTGTTTCTTAGCGTCAAGTTATTCAGACCGATTGCGTTCTTTGCGAATCGCGATTACCTTGCGACAACTATCTGTGTTTCAACTATCTGTGTTTCTTTCGTAGATTCAGAAAACTCCTCTGATGAATAACAACTTCTTTAACGTTTCTTAATCCAAGGTTTAATACTGCCACCAGCATTAGATGCAATACGGAGCACATGTTTTTGTTCTATTTCGGCGCCGCACTTTGTGGTTGAAAAGTCCCCAAAGTTTTCTACTGTCTTGGATGTTTTGTATCAGTTTGTTGACGAAAACGTTTTTGCTGTCCCAAACAATAATTTAGTTATTTCAACTCGAGTTAAAGCAGACCTTGAAAAAAGTAATTATGCAACGTTTACTGATATTTTGACGGCAATTTGGAGAACCGAATCCTTTCGACTGCTGGTTTTGTGGTATGAAGTGAAATTCGCTCTTTATTTTTGAAAAGTGTACATAAAAGTGTTTTCATGGCATGCTCAGCGTTTGCATGAAGGCTCTTATTAAAAAGTTGGAAATCTTTTCATTGGCTTGAAAAATACCTGCAGCAGTATTTGCTTCAGTCAACTGCATACTCAATTTTTCACATGTTCGATTATAAAGCGATTTGCCTTAGCTTAGATTGTTCTTATCTTAATCATCTGAGTGTTTTCTGTGAGGAACAAAGAAACAAAGTGCAAATTATATTATTGTAAAGAGGAAGATTACTTGCATTATGGGTCAAGACACATCCTGTCAACTGCGATTCAACAAACATACTTGTACCAGACATAGGCGTAGCCAGGGGGCCCAGGGGGCCATGCACCCTCAAACAGAATGTCACTTAGTACCATAGCCTGGGGTTTGTCAGCTAATTTTACAATTTTGTTTTAGCTATGTTAAACGTACAACATTCCTGTACATCCAATCGAAAAAGGCATCAACAGCATCACAAAAATAATTTGAAAAAGCGAATAGACATAAAAGCTATATGTTCCCTGCATAACAGTTATGTTCATCCATCAAAAGAAGCATGAAAAATACCAAAGAAGCAAAAAAAGCAGGGAAAACACGAAAACAAACAAAAAACATCAAGCCAAATTCGCGAAGGTAGAAACAGTGATGCAGAACATGCTATGGTGGAAAACAAAAACACCAACATTCTGTTGAAAACTCACCAATATTTGACAGGAATGACTTGAGACTTTAAATGAACCGTGGATTTAGTATTGTGATAGCCAGTAGTAACACACAGCTTTTTTGCTTTTTATGTAGGTGGAAAGGAGAATTCTTGTATTCTGGATTAACTTCTCTCGCATACCATTGGGCCTTTGTGCTTCGTAAGATAACATTGCAATGTTTTACCAATACTTCTGTTGACACTGGGAATGAAATAGATGTGTTTACTAGCATATATTGTGTAATAGATATGTACATCCGATAATCTCTGGAACAGACTATTGTAAATACTAGGCAGCAATCCGTCATGAAATCTGTGCATTATTTCGACCAAATCCAATTTATATATAACAACAAATCTAAGAAAAACAAAAGTTTCTAAAAAGTCTGTAGTTCCTTATTTGGAAATGAAGCCTTTTTTGTGTCCGTTTTCCACAACATGTCTTTCTATGACAGGGGCACAATTTTCTATTACGCTGTCGGTGACTTCAACTTTGCTTGCATTTTGCTTTAATTTTGTAACAGCCAACGCATATCATAACTAAAATCTGGCTTAGCTTCATATGTCTTTCTAAATTTGTATAAACTGACAAAAGTTAAAGAAAACGTTTGCATGAACTTTCCCGAAAAGGTTTTCAAAACCTCGTATCAAATTCGAAACATAGCAAGATCTACAAATCTTGAAGCCAGGAATCAAATGTAACAAAGCAAAACTCAGAGACTTACATTTATTTAGTCTGAGGTTTTTAAAACGGCTGTGTCATCGTCAGCGATATTTTATAATTAAGAGATCAAAACAGTGGTTTTTGAAAATTTTCAAAGAAGCATTCACCTGCTCAAGGTGGATGAAAGCACAGCCGTCCTGGTCGTTTGATTCAGCTGCAGCTATACGCTCAGCATAGTTATATAGGCATTGAGCAAGAACAGTGCGTTTCCGCAACATGCAGGAAAATTCTCAAAGCCGACTCATGTTGCACTTCGTATAGTTTAGTTAGATGAACAACAAAAAATGTACTCAGATGCATAGATATTCTAGCAATTGGTTGCTGTACATTTTTATTAGATTAAAGACAGGCTATAGGCTCTACAAGCTTGTAACAGCTAGCTGGTCTACTTCACTAACCGTCGCAGCAACATCACTTTTTTAGGCTTTGTCGCGCTGAAAAAAGTTTACAATTTCAAGGTATTCAATTGCCACTGCTCAAATACAGAAAAGTTTGGTCCTTTTCGGCAATTTGGGGCTGTGACCGACTACCACGTAGACAATTTCTAATTTTACACCCGCTGTTGGGCGAAAAATGTTTGCTTTTCACCGGTTCAAGGTATTCTTCATTCTATATTACGCGCAGTGCAAAATTATTTCCTTCCTCCTTTTCAGGTTTTTTCGTTTTCTTGGATTTGGCAGATAACATACCTTTTATTCAAACAAGTGAACACCCATTATTTGAATGAAAAGCAGTGAAGATGCAAGACAGAAGTATAGAACTTAAACAGACCTTATGTATTCGGCTTCTCTTATGCCTTACCGATCAATCCAATTCACCATTTGTAAAATGTTTTATCTGTATGCGTTGTTTTAATAAAAAGAATAGCTTTTTCCGCAATGTGCTTGAATGCTATTTACGAAGAAAACCAAGCCGAACGATACGAAAATTTAATGAGGAACAATGGATACACGAATCCCGTGTAGGCCCAAGTACAAATGAGCAGTTTTCGATACAGTTGTCCGGGCTACGTTTCGCGATAAGCAACTGTTTTGAACAGCAGCGAATCTTTTTTTGAAGCCCTTCGGTTTCGAGCATCGTGTGAAAACACTTTGGCTTTTCAGTTTGGACAAACAAAATACAAAACTGAGCAATCCCAACGTCATTGAATGACATGTCCCAATGAAGCGGAAGCAATCGGCATTGCGCATTTCCACCGATTGGTCACGTCGTCGCAACACCTGTAGTCTTCTGTGGAAATGCCAAAGAAAGTAATTGTCTGACAGCCGCTTATCTAGGAACGGCTAGCCGCGGTAGTCAGAAAAGCATACACATTGTATGGTCTTTGATAGGTGCACACAATTGTTTCATTTTTAGTCTTGGCCTCTCGAAATCTTTAATTTATCGTCTTGACCTTCATTATCAAATTTTGCTAGCGATGCTAGCAATTGTTTTCGAAAAGACCTCAATGTGATATGCTTAAAACTGTAATCATTGTGTTAGTTTCAAAAAATTTTGAGTCCCGTAGTCTTTGCAAGCCGCTTCAAAAGACTTTTCCAGTTTTTCCAGCCTGATCATTGCTTGATGAATCCAAGAACCCGAGAAGAAATTACTTTGCGAAAATGGTGCATGTGACTTTTCTGCAACTTATAAAAAAGAGTTGTGAATTTTGTAATTTTAAAATTAAACAGTGGGTAATAGTTTCTGACAAGCATACCAGGCAATAAAGCCGCTCTAAAAATGAGCCTAGCGGTGCTGACAGATAGTACTTTGCTAACACCTACAGATACAAACGTTACTATAACTACGTGCTTTTCGATTTTACCTATCCTTTCGGATGATAATGCTTGCTTTTCTGACCTGCAAAACCTTGCATTTCACAAGTACTTTGATGTTTGGCGTACATTTTTATGTTAATTTGTGACGTGTTTCATTCAAAACAGGCTAAGTGGTACAGTCGGTTGAGCACGCCCACCAAAGCTGGTAGACTTGTTTCAATACCCGGCTGGGTCATGCCGAAGACTTGAACAACGGGACCTGCGGTCTGTCCATAGCCTTGTTCTTATTTTTCAATGGATGAGCGCAAAAGAATAATTCACACGCGTTGCAGCCACTGACCAACCGTCAATGCAGCATTCACTATGAACAACAGGCCCCCGGTGCAAATCAGCGGAGATGGGCGCCCAGACCACTCGTGGCACTCCGAAAAGAGTAAAAAAACGAGCGTAAACAAAACTGAACTGAAACGTTTCGTTTAAAAACGTGGCTTTCTTTTCACATTCGTTTTTCCTCTTGTGAGGGTCGTGAGTGCAGCACCCCCAGGAGGTTTCAAAACACCTCACAGTTTTTAGGAACCTCTGATGGATCATTAGTAACCTCTGGCGGTTCTGCAGGATCCACTGTAAGACGGGACCAAGCAAGACTGGAGATGCAATAACGCCACCTGGTCCAAGGTAGGCCGCCTATACAGCATGCCTGTGGGATGGGTTTGGTCAACAGAACTCGCCACGCCAACCTATTGAAACGTTCTGCTGATGTGGCCGAACCATCGAAGCTGGGATCTCACTATTCGAAGTGGTTCGGCATTCAGGGCTTCGTGAATTTCACAGCTCGCCCAGCTCCGCAGTAATGGAGTCGCAACATTTGTTCGAAGAGATGCCGGTTAGATATAGAGCGATAAGGTTGTTTGAGCCGATAGCAATGTTTTTATTGTACATTGCCCACAAGCGACGCCGGAACCGATAATTTTGTAACCCTCATACTGAAGGCAAAACACTTTACAATGCATATTAAAATAAGTCGCAAAATAGGAATAGCTTACAAGTGAAGAAATACAAAAGAATGTTTAATTTTTTGCAAAACAAAGATTTACTTCCCACAATTTAGTAATTTTGAGTTGTAGTTTAAGAAAAACAGTTTTTTTGCTTTTTCTCCTTGCAACGAACGTCTGTCATCAAAAAACAAATGCAGCGGCATTCGTGACCAAGCATTGTCGGTTTAATACCGACTGATTTGTGACGGTATGATACAAGACAGGGGGGCATCGAAAAAAGTGAAATTACGGCATTTCATTAAAATCCTGAACCCAGGTGCTCCTTCGTACTGTACTCACACATGCTGCAGGGATCAGGTGGGAACTTGCCTGAGGGGGCATGCAAATGTATGTTAAGTGACACGAGAGTGAGAATAAGCACTGTCATCATCTGTTTTTACTAAACAATATCCTTAGAAATTTGTTTATAATTTAGAAAAACATAAAGGGTAGAAATGCGTCAAACTGCATGGTTGCATAATTTCAGATGCTATTTACAGTAGTAAAAATGAACAACTGTATTTCCTATCATGCCTCACAAGAGCAACCTTTTCTTGGTGGGCTTATCTGATACTTATTTGCATGAATAAATGCAATATGTAGTTCAACGATTTAATATCCATTACTAGAAGAATTTTGCTTATAAACATATGCCTCAGGCATACATAATAAAGTAAATTATTAAAAACTAACACATTAAAAACAAAAAAATATTTTTTGAAGTAGTTTGAATTCCCATTTTTCGAAACTTCTTTTTTCAACACATAATTTTTACGTATTTAAAATGCCTGTATTTCGCACATTCCTCAGAACAAGAATTTGGTAGGGAGCATACTGTTGGACAGTTACCGCGGGCATTACCAGGCCTTTGCGCGCCCAAGGACACGCGGCAAGCGCTCTGAAAGAGCCCCGAAACATGAAGCATTTTGTGATATTTTTTGTGTACAAAATGTAGTTCCTATATTTGTTCACGTTGCATCAAAAAGGGACCCCTATATTTTGCACTGCTGTACAGAAAATTTATTCGGTGAAAGCAGGTTAAATTTGTCTACACATTAAAGTTGTTGAGAGACCCCCTTGGCACATGTACACACAGATTTTGATTTTTTTGAAAAACATTTGACTTGCTTCAGAGCTTTTTAAATGTGGCTCTAGAATGATGTATAAGCTTTTTAACAAAACAGTGCAAAAACTAAGCGCACGACTCTCAAAGGAGAGACCCCACAGCATCTCTAAAAAAGGGGGACCCGAGGCAGGACCCGATTTAGCTGATGCGAGACCCTAGGCTAGTCTACTTGTGAGGCCCCCTCTCCCATTATTACCAGGGAATAGCGGAAAAACGTTAATCAACTTGCGCAAAGCCGATAATAACGATATTGGCGCTCTCCAAGTGCGCTCAACAAAAATTTTCTAAATCCTTACCAGAGTGCCCCGCGTTCACTATGCTTTTTGCTGCATTCGACGTTGACACGGAATGGTGTAATCATGCTCTGCTGACAGTAAAAGGATTTGCAGTCTCCACAGGCAAACCAACCGATAACCTAACGGTTAAATATTTGAACAAACGCATAATCTCCGTACTTTATAAGTTTCTCATATATTTTTTCTAGTCTGTGCCTGACAGTACCATCCACAATCATAGGCGTAGCCCGGGGGTGTCATGCCCTTCCCCGATTTCTAGCAAATCTTGCCAGTTGTGCTTTGAGAGGCGGTGACCGAAACAAAATACTGTTGCTCGCTTAAAATCAAGTGATTTGCCTCCCAAAGCTTTGAAATGGCTACGCTACTGTACACAATATAGCCTACAATTTCCTAAAGCAAAGCACAACTGCAAACATGTGCAGCGGCATAAAGGCACAAAGCGCAAGGGAGCAGGCCAGTGACCAGCTTGGGACACCAAGGGACGAAGAGTTTTTGAGGGGGCCCAAATTCTACATCGACAAAATGTACGAAAACAACGGTTATACATACAATCTAAACTATGTAAACTATGTCCAACACATTGTTTCAAGGGGGCAAAAAATTTTCCAGGGGCTAAGCTCCCTGCACCCCCTAATATTTATCGAGCTTATCCTATGCTGGCAACTACCTCTATGCGTACCACAGTTTGCTGGAGACCCCCTTGGATCTTGAGGCCATAGGCTTAAGCCTATCATACCAAACCTATTGGTAAATCTGGCCTTGACCCGAGGCGACCGCCGCCTCATTCACTCCCCGTATATCACCATGCAGCCGATTTATATAGGCATGGTGGTATATCGATCGATCTCTAATGCTGGCAATATCCAAGGAACATCGTTTGGTCTCTTACCACCAGTATGTGGTCTTTCCGTGTTAATGAAGTGATGTTCCAGCTTCATCTCAAAAGCTTGTATCGGGATTGCTTTCTACACGTTTTTTAGTCTACCAGAGTATACAGCCCCTACATAGAAGTCCCCCAGAGCCTAGGTTCTCAAAGTGCTCCGTACGGAGCCCCAGGGCTGCGCGAGAGAAACCTCGGGGCTCTGCGATCTATATGTCTTTTTTGTTTTTATTTTTAGAAATTTATTGTGGGGCTCCGTAAATTATGGTCAATCTCTTCATGGGCTCCATAACACCAAAAGTTTGAGAACCCCTGCCCCAGAGTATATATGAAGCACTCTGCTAAGTCGCCGTTTGCCTCCCAAGATCTGTATCGGACGAAAAGTTGGACCTCTGCTTGGTGATGAGGAAGATTGCTGCGAATTTTTCGAATTTATCTCCCTGATTAAAATCAAAAAGGTCTTCATTGACGTCGGCGATGACCCTTGCGCGAAGTTATTGATCGTTTCTGCGAATTTCATGTTAGTAACTGTGCGAGTTACAACGTTAGAAAACAAAGACGTGCCAGAGCAGCAACTTTTGCGGAAACAGAGGTAGCATGGGAAGGCGTTGCTGGAAGCAACTTTGTAGAAGAGAGGCCTTATACTTCATTTGCTGCATGAACAGACATGCAACAATCAATACACCTGAAATGGAAAGGCTATCTATTGGGCTATCCCTGTTTTCTTAACGGAGCTTGTCGGGTGATATTTTTGTCCCTTCTGCCTCATGACTTCCTGAACAGCTCTCCCATTCTTATAATTATGTCAAAATATCGTAACTTTGAAACCAATTATTTTATTTTCAACGTGGCATGTTCACAGTCCCACTGCAGTGCAAGACGTCGCCATACTCCTATACATTGGATGAGGAGTAAACCTAAAAAGTGTTTGAAAGTGTTAAGTTTTGTTATAGACCCTGATATCTTAGCAAAACGTACAATGGATTTTGCGTCAGTGCAAGGTAATCTTCTTACAAACATAACTTTATTCAAACATTACTGGATTGCTAACTTTCCTATTTGGATTTTCTTAAAAATTTTGTGGACGTTTCTTGCGACAAAGAATGCTCTAATTTGTTTCGAGGTTGCTCAAAGAGGATTACGCTTTGCACAACACAGGATATGGCGTATGGTATGCTTACTGTAGGAAACAAAAAATATATTTTGTGTTGTCTTTTTGTAGTGCTCTAAACTGACAGAGCCTGCACGCTGTAAAACGCACTGCGGTATATAAGTTTATTATAGAATGAAGTTAGGAAGAAACTAGATTGATTTTCTTGTGATTTTTGCCCTGTACAACAGACAGGTTTTGTCTAGCGCCAGGTCATATTTACATGGTTGGCATGCGCATATTGCAGAAAACATGGAGACAAGAGTACAACACAACGGATAACAACACACGTAATGTATTGACCCCGCAGTATTCTGTACATCATGCGCCATGAAAGAATGCTATAGTAGCAATTTAGAAGATCTTGGTAAAACTCACGAAGCAGAGCAATTTAGAAGATCTTGGTAAGACTCACGAAGACTCACGAAGCAACTTCGGAGCCAGAGCCACATTTTCAGACTCCGACTCCGACTCCGCTTCTGTTATAAAATTTTCCAATCCTGATCTGGATCCGGCTCCGAAGTTTTTCAAGAATCCGACTCCTGTTCGAACTCCGAAAACCACTTCTGCAGGCAAAATTAATATAATGCCTGAACCTTTTTACGTAATTGTTTAGACCATGCAGATTCCTTCCACTGCCAAAAATAAAAAGTGACTCTGGATCCAGTTTTTCAAACATTCTTGACTACGGCTTCGGAACGGGTCCGAAAAAAACGCAGAATCCTACCGGAGTCGACTCCGGCACTCCGGATCTGTGGTCAAGGTCATTGAAAGGTTAATAATCGCTGGCTGGAACGTATAGCTAACAACAGAAATTGTGACGTATAAGAAGCTTTGTTTCACGTCATTAAGAAAAGAACCAATCTTCATGAACGTGGTAAGAGATTACTCGTAATAACATTTTCGTACAAGATGCGATTATTCGAGTTTTCGAACCTCTAAAATTTGGCGCATGGACATCGCGCTCCCAAATTATGTCGTAAATACAGGTAGACTTCCGGTTGCTGTAGGTAACTTTCATGCATTGTGACTAAGTCATGTGCGCCTTGAGGATTTCAGGGGGGAAGTTGCGAATTTTTCCAGGTGGTGTTCAAAAAATGTTTTCAGGGGGAGCCGACAGTGGTGAAATTTTATTTTACCAACTCAAAACTAAGAGAAAGCTATTTTTCCACTAAAAAAGTATTAGGAAATTGCAAAATCCGGGAGAGGCCTTGCCACCCTTTCTTCCGGCGCCCATTAGCTCAGCTACTTCGCGGATTTACCGAATATGAGGATGACCGACACTAACAAAAACAATAAATCCCGAAACAACAGGTTTGCAAGAATTCGGTATTGTTGTTTTTTTTCAAACAAATCAGCTTTTTATGTAACGACAATGAAAGTTATTTTTGTAACTTTTTCCAGCTGAGCCCCATAAACCCATTGCTAATAATCTGCCCAGTAAAAGATCCAGTGTCAGACAGCGAATGTGCATCGGCACAAAATGTAGCGAGACCTATTCTCTTTTTTTCTAGGAATAGAAATAATTCAAACTACAGTCAGCAGAGATATACACCAAGATTTTCAGTGATTGTTTTGGAATCAGTTGAACTTGCTTTTTTCAGATTTGATGCAAAAAAATAAGCTAATAGCTCCCCGATAGTAGAACAGAGCTTTTTTTAATGTCCTGTAGCACAGGGGTCGGCAAACACCGGGAGGAGGGCCGGTGTCCGTCCGCGAAGAAAATTTTACCGGGCCGTGCGGAGCCAAGACTAAGTTGGTCCAAAAGTGACTTGAACGACTGACATAAGGAACACACTGCGGGTGCCATTGACTACCAATCCCTACAGTCGGAGCGTCGGAGCATTTTATTGCGGAAAAGCAAGCCCAGGTCTCTCAGTGAATCAGTGTCATTATGTCTTGTAATAAATTCGCATGTACGAAACATTCATTATTGTATTGAGGGCCGATCCGCAAATAATGCCGGTCCGCAGTGTGAACAGGTTTGCCGACCCCCTGTTATGGCACATTTGGATTGCTGTTTGGTTTATTTACTTCTTAAAAAGATTAAAGACTGCATGCATATAACTATGCATCGAAATTTACTAAAAAAGAACATAAGTTAATTTGCCAGGTGCGCACGTAATTTTTTGTTCATTCTGCTTGTGGCAAAACGTTTACATTGTGGCTTATACTTTAAAAATTCTTGCTTCTTCTTCGTCGTTTGAGCTAGTTGTTCAAACCACTGCTTGACCGCACTAGACCTCGGGGCAGGTGTTGAGCAGTCATTCAATTGTCTCAAAATTCTTGCTGATGCCCACTGACACTTCTTTCGTCGAAACCCAAAAGATAAGTGATTCTTTTCCGTTTAGAAGCAAGTTCGAATTTACATTTGACCGACGCGAACCGACAGTTTATTCATTTTCTATTATGATGCAACAGTGCAAGTGCCAACCGACGTTGGCCGACAAACTTGTCATAATAGAAAATTGAAAAACTGTCAGTCCGTGTTGGTCAAAGGTAAACCCGGATTAAAGAACTGCAATAAAGCGGAATAGCAATTAACACCTGCATTTCATGGTTATGAATGATCTTTCAGTTTACAGAACATAAGCTCCCACGCAGGCGGTATGTATTTCGCTGTCTCTCAGATTTTTCCAGCTCAATGTGAGCTCTGCACTGTCTTTCGTAAAGTTGTCAAGAGAAAAATACTGAGACGAACAGGAGCAGTGCACACTCGACCAACGAAGGTAAAGCAGGTTATCAGATATTGATTTTGCAAAATATATGAAGACAAGAAGTTTGGCCACTGATAATTGATAAATAGGAATCAAAAGCATGGTGGATCACATACATGAAAAATGCATTTGAATTTTAGGTCGTGTCGAATTTAACTGGTGCGGCAATTCTCGTTTGTTGCTGGACATTTTTTCAAAGCCAACCAAGAGCTCACCTTATGGGAATGAAGTACCTTCACCTCACTCTGTCAGGACCTGTTTTTATTAGCAAATACATTAATCCCTGCTATTTTTTCCGGACTTTTTCTTCCAATCAGGAAGCAATGGCGCCAGGAAGGTTGGCCATACACGTCAGCATGAGTTCCGAGTGGTGTGTTGTAAATCAAGAAATGTTTTTCGCGACCAAGTAAGGTGACAAAGTTTTAAGTTAATGTGTACGATGATTTCAATTTTGAATGCAATGTTTTGCAATTTCAACCTCAGGGTTTGGCAAAGTTTTGCAGATGTTATGAAATGAAGTTTACAGAAGGATTTAAAATTCTTCAAAACGCCAGGTTCAAAATAATTTGGATTTCGCTGTTTAGCAGCTTTAGGCGAACATAGATAATGCTGCGATAGAACGGGAAAAAGCAGAGAATGCAAAGTACACTCGATTTGAGAGAATGCAGAGAATGCTGCGGTATAATGCTTATTCTGTTTCATTTCATTGCACCTGTAAACCCAAGTTTCGCCCGCTAGGAAATTTGTGGAGGTGAATGGGGCAGCGCAGAGTGGTTCTACTCTGAGAGACTTGAAAGCTGCGCGTAACTGGCAATCTTGTCTTAAGCTAATGAGTGGAAACTGAAACATTACTTCGCTCACAGGATAGAGCCCGAACTGGTTCGGGAATCCAAACGCTATTACCTGCATACGTTTTTGGCATCTCATCAACTAAGCGTTGTGGTTCTAACACTATTGAGGGACGATTGGTGGATACTCTTTTACTCAAGCGTTGAGTCAACACGTTCTGTTTAGGCTGGGGTGGTAATACTCACAAGCCCTCAGCTTGCCGACTGTGTTGATGAACAGATCCTATTGGGAGGAAGAGTTTGCATGTTGAGGTTGAAGTCGGTTGGCTGTTCCCTGTGTTCGATACAGATATACTGACCAAAATCAAGTACACTGTACCCGGTATTCGCAGAGGAAACCAGTGATGCCTTGAGAAGAGTTAAAACAAACCAATCCACCATCACTTTGAGTGGCTTCAATGCACACGTTGAAACCGACGCTGTGGTATGGAGATGTAGGATTGGTACACGTGGTGATGCTAACCGAAGTGACAACGGGAGGCTCCTTCTGCTGCGCATCATGAACACTTTCTTCCAACACAGAGAAATACGCAAGTGCACTTGGTTCGTTAGGTCATCGGGTCACTCGTAGATTTCTGTATGATATCCGCCGAATTGTTCCAATCGGCATTGGACGTTTGTGTCAAAAGGGGAGCGGATCACCATCCAGTAGACTGCAAGCTACGTCTGGAAAATCAACAGGGCTTACGAACGTTCAAGACTAGTCGGTCCTATACCTGATAAAGTGGGAGGCTCTGGTGGACAAGGATTTAAGAAAGATATTACAGCGTATCGTCCATTTTCCAAGAGCTAGTAGAAAGCACAGCGGACGTAGAAGGGGAATGGCGCTGTTAAAGGGGTTCTAGCTTCATCAGCTCCTCGGTTACATGGGCAGAAAAACTCAGAGTGGCGAATAATGGCAAAAAAGATGGAATTAGGAGGTGAAAGATGCTGCGACACGTTGAAGCCTGGACGTTGCACAATGCACGTCGTAAGTTCAACTTTCAGGACGCTGCGTGTGTCTCATAGTGACTTGACAAGGGAGTGTGCTCATAAGTACATTCGACGACGTTGTGAACATAAATTCGGTGGAATTCATTAAACGTTTTCACTTTCAGCAGACGTATAGCAGCACGGAAGACTTTACTGCATAGTAACTGAAACCTTAAACTAAAACTAAAGCAAAGGTTCAAAGCTCGCATTGCCCATTGTTCTTTCTCTTGTATTGAACGTTATGCCCGTGCAACAACTGAACATTTTTGAGCAGAGGGCAGGACCACAGGGGAAATATCGCTGAGAGGATAACTTGAAAGCATTTAAACTTTTCGACATTTCTGCTACCCGTTCCCGCTGTGTGTTCGTTCGCGGGCAACATACTTTCAGATGAAAATGAAACGTCTGTGAATCTTCTGTTCTGAGGTTTCGAACGTTATTACTTTTTGCGATCAAAACATTCAATTTGACTTTTAATGAGCATCGCTCTGAGTGAAGCACTTAGCAATGGTTTGTTTTTGCAGTATGAGTGATGCTGACAGCATATAAGAGGATATGACGTACGCTTTTAGCTCAGTGATTCATAACTGTTTCAGGATGGGGTTTAACTTCCTTATGTACAAAGGTCTTCTCTGACTCAAGCCACTTAATTAGCATAAAGCCAACGGGAAATTTCGTGACTTGCGTAAATCCAGAATCTCTGTTTTCTGTTTTGTTAGCATTCGTTCAGTTGATCTTATCGGCTTAATGTTTACGGACGTTTTTGCAGATTCAACTAAGCACGCTGACTCGAAGTTGAAATTATCTGTCTTGCTACAGGAAATGAATACCTGCTGATATCATTTAACATATAACTTGTAACAAACAAATGCATGCTGCACTTGAGCATTTTGTCATGAATCTGGTCAACGAGAGGAGCAATCTACTCAATCATGGAATCAGATTCAAAATTCTACTTTAGGTCTAATTCTACTTTCATAAGTAAACTGTTCCAAAGCCCCATCAAAAATATAGTTTTGAAACATCAAAGAAACCGACTTGGTTGGTGGTGTGGGTTAATTGTGAATCAATGGGAAAAATATTTATTGGCTTACAAGTTGGCAGGAATTATCGAACTTGGATGGCATTGTGTGTCTTGGAGAAAACTTGAAAATAAACGTGCCATGAGTTTCTGTAAAAATCATTTTAGACGTCTTATATACTCCAAATCGAAAATTCAATTATATTATTGTTGTGAGAAAACAGCTTATTTCGCAAAGCTTGAAGCGCTTACTGACAATGTTGAAGCCAATATGTAGGAAAGATTGTGCACATTTCCCTGTTTGATGTAAACTCTAAATTATTATGTGTTTTACTAGTTGCTTTTGAATACTTTGGTGGAAACACGTACAATAAATTACCTAATAAAAAGGATTGGCTCATATTCAAATATGAAATTTAAATGAGATTAAGCTATTTCTTTGGTTTTGGATAGCTAGAATGGAAAAATATTAGTTTTTTCAGGGAGCATTTGGGTGTGTTTTATTGCTTGAGTAAAAATACCAGAGTTAAGTAGATTTTGGGTGCAATTTTATTCTTTTAGAAACCAATGTGTGAACAATTCAAAAACTGTGACAAAAGTTTAGGCGCAATTTTTGCCGATGATAGACTAGCGCGAACAAGTGAAGACAAAGTGTAATCTACGAACGTTTTACAAAGTGAAGCTGAATCAACGTGCAGATCACATTAAAATAATTTTAAACACATTTTTAAAGGGACTCTTGTCCCTTGCGTCTGAAGAGCTGCCAAAGTTTAACAATAAATTTGACGATATGAAGTGGGCAAGATTCTGAACTCTATCCAAGGTCGACTGGTTTTAACCTTTAAGTACTTTTGCATGCTGGACTTCACATTCATATAGTCAAATGCTTGTAATCCTCACCGGGAAAAAGTCTGCTGGCGTTGTTAAACAGCAAACAACGCATTATGTGTAAAAGATAAAACGTTAAATGGAAAAAGCGAAGCTTCTTATTTTCTAAATTTTATGGGAAACAATTAACAAATAGCTACGCAGCACTCATCTCATTCATTGCGTTTTCAAACAATTAGGCCTGATCCATTTTTTCTACTTTAGGACAAACCCGTGTATGATAAAATTGATTTCCACAGGATTTGAGTTTTGATCAAGTTTCACTAGTTTTCTAGAATATATTTTAAATAAAAAAATTATCTTTGTTTTTGAAATCAATTTCTTGTTTTCTATATATGTTTGATTGGATTCAAACCTGCCTGAAAAGCTTTCTTTTAGCTTAGTGAAATCTTTTTTTCTGTCAACTTCGACAGGGAAAATAGTTATTAGCTGCGGGATTTGTTCTTACTGTGTCATTTGCTTGAAATATTTTTGTTGTTATTAATCTCGTTCATACCCAAGGCATAAGATCTTCTTTATATGATAACAAGAAAACAACCATAGCAGCCAAATAATTTAAAATCTTTAAGCGTTTGTGCATAGCGTGAAGGTGCAGTAAGCATCTAAACAATTATTAAATTCAGTGATTGACATGCCCTTGGCTTGCATTGAACTTTATCCTCCATAAAACACGCTTTGTATTCAAGGAAAATTAGTTTCATTTAGTGATACGCAGTGACTGTTTGAATGGTATTTAGCTGGCTGGGAACATCATAAATGAGTTTGAAATTGACTCAAAATTATAATGAAAACCCTTGTTATTTTACCACTTTTTCCAGCCTTAAAAATTTGTCTTCTACTATCTGGCTTTTGTTATGCTTAGGGTTCCTTTAATCAAACCATTGCATCAACGCTACATTTTCAGTTGCCTCTTACCCAGCCACATATAAATATTTAACCACGCGTTTAAATACGAAAAAAAACAGAAAAGACAGCCAGGGGTATACCATTTGATAGCATCAAATATAGCATTTCAAAGTAATTTTCACGTTGGCAGTTTTGTTCGTTTACCATCACAGAAACATGAGCTGTGGCGAGTTAAACCGAAGGAAACCAACTGCGATTAAACATTGCTTTTACTTTGCTGTTGCTGACAAAACAGTCTGCAGGTTAGCCCATGAAAATCAAGTAAAGACAATTTTTTCAGTTTTTTTAAGACAGGTAAAATTTTGAGCGAAACGAGGCTGATCATTTCCGAAAACAAATCTGTGTCACTGTAGGTTTGGTGTTTTGAAGCTCGCCTTAGTTCAAAGACCTAAATTCGCTCATTAAGGTAATCAATTTACTAATCCAAGAATATGGTTTCCCTATTTTCCAAGCAAACTTACTTTGTTAGGAGTTTAATGTTTTCCTCCATCTGCTACCGTTGTGCATCGTCTTGGTTTGTTCGATTGCAGTAGTTTGTGGCCTGACCGTGATATGATATTTTCTTGAAAACATGAAAAAAATTCCCCATACGAGGAAAAGAGTACTAAAATGTCAAAGTGCTAAAATAGTTTAAACGTCGTTACTTCCAGTTATTCCACAGCACACTTAAAGTTTGAACACGCGTAACCTTCAATAAATTTAGCAGGCGATTAAAAGTTTACAACTAAACGTAGAGGCAGAAGAAAAGACCGGTGATTTCTTATTTGTTCAAATCAGGGTGGGAAACTTATTTACTATCACGGGCCGCATAAATGGTGTATTATTGCTGGCGGGCCGCAAAAGCAATTCATTTTAACCTAAAGTTCTACCTTTATCTAACTATGAAGAAGAGTGACTTCTCTTGACGTACTATCTAAGTATACCTGCTTATCATGATGATTCGTTTTGACGCGATGTTGTACTTTAACATAAGTAACGAAAATTGTAATGCGGGCCACATCAAATATTCGCGCTGGCCGCAGGTTTCCAACCCCTGGTTCAAATCTCATAAATTTGTCTTTAAACGTCCAAAAAAACGCTTTGGGAAGCAAACGATGCAAAACGCTTAGTTGCAGAACTCAGGCATGGATATTTAGCGCGCTTGTCACATAGAGAAGTGCTTTTCAACCTTTAAAAAGACCGTTCGCACTCTTCTGTTCCACAAAAGTTCTGTTCGCACAACTAAATAGAGTTGTTGAAAAATAGCATTTGTTGGTTCAAAACATCCAATGAAGACTTGGCTGTTGCTGAATTTTTTTGAAATTTCAGACCATATATTTCGGCACAATGTCTTGTTGTAATGTTACCAACATCAGGTCATCTTGTATCCCCTTAAGAAGACCCCTGTTCCTAATATCAACCAGGGTGCTCAACCCTTTTTCGGTCAAGTAGGTGGTTCAATTTTGCACAAGGTCTTCGAACGGTTGGATTATCAGGTCTTTGTCAGGGCCACCGCGGGAGACCTCTTACACAGAATTCAGTGATTTCCACTGCTAAGAAATGCTTATCGATATTGGTCATTTTTTAGATTTGTGCCCAAACGCCCCAGTGGAAGCCGAAAAGATTCAAAATCCAAACTTTGTTATAATTCTGTTGCTTTCTGACTGGGAAAGTCAGCTTCAAAAATAACCAATGAGAGTGGGCAAAAAATAACCAATGATAGTGGGCCAGATTCTGTTTTGTTGCTTCCTATATGCACGTGAACATGAAAGTTTATAGCAGTGCTTTTCAATCTCTGAGACGGTACATTTTGGCGCAGATGAGAAAATCCTGTGGTACGAATGAGCACACACGCTGCGAGTGAGAATCGCCAAAAAACTATTAGCATTAGAAAGCAAAGCGCATGAGACACTTTCGATAACATGTTTTTTTCGGAGAAAACGTTCTGATGTGCAGCACGACCCGCTGTGGTTGTTTGCTCATCACCACGTTGCCTGAAGCCAGCCGTTCAATAATTATAGCGTCAGGTTGTGCTTTTCCGCTTTTATGTGAGGCCAACCTTATGGTCACAGCTTGTGTTTGCGAATACAATTCGTGTGTTTTCTCCAACTCTTGATTTAGCTTTTCACAATTTCATCCATACGCCTTTGCTTGCAATATTCAGGCCTGAAAATGCGACAAATACGTGAAATCCATTTCCTATCAAAACGATTTGCTGTTTGATTCGACTACGTTTTCTTTGTGGAGACTTGTTATTGGACCATCTGTGGAAAAGAGAAAATGAAAAGGCAGGCAATAAACACCCAGAACACAAAAGCAAGTTGGTTTCATTCTTCAAACGGCAAACAAGACAATTTGTTGAACAGCAGCGACAATTCCAGTAATTGACAGTGGCACCCCCTGATCAAGAAATCAAATTGTCATCACTGGAAGTTGCTCATGTCCTTACGTCAGCGTGGAAGCCATTTACTCTGGCAGAAAGCGTTGTAAACACAGAAAGCGTTGTAAAGCGTTGAGTCAAATGATACCAGATCTTGTACAAACTCAGTTGTAGTGCTACAAGAACCCTTTACATATAAAGCGCCATCAAAACACCATATATAATCAAAAAGATGCCATTTTTTGTTATGAAATAAAAAATATATTATTTCTTCCGCAGCAAACCTAGAGCTGTCAATGCTCAACAATGGGCAGAGAGAATTCGTTCAAACTCAGCTTTGCAGAAATGTTTGAAATGTGCCGAATCAAGAAAGCACTTGAAAGCATAAATGTTTTCGCCCAAAAGACATTTTATCCAAAGAAGGGTTGCGGAGTCGGAGGTAAAATATCCGACTCCGACTCCTGACACCAACTCCGACTTTCCACAATTTCCGAGTCTGACTCTCGACTCCTATTCCTTAGCATACAGGGAATGAAATTTGTCTGTTAAAATCAACGGAAATCGTGGTACACATTAAAAATCTTTGTTTCAACAAAAGTTTCAAAGGAAATTGTACCATTTCAACAGGAATTCCCAATTTAGGAGTGTGATGTAAAAGATGATCCAGTCGGACATCCGGAGTCGGAGTCGGATTTTTTTCCGACTCCGACTCCCAGTGTTGTTAGGAATCCGACTCCGACTCCACCCAAAAATCTCCGACTCCTTACGACTCCGACCCCGGCTCCACAACCCTGATCGAAAGTGCCACAGGCGCTTTACTTTTTAATGCTAATACTTCTTTGGCGATTCTCACTCGCAGCGTGTTTGTCATTCACACCACAGGGTTTTCTCATCCGCATCAGTGCGTACCGTCTCACGGGTTGAAAAGGAATGACATAGAGCAAGGGAGTACTGTTTTCTTAGAGTAAACGGAGGTCAGGGGGCGTGAGTGTTTTTCAATTGCGAAATTGTGTCTGAGAGGATTTTTATTTCATGCAATGTCAACAAAGTTTTTCAATAAACTCTGTTCGTTAAGCTTTGTTGACGTATGAGAGGATCACTGAGACTTAAACTTTGTGTAAAACGTATGATGCTTATTAATCTATGTTTCATAAGAAACGAAATTGACATCACAGCAAACGTATGAATAAAATGTTGATGAAGTCACTAATCTTGGTAGGTCTGTGTATGTTCTACTCTGGGAGCACAGCTCCACAAAACAACAACGGCAATGAAGTTTGTATCCCGGCAACCAGCCTGGCAAGTCGGTTGCCTGAATTTACAGGTAAGAAAAACACGATCAGTATATATAGCAGGTGGCTTCTCCATTGAATGATGTGATGATAATACGCAAGGTTTTTAGGTTGGAATGCTGGAATAAGTAAAACAACTTTTTTCAAACAAAGGTAGTGACAACTGCAAGTGATTGAAAGGCATCAGAAGTATCCAAGTCCACTTATCGATAAATGCAACTCAGCAGCTGTTTAAAGTTTGGGAATATTGAAAACTGAAAGCAAAGTTGTTCAAAGATGAAATAATAGGTAAAATGAAACCGAACAGGTATTTTCCAGAAAACATTATGCATTTTGGGTTGAAAAGTTTCTCTTTCAAAGCAATTGAAAATCTGTTTCAAACTACAAACAGCTAAATACGCAAGATAAAATGTTGTACCAGTCCTAGTGCAACGACGTTACCTAGTAATAGATTTTTGTGTATGATCTAGTCCTAACCCAATCGTCGTTTGTCTGCAGTATTCCTATTGCTTGACTATGCAAATCAGACCTGCACAACATTCTGCCCGCGGGCCGCATGCGGGGTGCGAGAACTTTTCGTGTGGCCCGTGAGAGCATTCTCAATTGCAGAAAATGTTGCAAAATACCGACTTCGGGTATAAGTGATTGTCGTTCCAGAATTTTTTCCAGATTACTGTTTAACAAAATAGACTTTTGCGGCCCGCGGAAAATTTATGTTGATCACTTTGGCCCTTCCAGCTTTCTGAGTTATGCAGGCCTGCTATAGATTCTCTAGCAAGTTGCACAACACTTGATAAAAACCCAAACTGCATAGCCTCAATATTTAATTTGTGTGATGCTTTGTCCACTTGGTGTATTTTCAAGCCATGACAGCAAAATTTCAATATTCGACGCCCATCAGTGAGAAACGACACTTCCGGAATATCTGATATCAAAACTAAAAATGTTTTGCGCTGTTAGTATTTGCTCAACTTGTAACTATTCACCTCGGTATTTAGGGACGTAATGGTTGAACGTTTACTGAGCTCTGACCATACAACTGCATGGTAAAATTTGAACACATCGCAAAATTAAAAGTTTTTGTAAAATTTAAACTTCGTAAATATTTTAATTTGGTGTTTTTGCAAGAACTTTTTTTAATATGGCAAAATCTGCACTGCAAAATTTAAATCGTTTTGTCTGTAAAGTTTCAGATGCGCCTCATTCTCCTAGATCAGCCATTTCTTTGGTGAATGTACCACAAACGTGGTGGCCAGTTCTGAAGAAATATGTTTGATTTTGACAAACAAGTAATTTTTTTACAAACAAGTAACAGACTTTCTAACACTTTTTTAATTTATGTGCTTCCACTATGTTACATTATCTGTTCAAATCTAGACGTTCCCAACGCAAATGCTTGTTTTTAACAGTATCTTTAGATTTTTTGATGCTAAATTTTGTATTTACATCGATTCTATCGGAAAATTGTTAGTGCAATAATGAAACAAAAATGTAGCCTAAAAGCAATGTGCATAGATAAATGAACATTAGTAAAACTCCCCCAACAGCATTTTACTGCACAGAGCACGTTCAATTTAAAGACTGATGGCATACTCTCATACGTTTTTTCAAAATCTCACTCTCGCCTGCTATGTATGCTAGTAATTGACTACATCAAATTTCACACTAGAACATCTTTAAACACTAAGTACCATTCTTCACCTACGAGGAAGCGTTTTCTTTGACTACCGATGCAAGTGTGAAGATGTTCATACATTTAAACTTTCAGCACATGCTGATTGACCGCTTTGTTCTGAATGACTCCTTCTAGGTTTTAAGCTTTACCGCAGGTGTTCCGTGTTTTCAACCATGTCAACAAGTTTTTGCATGTGTACCACACTTTTAGCGTTTTTTTCCCGGTTAGGTATGATGATGTATTTCATAGTTGTCCGCATTAAAAAATTTCTTCCAACATGTTTTCGAGGTTGTTTATCCAAAATCAAATTAAATGAGCTTTTCTTTCGGTACGATGACGAACTATTATTTTTCTTTTGAGTTTCATAATGTACTCAACCAAGTTGAGAATACAGCGAATTTCGGCATCTGTAATCACTGTAACTGTTGTTATTTTCTGATCAGAACGAAGGGTTTTTTTGTGTTTGCCAGCAATGGTTTTATCTTTTTGATTTTAACGATATTTAACAAAAGCTTTTCGATCGTTACTGTTTAAGGCCTTCTCGTTGGTCCAAAAGGGGAGAAAGGAGACCCAGGCGTTTCAACACCAGAAAGGACATCAGGTAGGTCCAGAATCAACAGTGATTAGTTTTGGATGAATGTGTTGTACTGTTGTGAAAAAAGGCACTTCAAACAAAACGCATTATGCTTTTACTAGGGGAAAAACAAAAATGCTTTGCATTAAAGTGCGTTTGTATAGCTTTACCAAATGTTTGTTTGACTGTAGTCAAGGGCGTACGCAAGGGGGTTTGGGGTTAGCCCCCCTTGAGTTTGATATATTACAAAAACTTTATTACATGCGCAAAGGAGATTACTTATTTTCGCATAAACTTTGCTTGTTGATTTGTCGACTTAATGCAAATGCCACGGAATGAATTTGCATGCAAATTTAAAGGAACAATGCAAATGGGCGAAAAAGTAATAATTAGGTTTCGGTGGGAATCTGCGTTTTCGTCTGCGTCCAGAAACCATCTAACCCCTTTTTGCAGACCAATCGCTGTGTTCCGCGATAGTTCGCTTTATCCGAAACAATTGCCGTTATTTTGTTTGCTAAGGCTGATCAGCGCAAGCGCTTACCCCATTGGCTACCTTACCATTTACTGTAGCATGATAGAACTGTTGCACGAGCTCAAAAACAGCAATTGTTAACATAGAAGCATTCAGCCATTTAATAATGTCTCAGCAGGAAAAAATTTAAACTAAAAGTTTGCTGGACGTCTATAAATAACAAAAAATCGAAAGTTTTCTTGCGTACTTTATGTGCATGCGCATTCTCAATTCTTCTGTAGTTTAGTAAGGTTCAATCGTGCAAACCGGGGTGTGCCCTAGCCTGTCCGGCCGCACTTTTTCTACGCTCGACTGCTCGTATTCGACAAGAGAACCCTTTAAAGCGCATAGCGGTCACTTTTTTGACCAAACTTTGTAATTCCATAACTCGCCAGTGGCTAGAGCTAGAGAGGTGTCCAAACCATCTACGGATTCGGGAAGGCATTTAATTTCGACTAAAAAAACAAAATTTTCAGTTTTGGGTTTGGGGTTCTCTTGGGGGGTGTCACAAGTGGGGGTGTTTTTGGCCTACCGGTACTTTACCCGGCCTTAGGCGCCAATCCAATGAGCCAATTTTTTCGCTCAAGTTTTTGTTGGAAACTAGACATCATCCGAGTCTTTAGAGGACCTTGATTGACTTCCTAGCATATCTGGAACTAAAATTATGGATCAAAAACCAAAAATAAAGTTGCCAAGGTAAGGAGAAAATGCTAAAGTAAGGAGAAAAGCATCCCGAGTCATAGATGGCTATAACTCGCTGTCAGAATGAGCTAGAGAGCTGTTTAAACCCTCTAAAGACTCGTGAAGACTTGTAGTTTAGACTGCAAAAAAAATTATTTTAGCTTGAGATCTCGGGTTTTTTGTTGATGTTTACATAATGGGAGGGTGTTTATGCATATTTGTTTACATTTGGATGATGACGTCATCCCCTGAGAGTCGAACAATCCATCCGATTTTGTGGTTCGAAGTTTTTTTGATTCTAGGCTACAATACGGGTCTTTAGAGCAGCGGTTCTTAACCTTTTCGGTCTAGTTTCCCACTAAGGCCAATCACCAAGTTCGAATTTCCCTCCTGATATTTTTAGTGACGATGTTTTACGGAACGCTATCTGGCCAATACTCAGTAGCTATTAGCTCGGTGGTATATAGGTTTCGCATAATAGATATAACAATTAAAAGGATCTACTCATGGGTTTCACTCAAGGATTCACTCATTTACATCATATCAATCACACAGAAAAGTAAAGTGCTCATTTTTAATTTTTAATGTGAATTTTGCGATTGCTTTCACTTTACCATCTCGATACGAGGATTAATGGTAAAATCTTGATTGTGTTATTAGAAGGGGAAAAACTTGTTTCAACGTGTTGCAAGCTCTGTCGTCCAAAGCTGTTTTAGCACAATTCCGGAGGCATGGTTGCACTAGCTCTGCAAAGTCTCATGACTTTCTCACCTTAGCAATGCGAAGTGCAACCACATAGGATGCCTCATCGGACAAATTTACTTGGTTAAATGCACGTCCTGCATTCAGTCTGACACGTTTGAGACGACCTTCCTTAGACTTACTGTAAAGTAGTCTGCTCAATCGATTTTGCTAGGTTGCTCCTTGTGAGCGTTGTTCAAATGCTCCTTGAGTTGGAATGATTTCAAACAGTTGTTAGCCAGTTTTTTCATGTACAACATACCTATGAGGGATATATTCTCCATCTTTCTAGAGGCAAGCAACGCCATATCTGATGTAGTCTTCCTTGTATTTCGCTTATCAGCCTTCGCAACCGACATTTTGCACTACACTAGATGTCTTCGAAACATAGTGATTTGTTAAGAAGCTGGTTGTCATGTTTCACCGCAAAAGAATTTTATCTAACTTGTTACAACATAACATCACCTCATCTTCAGCAAAGTATAATTTCTATTCAACCTTGCTGATAAATTGAAGTCAGCTCTTTTACATATCATTCATACTTACGCTACGCAGTACGCTTATGCGTAGCGTAACATAACTACCTACCTGTAGAAACCGTGGTTACCTTTAAACAACAACGGTCGTTATTCGATTGTGACTTATGAACATTGTTGAAAGCTAAAAACGCAATAATTGCAAAACAATGCACTAGTTGACAAGTAGATGTTTCTTTAAAAAATAAGTTTGTGACTTAGTATTTAGATTTCCTTTCTTAGGTATTGGAGTAAAACAATTTCTCACCTCACTGCACCAAATCGGAAAGAATTTCCCACTGCATGGATGAAATTTCCCACCAGTGGGAATTTCCCACCGGTTAAGAACCCCTGCTTTAGAGGGCTTGTCGGACTTTCTAGAATTTCTGGTTCAAAAGTTAAGGCAAAATAAGTAGAAATTAATTAGGGAAACCCCCTAAACTCAGCTTATTCCCAATGATTTGGAGTTTTCTGGCCCTAGCTTGGGCACCAGAAACGCCAGGAAGAAGATCTAGGGGTCTAAAGCTTCAAACACCAGCTGAGAATACAACCATACTTTGAGCCACTAATTTTGCTCATTGTCCGGGTGATAACGTCATAAAATAATAACCAAAAAAAAGTCGAAGTTGGTCAAAATTTCAAAAACACCCCCACTTTGTGACGTCCCCCCAAGAGAACCCCTAACCCAAATGAAATATATATTTTTTTAATCGAAATTAGAAGACTTGCCAAATCCATAGAGGATTTGAACAGCTCTCTTACTGAATTAGCTGGCGAGTTATGGCGTTGCAAACTTGGGTGAAAATATTCTAGCGGTGGCCGGAAAAGGGCGCAGCCTCATTTTGCAGTTGTAAATTGCACTGACGCATTGATGAGTGTTTTACTCCCCTGATTTAACACGCAGCCTGATATTTTTGCAGTTATGAACTGCTGTGTCGTAGCGTTGAGTTTAGTTTCCTCCGATATCCTAACTTGGAGCGCTAATAGCTTATATTCAGTGCAATGACGCATAAGATAAGGGGAGTGGATGTAGAAAAATATGCATATTATGTCAACAAACGTCGCCAAAACGTTGGTTTGGAAGCATGACTGTGACGTAACAAACAGCGCACACCAAATACTTATGACCACCATATGCCACTGAATGAACCCCCCCATGAAAATTTTCTGCGTACGCCACTGACTATAGTTACCATATAATGAATTCCCAGCCATTAATCCATTGATAATGTTGGTGGCTGCAGTGTTTTTAGCAACAGGTTGGCAAATCGTTGATCCGACTTTTCTCCAAATATTTTTGTTGGAGCGCTAAGTTTTCTGCCTGTGACTGAAAACAGGTAAAAACTTGTTCTCTGACTGATGCAAGTTGATAAAAGCCTAAAAATCATTGTTAACCGCATTCGCGAACCGATGAACTGCACCAGATTTTTTGTGTGGTCAAGTATCCAGATTGTTTATCCCTATGGATCTGCAAAAAAAGTCTTTCATGATATAACTACTGTTGTGAAAAGATCTTCCATTAATAGGTTTGGTCTGCTTCATTACATGGATGACCGTTAAGGTGTTTTCCGAGACCACGTCAAAACACTAAAGCTGACGCGTCCAAGAAAACTAGGAAACATGTGTTCGATCAAAATAAGCGTGTTACAAATTCGATGTGTGACTTCTCAAACCAAGGCTGCTTTTTCGGTATTAGCTTATGCAACAGCTTGAAAGCGATGTTTTGATATCTCGGTTATGTCAGTACTCCACTAGGTATAGGGTCTAATATAGCAAGGTTTAAACAAGCTTGAAGAGGTACATTTACACCCAACCGGAGCGAGAAACCACAGATGTCGACAACAAACGTTTTTTACATTTGTCAACCGCTGTTCCTAGTTTTGTTTTTTGGATAATAATGCAGTACTGCAGAATTGACCTAATTCGTCGCCTCAAGAAGATTAGAAAAAAGTGACGATTTAGGCGAACTGACGAATTATGCAAATAGGTGAAAACTCTATCATAGAAGCTCGTATACTTTATCATAGTAACTCGTATACATAGTGCTTTATTTGCAGTATAGTAAAACTGTATGACGTTATGGTTGTTTACTAAAATAAACTCCTTAATTCCTCTACTCTATCTAGACTCCTGCATTTACTGTAGCATCTTTGAAATCTTTAACAAACTTAAAGACTTTCTGCGTTCTCTCAATGGGGAGTCGGGTCGCGCTTCGCACCTCGTGTATAAATTCGATAAACAAATTGCGAGGTGCAACAATTCTCATAAAAAGATACTTAATTTGCTTGAATTGCCACACGTGTTAACTGCTTATGCATCAAAACCGGAACTGCAAATGACGGATTAACCCAGTGTTTCCCAATCTTTTTTGGCTAGCACCCCCCTTTTCTGATAAACAAATTTCTATCGCCCCCCTACCATGCCTAGCACACATATGAACACAATTTTTTCGTGCATTTCACTATAAAACTTAATTTAACAAAACGCTAAGTTTTTATTTACAAATTACATGCATACATGTTTGTTGATCATACTGTTTTTATGACATTTGGTCACTCAAAATTAGACTGGGTCTCCTATCGCCCCCCAACCACCCATTTCTGCTTCACCCCCCCCTTAGAGTTTCTCACCGCCCCCAAGGAGGCGGTACCGCTCACTTTGGGAACTACTGGATTAGCCGAACAAAACGCTTCTCAGGGATGGAAAGAGGTGACGAATTGAGCGAATTGACGAATTAGAGACGATGGCAAATTAGACGAACAGAAATGTAAACAAAAGATAGGAATTCTGCCGGGACCGACGAAAAGGTGACGAAGAGGTGACGAATTGAGCGAATTGACGAATTAAGCGATGACGAATTAGACAAACTCTTCTGTATAACTTTCATGCGGTGCGAAAAATTGCCCGGTTGTTATATTTCGCAAGTTTAACTGCTAGACTTGGTTCGTTCAGATCATTACAAAAATACAACCCTGAACAAAAACTTTGGACGAATGTGTGATGAGCATGCCAGTAATGAATGTTCTTAAGCACTTTCTAAGATTAAGACATTAATGTTGTGAACTAGGCTTTTAATCATCTTAGCCATATTTTCTTTCTGTTTTTGAATATGCATGCATCTCATATGAACATGAGACATGTGAGTAAATCTTTTGCAGACCTTATTTCTTAAACTTTATTTACGTCACCAAATTTCAGATAATGCATAGCTCACCAATATCGTGTGTCCCCCAGCAGCAGTTTTGTGTGGAATTACTTTTGTTCATGTTACGTGTACAATCGTTTCATCACTCTTATGAAAAAGAGTTTGGTGCGATTACTAAAATGGCTGTTGCAATTTTAGGCCGACTGAGTGACCTGTACACTTCCACGGATGATGCTTTTACTTTTAAGTAGGGTCTTCGCTATTTTTCTCTCACATCCGCGGTAATCAGTTCCTTGAAAGTCGCTCATTTTGTAGCGAAGCGTCCTTGCTGCAAGGCAAATAGGCTGTTCGTGTGAAATGATCTTGCTAAATTCCAGAACGTTGTCAAGAAACAGTTCATTTACTAAACTTGTAATCTGTACAGTAACCAACGAAGATTTTGCCCACCCCAATTTTTTGCCCCACTCCATTTTTTTGCTCCTCACAAATTTTTGGGCTGGCTACGCCACTGTATGGTAACTATTTACGTGGGCGCAACCCCAGACGAAACCATGACCATTTTGCGCTGCATTTCGTTGAAGCTGTTTTTTCTGGATAAAAAAAGATATTTTTGGACAGAGTATCCCTGTGGCCTTCTTTCACTCGAGTGCCCAGGCATCGCTTCGTTTGTCTAATGCATTGGTGTTCACAATCCTATATAAAATTTCACAGACTACACCTCGACATTTGCTGGAGGGTACGATATCTTTTCCTGAAGAGAGGATTGTATTTAGTTTAATTGTAGGTTTGTAGATAGCTCGTTTACGATGTTTCTTCAGAATTCGTTTCAAAGACTCTCCCAAGGCAGTTGTGCATGGTAAAATATCTTTAGATATGAATTCAGAACATCCGTTGTGTTGTTTCTTCTTTTTGTTTTAAATCATCCATTTGGGGTAACCATTCAACATGAGAGTCCGTTTCACATACTTCATTTCGCTGTTGAGGTCCTGAGCTGTGGAGGTAAGATTTTTTATCCCGTTCGAAAATAGTGTTAACTATGATTGTTCTTCCTATATAGGATGTTCTGATCTAAAGTTGAGGCATCTGTCTAAATGGGTTGGCTTATGAAAGACTGCTAAGAATGGGTTGTGTGGCCATTTGTAGAGCGTATGATCAATAAGTCCAAAAATGGAAAGCATTCTTCAATTTCTTGTTCCATAGTGAATTGGATGAAGCTCTCTATTGTGTTCAGATGGGTGAAAATCTCGGACAACTTGATTTCTTCATGATCACAAAAGTATTGTCTACATATCTTTTCCGCAAACGTGGAGGGTCTGCGAAGGATTCTAAAGCGCGTGTTTCGACGTTTTCCATGACTAGGTTTGCAACTACTGGTGAAATGGGAGACACATTGCTGTTCCAAAAACTTGTTTGTAGAGTTTTCCACGAAAAGTAAAAGTTGTTGAATTTAAGCAAATTTCAAGTCCTTAGGTCGGTAATTGACAAATTTGTACGTTGACTTAACTCGGGGTCAGATTACGGATGTTGCTTGGCTATGCTTGATGCCAGTTGAATTGGAACGTTTGTGAATAAAGATACAACTTCGAATGAGAATCTTATTTCATCAGTTTGGAGTAATTCATCAGCACTAGATGATGAGAAGTCCAAAGAGTTTCTTACGTGATGTTTTGATTTTTCAGTACGTGGTTTCAGTAGTGAGGATAATTCTTTAGCTAACTCGTAGGTAGGTTTATCTGTGAAAAAACAATTGCTTGTAGGGGAATTTTTTCTTTGTGTAATTTAGGTAGTCCGTACAGTTGAGGTGTTGTGGCATTTGAGTTCAGTCTAAAGCTTGCTTCTTTTGTGATCTTTTTGGTTTCGAGAAAGTTGTTAACAAATATATTGACATCTTTGGTTGTGGATACGGTTGGGTTGGTTTTAATATGTTTGTAAGTTTCTTGATCATCCAGCTTTTTGTTAATTTTGTTGTCACACCACTCTTTCTTTAAGACTGTGGTGATGCTACGTTTGTCAGCATTGGTAATTGTTATACAGTAGAATTTGTCTAATTCGTCATCGTTTAATTCGTCACTTTTTCGTGACCGAATTCCTATCTTTTGTGCACATTTCTGTTCATCTAATTCGCCATCGTCTAAATTGTCAATTCGCTCAATCTGTCACCTCTTTCTATCCCTGAGAAGCGTTTTGTTCGGCTAATCCGTCATTTGCAGTTTCGGCTTTGATGTTTAAGCAGTTAACACGTAGGGAATTCAAACAAATTAGGGGTCTTTATATGAGAATTATTGCAGCTCGCAATTTGTTTATCGAATTTAGGCATGAGGTGCAAAGCGCGATCCGACCCCCATTGAGAGAACGCGGAAAGTCTTTAAAGTAGATTTAAAGGTGCTAGATTAAATGCAGGAGTCTAGATAGAGTAGAAGAATTAAAGAGTTTCATTTAGTAAACAACCATAACGTCATACAGTTGTATTTTACTGCAAATAAAAGCACTATGTATACGAGTTACTATGATAAAGTATACGAGCTGCTATGATAGAGTTTTCACCTATTTGCATAATTCGTCAGTTCGCCTAAATCGTCACTTTTTTCTAATCTTCTTGAGGTAACGAACTAGGCCAATTCTACTGTACTTGGATCTTTCTGTTGGAACGCCGTGTGTTCTTTATAATCGTCAAAACTGATCTACTCCGCTTGTTTCGCGTATTTGTCAAACCACTTTGCCACCAATTAGGCCAACCTCGCCGGGAAATATGCCTCGTAATCCGTCTTCAACTGAGGCAAGGATATCTTTTACTGGTAAGCAATATGAGCAGCAAGAAATGAAAAGCAACAGTGTTTTGTTTGGGACACCGCTTCTCAAAGCGCAAAATGAAAAGATATGATAACAATTTTGGGGGAATAGCCCCTTTGGACCCCCCTGGCTACGCCTATGTTTAACTCTACCTCTCCAAAATTGTGCTTTGTGATAGCATCATCGGTCTTTGTTATATAGTGTTTCAGGATTTTATAAACTGGATTTTTTATAGTTTTCAGAATTTTATATGTTATATAGTGTTTCAGGAAGAGGAGGTATTTACGTTACATCAGCTTACATTCAGACCAGTGTTTCTCAACCTTTTTGCTTACGTGGCCCACACAACTTTTGGTAAAAATTGCGTGACCCACTATCTTGTTAGCATAGGCTATGCTTTTATACGTGTAAAGAAATACACGCATGGATGTCAGAAGGATATCTTTCAGGGGGAACAATAGTGGATTTTTTCAGTTGTGGCCAAAAGGATTTTTCCAATGGGGGCCAAAAGTGGTGAAATTTCATTTTACCAATTCGAAACTAAGAGACCAGCTTTTTTCACGAAAAATTTAACAAGAATATATCAAGTTTCAAAATCCAGGGAGAATAAGACCACTTGACACCCCCTTACGACGCGCATAAATACGCATTATTCTAGAGTAGCGAATTTATTCTTGTATGCAATTCACTGAAAATCTTGCTGCTGAACACAATCCTACGCTGTAGTCGTTAGGTGGCTAAATAACTGTATTCTATATTCACATAACCAGTCTCCACAAAAATGAAGAGTTTGAATCAATCAGTAAATTTTCAACAGGGAATGGATTTCACGTAGCACTACGCATCGGCTATTTGAATAAGGTTGTAGGACTGGTGATGCGTAGTGTTGCGTGAAATCAATTTTCTATTAAAAATTTGTTGATTGATTTAAACCCTTCATCTTTGTGGAGACCAGTTACTTGAAAACATATATATGTAAGTTTAAATTATCGTAAAAAGATGTAACAGAGCCCAGTCGGCTGATTTCTCGAAAGCCTACTGCAGTAAACTTAGAGGTTTTAATAACTGTGTTCTATGTGTTGTGTGTGCGCAAGCTGTAGTAATCATAAGTGTTGATAACTGTATTGTAACATTTTTTGTCCTAAGTCCGTGGCCCGCTCGAAAACTGCATTATGGCCCACCAGTGGGCCACGGCCCGCAGGTTGAGAAACACTGATTTATACCATAAGGTTCTACGTTAAACGCAATACAGGTGCATAACAGAATGATATTCCTGACCCAAGTCCGACTGCCTAAAGTGAGTGAAACTGTACCTTGCATGTAGACTCACAACGCAAAATATCACGAAAACAACGCAAGGTATCACGAAATACATTATCACACTGTAAAACGTGGAGCTATGAATCTATTATAGGAATGCGACAATTATCACAATGCATGTTACATTCCCACTGCAACTGAAACCTGTGGCCTATGCTATTTATTTAGTGGCGTAGTCGCGGGGGCATGGTGGACGTGGTTCCTCACCTTTTCTGAAAATGAAAAGGTCTCTCTTACTTTTTTTCGTACGGCACCGTTTAGTGGTGTTTCGGCTACTATTTCCAACATACAAATGTTCAGCTGTCTTTTTTTCCGGGCATGTCCTTTTCTGATCTCCCTTGTTTTTTTTACACCATGCTGTATGCGAGCTACGTTTGTTTTCGGTCACAGACCTAATTTTTTTTTAATGACCTAAAAAAATCAAGTCAGTTCTGTCATATTGGCCGAAAAAGTAGGCTAATTAATACTGTTCGGCCGGGTTTTATTACTATTACAGGACAAATGACCGAAATCTCTCAGCGATAAAACAATAACGAGGAAGGAGTAAACGTTTTGACCGTAACTGCAAGTCTCATTGACTTCTAAATATTGACAGCGGGTCAGTTTAGGAGCAGATGGATGGATTGTGTAAATTGATATACATGAGATGCAAACACTTTAAAAAGTTTGCAGTTTAGTTCAATACAGTTTCATATTCTTCACGCCCGTAGACAGCCACCCTTATAACTTAAGTCTTCTCCCCGAGTTTTTTTCTAAGACCCCATGTCAAAAGCTTCTCCGGTATCTCAAAATAACCGTTAATCTTTCTCCCGTGAATAAAAATCAGGAGATGAACTGTTTGTTTTACGCTCTTGCTTTCATCCAAGTGAATATTCTAAAACAGGGGTGTCCAACCTTTTGCTATTGCCGGCCGCATTTCTTTCATTTATATGAAGTACAGCCGCCAATGAGTTCGTGTTATATTAAATGAGATCCATTTACTTAAAGAATAGTTTACTGTCAAGTGCCAACCAGCACAGAACACATTCAAACATAAATTGCGTATTAATTCTATAACACTTTGTGACATCACCATCCAGATTGTTACGCATTGTGTCGACTGATTTTCTTGCCTTGCGTTTGTGTTGCTTCAATACACGCCAGGACGGCCGTCAAATCTTATATTTTAAATCACATGTGGACGGCCGCAAATTTCATTATCGAAGGCTGCATGCGGCCGTACGGGAGCAGGTTGTGCACCGTTGTTCTAAAAAGACGCCGCATTTTGTTTCAATTTGCTGGGTCTGTCTTCGTCAATCACTATACCACGTGACAAGTTACTCTTCTACAAGATAAACTGATTTTTCGAACTTGATTATGCACGCGTTACTCAAGACAGTTCCTGTCTCTAAAATGCTACTTTTCATAACACGCCCACGGAGAAAAGATTGCTGTTTTTTTTAAATTGGAATGCCAGCAAAAATCTTTTTAGTTCTTGACCCTGGAATGGCAGCTTGCCGGTAAAAAATTCTCGTGTGTTGGTAAATTATAGCCGTTAACCACTAAGCAGTAACCTCCCGTTCTTACACTGACTGCTTGTAAATGGATTAGTTAGCATGCTTCGCCGCAAATCAGCGGCTGATATGGTATTCTTGAAATACTGCACATACAAACCTTGATTGAAACTACTTTGCTGTTCATTCCATATTAAACACCAGGCCCTTCCTGTCCACTTTTCTTTTATTTGGTCTACTCACTTCACAGAAGGTTTATACTTTCATTGCTTCATCAAATTTTATAAATTATGTGGCAACCTTCAATTCAATATGGCGTTGACGCAATGATCGCCTTTGTCGGGTTGAGTCCCACAATGGCCATTTTTGCGGAACCGCACACGGGTGGACTTGTTCTAAAGAACAAGATGAAAACGTGGAAAAGAGTGATACACCGCATCTTAACAAAGATGGATTGGCTTGGAGTAGGCCTTATTACAATATTTTAGACCAGTGGTGTGCAACCATGCAGCACTGCCGGGCCAAATGCGCAGAACCAGATTGGTTCACAGGCCACAGCTGCATGCGTCAAGCTCTGCGGGTTAGACAACTCGCTGGCCATCCACGGAACATTGACTATACCCTTAAAGTCTGAATCTTTTCGCGGGCCACAAACCTTCAGCTTTCGGGCCACTTTTGACCCGCAGGCCATGGGTTGCACACCCTTAGCTTAGACCATGGGCGCATATAGGTGGGGGACACAGGGACGTGTAAACCCAACTTTTTCAGATGGTGGGGATATAATATGCCATGTCTCCCTCACATTTTTCAATTCAAGTTTTGTATTTGGAGAGGTTTCAAAAATAAAAGTGATGTTTGTCACGTTTTGTGTGAAGAGCTTATCATGTTAGATTTTACACATAGCCAAGTTGGTGTTGAAAGAGAGTTTGGTGTGGTATCACTAATTCTGCTATTTTTTAAATTTTAACTGCGATAAAATGATTTTTAGAATATTGCAAGTTTCCAGAGACCGCGAAAGATTGTTAACTGCTTCTGCCCGACATTTTACCCTGTGTGGAATACTGTACGAAAGGTGGAAACAATGAGCAGGACGTGTGAGAGATTGCAGCACAGCCATGATATTTCGAGCAGAAATTTGACTGGCTTTGTTGTAACGTTGGTTGTTGCGGATTCTGAAGAGACAGTGTAACATTTAAAGGTGCAAATTTATAATGTTAGAAAGTTGCATTTTCAGGCAAATCACTGCGAAACTTTTGCTGAAGAGAAAAAGCAGCACTATTGTAGAGACTTGGGTTTAGGATGGGCAATATTGCCAAAAACTGTCTTCAAGCATGAGTAAACATATTTTCAATCAACACGTAGTAGCAGCATTGTCTTAGCCAAGGGCGTGCAGAGGTCTTAGGATTCCCGGGGAGAATACTTCATTGTATGCCCCCTATGCGAAATGCTAGTATTGAGGAATGTGAGAAATTCAGGTACAGAAAACTACCTGCCTAGACCTTTGCCACGTGCAAAAAGACCACGCCACAAAAACTTCACCTCAAGTGAGAATAAAGAAGAGAAAAAAGCTGTAAATCACGTTACGCAGCAATAGCAACGGACGTGAACGTTGTAAAGCATACGTGCAAGGGCACAGAATTTTGCATGGCAGTCTTAGCAAAAAAGCAGAACAAAGTGAAGTTCAGAAAGAACGCCGACACTCTGCTCAAAACAGTCCGTTTTTAAACGTATCGTACATAGCGGGGAAAGCAACAGCTCCGAAAGATGTTCTCTCTGAAAATTTTGCTACATTATATTGATCTGCTTTACAACAATTGAAAGCGAAGAATCTATCGCAAAATCGTCTCGCATGATATGGTCCTGTGACAAAATTCGCATTGCCACTAAAAGTGAAACCAAACAGGCAAGACACCATTGCAATATGAAGCGTTTTTTACTCATAAACCCCCACTTTGAACAAGCAAGTTGAGAGGTCTCAATTTTTGTCCACTGTGCCGTCCGCTTTGTTTTGATTATGGCGTTCGTGGTGAAATGATTATGAAATTAAGACAGATAAAAGCAATGCATTTATTACTTTCCAACAATGAGTCGCAGCCAAACTCGCATCCCACTTGCGAACCTTCCCCGCCCCCCGCTGAAAAAATCCAGGCTATAATGAGAATCGAGAGATATTTTGACGACTACAAGTCGCAGATTAAAAATAGTCTAGCTGGAATTGGCCAGCCTAAAAAAAGGGGAACAGAGATAGGATGTAACGCTTTAATAAGATTACGATGGCAGTGCTTCATCTCTTTCTCTCGGATAATTTAACTTAAATTTGGATGCCTCTTTCAGGCAACGTTCCATCAGATCCATGCCGTATGTGTTAGTAGCCACACAATATTCGAAGAAGTATCTATTTACAGCACTGTAACAAGATGCAATTTTTTGTTTGGGGTTTTGTCCCTAGAACTGGGTTTTCAATGCCTTGCTAGGTTTTTGGGTTTTTCTTCTGAAGATCTGTTTTTTTTAAGATTTTATTGCTTACCGGTGATTTAAGATAAGGTATGACTTATCGTAGTTCTTATTTCCAGCCTCATTTTCTTTGTCTTGCCTAATGAAGATACCTCACTCTTCAGCATAACTGATGAACAAGCAACTGACACCATGTAAGCTGTAAATATTAGCTAGGTGCAATGAGTTCAAGTGGCAGAAATATTCATGAATCAAGCCCAAAGAAAAAAATTAATTGGTACACCCACACTTTTTGAGGTAAAATGGTTGAGAGATCCAGAGCTCAAAGGTTAGCTGCAGACGAACACTGGCAATGAAGAATTGATTATTGTACATGCTGCCAGATCACAGTCAGAAATGCAAACAACTCCATGTTACTGCGATATAATAATTCGGACAAGCACAAAAGTTCATAAGCAACGTTGCACTATATATTCACTAGCACGTTTTGTGATTACAGATGCCCAGGTATGGTAATTAATGGAAAGACTCACTTAATTTTGTGTCTACCTAGAATTTCTGTTCAAATCTGTGTTTTTGGGTGAGCCTATATGAGATCTTCCAAAAAATCTCATTGGCAGCCTTGGGTTTGGCATCTATTCATTAGCCATTGGGTAATGTACTTGTAGTCATCTTTTGCAAAAGCGTTTAATGATTTGCGCATTTATTTAACTCTTGTGGTTACCAACTGCAGTGGAGAACGGTTGCTTTCTAAATTTAAGATGGTAGAATGAACAAAGTAGCACCATTAGACAAAACAAGCTGAACAGCATGATTCTAACTAAAGAGTATAGAGCAGGAACGTCTATGTGATATAGACACCATATACTGCCAGAATCATCAACAAATTTTCTAAGGAAACATCTAAAAAATGCAATCTTAAGCAGTAGGTTTGCTGCTCTTCACAATCGACTTCGAAACGTATGCTCTGTTACTACACTGTCTAAATATAGCAATGATCCAATTTGTTAATGAGTGTGGAAGTATTAATTACTGTCTCTGTACTGCATTTGTGAGTTGCGCAGGGATATACGCATGTAGGCTACCTTTTGGAAAAAAGATGTGTAGCCCATGTCCACCAGTTGCTATTTAGAACCAGGTTTTTCGCATTTACGAAATTCAGTAGGCTACACTTAATGGTAGTCACATGAACGTCCACAGAATTTGTGATTTAACAGCTGTTCACTTGTACATGTGTATTTTTAACTTAGGGTCCCGCGCTGTTAATATGCTACGGGCCCGGCGCTACCTTAATCCGGCACTGGCCCTGGCCACATTGTCACACAGCTCACAATCGTTGGTAACCGTTGTAGTTTAGACTTTGTACACCAGAGCTACTCAATTATTTTAAGAAAGGGTCCATTTACCAATATCAAAATTTTTCGAGGTCCAGTTGCTCCCATAAAATCATGCAAATGTGACATGTCTTGGATTATTCTAACAAAAATATAACATTATAATATAATACGATTGCATATATATATATGTATAAATCCGGCAAATGGATATAAATATTAACATAAGTTGTCAACATTGTTTATTGTTCTGCCGGTGGTAGTCATGGTACCTTCTGCTTTTTGGCAGTTGCTTAATTTTTCTTCCAAGGTAGTAATAGCGAGTAGAAGCAATGGTAAAAGTTTTTATTCGCCGTACAGATGCGAAACTTGTTCTTTATGAAGTTCTGTTTTGAAAACGCGGACTGTCAGCAGTCAATGGCGTAACTAGAGGTTAGAGCCAAGAGAGAAAACGTAGCTGAAAGGGGTCCACTGGCCACTGTAGGGGGGTCACTAGCCAACACTCAGAAAACAATGTGAGAAATGATAGTGAATTCGGATGTGGATGGCTATACTAAAACACGAAATCACAAAACAAATTATCCAAAAAGCCCAAAAAAACTACTGAAGACCAAACGAGTACTAAAACCGAAGAATAAGCCAAGTGGGGGCCCGAGTTTTACATTTAGCTTGCAGGAGGGGACAATTCGCCCCTCTAGTAGCAACAGCTAGACCCAGACACAATGAGAGTTTCCAGTAAAAGTTTGCGAGGAGTGGAAAAAATTGGAGATATCTTCTTTTAACAAGAAGTTTTCAGAATAGAAAAGCATTTGTTTTTCACTGCTATATTCTACTGAAATTCAGTTACTTCCAGTTGAATTTTTGCTGCCTCCACACCAGTGGTGTCAAGTTGTCGGAGCTCCACTCCGCCACCTTCATCAGTTAATGATAAATTGTTGCCTTCAAATATAAGCGAAAATGCCCAGCAGAGCTCCGGTACTTATAAAATTTCCACTACATCCCTGGTCCACACATGCGCATGTGTCTTTTGGTTCAGTTGAGAATTCTGTAATGTCTGTCTCTAATGAGGGTTTTGAGGAAACAGCAGCAACTGTTTTCGAAAAGAAAAGTCGCCAAAGTTCGGCAATGTTGATAATCAACTTTTCAATAAATTGAATATATCTGGAATCTTCTTGCTTTTACTTTCCCCAAAATGACTCGTAAAATGACTAAGTTCGTTTTGAAGGACATGCTTGAATATATTAAACGTTTTCTGAAAAGGGCGCATAGTAGTGATCAAATCAAAAGCACTACGTGTTTCTCCTTGCAGTTTTATATTCAAGTCGTTGAGGTGTTGCACTATGTCAGCCGAAAATGCAACAGTTTCTCTTTCTTTATCTTTTCCTAAAAAAGCTGAAAATACCTTAGCTTTTCTTCACATTTTATTGACATCCGTCGAAAACCAAATTTCCTTCCCAAAGGACCAAAATCTCTGAAAAACTCTTCCCTTGCTCCAGGGGTCTCCAAACTACGGCCCGCGGGCTAAATGCGGCCCGCGAAGCCATTTCATCCGGCCCGCGAAACCATTTTGTCAATGATGAAAAAAATAATGTTGAAAAGAAAACTGCGAAATGTGTTTACGAAAAATTTGGTGACTTGGTGGAAAATAACATATCCCGAAACAATCACATTGCGTAAAACGTCCGGCCCTCGACATATTTTTATTAGCTTATGTGGCCCTCGGACGGAAAGGTTTGGAGACCCCTGCTTTACTCAACCATCTGTTATGATTGCGCACTAGTAAGTTTGTATAATTCCATTGTTTTCGGCAATAAAAGGTTTCACCGCTATTTTCTAGCCTTGAATCCACTATTTTCACCAGTATAGAGCTTGTAGTGACGAGTTATTGTTAAACAATTATGACGAAACAATAATCAGATATAGATAACAAGTCCAACTCGGTGCGCTGCAATCTTGCTGAACAACAGCTTGATTGACAATCACTCATGCACAGGGCTACCATCGATCTAGAACCGAAAATAAGGACGGCTGACGAAAACTTGATTTTATTACCTAATATGAAACAATTGTTTCTGTTTGCAGGGCTAACGTCAGATCATATATTTGCTCATTTTTATCTCCTGAATCATTTCCTTCGCCTTCAAAAATCCCTTATTCTTGACTTCCTTCTTGGGATCATCACAGAAAACGTTTATTCCCTTGCTTATTTCTTGAATAAATTAAATGCTGAACCTTTGACACAAAATAAGCTTTCCTAAGAATCCTAACCAAGAGTAGACTGGCTACAGTGCTAAAAATGCTCAATAGTACATTACGTTTCTGTGCTGCACGATTTACTACTTATATCATGTCACAAAACCTTGATTGCAAAATGTTTACGATGAGATAAAAATGGTCTGTAAATCTACCACATATTGCTTATTCAAAAATATTACATGACAGAAAATAAGAAACAATAAGGACGCAAGTCCCAAATAAGAACACTTCTTATAAACAATGACAGTAATATTTTCTAAGACGTAGTACATCAAAATAAGGACAAATCTTAGAAATAAGGACGGTATGGTAGTCCTGCTCATACAGTTGGCGAGGAGTTGCTTCAAAAGTACGGCCAAAAGCGCAAGATTTTGTGATAACACTTATGGGTATAGAATAAACCTTTGAGAGGCTGACGAGGTCCACCAGTCACCATCCAAAGGTCCGGATTCGGACCGCGGTCAGCCATTTGAGTAGCACTATTATACACAGTCACATCGTCTTTACAGTTATACTTTTCCTTTAAGAACAAACAAATGGTTCTCGATAAAAATGAGTTTGGAATTTCTGTTTTCACAAGGGGTTGCTGTGTGTGTCTTTACAGCCAGTTAGCCTCATACGTCTACAATCCCCATTGTGTTGTGTTTGTAGCAGGCCGGAAACCAGGAGGGGAAACCGAGCAATTTCCCCCTCCCAAATTTTTCCAAAACGTGTTTAGTTGTTAGGTACAACATCAAATTACAAACATTTCCTCCCTGAAAATATCAGCTGTTCGTGATCAGAGCAGTCTACTGCTGACGTCTTGTTGCAGATCGAGAGACTGGTTTCTTGAACGAAGAAATTGTGGCCTTGAATGAAACACTCAATTCATTGCTGAATCAAAAGTATGGACGTGAGTATAAATCTTCATTTCCTTTTGAAAGCAAAATGCAATTAACATGGAACTTGTTGTGTTGTTGATAGACCCCGGATATGATTATCATGTCACAAACAACCACACGTGAAAAATGCAACTTCTCACAAAACCAAAGCGAGTAGAAATTAGATGAAACGGATGGTAGAAACCGCTACTTTCTTACGTGATTTCGGCATAAACAGGTGGAAAACATATGTCAGAGTCAGGTTGAATTAAAACTGTGTAACCTTGATTTCGACACTAACAATATCTGCAAAATTATTCAACAACACAAACAATGTCTGTAGAATAAAAAATTCTAACTAATATCACAAATGCAAGTGATCTACAGTTGCAGTACAAAAAACTGAAATACGATTTTCACTTCATTCTTTATTAATCTATTTTAAGAACATTTGTAAGTTGGTCAACAGTTTCACGAAACGTTTACTACTGATTCTGCTTAAAAATTGAATTTTTTAAGCAAACGCAAATTGTAGTGATTAATTTTCAGGTTATGTTCCACAATTTTTGTTATTCGCTGTACCTTAAGTTGAAAACATGCGTTAAATTTAATGTCAAAATTTGTTAAATTCTTGCAGTAACGTTCTCAATTTCTTCTTCAGCTTGTCCGAGCAATTCAATACGATTTTCCGGATTCCGCTCATAGCTCTTACGTACGTTATCTTCGCCGTTTTCCCACTCTGGGAAAGGCAACGTTCTGCTCGTGGATTTACACGAAAAATACCAATGGCTATTCTGTTGCCTCTTACGCTTCCAGTGGTAATAGCAACGACTTCCTTGTGTGGCATCAGTCAAGAACGGAGATGCTGTTTTATGTTGACGGAAAGGAGAATCGTCTAAGTGTTAACCTTCCACGCCGTACATGGGTAAGGCAGTTCAACTTGAAAAACCTACGTTTCACCTTTCTATTCTATCCCGTATTTGCGTATTTTAACGGTTGAAGGCTACACCGTTACAACAACAAAAATCTAACATGTCCTGTTGCATTTTTGTCTTGTTGTTTGGTAATTTGTTTCTGTAATCTTGTTTGCTGACGGCCCATTGCATTCTAACAGCTTGAAAACAACAAATAGCTGAAAACGTGCGTGTTATGAAGTAATATATCTATTCCAGCACAAAGGTTTGAAAACCGAAACATTAACTTTTGCAATCAAGTTATCAGCCGTTCGACTCATAGACCTAAGGTTTGCTGATAAAGTTTTTTATCTGTAATGAATATTGCCACATACTTTTGACTTTGTTACGTAGGGGAGCTTGTCGCTGAAAAGGACCGAAATCACCTTTCACTCTGTCCCATAAAGAAAAATAAGGCGCGATGCTTAGCCTCTCCTTCTCAGGTGCAGTGATTGCTACATGCCTGCTCTTGGAGTAGACTCAACGCAAGGCCTCTCCTACACAAATGAGCCTGCAGCAACGCCTTCCCGTTGCACACCCTCATATCGCAAAAGTTGCTGTGTAAACTTTTTCCATATCACATGGTACCACGGGAAGGCGTTGCCGTGGGCACATTTGCGTAGGAGAGGCCTTGCATTTTATTGGCGCGACCGGTCCAAGCGGTATAATTTGGGCAGCTATCACCATGAAATGAGCAAATGAACCAAACCCAGCGCGCATCAGATGTCCTGCGCGTGAAAAGGATCGCGCTCGGGCTTTAGGTATAGGGCCCTTTCGAAAAATTCGCTACGGCTCTGCCCAGCTATCCACAAGTAGAGGACTCACGTTGCGCCCACTACGCATCTGGGAGGGGACTGGAGACAGCGCATGGTGCTTCTACTCTAGGGGACTTGAAAGACACGCGTAAACGGCATTCTTGCCAATGGGTAGTAATTGGAAACTAGAGCATCACCTCACTCACAGGAAGAGCACGAACTGGTTGGGGAAGTAAGACCGTATTCCTTGGTTGTTATGGGCACCTCTTCGACTAGGCGTCGTTGTTCCAACGCTGTAGAGCTGGACGATGGGTAGAAACTCTTCTACTACGCATTGAGCCAGCAAAGTTTGCCCAGGCTTTATGAGGATACTTGTAAGCGCTCCGTTGGCATGCTATGATGATGAATGGATCTCACT
>Ga0210059_1000446_pt1 | contig 52122 bp, 27 predicted proteins | sample Ectturendosymbi2_FD_188042 | JGI IMG/M metagenome (GOLD analysis project Ga0210059, IMG submission 188042) | Ecteinascidia turbinata endosymbiont from Florida, USA - Sample 2 (SPAdes) (version 2) | ecosystem: Host-associated > Tunicates > Ascidians > Unclassified | place: Key West, Florida...
CCCCCCGAAAAGTGCCGACCCGGGGCATTCCCCCCTTGTCGGGGCCCCGGGTCCAAGTACAGGCCCGCGGACCGAATTTTTAAGGCCTGTGAGCTTTGTTGGTAATGTTTTGCGTATGTTTGGCAACAGGTAATTTTAATTAGAGTAAGCATAACATCTTTTAATAAAAATGCACAATATTAACGGCGTTAGGCAAGACCAGTGGTTTTCAACCTGGGGTCGCGACCCCCGTGAGGGTCGTTTGTCATTTTTCTGGGCCGCGAAAGCTTCTGATAAAAATATTCATGTTTGTTTCCAGATTTTATATTTCGTATATGGAACCACTTTTCATGGCAGCCAAAATAATAGGATCACCTGGCAAAAATTATAGCCCACAGTCTACTTTTCCGTCAAAATTGTTTTAAGTGTGATTATGACCAATACAGTAGAGAATTGTTGCGTTTAGCAATGCACGAATAACTTTGTCGTGCTGTGTTTGTAAATTACAAGAATGTGCTGTGTTTGTAAGTTAGACATCTGATTACGGTAGTTAACTTGCGAGTTGTTCTAGTGTTCAATGAGTTGTGCTATGGAGTGATTTGTATATGGCACGGGTCTCTCACTGATGCTGCCATATGCATCAATTTAAATAAATGGGTATTTGTTCACCATAGTGATATCGTACGTTATTTTTTCGTCATTGTGGTTTTCTATTGCGCAAACACAACTGCATTTCATATGCGTGACTGGATATTTTCGGAAGGGGATCGTTAGGTTAAATCGGGTTGAAAAATGGATCGATGCATGAAAAAGGTTGGAAACCACTGGGCTAGACTGTAGAGAGCCTCTGGAAATTTGTCAGTAGAGATAGATTTCACAATTTGAAAAATTTCGCAATACAACTATGGTTAGAAATACAGTACATACGTGCGATAATACATTTTCTACGATAAAGCAAGGAAATGTAAAAACAGAAATCGAATGGCAAGCGGAACACTGGACGATAGTCTCCCACTTGCTGCCACTAACATTGGTATTGATAAAGGAACGATCGTGTAAGAGAAGCCTCGATCACAGGCATCACACTGAGAGGGATTTGTAATAAATTGCTATTTGCTATTGTGTAATAATTTCAATGGCGCACTCACTTATCTTCTTTTTTTAGTTTTAAATCTTGTGAACCCTGTTGTTTTATACATCATTTTGTCGACGTGGCCCACAAGTTGTCGTGTTTTTGTAAAATGGCCCGTAGGTCAAAAGCAGTTGGACCACGCTGGTCTATACATTTAACCTCTTTTCTTGTAATGCCACGACAATGGTGATCAACCAATCCAATAGATATTTATTCCGTGTCTCTTTCACTTTGCCTGTGCCGAATGTATGGGTTCGCAAGTCATATGATTTGCGTGGGTTTAACCAAACCCACAATGCATCGATGTTTCATCTAAGTGCAAAACATTTTCTTTACCGCTACGTATCACCTAGTTTAGCTGGACATTCTTATCGTGTTAATGCAGGTTAAACTTGGTGCTTTTTTGCCAATTCACCGTTGTGCAGTTTGATTTCTGTTTAATCGCAAATATATTTTCCCGTCCTTATGCAAATATAACTCTTAGAATGGAACTGTTGACATTAATTTCATCTAGTAAAATTTGCTGTTAAAAGGATAAAGCAAAGCATGATTAGTGTTGCTTTCAAAACACCTCTGAAAAACAAGATTGGGAGTCTGTATTTGTAAAACTTCACTTCTGCATCGACCGGACGAAATGTATTGGTTTCACACTAAGCTGTCCCCCCCATATTTTGCAATAAAATTGCGCCCATTTTATTAACTAGCAAGAAACAACTATAGAATGACGTGAAAAGGAAACACGTCACGTTTTGTTCAGTAGGTGCTATGATGTCACATCATGGCTGCTTACAATCCACCGGCAATATGCAGGGTCTCTGAGAGAAATTTTACCAGGGGATACGAGGAACGATGCCGGGCCCCCTAACTTCTGGGGCCTTCGTCGAAAGGCTAGCAATAAATTATGTAATAAGTAAAATTCATATGAATTTTATACATATAAAATTACTCAGATATGAAGTACTTAGATATGAAAGTGGATGCATGAAAGCTTTGTTGCGTTGGCGTCGCCGGTCCAGATTCCAGAACTGTTTGTCTTCGGTCCTTGTTAGCTGAATGTTGGATGTACTGGTTTTGATATGATTCATTAGTCATAGAGCGTTCTGCTGTTTGGCTCAATTCCTTTACGACAGCCAACAAGACTAAATGTGCCAGTTTCCTTGTCTTACGTACGAAACGCTGTAAATAAACGGCTCTGTATAATTTAGACCTTGTAGTGCCTAGAACTGGCACACACCGAAAAGTCAATAAAAGCAATCCGTCATAGAAGAGAGCAAAATTTCAAAAACTGAAACACTTCCAGTACTATCGTGATGCTATTAGCAGAGTTCAGGAGAATATTTTTTGATACTTTAACTGTACATGGGACTGAGAAATTGGCCTATATTTATAAGTGCCTAATCAAGCTCCTTGCAGCTGCTGAGTACCTACATTGCGGTCACACCTGAACTGCAGCAGATATAAATTTCCCGCAGACGGAGCAACGTTGCCTGAATTTTGTCATTCGTTGTCAAGGTTGTGCAGTTAGCGCACATTTACTCACCAAAAGCGGCGGTTCTTTCACCTTATCGTATTGCACATACCAAACGTATATTTCTGTAATGTTGTTAACCTCAAGCTTCTTAATCGTATCGCAGTTTCAACATTCCTTTTTGTGCATGACATAATACTCACAAAATGTTGCAACATGAAGGAAGATAACAACAAGAGGAGATTAGAAAAGCTTGAGCAAATTTTCATTAAAAACGTCAATTGGGCAATTTCGCTTTTGTTGGCAAGATGTTAGAGGGAACACTGGCTACAGCTACCAGCGTTGCAGTTGCAGAAAGTGACCATCAGATTCACCTCTTGCACCCCCCTCTCATTGACCGTGGCAATATGGCAACGCAGAGCACGAGGCTGGATAGGGCGCAAGACCGTTTTCCAAGGCTTCGGTATGACCAGGCCGGGAACCGAAGCCATCCTACTAGCTTCGGTGACGCTTGCTTTATCAACAGTGCCACTTAGGCGTTTTTTTGATGGCACTTTCCAATTGTTCATTCTATCTTCAGTTGTTAGCAGGGTCAATTGTTAGCAGGGCTATGGAGCCGTTTCTATCTTTAATTCTATCTTCAATTGTTCAACGGTCAATTGTTAGCAGGGCTATGGAGCCGGAGCCCGGAGCCTGAGCGCCGGACCTGGGCATTTTGCCTGGAGCCGGAGCTCAAATTTAAAATCAGGAGCAGGAGCTGGAACTCCGTTTAAAACTTAGGACCCAAGCCGGAGCTATGGCCATTTGAGAGGTAGCTCCGAGTCCCTTCCTAGATACTGACGATTTTGCCAAATAGACTCACTTTACCTACTGTAAAGCAGTGCTCTTTATAACACATTAAACGCAATTGTTACGAGTTCCGACACTAGACTGAAACAATGGATCTGCAAGCGTTAGATGTTTCCTTGGTTTAATCATCGCTGAGGCTGTGACATCGTAGCTGGCAGGCGTGGTGTTACTTGTTGAACAATGGTTCTCAATCATTGTTCTAAGAGCCGCATGCAGCTCCCAAACATCCTTTGTGCGGATTTTAGCATTCTTTCAGTAACACCTCTAATATTTTGTGTAATAGACTTCGTTAGTGCAGAAAAACAAAACGTGTCAGTTGACTTGTGGAAAAGTTTTTAGTGCGGCTCTCTAACAAAATCGCAGGTCTGGATTTGGTTCCCTACAGTGAAATGGTTTGAGAACCGCTGTTGTAGAAGTAAGAAAGACGTTAACTACCACACCTTACTTTCGATAGTCAGAATGATCAAACCGGGTCTCCAGTAGTCTAGCGATCTAAAAAGAACTGCGCTATAATGAATAGGTACATAATATAATATCCATAGCTTTTGTACCTGTGTAATCATGTTGTTAGCAGGAAGTATGTTTAAGATACAGTATGATGCCATTGCAGATTTAAGCGTGAAATGCACGGCACGCCATTGCAAAGTAGGAATTTTTATTAGAAACCATTAGGCTTACTAGCAAGGTTTACTAGATTACTGGCAAAATTCACGAGGAAACATTACGTTCACAAGCAGTAGCATAACATGAAAGTCATAACTAATTGGAAGCGAACTAGCATTGCTTTGAATAGCAGTACATTATCAGGAGGTCATAAAAAAGCAATGTAAACAAATGCGTGAAGTTTTCGTCTGTGGCACAAATTATGTTTTCAGCACGGTAAGCAGTCTTATTTTCTCCTACGCTTTGCAGGCTAATTTGTGCTTTACTTTGTGATTCATCACTGCTTATTATGAGTGCAAAAGATAAGAAAGCAAAATTTTTCAGCTGTTTTAAAAAAGTCAAAGGTGAATTTCTTGTTAGAAGTCATACTGTTTCTTTGAATAACGATCTTTTCACCCCTTAAGTCCCGCAAGGGCCACTTTTTTGACCCGACTCTTCACGTTTTTGCAACTCAATAACTCGCCAGCCGATTGAGCTAGAGAGCTATCCAAACCATCCACGGATTCAGCAAGTCTTGTAGTCAAAATCGAAAAAAAAACTTTCGGTTTCGGTGGGGGTTTTTCTGGAGGTGACGTCACAAAGAGGACATGTTTTGGAAATTTTGGCCACCTTTGGCCGGCCCCGGGCCCCAACCCATTGACCCATTCTTTTGGCTCAAAATTTTGTTGAAAACTAGGTCAAAATCCGCGTCTACAGAGCCCTTGGTTGACTTGCTAGCATAGCTGCAGCCAAAACTATGAGTCAAAAAAACAGTTTTTGGCCTAATTCAATACTTTTCAGAAAAGGCATAATTTGCCCTTTCAGGGCAAATTTGGCCAGCCACAACTCGGCAGCAGATTGAGCTAGAGAGCTGTTCAAACCCTGTAATGACTGGTGGCGTCGTGTAGTTTAGAATAAAATAAAAAAAATTTAATTTGGATGGGGGGGTTTGGGCCAGTGGGCTCATGATGGGGGTTTGTTTTTTGGTTAATTATATGACGTCATCGTCCGATACCACGCGCCAATATTGTGGCTTGCAGTATTTTTGGATTCTAGGCTAACATACGCGTTTTTAGAGCCCTTGAACAAGTTTCTAGCGTTTCTGGTTCAAAAGTTATGCCAAAAATATTCCAAATATATCAGGAATTCCCAAGGGCCTTCAGGGGATTTCCTTAATTAATATTCTACCATTTTTGCCATAACTCCTCAAGCATAAATGCTAAAAAGTCCATCAAACTCTCTAAAACCTCGTACTATAGCCTAGAATGCATTTAAATCTCGCTCGATTTCGCGCCGCTGATTCTTCTCGATTCACGCACTCCCACGGGCCGTTGGCGTCACGGATTGTTTAGACTTAGAGAAACCTGTCAAAACATTCAAAACAACCTGTGGTTTTGTAAACATAGCCTGAAAGGCCGAAATCGCACGGTGAAAAGTCTTGTTTTCAGCCTGAACTACAAGTCTTCCCCCATTCAGAAGGGATTTGAACAGCTCTCTAGCTCGATCTGCTGGGGATTGATGGCCATACAGAAAAGGGGTGTTTTGCATCCCAGGTTGGGGTTTGTAGGTGCAGAAATTTTCACCAATTTTTGTTTTTTTGTCCATAATTTCGGCTACAGATATGCTAGAAAGCCATTCAGGGGCTCTAAAGACGCGGAGTTTGGCCTAGTTTCCAAAAAAACTTGGGCCAAAATAATGGGCCAATGGGTTGGAGTCCAGGGAAAGGTGAAGGCGGCCAAAAAAGAGCAAAAACATTCCCACTTGTGGCGGTCCCCCCAGCGAACCCCAAACCGAAAACGAAAAACGTTTTTGTTTTCGATTTCAAGCAGAAGACTTGCTGAATCCGTGGATGGTTTGGATAGCTCTCTAGCTCAATCGGCTGGCGAGTTATGGAGTTCCAAAAACGTGAAGAGTCGGGTCAAAAAAGTGACCCGTACGGGATTCAACACATCTTTGCATTCAACACATCTTTGCATTTGCGTCAATGCAAATTTGTGCATGTTAGAAAGAACACATTAGAGGTAATCGATTATGTGTTTTTCGCTCTTTGCATGGTTTGCCGGGCAGAGATATTAGCTGGAATGGCCAAGTTTGCAACAGGCAAAGCATACAACGAGTGAAAAACACTTGGTCAATTGGGACTGCAAGGTCTATGTTTAAACGCTCGAACGCAAATGTAGTTTTCCAAACAATCATTTTCTTGATTCTGTTCGTAAGAAATAACAAAACGTCCTCAGGCATTGGCGACAGAACCAGCAACTGCCTTTCCAGAAATTGTTTACATTACCGTTATCCTTACTTACGTTTCTGCTAACTCTTCTCTGAATCATCTAAACCTGCGATTGTTGTTTTGTCGCTTATTTCCTCATAGTAAGAGCGCTGCTTGTAAAAAACTACCAGATTAAATTACTCACAAAAGTTTGTTAGATTTTCTTAGTTTTGTGTAGCCTACTACTTCATATATTTCATTTTTCATTCAACTTGAGGCACACCAAGACAATTGAAAATATTATTGTGTGAAAACGAACAGAAGCCGGAGCTGGAGGCATGAAAAAAGAGAGCTCCGGAGCCAGAGCTGTGCCATTTTTACGACGGCTCCGCAGCCCTGGTTGTTAGATCGCTGACCTTCAGCAAAAAATTGACATTACTATTTTAGGTACAATCTACAAACATCCACTCTTCGACTTCCTAGCACACAGGCGTTGAGCTATCTTGCTCACAAATATGACCAGAAAGAAGAATACGTCAGGTAATTTTAAAAAATTTAACAGTCTCAAAGTTTTTTTTCATTTCGCTTAGTTTGTTTGTAGGCGATTTTTCCTCCACTTTCATTTCATTGCTCTCCTCAGGGCAAATTACAGAAAACTTTAAATTAGTATATAAATGTATTTTATCTGCTTGGACTCATTATCGTAGTAAGCATGCCGGAATCTATTGATTTATTGGCACAAGAATTATGATTCGCACTCTTAGAATAATCTTGAGCAATACGTTACCGCAATACATGTTATCAATAAAGCTTTTATGAGCCAATTGCCAGAAAGAGTTTGAAACACGAGGCACGGCTAAAATTTAAAACCCCATAAAAGTAAAATCGTCTTGAGCATCAACTATTCTTCAGGCGCCCTCCTGCTTCTTATTTCAACCTACTTTCTTACCTGTAGGAACAACTACGCGAAACTGAACATCTTTTTCGAAGCACTCAATTATGAAACGATAGAGCAAAAGGTGGCCTACGAAATACCTGGCTTGTTGGGTAGGTACTGCAGAAGTGTCTTGTACGACTGGTAAAAGTTGCGCAAATATGTAATTCTTGCAGTTTTAACGCCATAAAAGCTGATCTAAAACGGTTGCATTGCTCAGTTCATATTTCTTACTCCTCAGGTGATATTGGAGGTCAGATGGGTTTGTTCATCGGCGCCAGCATCCTAACCATCCTAGAGCTTTTTAATTATCTGTACGAAGTAATTAAGGTAAAAAGTTATATTCATGCAGTGTTTTAAAACAAAGCAACAGTTTGAACCGCGCAGGTGGTATCACGCTCGTGGAAGCTAATTTATTTAATCCTTTTTCTTCAAGGCATAGGAAGACAAGGAGGTTTTTACATGAAAACGTTTTTGGGCCAGTTTGATATTTTGTGTAGTAAAATCATCTTACAATGCAAATGTGTGTTGTCTGCGATCACCTTCCCGAAATTATGGAAAATGTCTAGAATAGCACAAATTGTTTTACACTGATATTAAGCAAGGAATGCAAGTAATGTGATAAATATTCTCAATCACAAGCATGTTTGACTGTTGGCTTAGTTTACGCATTGAAGTAGCGTAGGTAAGAGTAAATGGAACTGTTTTTGAAAGCAGAATCAACTCGAATGATATCGATAAGGATAAACTGTAACTTAATGAATTCAATGGGACGATCACTTATTCTTTCTTCTTCGGTGTACCTTTGTTGTTTCACACAAGGCAGACAAAAGAATCAGCTAAGGTTTTAAAACGTTGCTAACCTTGTTTTTATGTAACTTCGCTTTATCCGATAACAACAACCAAGGTATACTTTAAACTTGTATGCGACGCACATATCTAGAAAGTTATAGACACTTCTTGGTGTAGCAAAAACAAGTTATTTTTTCAAATGTCGTTATGAAAATTGGAAATATGTCCTAGTTATGCAAACCAAAACGTTGAAACAACTTTTACAAATGGCAATTTTTGCTTTCGCTAAAGGTAGCTGTTTTCATTAAACGAAAAATTACTTCAACATTTGAAGAAACTTTTAATCGTAAACCCTCACGCCTGTGGATGAACTGTCTTTTCTGACGTACATAGGACAAAACGTGGGGTAAGAAACTAAGACGAGCAAGACAAGAAGCTCTGGAACATTCCAGGAAGTTGGAACAGCAAGAGGAAACAGGTAGCTTGTATAAATATGCCAGTGTCTGCGAACACAATAAGAATTAGCTGAAGCGCTCTTTGTTCATGAAGCAAACTGTAGGTTAAGTTGGGGATTAAATGCTCTTGGAAGAGCATTTGTTTCGCCGAAATGAATTGTGCAGATACTTCCAGCTGCTTAGTTTGCATTTAAAAAGCAGGCTATCGATTTTGAGGTTTTGAGAGCAGCTATTTTTGATAGGGCTAAACATACGCTTGTTCTAAGAATAGCCGATTAAAGTTCATTCGTCGCCTGCGCCTATGTGCTTCACAATATTAGTAAATTTCACGTTTGCTGTCACTGGCATCCATACGCCGCTTCGTTCAAAAGAGTCAAGTACAAACAGGCTTTTGCAATTGACATGCGAAGAAAACTGCCTGCTGTTGTTTGTGAACTTGTTTGGCGAATATAATATTTGCAAAAATATGCCATTTTGCTCGAACAGATTCCAGGAATAGTTTGGCAGAGAGTAGTTTAGTTAAAAAATTTCAAATCACTTTCATTACAGCTAAACTTTCATTTCGTTTTGTGCCTTGTTATGGCAATGCCTCGAGAAAATTTTGATACTTAAAGCCGTGGAAGTTAATTATCAAAAGTTCTCCATAAATTCGGTCGAATTTTCTGTTGGGCCTTTTATACACTATATATTGTCGATTTCGAGTAGATTACGCAAGTAACTTCACTCCACAAGTGAAAGAAAAGCCTATAGAAAATCTAGAGCTTTTATTTGTCTCTGAAGCCTACAGAACACCTAGAGCTTTTATTTGTCAAGTAGATTATGTTACGAAAAACGTCTAATTAAAAGTCATGAGTTTCAAATTTAGCAGTTCTGTGAACTTAGTTTTATTAAAATAACACCAAAATTCTTCTGACTAGAGTACCTAATATTAAAATCAACTCAGCTGATTTGCAAAGAGCGCAAACTTTCGATTGGCCAATGCTTTTAACTCTTTCGTCATGGGCAACTGAACCCTTCCTACCTAATGTTTCCAGAATTGAATAACTCGTGGAAGACGAGCACAAAACTCTCACGTACTCACCCCCCCCAAAGCGGCACCATCAGTGCGGAGCAAGGGTTGAGCCAAGTCTCCTACAACAATCGATTGTCTCCTTTACGTGAAATCAACTGTTCGGCGGAAGGCTTTGCGAAAGAAGGTTACAGTGCCTGGTGGCCCCATCCACCATCGAGACCGTCTGATTCCTGTGCAGTCTTTAATGAAACTGCTGATGCAAAAATGCAGCAAAGTGAGGAGGTAAACGCAATTTCTCAGCCGTTTTGCAACACCGTGAGTGGCAGCCGAGAAACCGGCATCAGTTTTTCTGATCTTCAGCAAGCTCAGGATATCGACTGGTTTCACAATGAGCATAAAGGCCTGTTTTCCCCTTCTCATCCCCACCAAGTCAAGTTCCACTGTTCGACAGATAACATATTCGATCAGAGTCCTTCAGAAAACTCTGTGCGATATCTGTCACTCAAACATCGCCAGAGAACAACGCCTCCGACTCCAACAACATTTTTTCCAGCATTCAGCACTTCAGCACCCGTAAGCTCAAGCGTTCTCTATGCGGATTCCGTTTCTGTAGAAACTGACATTCACTGATCCGCCTCCGCTTTCAAGTTCAACACGTCTGGGCAATAGCGCATGTACGAGGAAAAGCGAGGAACGTTCAATGGCGTAGCCAGCCCAAAAATTTGGGGGGGTCAAAAAAATTGGGAAGGGCCAAAATGCTTGATTTTAGGCGAATAGCACTATTTTGTTTGAAAAAACGCCTCTCAAAGCACAAAATGACTGTATTTACTAAAAATGTGGGGAGTCCCACGGCCCCTATGCCCCCCCTGGCTACGCCTATGGGAAAGTTCTCCCCCTTTCAACGCTTTGTTTACCGTGATTTAATGAAAACGAAAGTACACTTGCTGCGCATGTTTTCGTGCTTGCACAATTTTTTAGCCTTCAAGCAAAACGTTGCTAGACTGCCTGACCAACATCATTTCAATTCACCTAGACACGTCATTCCACCTTTGTCCCATAAAGCAGTTATACTACCAACTGAGCAGAATAAATAAAATCAGCTTTGATTGCACAGAATATTTCAAAGTGAAAAGCGTTAGTTACAAGCGACGCATCGGTTTTGTTATCAAAAGTAACCGCTCTAGATTCAATGTTAATTTCCGAACCATCTGAAAAATGAAAGCGTGTTGAATGACATTTTTGTTTTCATTAACAAAAAACAGCAATGAAACATGCAAAATTTTTGTTTGTGTTCATGCCCAAGAATGTATTGAATGGCATCAACGAAAATCCACTTGATTTCAAATTAAAATGCGTTCGTTGCAGGCTTTCATGTTAGACGTTAATTTCTCTTCTATTTCTCCTATAAAAATTTCATGTGGATGCATGGACGAATTATACACCAACTGTAGCTTACGTCCAATTTTGTTGAACGTTGTTTTTTTTCTAAACCTGGATATCACAACAAAAAAATCACACATTGAAATAAAAGATAGTACTTTTTGTACGTAACTAGCACATATTTGCTGTATTCAATAGATTTGTTTGTCATGCAATAAATTCATAAACTGTCCTTCAAACTTTAAGAGTTTTAAAATTATCTATAGTAAACAAGGTAATTTACTAATTTTGCCAAAAATCGTCCGTTTCCGTGTTGTTCGCTGATTGTTTTGATCGAACCTTTAGAAAAAGGCAACACATTGCTTAGTAAGGTTGAAGAAACAAGTTACGTCTCCGAATGTTAACTTAGTTTCAATCCTTGATATGCGCTGCGCTGAGTTTAATAAATTCCTGATAAAGAAAACCTTTTGAAAATGTGCTTCTCTGTATGTCAACCTACAAACTTTTAATTGCATTATTACCGTAACATGGATACATTCGTTTAAATAAAAGACATTAAAAGTTGTTTACTAACAGAAAACGTCAACTTACATTTTACATTCTGCTATATCCAAGCACCCTTAAAAGTCAGCTTTGTATCTTTCGTTTACTTCTGCTGACCGGAATTTCTGCAACGTGGTAATGAACATTAAAGCAAGGTGAAAACATAACCTGTTGGAAAGTACAAGTAACCATGCAACTTACTGCTCACTATTGCTGGTACACAGCAAAACACAAACGGTGGTTTTGCGAAAGTTAATTTATTTTTTCCGCAAATATTTCACTTTTGTCAATCTTGAAAAGTGTAAAAGTTGTGGGAGCAACATACCAAGGACTAACCGCTATAGAAATTACTGGTGTCATTTTTTGTTTCTGCTGCGACTTTTCAAGACTTCCAAATATCTGCCATGGTCATCGTCATTAGAACAATGGTGAGCCCTTTCTTTCTGCTCAATGATTCAACGCAAACAAATGGACTTTTGGCGTAATTGGTAACCAGCTGTGGCGATTGATCGAAGCCGGTGGTTACGTTTTCCCTGTCACTCGCTAAACTTTGAATACCAGTTGTAGCAAACAATGGGCAAAAACGTAATGTTTCTCGTTGTCCATTCTTAGGTCTTGTCTCACTAAAGTGGTTTGAATTGCATTTATGAATGGGATGGTGGTTGCCCTTTCGTATTGGTTGGCTCTTAACAAAACGAAAACATCAGGATTTTGTCCCACTTTCTTTCCCTACTCCAACTGTTTGGAAATAGTAGCTGTAACACTAAATTTTCAGATTTTCGGAAATGGACAGTTTCTGTCTTGAGAACCAGAAAATAATTTTCGAAAGTTTGAAAAATGGTAGGCTATTCTTTTATTTTTATTTTCTGATTCCGAAAAGTTGCCTGTTTTCGGAGATGGGCGTATTTACTTCTGAGGAGGAAAAGGGTCCGGAGTCCTCTGTACGTAAAATATTCATCTGTTTGTCAGGGAAGTGGCAATTAAGAGCTATATTGAACACTTCGGACTGTTAAAACGTCATGGGTGGTTAGAAAACTGTCAAACTGTGCATGAAACACTGTGTTTGTTATCGTTTTACTTTATAATTTTCAGCTTTTGGAAAAGGTTAAACATACAAAAGCATTAGAAAACTTCAAGTTGCTAGTGGAATCCTTTCTTCATCTACTGAATTTGAAATGAAAGCTTTCTATGCTCCATGGGAGCTAGATGCTTTTTGTAAAAGTCTATTAGCTTCCTAAATGAATTGAAAAATTAATATTTGTTTGAAGAGAAATCTGCTGTAACCTAACAAAAATTTTCAAAGACTTGCGATTACAAGGTGAAAACTCATGGCAAATGAAATGATCCTTCAATGCAATCTCGATGACGTTAAGTAAATTCAAGTACTTCTTGGAAAGCAATATGTAATAATCAGCCGGTGGGCGTAACCACCAGTTCAAAGGAATCGCCAAAGCAAAGCATTTGAGTTGTGGTAATTTACGACAGATATGTTTTTAATAAGCCTCAAACAGTAATGCTTCGATATTCCAGTCACAAGTAGCTTGCTGGCAAATATGTGTTCTCGGCGTGTTGCTCAAACCAGAACGAGCGTTTGCAGTGTGACGCAAAAAATCGTCGGAACGTGTGACGTAACAAACGCGAGAGGCACGTTCAAGCGACCTTGCAACAGAAAGCGACCACATTGGTTCGAATCATAAAACTGAATATCATATAGGTCGCAGTCAAAAGCGAATTGAAACGATTTCACCACAGCAATTTACAGAAGAGATCTGGTTGCCGTTTTCAAGCAGTGCTGAAGAACAAATTAAAAATGGTGGCTTGATATGGAGGACCGGTTTTTAGTTGGTAATATGTTTCTTTGTATGCGACCAACTGAAAAAATGATTTCAGCAGCGGGTACCTACTGCAAGTTTTAATCTTGCTATTGCATAATGAACTGATTAACCAGGCTTGTTTCACTAAGAACTTCTTAAAAATAGAACTAGATTGCTGGAACACTTCGCGTTGATCGTAGTGTCATGTTGGTTTTCATATGATAGGCGATCTATAGCACTTAATGTGAGGTGTAGGACAGAAGTTAAAATCACTGATAATACGCATAAATCAGGAAAAATAGTGAAAGGCCAGCCAGACAGGTTAATAAGACAATGGTCAAACAGGCTTAAAGATTTAGCAACATAATTAGATAGGTCAAAAGAGTAAAGTACTCGCATGTTAACAAGCTTCTGACAGAGAAAAAAATTTCCTTTAACTTTTGTTTTTGCTGTTGCAAAACAATAAATTTTAATAGTTTATTTAATTTTTAAACAACTCAAAACGAAGCATGTGTGAAGAGCAACCAACAACATGGTTACAGTTAAATCAGTGCCTACATGGCCCACGCGCTCGCGAACGTGACGATCTGAACGACGAAGACACGAGAACATCGACGGAAAGTTCTTACTCATAATGCAAATGCTAGGACAAGATTACAGCGGAGTAACTGAACAACACAAGAATTGTCCTTCGAGTGCCTTCGACGATAGCCGGGGCAGAGATTTGTTTAAGGTGTTGAAGAGATCGCCCATTTCTCAACTGCATGCACTTGGTCTTCGACGAAGTTGTTCCGATGGTAACGCAAGAAGCAACACGGCCGGACTCCGATGAAGATGGCATCCGCTGAACAGCGCCTAACTGAAAAAAATTAGCTCAGTCTTTGATGAAATTGCGAAAATTTCATTCCCGAGCATGACGCGAAACTGCAACCAGCGATGGGGCTGCAGTTCGGGGCTTTTAGCAAAACTGCAATACACTTTGGCCATTATTATTTCCAGGCGCCCTCTGGCCCCGAGCGGCAACGCATGACGGGCCTCAAGCTATGGATAGAATGTCTCTTTGAATGGGCAGGCTGATTCCTTCACTTATGCAGGGCAGTCAGTCCTTGCACGGGGAACCGATAGGCAAGCCGGAAATATTTCTCCACTCTGGCAGCTCCTGCAGCGGAACCTGGGTCGAATGTATTGGCCTCGCCTTTCCGTTAAATCTCTTTGGATGCGAAATGCGATCTATTGATGACTGTGCAACATCTTTATTCTTGCGCGGACTCGGTTTGGCGCTTTGTCAAAGCAATCAATCAGTCATGCTCTCAGTGCTAGAGGTTCGGACACACACATACACACTCGCTGACACATTCACGCTCGGAAACTTTGAAATCCGAGAATTCGTAAAGTTTCATTTCATTAGAAAACAGAAAGATCTATTCCTTTAACTCCGCTACTTTTACAGATTTTACACATCTTCCATTTGAATTTATGCTGTTGCCTGTTATATAGCTAGTTATTCATGCCTCCTCAGGTTATGTTATCCCCCATACTCGCATACTGTAAGTCACTTTGTAAAGACATGAAATCCCAATTATTTTTAGCATGACTGCTGTGACTGCAGTGACGCGAAGAACTATTCATTCGGCTGCTGACCTCAGCTGATTGTTTGATCCTGCCCAGGCACAAGGTAGACCATAGGTCATGTACAAACAAAACCAGTTACGTAACTGTGAACTACGTATGCTGTGCCTCTGGTGAAAAAGGTAAGAAATTGCAAGTCTTTTCAAGGCATTCTATATCTGCAAAGTTGCAGCATATGTCATTGATTAAGCCATGTCCAAATGTTCAATATACTGTAAAAGGGCCGAATCTGATGGAAGGTTTGATAATTTGAAAAGGCTTCGTGCTGCTTTGCCCTAAATGTATACATTGTTTCAAAGCTTTAAAACGAAACACCTTCGAACAGGTTCCTGAAATGTACTTTGCAAGTTTGAAATTGCGACTGAGTGATACCAAAACTTCTGCAAAAACAGAGGCGAGCGACCAATGACAGAGAAGCTTAAGACTTCCCCTTTTATTACAAAAAAATCTTGATCAGTCTTTGCAACAAATTCAAACCTTTTTAAACGGACAAAAAAGGTTTCAACGTTTGTCAACGGATGATACTCTGTCAAAAAAATTTCAAGCGTATTAGGCGCTTCAACACATTGTATAAGAATTCTGGTGATAGCATTGAAAACAAGTTACGCATAAAAAGGTCTTGGAAGCATCATTATTTGAAAAACTTTTTTAATGTACCAATGATCGCTGGACGACTAATTTCTAAATATGTTGTTTCGACCAGTTTTTCTAGTAGCCATAGTTTTCACGAAATGCATTTCCCACTTCCTGGCAGCTTTGATGATTACCTTCACTTATTGCAAAGACGAAAATTTTTTTTAAATATTTAAAATCACCTCATTCTGTTTCATTTCCTAAAAAAGAAGATACACGTATACCAACAGCAATGGTCTGAAAATCACTAACGCCAACATAACTGAAGATAAATGTCATCGTTAACTTTAAATGCAAACAACTTTGGTTTTCGATTCATAGGTAATTTGAATTCGAAAACATTGAAATGTTTTAACGTTTCGTACTTGACTCAGTCTCTAACAAATATCAAACTTTATGGAGAGTCATTGGTGCTGGTTAATAATTGCAGCCTGTCAAACACTGTATCGCTATAGAGATCGCGATAGCATGGTGAGAGCAATGCAATTCGGAGCTTGTTTTGATTAGCCCGGAATCATCAAAGACCCCCGCGCTTGAGACTTAGAGAGTCAGAACTAACACAACCAGCAGACTGTGGGTAACCCGGCAATAATAGCCGATAACGATATTTGGTGTGATTACAAATGACTTAGGAACGAACGACTTATTGTACTTTCGCAATGCTTGCCACCTGTTTCGCTGTAAAAGAAGGTATGAAGTGAACTTTTAATGTCTTTACAAATCACCATATTTTCATGAGATAGCAGTTGGTTGCGCAGCAGAATTTTTATTGGCTGCATGCAGGCAAGGCGAACGTGGCTGGTTTACGATTTTTCATCTTGGAAAAAATTGTGTCAACTTTTACATGCAGTGGGCATTAATTTGTTGCACGTGAAAGTTACTGCGAAATGGAAACAATTAGCCTTGATTTCCTTAAAGTTGTTTGGAAGGCATGGCAAGGATCACTAAAAACAAGATGCCAGGAAGGACGAAGACTTCAAGCTTTTATTAAAAAGTGTATTAGGAAATTTATGAAAATGTCGGAAAAAGACGAGCAATTGTACGGTTGTACATGCGAAAAGCATGATAGTCATTATTTTCAAGTAAAAATACAGGCTAATTTATTTTATTTTAAATGTTGCATTTCGTATCAACCTTGTTTTTGCTCAAAATAATGCAGTCAGGCTTGTGCAATGGCATTGGGTCAAGTAATGTTTTTTTCTGTGGTAAAACCCATAATTTTCATTCTACATGAATAAAGACTGAGGATGCGTAATGTCACGTGAAATCCATTTCCTATTTAAAATTTTCCGATCGATGCCTTGCTTAACACCACTGTGGAGAGTACTTACTTGAATTTGCAAGTTTGAATAATCACAAAAAGACGAAAGCAGAGAACAGTCAGCTGATTCCTCGAAAGCATATAGAAAATCTGGAGCTTTTAACTGTAAGATTCAGTAAGATAATTTTCCACAGATATCCGATGAAAATGACGCTGATGTTGTGTTAAACAATGTTTAAGTTTCTGATAGCAATTACTTTTCTTTTGGCAATTCCTGGGTGGGACACCGAATTTTGCTTAATTTACCGCACAGGGGTTTACAACCGCTTTCAGCTTTGAAAATGCTAACTGTAAAAATTTGGTTGAAAATACTTTTCTTAAGAAATCACGCAAGACGTTCAATTAGAAAAAACATGATGTTTGGATGATTTTGAAGATAATAAGCTTTTGCAGTCATGCCAATGTAATCTCAAAAAATATCAGCTTTGGCCAACTTTATAAACTTCTAGTAATCCTACGTTACAAATGTGATGCAGCAGTGATGCATGCATATATATTAAAAAACTGAAATATTTTTGAGGTATACCTTCTGGGCCTCGCAATATCATCTTGACTTCAGATAGAAAATTTTGAAGATACGTTTTATAACGCATTAATTAAATAAATGCTGAAAATCATACCGATTCAACCCAAAAATAGTGAGATATTATCACGTACAACAATAAATGCAGCCGGACAAGGTATTTAAAAGTAGTATACGCATCTATTTATTTTTCTGATGATATTGGTTCTTCTTTAGTCAGATAAATCCATTTTTACGTCTCAGAAATTTTTACTTTTAGGGTGTTCTATGTTTTAACAACCCTATAGTTGATGCTGAATGGTGCAGTTGAAAAACACGACACGACGTTTCGGATCAGAAACGTATTTTGCTTCTCATTGTTATCAAACAGATTAAATTGCATCCAGTTGATATATACCTCCAAGTCACGCGACGGAACCAAATCATTTCTGTTGTATGAGAAATGGCGGGCCCATTTCTGACAAGACCGGTACCTCTTCAAATGTCTGGCGGTATTCCTTGGCACCACGAAGGGCCAGCTGGCTACGCTTCCTCCCGGTACCCTTCGATGTACAGCACGAAAAACCACTTTGCTTTGCCGCTCAATCGCAGCCACCTGGAGCATAACGGCTGCTGCGGGTGCAAGCTTCCTGACCAAACCAGTGAGTCGGAAGTTTGTTTTAAGTACTTGAGATAGGAATGTGCGAGAGTGAAACAGCTGAAAACAATCGTAGATTAATTCATGAAAAATTTTCGTCCGTGTTTATTTTTGCTGTTTCCCGTGATGATTTACGGAGAAAGTTGTGCAAAAGTCTCTGAAAATTTCTCACATATTTGTGAGAGAAATATTTCAAAAAACAGTAGATGCTTAGAGATTTTCAACATTTCTCTAAGTGGTAATAGAACTCAGCAAATGTTTTTAAAAGTTAAATCATCTTTCCTTTAAATGTAAGAGCCAGTTTGTTGCATGTCTTTTCGTTTTTGTTTGCAAAAACTAAAATAATTAAGGTGTATGAGTGGAATAATCGGTAAACAAACAGAGAAATATCAGCACAACAGTATTACATCTGGTTAAAACGAGTATTGGAAAGCTTTGTCGTAAGATTATGAAATTTTGTTTTAAAACTATGAAAAATATTGATATAAAACTATCTTTACTGGACCCATCCTATATGCTTTACAGTGCAGGACAATACATGGAGTGTCAAAGCCGAAATACCAATACCGTTTTCTGATCCCATTTTGTTTTATGCTTTTCGTAGATTGGTTTTTACAGACGAATCCAACAACGGCGCTTCACCACGAAACGCATGAAGTGAGTGACGACCATGTTTTATTTCTCAACCACATTTATTTTTATTAAACTACCTGCAGGAGCATTGCAAATTCAACTTTTGCTTACTTCATGTAAAAATGCAAGAACCAGACAAGTCAGAATAGGTGGCATTCTTTGCCGCCAAAGATATTTTGAGGACTTGGATGTGATACGAGTTTGTCCAACCCAAAAACGAGTTTGATTTTAGTTTTTGAGATATTATAGTCTTTTTGCTTCTTCCTGCTGTTTTCACCTGTACAAGCTAATTATAAACATTTATAGAAGGCAACAACTTGGAAATAAAATACAGTGCTTTCTTCGGAAATACCTTTATGGAAGGCAATTCATTCCTGGCCCAAACCTGCAATTTTCTTATATTTGTTGGTTCTCAACCTCTATCGCATTTTGCCCATAGCTTGTTGATATATTTTCTGCTTTTTTCAAATTAAAAATTTAAATAACTCTAATATTTTCAGCTCACAAATCGCACTCTTCGAAAAATCTTATAATTCTGAGCATTTTGAATCATATCGTCTATTTCACTTTAAATAAGGGTTTTGTCAACGTCAAAGTAAGGATAAGACTTGCTGTGTAAGTTTCCAAATACGTTGTTGTAGTTATCATCACCTTTTACTTAAAATGAATTCTTTGAAGTTCGATTTACCTTGTTTTCCAGCCGTTTACATTGAATGGGATAAATGGTAATAAGGTTTGGGTAAAATTTCTTTTGCACTGGAAGTACTCTGCGTTTGTTGCATCTAAATTACAGATAATTTCAGGTTGCCCTTTCGTCAATAATTGTTTTAAGACTGTTTAATTAGCAAAACAACAAACCATAAGGTTGTGACACTGAAAATATTTTTATTTTGCTTTTCGACTGCAAGTCTGAAGCTGAAAACACGGACATGAGCAGTAAACAAAGACTACACTCTATAACTTGTCTACCTTGTTGATTTTTCAGAGTTTTGTTTTCTAATATGTACTCATGATTTTCAGTAAATGTAATGCGGAGGTTCCTGCCTGCTTGAAAGAAAGGATATATTTGCAAAACAATATAATTCAGTAAAGTGCCTGAAGCAGAGCAAAGCATTTTCAAGGTTGGTGACAAATTTATCCTGCAGGATCAATAAAACTATAATTATTTACAACATATCTAACCAAATCAACAAATTTGGCTTCCAAAGAAAACTTCCAAATTGTTTTTGCAAACAAACATTTTAACCCTGCTCATATAACATCCGCCCAATTTGGGCAAAAGGTTCTTCTACATAAATCTTTCAGTAGCTGCATTTTTTTAGACGCTAGTTCGGGCAGTCATATCGAAATCTGCACAAGTTTTGTAGTTTTCGATGGGGAACAAAAATTTGCCCAAATTGACCCATGGTTACCTGAGGTGTAACAAAATTCCTTCACAAAGATCCCTCTTAAGGTAACCTTGACCAATTTGGGCAAAAGGAGTTGGTGCATGTAGGTTCACTGGTAAGCTACGCCAGCAGCCTTTGACAAACGCCAGGACGGGGGTAGATCACACGAGTGCAAGCCCTGACGACGCAAATAAATTTGGCGTGAATAGCTCCTGCTCAGCTCGTGGTTTGAATTGAGAAGCACGCAGGAGAATGTGTGACGCCTTCTTCGTCAGAGGAAAGAAATTGTAGCCAGAAAGGGCATGCACCGTGTGCACTTGTGGTGAAAGGTCAAAACATTTTATCCAGGATGATGAACCTTGTGCTTCTCTGTTCCGAATTGAAGTTTCTGGAACTTTGGCTTAACCAAAAAAGGCTTGCTCTTGTTTTGCGTGCACTTGCGGTAAAAGGCCAAAGCATTTTATTGAGGACATGTACTTTGAGACCAGACAACGCTGTGGACCCTGTCCACCATCAGAACAGAACAAAACAAGGTTCACGTGCCGACTGTCAACGATGGGGAGCACTTGTCTGCATTGATCACTTTCATGTTTTCTGCAACGATTACTCACACCCCTGGAATACCTTGTTTTTAGTTCTACCCAGGCAGGAGTGGTGGCCATGTAGCCCCTAGGTGACAATCACCCGACGTTATGGTTAGTGTGAGTTCGGGGTGAAAATCACCCCAAATTTTGGTTGGTGTGAGTTCGGGTGAAAACCACCCCACGTTATGGTTGGAGTGAGTTTTTTGTTTCCTTGTTGATTCCTTGACATTGTAAAAATTGACATAACTCCACTCATTCATAATTTTCAAATTTCAATTAGGGAGGCTTGTTTGGGGGTGGCTTAGCCCACCAAATCCCCCCTGTGGCGACGGGACTGGCCGTATGTGAGACATGAAAGACAATAGCAGTGCCGCGATCAATCTGTTTGCCCAACAATTGTCGTAAAGTATTTGCCCATTTTGGGCAAGTTTACCTTATGTGCCTGATTTTCGTAAAAAATTTGCCCATTTTGGGCAAGGTTGATTAATATGGCTGAATACTGCAATGAAAATAGAAAAATTTCATGTCTCAACCTAATTTACTTTTATTGCAGATAGAACCACAAGCTTGAAATGAGGTTCTGTTTAAACCTTAAACCAACCACCAATGACGTCTACGGGCGTAATTTTTTGATTTTTCTTTACTTTTTCGTTCATGTGCCAAGAGCACTTCCTACATATTTGTTTTGAAAATTGCTTTTGTTCTTCATCGTATGAAAAGTTTTCCAAAATCAACACGTTGTTTTTTTCTGATCGGATGACCTTGAGAAGACTTTCTTAACTTGTAAAAAAAAACCGCGCGCGTGTCTAAACCTGTCAGTTAGTCCAGTATAAGCGAATAACCAAAATCTGCCCATTTTGGGCAAGGACAACAAAAGTGTTTGTGTTTAGAGGTTACCTGAGCAGGGTTAAGGCAGTCGTAAACAAAGATTTTAAGACTTGTGTTTCATAGACCCCGGTACATTTCAGTATTTTCACATGACTGTGTAAGCAGTGGCGCAGGCGCGTTTGGGAAAGCTGAGAATGTCTCGCCTTACACTTGAAGGGGAAAAGTTGCCCTCTTACTTTTTGATGTTGTACACAAGTCGGCGCTCTTTGTCATTTTTTTGTGAAATTCTTAGCAGAAAAACTTTGCGTTTGTATTGACAGTAGCAAGGTATATTATTTTCGATGGCGTCATCCCCACTTGTTTTTATGGCACTATACTACTACTTACATGGTAATATACAAATCAATCTTTTATAGGTTTATAACAAAACTCGACCTGTATTCACTTTGCATTAAAGGACAGAAATAAACAAAGAAGTGATGTTACAAATTTATCATGCAACCAGTGAAATTTTTTAAATGCAACTGTATGAAAAAGTTTTAAGAGCAAGTAATTTCTGAAAAACGCAAGTAATTTCTTATAAAGGCAAATGACAAAAGCTGACTAATTAATACCACAAACTGGATATGCAGCTCGTGTGCAAAACAATGCGAACATTGTTGCGAAGGATTTAGCTTCAAGTAGTTTTTCCTAAAACAGTCAATAATCAACAGGAAAAATTATTTTTAACTCTGTATGAAATAAATGAATGTCATTCACAGTAAAAAGTTTAAAATATGAAGGAAATTATCAAAATCAATTTCTGAAAGTGCCGATAGGGCACGCCTGAAAAAATCAAATCAAGTGTTAAAAAGGATTTGCCTTCCGCAAAATTGGTCTCATTTCCATTTGGTTTTTCCAAAAAATATCTTTTGTATGATTTCGGTTTAGTACGTCCTGGAAATTATAATGAAACAATACCAACAGCATTAATTGGATTTTCTAACAAAGTAAAATTTAAGATTTGAACCACACCTAATGCCTAAGTTCTTTCTGACGTTTTCACTTCCTGCTTAAGTGATTAGGAAAACTATTTCGCATATAGCTTGACTTCTGACTAACAATTCTAATGTCTGTTATAAAAAATGGTATCACAAAGTGGATACAAAAGCAAAGGAATGCTCGTATTAGTCTTTGTCATTCAGCTTGAGGATCAGGTGTCTGCATTGTATAAATTCTTAAATATCTGCTTTCACGTTCCCCTAATTCTTCGTTTGAAACAAACTATCATGTCCTTCTAGTATTTGCTCTCATTTCTCCTCTTTCGCTTCTTGAAACGTTTTGTGGCATGTTTTGCAGTGTGTTCAACGAAAGCGGGCACCCCAGGGTCAACAAATAGAAAAGAAATTCAACACCAGACATAACGATGTTTATCACTTGGACAGTTTCCAACATCTTAACAACTCACCGCAAAAGTACAAGCCTTTCGATACCCCTGGCGCCATTTTCTCAAGTTCAGCTTATCCGTACCTCACGCTCACGGGCGAGTGCACCCCGGTGACTAGCAACGGATTTCCTCCTCGACAGAATCCGTTCGAGACGAGATTTGAAGACCTTTTTTCGACCAATTTTCACGAACAGAATGAAAAAGACGATGAAGATGCAAGTCTTGTGCCAAAAATGCCAGTCTATCCGTGGATGCGGAACCAAGGCATGAAAAGTTGCTGTGTTTTATTAACCGCTTTCACTGCACATTTTTATTACTTGTCAATTGATGCCACCGGTACTAGCTGATATTATTCGTTATTTTTTTCGAGTTAATGAACAACTCAGTGTTTAATGAGCAATGCAACTATAAATTCACAAGTTATTCACGAAGGGATTCGATATTATTTGTAAGATTGATCTTTCATTTAGCAATAAGGCTCTGGTCTTGACAAGTTGTTGGAAATTTTGTGTGAGCCACTTTTGTTTCCAGGACCACAACGGCGACGAGGACGTCAGACGTATTCGCGATACCAGACACTGGAGCTGGAAAAAGAGTTCCATTTCAACCGTTACCTGACTCGACGTCGTAGAATCGAGATCGCTCACGCTGTGTGTTTAACTGAACGTCAGGTCAAGATCTGGTTCCAGAACAGGAGAATGAAATGGAAAAAAGAACACAAGCACCTGTCTTCCCATTGTGACGACACAATCGTAGGACGCGAAGTGGCGGTTGAAAAAGACGTTGCAGACCAACACATTAGGTGACCTACCAATCTTAAAGACTTTGCAAGAAAAAAATTAAAGCTTGGTGAATTTTGACAGGAAAATATTTAAAAAGGAGCTTCCTTGGTTGGAAAAATTTGTCGCACATCTTTCCTTTAGGTCTCTCAGTTACAAAGACAAGATTTGCAACAAATGCTTCCTTTTGTCACAAAACTGGGTGGGCTAACGGTGTTTGTGATTTATCGAACCTACGACTGATGCTCAAACAATAGTCAGCAAGTTCAAAAATGGTAAAAGTGTTAGGCATCAGTCAGTGGTGAAGCAGGAAGGGATGCAGAGGGTACAAGCGCACCCCAAAAATTTAATTTGTCGAAAATCCTGGCAAAATCCCTGAAAATCCGTGAAAATCTGGGAAAACTCCTTGAAAACACGGGCAAAAATAGTGCCCAATGTTTTTGATTTGAAAAAATGGCTCCCAACATTTGCAGAATCACATGAAGATCTTATTTTGGTCATCCTTCCAAAGGCAGGTGTTCATGATTTTTGTAGGAGAAAATATTCGCACAATAACCTTTTGGGCAAGTTTGGGGAAAGTCAGGCAAAAATCTTTAGCACCCCCAAAAATGTGCCTGCTCCTACGCTTATGGCATCAGTTAAAAAGTTTACTTCCTAATCCTACCTGGTCCTAATCGAGGTGTAGGCTACATTAGGTGCAGCATTGTGTGCAAGTGGTTGTGCACCAGAACCGAAGTACGACTCCAAACTATTGCCAGATGGCCGGTATTTCACCGGCCTGGCCGGTATTTTACTGCTAATTTAGCAGAGGCTGGTAAGAAGCCGTTATTTTGAAAATCTGTGCCTGAAGCCGGTATTTTGAAAATAAATGCATAGCTCCAAAAAGAACTAACGCAGAACTTCTCAAATCATAATGACTCTAGTAGTGAATCTTGTCAGGACAGTTTCTTCAGCGAAGTTCATTTAAGTCCAAAATGGGGGCAAATTATTACTTGTAACTAACAATACTCATAATCTCTTTGTTTTCTCTGTTCCTTCGTTTATAGGAGTGAATCCAGCCACTAAGCTTATGGGGGTCGATTTCAGTAGTAGTCAGGTCTCTTAACAGTTTAGCTGCTGTAAGAGAGATGAAGTATAATTCACAACACTGCTGTGTTAAAACTATGGACGACAAAACGACCAAATGGCCTAATATCGCGAATGTTGTTTTCCAATTGTACAAAATTATGATGAATAAAGATATTTTCGTAAGTTTAACGAGGAGCGATCGCCCCTGTTTGCTTAGTCATACTTACGATACTCCGTCTTAAACATGATCTATATGAGCATTTTTTGGCAACTAACCGTGAAACCAGCTCAGGTGCAGTTGTTGTCTGAACTACTGCAGACTGTTACACAAGAATGCAGGAAAATCGTAGAAATGGACAGGAAGAGAGTGACAATGTATGGAACCTTATACTCCACTGCGTAAAAACAGAGATTGAGAAATTGTGAGTCTATTTTTCATAAACCTTACCAACTTTCGTTTATACAGGGTTTTCTTAACTTTATTTTCGTACAAAGCAGTTTTCATCATGAATGTGATTAAATGAAGGCTACAAAGATTAATCTCTCGGAGAAAGTTTTTATCTCAATCATTGTTACTATCGTCAAGGACAAAGCTATGGATAGGCTCTGTTTAAATGCGCAGTCTTCAATAATAACTGCAACTTGGCCTAAGCCTTGTTTCTATTATTTTTTCGATGGTAAGATTCTTGTCGTTTGCAGTGGTAATATAGAATGTTGATCCTTTAAAAAATAATAGTATGTAGGCTACTTTATTTTCACAATGACATTAGCTGCATTGAACCGACGCATTATTTCGTCAGCGGACTGTAATTGGCTCAAGAGCCAGGAAATCAACCGGGAGGTCACCTCTCAGCCAGTCTTTTCGTTGCAGAAGGTATTGAGAAACTTTTTGAAGAGCTTCAGTTGAGCTGGAAAATGTTTTTTTGCGGACAAAAGTGAATATCGCACGCAAGAACTTACCATTTGTATTATGGTGTTCATACCGTAGAAGGCAAACATCAAATTCTGCGGAAAGATGTTCATTTCATAGTATGATATACGACATGTATAATCGAATTTATACAAAGTACTTTCTTTTCTGAGTGTCTAAGAAAACACCTCTGTTCGCAATAAGCCTTGTGGATATCGTTTTTTTTTTATTTAAAGTAGGTTAGTTTGCTAATGCTTAGCGCTAACTATGCTCACAAAGCATACGTTTATGTACTGTTTAAAAATTTTAAAACCAAACGTTGTGGGAGCTTCATGAAATGGAAAAGAAAATAACACAAAAAACAAATGCATTGTCAACAAAGCGTTCGACAATCCGGTGCTATTACATACGCGCTTACGACATAGCCTTGATCTGTCACTGTTGACAAAATGGCCGGTATTTTTACAAAAAACATCTGACAAACCTACTCCAAACTTAAACAAAGTTGGCGTTACTGACATTTGAAACTTCTTGGCAAAACATAAAGTTCCTGAAAGAGTTCGGCCAATCACAATTTGTAATTGAGTTGAATGCAATTAATTACGCATGTCTGTGTAATTGTAATTATGCTTGAGACATTATTGCTTTTGCGTAATGGGCCAAAATTTTAAACCTAAATACACTTACACTTATTACGGGTTTCACGGCCACCCATTGCCCAGAACAAGTTCTTAGACAATGTGTTTCCAGTAGTGCCGCATTTAGTTACATCCGTGCTTTCTGCGTGGATTCTCATAGATGTAACAAGGACGATTTTCACGAAAGCTATGTTCGCTTGATCCCCCTAACACTTCTGATGACCTTAGCTATTGATACAAAAAGGAGACTTGGATTTTTTCAAGTATTTTATATTTTATTTTTTTGTTAAAGAAAGCAGTATGCAATCGATATAACTCACCAATAACTTCTCAAGTGTTTTCCACTCTTGAGACGCTCTCGAACACAGCAATACAGACAAACCATAAAATTGTCAAACTTGCATCAAACAAGGATATTCAGTTTTAAGCATTTCTACTCTAACTTTTCTCTGCCTTATCGGAAGGGATACGTTTAACGAAATGACATTTTGATTCACTCGGATCGTGACTAAAATGCTAGCGAGTTTTCCTAAGTAAAAAAAGGTTCCTAACTTGTTTCCGCAAATTCGTTACACGAATTTGCAAACGTTTTGTTTTGGGGGTAATGTGTTTGATTGAATCAGACTTATCTTTTAGTTGCAAACCCGATTGTGACTTTTTGCTTTGGTTTTTCTGAACCGTTAATCAAAATGTCATGGATTTGCCCTATTCTAAATTCATATGACTGAGCAACAAGGATTTGTTTGAAACAGTCCTTAAATTGCTTTTTTGACTGATGTTATATGGCTTAGAGGTGTGTGTCTAAGCGTTAAGCAAGGCAATAAACTGCCTTTTGACAATATCAACCCATTAGACTGTCGGGAGAGAACCAACAGGACTGAACAAGGCATCGGCCTTTTGACAATATCGGTCCATATGGCAGGCGGCCAATTTGGTCCTACCAAATTTGCAATATCGAATGTCGATAACTCTCTTGAACAAGCCATAAGTACCATCAACTTTTAACCAAGTCATGAAACCACATACTTGGTTGGGTTGTAGGGACAGAGGGCGTTTCCCTGACTAGATAATCACCTATCTGGAAGAAACGTCTTAACCAGGGTCCAGTGACTACCTAGGGGGAGAATGACTTTTACTAGACTAGATAACCGCCTATCTGGAAGAAACGTCGTAACCAGGGTCCAGCAGCTATCTGTCCAGTAGGGTCACAAGGAGGAACTCCTCCCAGATTGAATTACCACCTACCTGGAAGAAACGTCTTAACCAGGTTCCAGTGGATATCCAACAGGAGGCAGACTCTTCCAAGATTAGATAACCGCCTATCTGGAAGAAACGTCTTAACCAGATTCCAGCAGCTACCCATCTGGTAGAGTCTGAATAGAGTGATACCGTCAGGAAAGGATAAATCCTTTCAGGTGATGCTAGCAACACTCTGTTTTACTTCGGAGGCTAAAGCTACTCAAAGGTAGATTAGACCAGGGAAGGAATTCACAAAAGAGAACTTAAGCGAACTGAAGCTGGTAGCTAAAATCGCAGCTTATATATCCAGATTAACTGGAAACTCCCTAATTAATTATTATTTGATTAGTCACAAGACTTTACCATATAAGGTCTTGTTTGAATGAACAATACCTTATAAGGCCATCATTGGGACTCGTTAAAATTCCTTTAATTAATCATCATTTGATTAGTCACAAGACCTTACCATATGAGGTTTTGTTTGAGTGAACATTTCCTTATAAGGCAATCGTTGGAACTCATTAAAATTCCCCTAATTAGTCATTATTTGATTAGGGCCTGAACATTGCCTTATAAGGCGTTTTTATGGGGTTTTTAGTCATGATTCTTAATTGCATCATTATTGGAAAGTTTTCTGTATCTTTCCATGACATCATCTTCTTGGGCTTTCATTATTTTCTGTTCGTTTCTTTGTTTCGTTCTTCTCTCTTCATTTTTCTAAATCAGATTTCATTTGATTTGGTTGTCACACTGTCTTGTTTTTGGATTCAAGACTGACTTGTTAAAGTTTTTGTGTTGCTTAGCAACACTGTGAAAGCATGATAGTTTGTTCGTCACGTTTTTCGCGCTTTGACTGTTTGCAGTTCTTGCGTTGTCTTTTGATGGCCTCCGTTTCAGCTTTTAGCACTGTTTTCTTTTGGTGAAGATCACTCTGAATATGTACAGACCATAAAGTGTCTGCTACACACTTTGCTGTCAACAACGTCACAGAATTCGAACAAATGCATTAATACAACCAATGAAACACTAACCATGCAACCTGCCGCAGTTTTGTTGAGTCAGCAAAGAACTGTCCCAGGTGTGCCGTATTTGTGATTTGGTTAAAAGTATTTGCCGTGCTGCACGCAAGGCTAGACAGGAATGTGCTACGCGCAGGAAAAAGAGAGGAAGTTTTTCGGAAGAAAGAGGAAGTTTTTTACTTTTTTTCTATTTCTCCGTCTCTCCACTGGGGTTCTAAAACATTCAGCTTTGAGATGAGCTTAACGTTTGTTGTAGGGTTTAGTTTTGTTTTAGGGGTGTGCTTCGGTTTGAGAATTGTTTTTTAGGATAGTCACATGTAAAATGTCACCTTAAAGTGCAACTGATTTATCATTCGGTGTCTACAAAATTTTGTGACAGTACTACAGTCCACATCTTTCCACATTTCACGCTTTTATGTGCGAACCCCTAAAGTATCTTAGAAACGACTTAAATTGTAATTGATGAACGCGGTTTGTACTTAATTATTTGATTCAGAGCAATTGCAATTTGATGTTTTCAGCACGAGTATTGGAATGTAATTGAAAAGCTTGAAATCATTGTAATTACAATTAATAAAAATTGAAGACATGTAATTCATCCAACTCTCATTCATAAACCTGGAAAAGAAATCTTATGGTACATTCCCAGTTCTTCACCTGTCAAGTTACTCAGTTTAGAAGTTTAAGACTGTGAACAGCTATTATAAAATTATATTGAACATTGCACGAATAGTACAAGTCTGGAAAGCAAGAATTTTCTATGATGGCCAAGCATCACTTTGACTCAACACCTGTCTGCAATCAGACTTCATGAGTAATTCTTATATAGTCATTCTTATGTTTCGTGTTTTGCAGAAAACGTTCGTATTATGAAAAACGCATCCTCAGGACTGACGTAATTGATATATATATTTTGTTTATTCCACCTAAGAGAAGCCATTTTTTCGGGATTGCAGTGACCATTGCTGGACACTGCACAGTCACAAAACTGAATTCGGTGCAGTTTGAGAAGCAGATTACCACTTTTTCTGGAACTCATTGGCTAACCTTGAAGGATACTTCTCAAAAGCTAGGGAATAGTAAATTAGAATTTAGTTTGATGTCCTTACATCACGACTGCATATCTTGCAGTTGGCACAACCTTTCATTGTGGAACTCTTATCGATTTTGGGCACCTGACTAGCTAACATCAGTGTTTTGTCGGCGCTCCGGCGTTCGCTGTATTGAAGAGTATATTTAACGCAATGAACTCAGTGCCGCCAAATAAATCTATCCATCTATCACATCCACACACAGCGCAGTGCAACTCACCCACAGATGGCGCTAACAAAGGACAAACGCAGTCACGCATAAATGGCGCTTACATGGTAGCTTTGTGACTGCCGCTGTATGTTGCAGTGGTTAGCTCCAGAGACTAGTGGTCGGCAAACTGTGGGCATTGGCCCAATTGTGGGCCGTTTAGCAGTTTTTACTGGGCGGCGCAACACTTTCTGTTGCAGGACGCATCGCCCGCATAATATGTAAGAGCTCAGTGGTGTACTGGGAGTGCAAGCGCACCCTCAAAAGTTTTGATATGTCGAAAATCCAAACAAAATTTCTGAAAATTCAGGCACAGATGCTTCGACACATTCAAACAGGGCCAGTTTTAAGCCGATTTGACCGATTCTTCTAATTGGGCCCAGTGGCAAAGGGGACCCCACGCTACGCCTACTCACCAACACAAATTTACACTTTTTATCGAAGCTGCTCGTGTATAGTGCCGGCATGGGGCCCAGTGTTTTTAAGGTGTTTTGAGAGACAATAATGGTTCTCAATTTTTTCCAACGGTCTCTCAAAATACACGAAAATCTTACTTTGCAGTCATCTCGGTATTCAGATAAAAGTGTTGCGGCCTCTCAAAATCTCTTTGCAGTCAGCACGGTCAAACTTTGCTCAAAGCAACCAGTGCCTGGTTTCTACAGCAAAGTTAAACTTTAACGTACTTTTCACGCTGACCCACTCACGTACACCCCGTCGCATTGAACTGGTTTGGAGCTGATCGCTGTTTGAAAACCAAGGCATGCTTGAAACAGGAAAAACGCAACGTTGTTTTCAATGATATCTGTAGTTCTGTGCATGCAATACTTTGGAGTACTATATCTCTTTTCAAAAAGTATCTCCGGTAACATATGTGGTTGCTGTCCAGTGTGGAAAACAGCATTGCACTTCCACTGCTATGGACTGAATCAAACTATTACCTACTTGACTGAAAATTATCCGCTGGTTAACTGATGCCTTCGATACTTTATCTAAAATCCATTGGTTAATCTTGGTCCACTGATAGCTTTTGCTTCAAAAGACGCTGGCTAGAATAACTTACTGGAAATTGCAAAAGGTTTTTTAAAACAACACTTCCTTGTTCTTTTATTTTTGTGTGCCCGTTCCATTCATCCGCTAAATATAATTTTCAGACAGTTTTATATCAATTTGCTGCCTTGTTCAGAACCCTGCCATTGAAAAGAAGTTTTACCCGACCTTCCAAAACTTAAAGCAATGCTTTCTGGGAAACTTCTTCCGTGGTTATACGTCATCAACCAATGTTCGCCAAAAACTTGGGTCTCCCTCCATACGGACATGATAGAACTTACGGTTCCCTTTCAAAACAGACCTATTCATAGTAGACCACGTTCATGACAGTCAACCTTCATAACTGGTCTGTTTTGAGCGGACACCAGAGCTTACAGGGCGCATAGGCTACAACTTTTAAAAGGAATCGCATAAAACTTTGCCACCTGAGGAAAAGGCATGAGTTTGCCCATGCACTGCACGATGGATTTCGCTTATCAGCTTAATTAGGAGGGTAATGAAAGGAGACATACCCGCCTTGCCGACTCAGCCAGGGGCTCACGACTAGAATATGTCACTGTTGACGAGTCACCGGCAGCAATGGACGTAACGGCTTTCCTTGAAATCGTGTACTGATGCCGAGCATAAGGCTGACAGAGCGGCAAGTACTTTTTTTTATTGGACCAGTGTTGAATTCTGTCTGCCAACTTGAGAAGCGCGCTCCAGGACTTATGACTTACTCGACCAAGAGGGCAGTGGATTTAACAACTACTTGCGGTAGGCAGGTGCATTGCATGGGCGTTAACGGATGAGTTGGAGCGGTGGTAAGAATTTCAATACGAACTGTATTTGTGCAAAACAACGCGAAAGCAAAGTAGGCTAACCTCATCCATCCGGTTGGCCCCTTTAGATGACCACCTGCTCTGCTAGTTTATCTCCTCCTTGGACTGGATTCACGAATGACGTTATCATGCGAAGCAGGTAGATGATAAAATGGATGCCGATTTTGCACATTTGACCTAAGGTAACCTCGCGTGATGAAAACGCTGGAAATACTGCTCGTTTTTGCGACAAGGTAGGTTCGGAGGAAATTTTGTGCTGTACTCGAGTGATTCCGTTATAAACCTTAAACCTAACCCCTAAACCTAAAGCCCAAACGTAAAGCAAAACGGAAAACTTCAAAAGGGTGGATACTTGTGCAACAACTACCACCAAAACGAAAGTCGTGAACCTGAGAGCCAAACCGGAAAGCATTGGCATACGAGCCCTCACACATGTCTGTTAGGCTACGAGGTCGCTGCCGTCAGGTTGATAAACTCAGCGTTTTATCCGAGCCGCGTCATGCCAGGCGGATCCGCAGTCACTACCTTGACGCAGAAACGAGCAATGTTTCCAGCGTTCTCAACGCGCGAGGTTACCGGAGGTCAAATGTGCAAAATCGGCATCCATTTTATCATATGTGAATTATACAACTTTAGTCCAATAAAGTTTTAACCACTGAGCAACGCCTCTTGAACAAAAACGTTACGTCTCCACACATTTCAAGCTGTGGTTTGTTTCCACTCGCATAACAGAATTACAGGCGTTTGCTTGTTCTCCACTTTTCGCTATGATTTTTCTCATCAGTACGGAATGGAAAGCTAGATGAAGACAGTAATCTCAGTGACTGTATGGGTCAAGTAGGTTGGCCAGGTGCGAAAAACAAACCCAACCGCAAACGCCAATCCATGGTTTCTGTGTTAACAATGCGTCATGCAAGTTGCCAAACTGACAGTTTACAAAAGGATTATAAACTACAATAATCAGCAGTAAGTTATTCTTGTGCCACCTCGCCATTACCGCGCATTGCTTGGATTATTAGGCATTTATCAAAAACCTAAACTTCTGCGAAGGCCATCTTGTTCGTGTCGTTGAGCTCATGTTGATCGGTCAGACGCTTGCACCACACGTGCAATGATGAGAGAAACAGAGGGTTGGTTTCCCTGCACCTGAAAAAGCTTATTAGCGCCGCTTGTTTTCTGTGCGTCACGCATTCAAGGCTCAGTTAAAATCTTTATTTTCAAATCTACAACACACGATGACTGATGTTCACACTGACGTTTGGCTGGATTGAACTAACAAGTGAATTATAATGATTAAAATCAATAAACTGCAGCCCGTTTTGGAGGCGCAGAACAGGAATGTGGCCGCAGTTTAATTTGTTGCGATGGAATTTGCTTGTCCTGGCCATGGAGTGAGATGTTTTGAGAAAAATCCAGGGGAGAGAATCTTTGAGGGAGTGCGCACAAGTCAAACAAACACCGCGTTAATGCACATCTTGTGCTAATACGCTGTAACATTTCAACAGAATACAGCATGTAGGAAATGAATACCTGAATTGAAAGAAAACGTTTAAGTTTGCTTATGGTGTGCAGCATATGCGCCGCGTATCGCAATACGAGAAAATAGCAATGGCTCTCCTGCAAATACCTACATTTGAAACGTAGCCTAGCTAAGGCATTCAGTGAAGAAAGATGAGACGTGATGTTTGGGCGTTACGGGTTGAAGTATTAACAACAAATCTGCACTTGATAGAAAAGTAACAGGCAAAAACCCAACTTCGCTATTTCATAAAAAACAACTTAATTACATTGCCACATTTCGATGCAAACGTTCTGCAGCATTGATCTTTATGCCATTAAAAGCAGATAGGTTTGGCCGAAACACGACCTCGACATTGGCCAGAGAACAGGCTGATGACGACTATTTGACTTCGCAGTAGCACTCTATAAAACCAAAACTTCAACAAACCGAGCAAATGAACATGCACTAAAAAGCCAGAGCGGAAATATCGGACGCAAAAGTAAACATGTCATCAGCAGAAGATTGCATAGAAAAAAAAGAGCATTGAATTCATCGGTGGCATCGGGTAAAGCAGAGATGACCTGCCGACTTAGTACAATGACATATTACAATGAACTTGAGCTCCAGCGCAGTCCATCGCCTTCTGAAGCGATGAAGGCTTGCAGCAGATCAACACCGCTGTGGCATTGCGGAGTACTTCGAGTAAAATAAAATTAATTGCGCGCTGGGAGGAAATTTCAAGCAATAGCGATGCCCCTCCGTGCGCGGGGCGAAGAATTAGTCGGCGCGGAACAAACAAACAAGGGACACGTGACAAAGGATCATTGCATCAAACTTTACTGCAAAATTTCGAACATCGACGAAGTGCTGTGGACGCCTCGCGATCAACCAAAGCGACACTACGATTTAAGGTCACGTGGTTGTTTCAGAAGCCAATCACAGCTTGGATTTGTTGCGGTGCAGCAAAGGATGAAGATATTTGTAGTACGACGGGTGGACCTGTGAACACAAATAACAAGGAACAACTCTGGCGTCCGCCATTTCTAAGCAGCAACGCAGGACGAATTGTTCCATGACAAAAAATTGATGGGAAAACGTCACTGCTTAGCGCTACGGATGTAACACGACGCTGGAGTTTCCCAGTTGCTTTATACAACTGCACCATCCGGATACACGACCGGATTCCTTCGTTTCAAAACATCGGCCAGTGTTTACCCGTGACATCTTACAAGGAAAAAAAATGTGAAACCCATTTTTCGAGTTTGCCGACTGGCAACTTACGTCGATCAACTACATCTTATAATGCATGTACGATTATTACTGTTGATAAAACGGTAAATGCACGGTTCCGACTGGCACTCACGTCAGTCTTGTTCAGCGGTGACTGCTTCGCCCACTTGAAAAGTTCCTCATAAACATTTCCGTCGTAACGTCCCAGAATCGAATCCAACACTTCATCTCTATTGCAAGAGATGGGTTATGTCAGCAAGACAGACGATGCACTGCTGAGTACGCAACCACTACATGCAATATGAAGTACAAGAGTCTCACACAACGCTGAGCGCCAATCGGGCTACTTCTCAATCAGACTAGCACGTTGCCTAGAAACATGTTTTTCTGTTTCTTCTACCATGTTCTCGTGCCATGCCGTCATCAATCTGACTAGTATGGTACTTTGTTCACACTGTTTCTTAATCTGACCAAACTGGGCGTACGGCGGAAATTGTTGGTGGAATGTAGGTGAGCTTATAAAGGAACGGAGTACATTTCATGCAGTCGTTTAATTCGACTTCTACCTGGTTTGAAGTATTGGCGAACGTAACTCAGTTTGACTCAAACAGCTCATGAACCTAATGTCGTCCAAGCAGATCAATAGACTTCCTTTTTTGCAACAAACGACATTGTCCAGCAATAACACAATATCAATCATTTCAGTAAATACCATCACTGAAGAACTACGGCACAAGAATTTCTTGTGAGGCGCCTGATCTCATAAAGCAATGATAATCTCCCATAAAGAACTACCTGCAAACTTGCATGAGCAAGTTTCTGTTCGGTGGCCAGCGTAGAAAAGACACTAGGAACGCAGAGACGAGAACAAAACCATCTGCTTAAAATCGAACAACAACGTAACTGGACGACCAGCATGAAACAAAAACTGTCCAACCTGAAATCGAAGGCGTCGACCAACGCCACAGCGTTGATTCGAATCCGGGAGAGGAGATCGACCGCGAGTTGCTTGATGTGTTTTACTTCCTTTCCCGTCAGAATTCCATCCTGGGAACAAAACAATTTTTCTGTCACATCAGCACTGGTTTGATTGGCAAACGCGTGGACATGCGCAGTAGAAGCCTTGTTGTGGCGACAGACTCAGAATGGGAAACCTGTTTTCAAAAGTATAGATATTTTGAACCTAAACATGCGGCGAGAACGCAAATGCCTCCAGGATATGTACAAACAAGTTGTGCGAACAAGGCCAAGCATAGCTTTTCTAAAAGTAATCACACCAACGCAATTGTGAAAACGCTTTTGCAATTTTGAGAACTGTTACACAACTTTGTGTCTCCAACAATGGGAAAAACAACCAATCAGAACGGCGCGCTTTCCATAACAGCCAATTAATAAAAAGGAAATATGCATGATGAAAACTCCCAAACTTATTGTGTTTATAAATATGTCCAGATGGTACAAAAAAAGCTGAAAAAGGAAAATGAACATTACGCGTTCAGACGTGACGTTGCTTTATCAAAGCACATGGGTTAAGTTTTAAAGCGAAGAGCCATTGTTTCAAGCATGTCAAAAGGATGAAAGTCTCTCGTAGCAATTTATCCAGGAGTAGGATTTCAACAAAGCATGTTACTTTTTTGCAAAACTCATTCCTCGAGAAACTTATCCCACCTCCAAAAATTCGCCACTCGATTGGGTAATCCCCGTCAATGCGTACAATTGAAGCAGTTGGTTCAGGGCGTTCTTCAAATTGATTGATGCTTCCAACTCCTTCAACTTGTCGTGGAAGTTTTGAACCACGAGATAGTGACTGTGAGCCTGCATTGAATAAACGACGAGTCATAAAAGTAGATATGGATCAACACGATGAAGAGATAGAGAAAAAAGTCATACATTGGCTGCATTGACAAGATGGACGGACGCCTCGTTAAGAGCTCCGACATGATCGAGACCTTTCGCTGAAGCAGCGTCGACGCGTTCTGTCGCGAACATGACTTGTCTGCACGAGATTTTACAAAACGATCAGATTTGTAGAGAACTGTTGCTATAGAAACGTTCGCCAGTCGAGCTTCTTACGCACAGTTGTTAAGGGGGGCACACAATATCAGTCTGGATGTGACAATAAGTTCGCACCGCAGGGCTTTGCTCAGACCTTCAAATAAAGCTATCTGGTTCCATCAAAACATGATAATTCAGAACAAAAAATGCTTTTCCCGAAAATACCTGTACGCTCTTTGTTTGTACAAATCGACCAACACTTCCGGGTCCATTAGATTGCGTCCGCCGGATGTCGCATTGGCGCGAAGTGAGGGGGGCTGAGTGGAGAGATACGCAACGGTCCCGGGCAGAGGGGTGCCTTTCCTCCCCATTCTGAAGCACTTTACCAAGTATCTGAGGTGATGCACAGAAAACTGTATTTACAGGACTTGTTAGAAGTCACCCTACACCACCCTGATAATAATAATAATCATGCGTGAAGGGAAGTTAGGGAATGTCGTGAAAACAGCAATCACCAGCAAAACTATGACCAACCTACAACCTTGAATAACTGATCGATCTTACCACATGCAAAGATAAAGTGGAAGATGTCATTGAGTACCTGTGGTACGATATATGCGAACAAGGACCGGTGTGTGTCGGTTTAGACCAGTATATACTGGTTCATAACTTCATAATAACACGAATCAGAATGACTGCAGTATTATCAGTGGCTCGACACATGAGGTTCACACGCATAACCACCAACCTTGCGCATTGCAGAAGCAAGACTGTGTTCTCCCCCTCGTATGTGCAGTTGGGGGTGAAGTCGACATAAAGCTTCGGGAAGCCGCTCGCCTGCGAGTAGCCGTGGCCCCCGCACGACATCCGGCACACTTCGAGGCCAGTGTTGGCCACCCATGACGTGAAAGCTTTCAGTCCCGATGAAAGACCATGGAGCTGGAAAGAAGGACATTAAACGTTTTTGCAAAAGTGATTCCGAAACCAAATATTTCTTCACAGAAGGAACGAGAAGCAACGATTCACAAGAAACCATCCTGGTTTTTGCAGAAGCAAAGTTTAAGCAAGTTAGAGGCTGCAAGCCAAGAAAAGATCAGGTTTCCCTATTCGTAATTTTTCGAAGAAAAAACAAGAGAGTGAAAAAAATGTCTAAAATCAAAACAAACAACAGCACGACACAGTTTACGTTTCAACAAAGGAACTCGCAGAGACGTTCTCAAGCTTGAAAAAAATCACAACTGACAAATACAAACACTGGATGCCAACAGTTTTGAGCTTCGTGGTCACATCTGAAACTATTTTTCACTTTTGCAGATTGGTTCGATGAACATGCGGGCAATGCTTTTGAAGTCAGAATTTTAAACAGAAGTGGCGATCAGCTTTTAACCTCCTGTATCCTTGTGTAGTCGCCATCGTTGATCTGTTCGCTCACAATGCCATATGTTTCCACCATTGTTTCTTGGACAAAGTGAAAAGCGTAAGCGGTTGCCAACAGTGGGAACAACTTGTACTGCTGCGTTGGATAATCCAGGACTTGCGGCTCAGGCTCTCTGCGCCAACAATAGTAACATGTCGGAAAAGTGAAAAAGCAATTGAAAAGTAAGACTACAACACGCATTTGTTGTGAACAAGAACAGCAATGCAAGTCAGCAGACTAATGCCGGGACAAGTGTATACGCGATTGATAAAACGATTGCTTGTGTTTGCATAAGCAGGAACAAATATTGCAAAAATTGCAGAAGAGCAAGAAACAAAGCTAATCACCGCAAAACCACTGAAGCTTATATTTCGTCTCAGAGACAACCACATGTCTATAGATTGAATTTCCTTCCCATTTTTGCCCCACGGCCGTTTTGTTTTATAAATAAAAATCGTACGTGTTGCAGTTTCGCAACAGATATGTGCGTCAAAGTGCGCAACACAACCAAGATGCTGTACACGCGCATACCCAGGTCTCATCTCGCTCTGCCTTCGTACGCAGCTGTATCTGATTGCGATCGTGCAGGCCTTCGCCAAACCGATAGCGCAGCCGCGGACAATCATACTTCTGACGAAAGTCATGGTGCCGTAGGTCAAAGTCGTTCGCGGGGGCTTCGTGTACGTTCCATCCGGAGAAACCTGTGCAAAGCGAGAAGTTAAAACCTGTCATGAGATACAGCAGACCGTAGTTTTCACGTTAGTTGGGTAATCTAGTGTTAATAAAGTCAGGTATGGAGATGAAACTGGTCTTTTATTCAAACAATGAAAGAAATTCATTTTGTTCAAAAACTCAGGCAACAAAAAAACGCGACTTTTATGTTTCAAAGCATCGGAACGGACGTGTGAGAAATAAGCGCCAGAGCGGACTCACCAGTGAATGAACTGTCATTACAAGTCACATTGTAGTACTGTATTTTGATTATAACCGAACCGTAACTCAGCAGACTACCAGCATGAAACAAACCAACCTTTGCTGAGTGACCGTCAAGTGGGGAAAAGTAGCACAAAAAGTTTTCAAAAATTTGGCACTAAGAATCATGACAGTGGGTTTTACTTTTAAAGAAATCAAAAAAATGTTCGAAATCAAGCTTCCCTGTCAGACCTATCCAATTCAAGCGCAAGCCCAATCCTGTTGCTGTGACAACGAGAAGTATTTATCCTAGACCTGCATCAGGGACACTTACTCTTTTTGTCAAGTTAGATTAATTTTTGACAAACGACAGACATGACCTGCATTTGACATGGGATATGGTGCAGTCTAAACAAATGTCTGCGATGGTCAAGTAGCTCGTAGACAACGCAAATTTTTAAAACAGCTGTGTAGCAGGAGAAAAAAGATGGAAGCCACATCGTTTACACGAAAATGCATGCCTGGGAATACTTCATCAACATGTTCTCTCTTGGAATGCGATGGTTTTCCAACTTGAGAAAGCCATTGTCATTTGCCTCGTATCCAAATTTGGGGCCAATGTCACCGAGGGTTATTCCTAAAAAGAGAGTGAAAAAGTTATCAAAATACCAAACTTTGTTTAAGATTTATCTCAAAATACCAAACTTTGTTTAAGTAAAGTAACTTCAGTCCGCAACCTGTTGTTCAAACAGGTGTTTTGTGCGCTCATTTCCCATACAAAAGGATTTCAGTATAAGCCATAGCGAAATAGAACATGTGCGCAACAGCTTTGGCGCCCAATCGAGTCTCACGAGTTACGTGAAAGTCGGAATTACCACAAAACTTAAGAATTCTCAGTGCTTTGCATACAAAAACGTGAAGCTTCAATTATGCGTGGAAGAACAAGAAATTTGCTCTGAAATCGTTCTAAAAATGATCCCTAAACTGTTTTTTTTTTTTGTGGACAAAGAAAAAAGTAGGCGATATTCCACTTTTAAACCATTAAACAGCACCTTTCGGCGGTAAACTTATTTTCATAAACTCCTTAATGTTTAGAACTGTAACGCTGATTGTTTCCAACACATCACCTGGAAGAGGTTTGTGGTCTTCCAAGCTGCGCAACTGGACAACGAACGGATGAAGGCCGTGGCACCGACCCCGGGTGTAGAGCTGCGCGAGAACTACCGCGTGCGTCGAAGTCTTCCCCACTGGAAACAGCACATTATTCCCGTACATAATATTTCATACATAAAACGTTAAGTATTTTTCCATTAACTTTGAATATCCAATGAAATAAATAATGGGTTGCGCCGTCTATTACAAACAAGTTGAAATTTCTTTCCTTTATTTTTGCTCAAACGTTGACGCACCATCCGAATCATCAATTTTGAGATGCTAATCAAGCCAAAACAAACTTCGCATTTTCCGATAGAAATAACATGTAATTCGTCATGAAGTCTTCACGAGAGAAAACAAAGGTTTGCACTTACAAGCTCCAGGCCACCATTTGATGGAAGTTATTGTAGGCGAGTTCAGAACGAACTCTTCGGTGTTCGGGTCATAGTGAGCGGTTGTCTCGAGTCCTCTCAAGAATGTTCCTGAACAAAAACTATACGCTGCGAGAAAGAGCAACTACCAGCAACCACGATTGGGAATTGCGTTTGTGGGAAAAAACTAGAATTTTCAGATGCGAGGATTCGCTTTTACTTTTCATTTCACCAACGAGAAAAGAACGCCAATTTTGAAAAGTGTATTTTCCATTTTTCACGCATTTCAATGGCATAAAGATTCCTTTGCAAACCACGACGCTCCCGGATCGCACACACAACCTGTCATCGAACTACCCCCATGCAGCTGTAGCTGGGTAAACACAGCAATCGTGACCGTGTCATGCCCAGTGTTAGGAAAACACGTCAAGGTCAGACATCAAGCCGTAAGTTAAATCGTGCTGACTCATTATCGTGCTGACTCACGACGAACCATTTATTTAAGCTCGTGCAAACAAACGCACTTGATCAAATTACTTCAAACACAGTAATGGGAAAGGGGTCAAGAGGTCTACTTTCAAAGTTAAGCTTCATCTGAAAAGGGCAAATCACTTTATGTTAAATACAGACACAATAAGCACACTTATAGCGAAAAGAAATACGACAAAGGTAACATTGCTCTTCCAAAATAAAGGAAAAAATGAGTAGCTGCACCAAGATGCCGTTGCGATCAGTCAGTGTCACGCATATATCAGTGACAAGCTGTATAAAATTGAAACCCAAGTGATTTCTTTATAAGAAAAAATAGCAAAACATTTTTTTGATATTGACGCTCATACAAAGGAACTATGGTTTTGCCGTTCTCGCAAAGCACTGTATTGAGCCTAAGCAACAGCAGGTCCTACTGTGGCCAATAACTCGAAATTGGTCAAACAAGCCAGCACTTATTGCACATGTTAATGTTTAACTGTGCACACATGGATCACGATGGTAGAACAAGGGAAGTTTGGCAGAGCCCGCCCAGCAGTTTGGGAACACGCAGACAAACATAATTCTCAGGGTAGCAACACTGAAATATTTTTTGGCAAAAAGGTTATCCGAAACACACATCCAGTGATGGGTGGAAGTTTAACAACGCGCGCGGTCCGAACCAAAGTTTTGTATGGAACTGATCTATGTGCAAAGATGTACAAAAATCTTTTGAGTGGATTTTATTGGCATTAAGCTTTTATAACCACAATTAAATTTGTGTGCCTGTTAATTAAACTACGAAGTTGATCAAGATTTTAAAAAAGGAACATGGCTATGAGCAACAAATTGCAAGTTGGCAAAATACATTTGAAAAAAAGTATCTTTCAGAGATAAGCACTGAACGCTGAAAATATTTCAAAATGTTTTATGAACAGACAATTAATACAATGTTACCTTATATTTTTTCAATATTACGTTGGTTAGTGGCGGATCAGCGTGCTATGTCGTTAAATGTGAAAACTAAACCATAGCATGCCAACGTACCATGACCCATTTCTGTTTGAGCATACGTTCCTAGAATCTGGTAATTTCGTGCGGCGGACAACCACTTTTTCACTTGCTGTTGGTTGCCCTGGCCTTGAAGAGTCACACTAAACATGCCGTCGTGTAATTGGAATGAACTGAGACCATGATTAGCCAGGCTGCAAAAACAGCAATAGTCAGCAACCAGCCTTTCAAACACAGCCTAGTTTGCACACTCCTTCAGGGTTTATTGCGTCAAATGCCAAGAAAAGAATAACCTTTGCGTGAATTCTGAGTACATTACACAGCTGCGTGCCAAAAGCGGGAAAAGGAAGAGCAATGTCCCTTGATGCAGCCTTGCATTATTTTAATACCATGTCCGAGTTCAGTCTGTGCATATGTGCCCACTATTTCGTGATTTAAAGCTGGTATGAGCCATTTTGCACGTTGTTCATCTGTGGCTTGATTCAGTAAGGTGGGAACAAACATGCCGTAGTTCAAATCAAACATTACGTTTGGCGATGTCACATTCCTGCACAAATATAACTCACGTCAAGCATAATGACCAACAACAAAAAAAATACAATATTTTTTATATGACAGAGGTAGGGTTGGCAGGTAGTCATAAGCAAAAAAGGTCAGATTAACCCTTGAAAAAGCCAAATAGAAGATGAATACACAACGACACCTTTAAAACACCCGAAACTCTTTTGAAAGGCAATATATAGATATTTTACACATAAAAAGTATTTCTCAAAACATTTGGTCTTGCTGAAGAGTAACCTGAAACTGCAAGCCTAAAAGGATGAAACAAAAAAATTATGAATTCTCATGCAGAGTTTCCAATAAAAATTTAGCATTCTTTGTCCAGAAACAGTGCCTAAAAATCTACCAGTGTCCAGAAATCTGCCAAAATCAACTTTAAATCTGCGAAATCGACATAAAAAATCTAATTGGCCAAAAAAAGCCAAGTTTCATTTGGCCTTTTCCAATATTAAAAAAAGCCAAAAGAGCTGGAAAAAACTCAAAACTTACATATTTGACCTCAGAAAAGCCAAACTGGCAACGCTGGACACAAGTGAATAGGATCCATTACACTATAAATAGCAACTGCCCATCAAATGAACACCTACAAAAGAGCCCAAAAATTGACTCACAAAGCACTTCACTGGAAATAAACACATTTTGATAAAGGCAAAACATTTGGGTAAGGTTGTCTCATTTAGGCGTCCTGACAGAGTTGACTTCTTTGAAAAACACTATTTTTCCAACAATTAATTTCTGGTGCTTGGAGACATATTTGCTTTACTAATAAAACAAAAATTCTAGGGATTTTTGTTATACGCACTACTTTCCATACCACTTTGTTAAACCCTTGCTTTAATTTTTACACTAATTTACATAAAAGCCATGAAAATTGAAGACAAACAAAATACGCACAATCTTAAGTAGCAAAAATGTCTAATCTTTTTTACATTTAGTTATTTGAAGCCAGTTTTGGCTGGGCCTAGGTGAAATCATGGGAAAGTTTGCAATTGCAAGAAAGATGAAAGATATGAAAGGACATTACCAAACAAGCTGTGATCATAATTCAGCCAACATCAACCATAAAACAATAGGTTGGGAGGGGTATACACTTTGTTAAAATATTACATTAGTCAAGGAAAAACTTCAAAGCAGGTAAGCATAACATATTTTTTTGCTGTGACTAGCAGCTAATTCTTTTACCTTGTTGTAATCTCAACAAAACCAACGATAGAAAATACAACATGAAAAAAACCTTACGAATTGTAACTCATTAGATCCCTGTGGTTTTCAATCAAATCTCCAAGTTCTCCTTTTTTTGCAACAGCTATTGTACTTCGCCTTAAACATTCTTCGTATTTGTCTTCCCTTGACATGAAGGTAAGAGGAATGCTCTTGTAATCAGGATCATTAAATACAGCATCCTCTGCAAATTAGAGAATACATATCAATATATTTCAAAGAATACCAAATAAAATGCATGTTATCTTACAAAACCTTGCAACTAATCTGATTAACAAGAAATTTTTACAAGGCAAAAAAGAACTAATTTTTTATTAAAATGTGCACTGCAATCTCCAGGTGTATAGTATAATTGAATGAAGTGTGCAATAACAAAATTATGTTTCCATAAAATCAGACATTTTGTAGAATTTAGACTTGATAAGTTCTTTTAAAATGTCCTATAGTAGTTGTAGCAGACTAGTAGTTAACAAATTAGAACAAATCCTTGCAGCTGTGGACATGCACAAAAATCATTCTAGGGAAAATATTTCGTTACTCAAGCTAAAACATATTAATAGTTAGAATGTTGCATGGTAACTTAACTACAGTAACAATCAACCTTAGAAAAAGAATTTACTGCGAATAGCTTCCGAACTACACAAAAGCAAACCCACTTAGCGGAGAAACAAAGTGTTTATTCGTCTGATGCATTGCATTGCAATCAGAATGAGAAATCTTATTAAAAAAGTGGAAAATAGTACATTTTATTTTTTGATTACCACATATGCTTGTAAAAACTCAGTTCATAATATGATTATGATCTAGTGAGTAGTGACTTCCATATCAGGCAACCACAGAGAAAATAAATAAATAGTACACAAGCTTTTGAAACTTTGAGAACCGGTCTACGATATGTTCGTACTTCGATTTCAGCCTAAAAAAACAGCAGTTTTCGATTGCCTTACCAACGCCCTAGCTCCTCCGCCGATTGCGCTAGAGAGCTGTTCGAGGGCTCAAACGGATCGGCCAGTCTAGTAGATTGCACTCGAAAAAAACTTTTTGGTTGGGGAGTGTGGATTTTTTGTGACTGACCTCATAAGTGAAGTAGTTTTAGGGTTATTTTGGCTCATGTTGCCTGGCCTAGGGCCCAACTGCTAGGTCAAAGTGTTCCACTGAAGTTTTCATTGGAAACTAGGCTCGAGTCCGAGTCTTTTGAGCTTTTGATCGACTTTCTAGCGTTTCTGGTTCAAAAGTTATTATCTAAAATAAACAAATTAATTAATTAGCTAATTAGTCAAATATTTTTACTAACTTACATCACAACTTTTAACCCGAAACCCCAGCAGGTCATCCAAAGTATCAAAAAGACTTGGATTGTAGCCTAGTTTCCAGTAAAAACTTCAGCGAAATACTACCACCTAACGATTGGCGCCCAGGTCCAGGCAAAGTGGGCCAAGGTGGCCTAAAAGTTCTACACTTATGACGTCACTCACAAAAAACCCGCACCGCCCACGCAAATAATTTTTTTTTGAGTGCTGACTAGAAGAGTTGCCTTGTCTTTTGAGACTTTTACCAGGTCTGTAGAGCATACCGGACCAGAGAAATTCCTGCGCAAAGCCAAATACGTTTAGGCGTTGTTTTTTTTTCGAAAAATCCCCGAAACCTGGCAGACAGCAAAGAGTTAATATGATCTAGTGACTTCCACATGATGCAACCATAGCGAAAAAAAATAGTGTGCAACCTTTTCGGGTAAGGCATACTTTACTGATGTACAACTACCAAACTTTTCAATCATGAAAACTTTTCAAAATATTACCAGCAAAGTACTGGTGTAACACAAAAACTGAAACAATTTCAACGTGACAATTTCATACTGCTACTTAACAATCTTGCCTAACTGTCTTTTCTTCTGCAGTTCTGTAGGTCCATGGTATATGATTAACGATAATTCTTCTTTATCAAAAGTAGCTTGACTCCTCTCTTTTTTCAAATCTGGATTGATCCAACTAGTAGTCATTTCAAAGTATTTTATAATTTCTAGCTATTTAACAAAACAAAGATACTGCAATTAAGTTCAATATTCACTTTTACTGATACTGTGCTGTTCACATTTATTTACATGAGACTTAAAACACTTGGGGCACATTTGAAAGGACAAGCTGCATTTATTTTTAATCTAATTAAAATTATGCTCTACGAATGTGGAGCTGGAGCCCAAGCAATTTTGGATGGCTGGAGCCAAAAACTTTTGGCAGTGTCTATTTTCCCCTCATTCTGTTTGAGTAAGGAAATAGAATTGTTTGCTCATTACTCAACTCCAGTTAGAATTTATTTGACTCTATTTGAATAAGACAAGGATAGTAGGTAATAACTTTATTAATACTGTTTTATACAATCTGCAACCTACTGGTGATTTTGCTGGTCTATTGGTCTTGGATATAATCAACCACACTATGAAGAAATCAAACATAATGAATGAGGCTGCACGGGCAAAACCAACTTCAAAAGAATAAATCTTCAATCAACCCTGGCAAGCCATCAGAAACATGAATGAAAAACAGGAAAAGCTAACTGATCTCACCTAGAACCTTGAAGACAAGCTAAATGGAATACAAAAAAAGATGGTTGGACATGAAAACAAATTGAATCAGCTTGACAAAAAAATACAGCTGTGCAATGAGATGGTTCAAAAAAACAAATCTGATTGTCTTTCAATGAGACAGACAAGAACAATACAAAAGAAAAAATATTCTTAGTTATAGTGTAGAGACCCTAACAATAATATTAATGCCTTCACTGAAAATATTACTAAAATTCTACATTACCTAAATGACTTAACGGTGCCATATTTTATTTGTGGTGATGTCAACATTAACCTACGCCATCACAAAACAGCACTTCCAATCAGAAACTATATAAACTCCTATAGCAGCTATGGCCACCTACAACTGATTACTAACCCAACTTGGATAACAACTACTAGTTGAACTCTCATTGGTCATATATATATATATATACAAATTTTCCAACTAAGAAACTTACCCCAGGTATCTTCATAAATGACCTATCATCTGCCTATGTTTGTTTTCATAAAATCTACGCCACTGCAAAAATGGAAGTCAAAATTAGACACTGCCAAGTTTTTAAGCATCAATATGTTGTACAACACAGTAAGTGTATTGCTTTTTTTGCGGCAAAATAATGGTTCACACAGTCAATAAATCATACAGCATTGTGTAGAATATAGGCTAATGGAGAAGCTATAGCACAGGGGTGGCCAAACCTGTTCTATGTATGAGCTACATATTTAAAAACCGAAGTTACAAAGATCCACAACATAAAAATCTAAAAACACATATTTATTTACAACAGGTTCCCGCACATTTTCAAAAACCATTTTCCATACTTTTACAATACTGAATTTAAGAACTTTAATACCATCAATTATCTTCATTTTTCCAAAATTTTATTCATGGACACAATGCAAAACCATCTGCAGAACTGTCATCAGTGGTAAATAACAAAATTTGAATAGAAAATGGCTGAATTTCAAATTTCCATACTTTTTCAATACTTTAGAAACATTTTCATCAACTTCAATACTTTTTCAAGGTCTTGAAAATCGATTTCACAATTCAATACTTTTTTAATACTATCAATACTGTGCGGGCACCCTGTTGCAATCTAACCCTCGGTGAAATCATAATACTTTTTGGAACAACTGCAAAAGTAATACTGGACAGCACGCTAGCTACCACAGTACCATTTTACAATATTTCTACACTTTGCAATAGAAATAAAAAACAAACATATAATTTTTCGAAAAGCTCAAAGAACCACATGTAAAGGTTCAAAGAGTCGCATGCAGCTCGTGAACCACAGTTTGGCCACCCCTGCTATAGCATAATTTACAAAGTTCTACACAAGCAATGAACATTCACTGGTTCCTTCATCACAAAGGATTGGTGAAAGATCATGAGGTCATCTAGTCTAACAACCCTGGAGTACAACTTTTTGTACTACCATTAGTAGTAATGTGAAAAGAAAAGACAAGGTGATAAAAAGCAAAGACACAATATGTTTACAAATGAGTGCAAGCCTATGTACACATAGTTACCATGATGAGATCTTTAATTTCACAGATGTGGAGAGAACAAACACTGAAATTAATGTACATTTGTTTGACAATGCAAATGATTATAGGATAAAAAACAAGTTGGAAAAAATCAAATGACAGACAGATGAAGCAGATTAACCCCAATTATAAAAAAATCTTTACAGTGTCTGTTAAGTATAAAATATATATGGTTCATTCATGCATTTTTGTGACTCACTCAAATCACGAAATAACACGAATACAGCAAGAGGAAAGACAATAACAGCAAAGACCACAAATTGAGTTCATATTGATGAGAATATAAAAACATCAAAAATTGCAGTTTTTATTCAGTTTAATGATTTAATGATCGTGTTCTCACATGTTGAATCACAAAGGGTTGGTGAAAGACTACCTGGGTCAAGTTCTCAGCCAGTCCTGTTGCTAGCATAAATCAATTTTTCATTGAAGGTGTTTCACAAGTAGTAAAAAAGTAACAAAATGCATCAAATTGACATCAGGTAAAATAAACAAAAACAACAACAACACAAAAACAGTGGGTGAGAAGCATGCCTATGTACAGTGGGTGGGGGTGAGGAACTGTCAAGGCAAATGATAGGAGGGATATTGGGGCATCAACACAATATAACAAGAAGTGACATGCATGCAAAACCAAAATCAACAGGAATTCTGGCAAGATGTTTTCCAAATAAATAAGACAAAAAATATTTCAGATTTTCAAGAATATTAGACCAAATTTTGGGACTAATGTTCTTTAAAGAAAGCTGACCCAAGGACATTTTCATTCTGGGTAAATAGTATTTTTGCAAAGCATCAAGTCTTGTTTGATATTTGTAGACTGGTGCAATCTCAATAAAGTAGTTATCAAAGTTATTACGTAATCCACCATTATAAAAAGAGTACATGAATTGGCAACTGACAATTTAAATAATCTGGTATATTTAAAATTTTGTGCTTGGAATATAGTACAGTTATTTTGGTTTTGTCGTATTCAAGGGAGGGTTCTCACAGCTTAATTCTGCAATAGGTAGTGAAGTAGTCTCATTGCCCTTCCACAGTCAAGTATTGAATAAATAGAAATGGAAAAGAGCAAAGTAAACAGATTTTGGCACTGAAATATTGTTATAGTGTTTTAATTTAAACAACATCCCACATGATTTGGAGGATTGTGTCACAAACTTTTCAATTTGAGGCTTCCAATTAAGTTTATCAGTCAAGTATAACACCAAAATCTTTTAAGTTACTTCGTTTTAATATTGGTTGATGATTAACTGAAACTGAAAAATTGATATTGTTATGGTTGTTCATGGGCATGAAACTGGTTTTGGAATAATTGATACATAATTTGTTAGCACGAACCCAGCATTAATTTTTTGAGCTCATGGTTCACTTCTTTTCTGAACTTTTGTAGTTTTTCCTTGAAATATGAAGATTGACATTGTTGGCATATGAAACAATATTTAAAGTTTGAGGCTTTCACAGCGTCATTAAACATATATATAAGGAATAGTAAAGGCCCAACAATAGATCCTTGGGGTATGCAACACATTCAAAAATGAAGATTGAGTATCTGCTATTTCAGTGCACTGAAACCTGTTGTCTACTGTACATGAGAATCAAGAAGTTTTAGGGGTGTTCTTCTTACTCCTTACTATAATTAAGAACGATTTTCCAAGCAATAAATATATTATGATCAACACATGAAAAAAATCACAACAAATCACAAAAAATGGATAACATGCAATACATCTCTCATTCTGAAATGAAATAGTCAAAATCCCCAAAATATAATTATAATAACTTGCTATGGGTAGAGCATTGAGGTAAACTTATAAAACCTCTGCACTACGTTGCACTGGAGTGAGTCTCATTGATATCAGATTGTTGCTTTTTTCAACATCCGATAACATCAGATGTACCTTACAGTTTTATATATGCTAAATTGTTCTATTACCATTACTTAACAAAATGCGATAAACTTCATTCATTCCAAAATAGAGAGAAGTGTCGTCAGCAATTAAAGAAGTACTAAGTAGATTATGTGCAACAAAACAATGTTAATCTGAACTGGAGATGTCAACTGTGCCACGACCACATTCCACACAATGCACTTTTGAGAATTTTACCGCAAACCAACCATGTGTCCTTTTAAAATTTTAAGTCATGCCAGTGCCTTATACCACATGGACATACATACACGAATTTCATGTAATAATGGACTTTTCTTTTGCAAAACAAAGAGACTATTTGGAAGTTCTTGTCTTAGTTAGATCAGAACAGTTTTTTTTCATGTTTAGGCTACAGCTTTTACCTACATTTTACTTTTAGCCATGCCTGTGGGCAAAGATCCGTAGGAAGAATATTCAATTGCTCTTATTTTTCCTGCAGGTGGCATGCTGCAGTCACTGCACTGATGCACTGGCATGCGAATTGCTAATCCAGACCTGTGGATAGTTAACTGGTAGGCATATCTAGTTTTTCAATGTTTGATATGACTCAGCTAGTAGGAGTATCAGTATATACTAATACTCTGCTGCTTTGACTGTAGTGCATGACAAAACTGCTCTGAATATATGTCATCTCTCAATTGACAATGACAGTAAATGCACAATTCATGGTGAATGAGGTTTAAATTGACACCGTGACCTTGCCATACTGACTAGATTTGTGATACTAAGTGAAACATTACATAATAATAAATATATTAGTTAGGCCTACCATATCGCATAACCAATACTCAATTGCAACAGGTATAGAAGACACATAACGGTTATACACCTGTATGAAACTTTGACACAATGCAAGCAATGATGCATGTTGGTGGAAAAGATCTCTGAACAGATTTTGCTTGTATGTCAGTTAGTGCAACGGCAAAAACAACAAAACAAAGTGAGCCCGACTTTTCCAGCAGCCACTTTTTCAAAGGATGCGAGGTTCAGGTATAAAATTGAAAAGCGCCAAAAAGATATCAAATGAGGTGATGCCCAAACAGATTAATTTGTAAGCTCCTGTCCGTTTACGGAGCCCGAACTGATTGCTGCGCGTGCGTGATACGACAAAATAAAAACAAGCAAATGAAAGAACAAGTTCTGAACACAACATACAAAAGAAAAAAGTCTGCAAATACGTTCTACCAAGCTCATAAAAATTGTTCAAAAATGCCACTTTTTGAAAATCAGTAATAATTCAACGAAAAATCAAAACACTTTCCGAGGGGTTATGACAACAAATTTTATATCAAAATCTTTGGAATGTATCGAAATATTGATCTGTGAAAAAAATCGCGGGGGTTATTTCGTTTAAACGACATGAGAAGAAAAATCGCAAAGACACTCCAAAACCCAAAATGCCTTTCGCTGCCAGATTCTCGTGTTGCGCGACTATCGATTTCAATTCAATATTAAAATACTTTCCGAGGAGGTTATGATGACAAATTTTATATCAATATCTTCGGTGTATATCGAACTATTAATCTGTGAAAAAATAGCTGGGGTTATTTTTGTTTAAACGAAATGAGAAGAACAATCACAAAGACATTCTAACACATAAAATGCCTTTCGCTGCCAGATTCTCGTTTTGTGAGATACGATTTCAATAAAATTTTTAAATACTTTCCGAAGCGGTTATGGTAGCAAATTTTATATCAAAAGCTTTGGAATTTATCGAACTATCTGTGAAAAAATCGTGGAGGCTATTTTTTTTTAAACGAAATGAGAAGAAAAATCGCAAAGATATTCTAGCACATAAAATGCCTTTCGCTGCCAGATTCTCGTGTTGAACGACCAACGATTTCAATTCAATATTAAAATACTTTCCGAGGGGGTTACGATCAGGGCCGGTTTTACTGATTTCTTCTAATACCGCCCCGCAAAAAAAGGGGGCTTCGTGCTTTGTCTACTAACCTACGCAAACTTACACTTTCTGTCGAAGCTGCTTGTGTAGTGCCTGCACGAGGTCCAGTGTTTATTGTTTTGAGACCAGACTCGTTCTCAAATTTTTCCAAGACCAAAGTATCATTGGTCTGGAGGTGTGCCTAGACTCAAGCTCTTTGAACTTCATAAATGTTTACATGCCATATTGCTGTGACTCCAACTATGATGAGTGCATAAACTATCTTAGTAAAATTTCAACACTCTGTGATGAAATTGACAGCCCAAATGTATTAATAGTGGGGGATGTCAATGCTTGCCCTAATAACAATTTTGGTGTATTGCTATCCCAATTCTGCTTGGAACATGAATTGAAAATATCAGATAAAATCAATCTTCCAGCTGATTCTTTCACCTATGTTAATGATACTCATGGAACATGCAGCTGGCTGGACCATGTAGTTTCATCAGAATCTGCTCATGACTCTATCCAAAACATTGAAATATTACACCAATTCATTCTCTCTGACCAAAAGCCAGTAGCTGCAACCATAGAAACTGCAGCAATACCCCAAAACCTACTCTGTGATAACAAGACACAGCATGAAAAAAATATGAACTGGAACAAAGCCACACAGCAACAAAAACTGAAATATCAACAGGCAAGCAAGATATGGCTCT